>Ga0181524_10002187_pt1 | contig 20686 bp, 16 predicted proteins | sample PEATcosm2014_Bin_34_FD_119761 | JGI IMG/M metagenome (GOLD analysis project Ga0181524, IMG submission 119761) | Peatland microbial communities from MTU Mesocosm Facility, Houghton, MI, USA - PEATcosm2014_Bin05_60_metaG | ecosystem: Environmental > Terrestrial > Soil > Wetlands > Peat | place...
ATGTGGAGCGAGGCCGGGCAAAGGACAAGGAGTTAACCATGCGTACTGAACATAGAGCAATTCATAATCCGGTGATGCGGCAGAGGCGTATGGCGTATATACGCGGCAAACTTCTTGAGACGCGGCGACGGCTGCTGGAGCGCATGGAGGCCGAACTGACGGAGCCGGATGAGCCGGCAGGCGTTCCGGGCGATCCTGCCGATATGGCCCATTCGGTCTCGGCGCGGGAGACGTCGTACGAGATCGGATCGGTCGAGTCGCGGACGGTGGCGCAGATTGATTACATGCTGCACCGGATAGACAGCGGAAAGTACGGCATCTGCGAAGATTGCGGCAAGCGGATTCCGCCGGCGCGACTCCGAGCAATGCCCTTCGCGTACTTGTGCGTCGAGTGCAAGCAGCGCGATGAGCGGGCCGATGAGGAGAGCGAGTCGGAGGCCACGATCGAGTCGCTGGACCTCGACGAACTTGCCGGCGGCGACACGGGCGAAGCCGAAAGCAGACACGAGACCATCCGCGGCAGCCGGCCGGCGTGATATCAAATGCGGAATGCGGATTGTAGGGCGATGAATATGCCGTTCATTCCGCAATCCGCATTCTCCAGTCCGCAATCTGCATTCGATGCGTCTTGACACGGCGGGACCGCTTTCGGATAATCCGGCCATTGGCATGCGGATTCCTTTTTCGAGGCGTGACACGCCGTGCCACAGCCGGAACCATCGCCGACTCGCCTGAAGGCGTTGATCGTTGACGACGAAGCGGGGATTCGCGAAGTCTGCGCGACGGCGATTTCCGCGGAGGGCGCGGAGGCCTTCACAGCGGCGACCGGCGTCGAAGGCCTCGCGCTGGCCGCTGAACTGCTGCCCGATTTTCTCTTCCTGGACGTCGGCCTCACGGACGCGAACGGTATGGAGCTCCTTCGCGAAATCCGCGGCCGCTTGCCTTCCATCCGCGTCGTGGTCATCACCGGGCTGGCGACGGTGGAAATGGCCGTCGAGGCCATGAAACTCGGCGCATACGATTACCTCGCCAAGCCGCATATCATCCCGCAAATCCGCGAGATGATCGCGCAGTCCATGCGGTCGGGGCCGGCGGCGGAAAGCGCGGCGCCCGTGGATAGTTTCTGCGGGCTCGTCGGCATCTCGCGCGTCATGCAGCAGGTTTACGTCCTCATTGACAAGGCCGCGCGGTCCGACAGCACCGTCTTGATCCAGGGAGAGAGCGGTACCGGCAAGGAACTCGTGGCGCGGGCGATTCACATCCGCTCGCCGCGCGCGTCGCAGCCATTCGTGCCGGTGGACTGCGGCGCGATCGCGCCTTCGGTCATCGAGAGCGAGCTCTTCGGCCACGCGGCCGGGGCGTACACGGACGCGCGGACGGCCGGCGTCGGCCTGCTCCGCAGCGCCGGCGGCGGGACGGCGTTCCTGGACGAGATCGGCGAACTTCCCACGGCGGTCCAGGTTAAACTGCTGCGGGCGCTGCAGGAGATGGAAGTGCGGCCGGTCGGCAGCACGCACACCGAGCCGCTCGGCTCGCGGATCATCGCCGCCACCAACCTCGACCTGGCCCAGGCCGTGACGCTGGGCCGGTTCCGGCGCGACCTGTTCTATCGCCTCCACGTCGTGCCCATTTTCATCCCGCCGCTGCGCGAGCGGCGCGAGGACGTCGCCCTGCTCATCGAGCACTTCATGCGCGACTGCGCCGCGCGGTCAGGCCGCACGTTCACCGTCACGCCGGAGACGGTCGAGTACCTGTCTCGCTGCGACTGGCCGGGAAACGTTCGCGAGCTGGAGAACCTCATCCGCCGCGCCTTCGCGCTGCTCGATGGCGACACGATCCGGCTGTCCGACATGCCGATGCTCTTCGACCCGAAGGCCGCGGGAACCGCCGCGCCGGCGGCCGAGCCCGCGGGCCAGGCCGCGCCGACGAAAGGACATCTGCTCGAGGACCGCTCGGTGGAAACGATCCGCGACGCGATCCGACAGGCGAACGGCAACAAACGCGAGGCCGCGCGCATCCTCGGCATCGGAATCGCCACGCTCTATCGCAAGATGAAAAAGCACGGCATCAGCGATTGAGAAAGCATGCGGTCCGGCGCTCCCACTGCCGCCGTTTTTTTGACCCGCCTCGGGAACTCGCTCCACAGGAATGAGTTCCATAGTGATAGCGAACGCCCGCCGTGAGCGTATCATCCTTATCTCATTATCTGACAATATGTTACACGCCGAAATGCGGCCAATTCGCATCTCTCCGCTTCCAAGTTGATAATCCCAGTGTAAGAGGCCGCTTTCCGTTGCTCAACTTCTGCGAACGAGTGCGCGATGTAACTATTTGTTCCTGCCAGTGTTACGCTCTGCGTCGAACCTCCAATCCTGCGAGCCGATTTTCTTCTTGAATTCCTCGTCGCGGCATCCCCTTTGCTTTTCCGACTACTGCTCGCGCTGCGGCGTTACGCAGATTTTTTGGATGAGGGAAGGAACGATATGGCGGCAAACGCAGTAGTGATGGTCGTGGACGACGACGAGAAACTGCGGAGCCTGGTCGGCACTGTGCTCTCTCGCGCAGGGCACGACGTCATCGCCGCCGCCGACGGCGAGGAGGCGCTCGGGCTGCTCAGCGAGAAGTTGCCGGACCTGGTGGTGACGGACCTGAGCATGCCGCGGATGGACGGCGTGCGGCTCGTCGAGGAAGTGCGGAAGCGCGACCCCCTGCTGCCGCTGATCGTTCTCACCGGGCTCGGGACGGTGGACAAAGCCGTCGAGATGATGCAGAAGGGCGCGTGCGACTTCATTGCGAAGCCGTTCAGCGCGGAGCAGCTCGCCCGGTCGGTGAAGAGCGCGCTCCAGAGCCAGCTCTTCCGGCGCGAAGTGCTGCGGCTGCGTTCCGAGCAGCGCTCGCGGCTGGGCGACATCGGCGCGGAGCTCATCAGCGCCAGCCCGAAAATGGCCGCCATCTATCGCATGGTCAAGCAGGTCGCTCACAGCCCGACGACGACGGTGCTGATCCAGGGCGAGAGCGGCACGGGCAAAGAGCTGATCGCGCGCGCGATCCACCTCTCGTCGGCGCGGCGCGGCCAGTGTTTCATGGAGATCAACTGCGCGGCGCTGAACGAGTCGCTCCTCGAGGCGGAGCTCTTCGGGTACGAGAAAAATGCCTTCACGGGCGCGGCGACTGCCGGCAAGCCGGGCCTCTTCGAGGTCGCCGACGGCGGCACCGTGTTCCTCGACGAGATCGGCGAGATGACGCTGCCGCTGCAGGCGAAGCTGCTGCGCGTGCTCCAGGAGCGGCGCTTCAAGCGCGTCGGCGGCATCGAGGACGTGGAGGTGGACGTGCGCATCGTCGCCTCGACGAATCGCGACCTGGAGACGCTCATCGGACAGGGCAAGTTCCGGCTGGACCTGTTCTACCGCCTGCGCGTCATGCCGCTGCTGCTGCCGCCGCTGCGCGAGCGGAAAGAGGACATCGCGCCGATCGCGCAGCACTACGTCGAGCTCTTCAGCTCGCGGCTCTTCAAGAAAGTCACGGGCCTCACGGCGCAGGCGCTCGAAGCGCTGGAGAAGTACCGCTGGCCGGGCAACGTGCGCGAACTGCGCAACGTCATCGAGCGCGCCGTCATCCTCTCGCCGGGCGGCGAGATCAGCCCCGAATCGCTCCTCTTCCACGGCGGGCCCAACGGTCCGGAGGCCGACGCGGAATGCGCTTCGGAGAACCTGTCCGTCGCCGAGATGGAAAGGCGGCTGATCGGCCGCGTGCTGACGAACACCGCCTGGCGCAAGGGCCAGGCGGCGCAAATCCTCGGGATCAACCGCACGACGCTCTACAACAAAATCCGTGAGTACTCACTGGCGCCGGGCGTCGGGTAAAGGAGGAAAAGATGGATTGGAAACAGCCAGGCGCGCCCCAGGATGTCCGGCAGACCTCGGCGGGCGGCCGTGAACCCCGCGCCGCCATCGCCGGCGGGCCGCAGGACGATGTCGCTTCCGTCATGAACGCCCTGTTGCACGGTTACCGGGAAGAGGCGGAGATTTATCTTCACGTGCTGCAACTGACGTGGCGGCAGCGGGACGTACTCAGGAACGGTTTCGATGTGAGCCTGTTCCGCGATCTGCTGGAAGAGAAAGAGGACCTTCTGCGGATGGCCGCGCAGATCAACTCGGAGATGAAGGACGCCAAGTCGCTCGCGCTGTCTTACCCGCCTGCGAAGTGGCCGGACCGCAGAGAGCTGGAAACGGTGCTCGACAGGTTGGCGGATACGGTCGAGGAAGTCAGCATCGCCGAGGGCGACAACGCATGCCTGTTGGAGGCCGTCCGCGCGGCGAATTGACAGGCATGTCGTCGTTTGCAGCGGCGCTGCAAGGCGCTGCTTCGTATGCCCTGACGGGCGCACTGCGAGCGGATCACTTCCCTGAAGTCGCCGCAGAAGACACCGTGGCCGGACCGCCTGTCTCCGGCGTCGGGCCGCGGGCTATGAGCTCGCGGAGTCGTTTTCGCAACGGCCCCATGTCCTGTTGATTGAACTGCCTGGCATCGGTTACCAGCTTCACATTCACCGAATTGACGCCGTCGCGCGCCTTCCGGACCGCATCCGCGTCGCCGCCGCGCTCAGCCTGCACCAGTTGCTGGAAAGCAAGGAGGCGCGCAGCTTCATCCTGCTGAATGACCTGCATGTCGGCGATCGCCTTATCCAGCAGCATCTGAACTTCCGGATCGTTCTTGGCACGAAGATTCACCGCCGCGACCATAAGAATCTGCGGCAACTCGCCCGTGTCAGGCCGTAGCGAGTCGCCGGGACCTGGCCATCTCGGAGCCGCCCCTGTGCCGGCCACAGGCTGCGTGGCGCCGGCGGTGGAAGGCGAGGGCGGAGCGGCATTGGGGTCGGCCGCGTAGGCCGCGAACACCAGCGTCACCAGGGCCGCCGCGACCGCGACGACGCTCCAGACCAAATGTTTTCTCATCGTTGTGCCTTTTTGCCCGAATGAACCGGCGCCTTCTGCCATACTCCGCCAGAGCGCTACAGCAATGCTCATGCCAAGCCGCCTGCGCTGCCGCCGGCGAGGCGCATAGCGCGCGCGCGTAACGCGTTATGACGTATTTGTGGTGACAGCCCGGTTGCCGGACCGGCATTGCAGTTGCCCACACATTTGTGGCGATAGCCTACACAGACAGCGCGGCGGCGAGCTTGAGTCGCTTCGAGGACAGGGCGCTAGAAGAGAATCCGGGACGACGGCCCGTCGGCGCCGCGCTGCGAGCGGCGGACTGCCCACTGGATCGGCAACAGCAGGATTCGGATCACGACCGCTGCGACGACGAGCAGCGGGATGCCGATCGCGCCGGCGAGCAGCGCCACGAGGAGGATGGCGATGCCCAGGCCGATGACGAACCCGATGGCCGGCAGCGCCACGAACACGACGAGGGCGACGATGAGCGCCGCCGTCATCAGCGCCAGCGCGACGCCGGCGATCTTGAGCGCCGGCGGGTGAACCTCGCGCCCGCCGAACCGCACGCGCCAGCGCGAAAGCGATTCCGGCCGCCCGCTCCCGGACCCGGCGTCCGGCTTCACCGGGCTGTGGTCCACCGGCGCGACCGAGGCCATCCGCGCGCTGGAGAGGTAGTGCGCGACGTCGGCCTGCGGATCTATGTGCAGCGACTCCGCATATTCCACCACCTCGATCCGGCAGCCCGGCCCGATCGTCACCTGCCGGCCGCGCACCGTGCCCGCGCGCGTGGCTTCGAGGTGAATGTTGTTTCCCTCGATCGTCTCGACGGTCAGGAGCGCGGTGGACTGCCGCCAGGCGAATTCCAGCATCCGCCATCGCCATGACGCGCGCCGCACGGAGATCTCCGGCGCGACGAGCTCCGCCGCCTGCGAGCGTCCGGCGAGCGCGATCTGGATTCGCTGCCCGCTGACCGACCCGCCGACGTCGAACGCGCCGCTCAACTGAAGCTGGTCCGCCTCGAGGTTCCCGCCGCACTCCGCGAAGCCGGAGATCGTCGCCTCGCGCGCCTTTACCGTTCCGCCCGCCATCAGCCGGCCGGAGAACTTGAGCGTCTCGGCGCGGACGTCTCCGCCGATCTCGCCCGTGCCGGAGCCGCGCAGCGTCTTCGCCTCCAGGTCGCGCCCGACCGCGAATGTGCCGGAGGCGGCGAACGTCCCGGCCTTGACGGCGCCTTCCATCATGCACGAGCCGGCGATGTTGACCGCAGCGGCTTCCAGGTCGCCGCCGGTCCTGCTCGAGCCGGAAACCGCCACCTCGTCATAAACGCCGCCGGCGAACTCGCTCTTGCCGGAAAGTTTCAGGGTTTTCATATCGGGTCATCTTCCCGAAACCACGTTACCTTCAGCGACGCCTCATGCGACCAAAAGATTACCGTCGCGCGGGCGCCGCCGCAAGCCTGATCAGGCCGTCTCGCAGCCTGCGCCATAGGTCAGAGACTCCAGGCGGCTCAAACGGGTCGAAAGCCACCGGCGGCCGAGCCACGTCTCGCATTCTTCCAGAAGACGGATCGCCAGGCATCCGCTCATCGTCAGGAGCAGGAAATATGCCGGCCATACGATCCGCTCCTGGCCGTACAGGATCAGGGTGATCAGGAGGAAATTCACCAGGACGAACGCGCAGCCCATGCGACCGGGATCCCGCCACACTTTTGCCAGTTCCCGGCGGAAGGGCGCGCTGAGCAGCCCCGCGCCCAGAAGCGCCAGCCACAGGAGAAAACTGACCACGAACGCCAGATGAAGCGCGAGCAGGACCGCCAGCAGCACGGCCAATGTTCCAAAGCGCATCCAGGGACGCGCGGTCAAACCGGCCATGAAGATGCACGCCGTCACGAGCAACAGCAGCGTCATGAACCATCGCGGCGGCCGCTCCCATGCCGCGTTCTCGAGCTTCCGGGCCAGCGCCCTGGGCAAGTACGACGGGTGTTCCGCATAGAATCCCACGACGAGCGAGAATGCGGAACGCCTCGGCTGCTCCTTCATCGCGCGGGAGTAAAAGCTGTTTGGGTTATCCTGCCACTGCGGGTTCCAATCGCCACGCGACAGAGTGTATTCGTTGTTCCCGGCCAGCAAGATGTCCGGTCCCTGCGTGGAAACGAACGCCGGCCGGCCGGAACGGACCGTCACGTATCCCGACCACAGGGCGACCGGCACTGCCATGACCGCGATCGCAGTCAGGACGGCGGAAATGCGGTACTCTCTCGATCCGAAGGCGCGCAGGAGCGCGTACCCCAGGAAGAACGCGGGAAGGAAAATCAGCGAGCCCTTCACCAGCAGCGCCGAGGCGAGGCTGGCGCCCAGCGCAATCCCGGCGATCCAGTCGCGCCGGCGCTGGAACAGAACCCAGGCCGCCAGCACCAGGAAAACGCAGAGGCAAATCAACACCTCCGTCAAGATAGCGAGGGCGGCGTCCGCATGGAAGTGGACGAGGACAATTCCGCCGAGGATGCCCCCGATAAAACCGCGCCCGCCCAACAGGCCGTGTCCGAGGAGAGGCAGAAGCGCGGCCATCGCCGCCAGTCCGAGCAACTGGAGGAGCATGGCGATGTCCGGACGCACGCCGAAGACCCCGTAAACAATCGCAAGCGCGACCGGATATCCGGGCGAACGGTAAAAAGTTTCCGCTCCGGCCGCGGCAAGCTTGTTCCGTTCGTCACGCGCGCCCGCCGGTTCGAAGGCGTATTCCTCGGGCGGCAGAATCTGCGCGACCTCGTACCGGTGCGCCCTCAAGAGGTTGACGGCCAGTACCTGGTAGTCCCGCGCGTCCGCGATAAACGAGGCGTTCGACGGGACCGGGTGCTTGTGGAGCGCATACGCCGCCAACGCAACAAACAGGGCGACAGTGATCCCCCACCGCAATGCGCAAGGGGATAGTTTGGGACCGGTGAGGACAGCCACCCGTTTTAGCTCCTCTTCCGGCTTGTAGTGGCGCCGTCAGGCGCTGCTTTGCATGCCGCTTGTAGTGGCGCCGTCAGGCGCTATTCGTATGCCCTTACGGGCACACTACGAGCGAGCGGAGGTCCGCGCCAGTCGCGCGTTCGTCGCGGCGGTGCGTTTGCGCTTGCATGAGTCGCAGAGAAGCGCGGCCGCGGCGAGCGGCTCGCCGACCTTCTTGCGGACCCGGTCGAGCATCGGCGCGCTGCCGATCACCGCGCCACACTCGGAGCATTTGAGGATTTTGATGCGACTCTTGAACGGCGAGATTTCGACCTCGTCGGCGTGCCAGCGCAGCTTGATCGTGCCGACGGGGCAGACGGCGGCGCAGGCGCCGCAGCCGACGCACGCCTCGGACGGCTGCAGGAACGGCGCCGCGACGATGCGGTTCACGCCGCGGTTGACGAAGGAGATCGCGGAGGCGCCGATGATCTCGCGGCAGACGTTCACGCAGAGCCCGCAGAGGATGCAGTCGCGCTGTGATTGCGTCACCGTCGGCAGCCGCCCGGCCTTCACGCCGAGAAGCTTCGCCATTTCCTTCAGCGGCTCCGATTCCGGCGCGCGCGCCAGGAGCAGCTCCATCACGCCGCGCCGGGCTTTGACGACCTTGTCGCTCGTGGTCGAGACGACCAGCCCGTCGCGAACATTGTAGCAGCAGGAGGTGACGATGCGCGTCCGGCTCCCCTGCTTGACCTCGACCAGGCAGAGCCGGCACGCGCCATAGGAGGCCACCGCCGGATGGTAGCAGAGCGCGGGGACGAAAATCCCCGCCGCGCGCGCCGCGTCGAGCACCGTCGCGCCGTCGTTAATCTCGACCGTCTTACCGTCAATCGTCAGTTTGGCCATATCTTCACCTTATACGCTCTAGCTCGTGCCTAATTCAACCTGACATCCGGATAATTGCGGAGGCGCGTAATTCTTCAGGCCGCCATGCCGTTGCCATGCGCGATAGACGTGGAGCAAGGCCATGAACGCGACGGCGGACATGATTGCGCTATACAGATAAAGGTAACGGTAACTCCCGACCCAACCCATGAAAGACCCGGCGCCTGCGGCGGCTGCGCGCCCGAGAAGGTAGACAATGCTGCCGACGAACCCTCCGGCGGCGGAAAACTGCCCGAACCGATTTCTCGGCAGGAGGCGCACTGAGATAGGAAAGTGCGCGATCGAGGCCGCTGCCGGAATGCTCGCGAGCACTGAGCAGATTATCAGGCTGATCCGGCCATGGACACAGAAGAAACTCACGAGCGCAATCGCCGCCGTCGCCGGGATACTGAAGAGCAACACTCGCAACGGGTGCACCCGGTCGCAGAGATAGCCCGCAGGGATCGTCAGCAACAGACCCGGTATCATAGTCCAAATGCTGATTGCTCCGATCTCCTGAGGCGTCAGGTTCAGGTTATTACGGTAGAAGAGGGTGTTGTACTGCCCGCCGGCACCCGCCAGGCCGGTCAGCGCCATCGCGACAAAAAACCAAAGGAAAAATGAGCTTCGGAAGCATTCGTGGTAATAACTTCTGGCTATGCCGCCCAACCCGCCGCCATACGGCTGGTCCGGTGGCGGGGCGTACGCGCCTTCCTTGACGCGGAGACACATGGCGATGAACACGGCGGTGGAAATAAGGCCGATCGTGAGGGAGACGGCCGTCGCATGACCAAGGGACCATCCGAAGAAGCAGCCGTTCCAGAGCAAGGCCGACGCTTCACTCAATACCAGAAATGCCACCATGAATCGCCCCATGTACTCTCGAGGCACCACGTCGGCAACCAGATAAAAGAAGATGGAGCTGACGAAGCCCCTGAGAAAATAAAAGCCGCCCATGAAGACGGCGGTCAAGCCGAGCATGACGCCAGTCTTCGAAATATTAAGATTCAAGGCGATCCAGTTTCCCATCGCCGGCGCGCACGCCGTCAGGATGAGTGAGAGACCGGTGAAAGGGACCAGCCACAGCAGGAAAGGTATCCGTCTGCCCCGTTCGCCGCGGTGCCGATCGCTCTGGAAACCGACGATCGGGCCGATCAGGAATCCGCTGATATAGCCAAGGACCTGGGGAATCGTTTGGCTGACGATCGTAATACCGGCAAACGGGTCGCGGCCACCCTCCTTGAACAGAGACAGCATCAAGGAGGTGACGGGAAATTGCATGAGGCCGAGGAAGACGTGCCCCAGGACGAGCCAGACGATGACCTTCGCCAAGCCCCAATTCGTGTAGGTCAGCGAGCCGACCTTGTAAGTCCTGGCTGTCGTCGGCGCATTCAACGCGGAATCGGGCATATGCCCCACTCACCTTTACCACCAAGACACCAAGGCACAAAGAGACAATAGCTTCCACCACGGAATGCACGGAGCACACCGAATGAATTTCCTAAACAGCTTCAGTGTCTTCCGTCTGTTCCGTGGTTGCAATATCAGTTGACGTTCTTGGTGCCTTCGTGCCTTGGTGGTAAAAATCAGACCTTCGCCACCGCCGAGAACGGGCAGACCTCATAACATTTCCCGCACCGGGTGCATTTTGCGGCTTCGATGACGTGCGCCTGCTTGCGCTCGCCTGTGATGATCTTCTCCGGGCATTCCTTCTTGCACAGGCCGCAGCCTTTGCATTTCTCGGCGACGATCTGGAACTTGAACAGCCCGCGGCACTCGTGCGCCGGGCAGTGGCGCTCGAGGATGTGCTCGTCGTATTCCTTGCGGAAATAATGGATGGTGCTGCGGATCGGGTTGCAGGCGGTGTTGCCGAGCCCGCAGAGCGCGGCGACTTCGAGGATATCGCAGAGTTCCAGCAACAATTCCACGTCGCCCGGCTGCCCTTTGCCCGCGCAGATGCGATTGAGGACGTGCAGCGCCTGAGCGACGCCTTCGCGGCAGGCGGTGCATTTTCCGCAGGACTCCTTGACGAGGAAATCCAGGAAGTACCGCGCGATGCCGACCATGCAGGTGTCCTCATCCATCACGATGAGGCCGCCGGAACCCATCATCGAGCCGAGCTTCGTCAGCGCGTCGAAGTCCACCGGCGTATCGAGCAGGCTCTCCGGGATGCAGCCGCCGGACGGACCGCCGGTCTGCACGGCCTTCAGTTTCCGCCCGCCGGGCACGCCGCCGCCGATGTCGCAGACGATTTCGCGCAGGCTCATGCCCATCGGCACCTCGACGAGGCCGGTGTTCGTGATTTTGCCGACGAGCGAGAAGACCTTGGTCCCCTTGCTGCCTTCGGTGCCGACGGAGGCGAACGCCTTCGCGCCGTTGGTGATGATGTACGGCACGTTCGCCCAGGTCTCGACGTTGTTGAGCGTGGTCGGCTTGCCGTGGAGGCCGACCTCGACGGTGTGGACGTACTTCGCGCGCGGCTCGCCGACCTTTCCCTCGAGCGAGGCCATCAGCGCGGTGGATTCGCCGCAGACGAAGGCGCCGCCGCCGCGGTTGATGCGGATGTCGAAGGAGAATCCCGAGCCGAGGATGTCCTCGCCGAGCAGCCCGTACCGGCGCGCGTCCTCGATCGCCTGGCGCAGCCGGACGACCGCCAGCGGGTATTCGTTGCGCACGTAGATGAAGCCCTGGTGCGAGCCGATGGCGAACGCGCCGATGATCATCCCCTCGATCACCGAGTGCGGCACGTCCTCCATGACCGAGCGGTCCATGAACGCGCCCGGGTCGCCTTCGTCGCCGTTGCAGATGACGTAGCGGACGTCGCCGTGCGCGTCGCGGCAGGTGCGCCATTTGCGGCCGGTCGGGAACCCGCCGCCGCCGCGGCCACGCAACCCGGAAAGCTCGACCTCCTTGATGATCTGCTCGGGCGTCATCTCCGTCAGCGCCTTGGCGAGCGCGGCATAGCCGCCCATGGCGATGTAATCGTCAATGCTCGTCGGGTCAATGAACCCGTTGTAGCGCAGGACGAAGCGCGTCTGCCTGCGGTAGAAGGGAATCTCCTGGCTGGTGGCGAGGCTCTTGCCGGTGTCCGGGTCCGCGTAGAGCAGCCGGGCGACGGCGCGCCCGCCGAGGATCGTCTCGCGCACGATCTCGGGCACGTCGGCCTCCTGCACGTTCCGGTAGAGGATATTGCCGGGATGGACGATGAGGATCGGGCCGATCTCGCAGAAACCGTGGCAGCCGATGCGCTTGAGCTGCACGTCTTTGCCCGCGGCGCGGAGCTCCTCCACCGCGCCCTGGAGCGCCGCGAAGAGTCTGCCGGAACCTTTGACCTCGCATCCGCCGCCCCGGCAGAGCGAAATCACCGTGCCGGTCGGCTTGCCGCGCGCGGCGGCCTCCTCGCGGAGGCGCGCCAGGTCGGCGGGCGAATTCAGCAGCCGTTCCGTCGCGACGATCATGGCTTCTCCTTCGCGCCGTACTCGGCGAGGATCTCCGGGACCTGCGCGGGCGTCACCTTGCCGTAGTACTTTTCGTCAATCATCAGCACCGGCGCCAGCGCGCAGGCGCCGAGGCAGTTCACCGGCTGGAACGTGAACAGCCGGTCCTCGGTCGTGCCGCCCGGCTCGATCTTGAGCCGGCCCTGGATCGCCTCGGCCACCGCCTTCGCGCCCTTGAGGTAACACACGGTGCCGACGCAGAGCGTGATGAGATGCTTGCCGCGCGGCGTCAGCGAGAAGGTCGTATAGAACGTGGCGACCGAGTAGATGCGGCTGAGCGGCACGTCGAGGACTTCCGCCAGCCGCTTCATCGCCTCCGGCGGCACGTGCTCGTTCTCGGACTGGAGGTCCTGCAGCATCGGGATGAGGAAATCCGGGTCGCGCCCGTAGCGCGCGACCACGGCGTCCGCAGCGGCGCGGTAATCGGGCTTTGCAGTCTTCGTCGGCATGGTTGCTTACTCAAACGGCGGCAGGATCGGGATTATTTTCCGCGCAGAGCCGCGGCGGCTCGGCGTCGGGCTTCGAGGACCACGTCGTCCAGTTCCTTGTACTCCATCGCCCGGGTCGGGCACGCGGCGACGCAGGCCGGTTCCAGGCCGCGCGCCAGCCGGTCGGCGCAGTTGTCGCACTTGATCACCGTCTTCCCATCGGCGGTCTGGCGGACCATCCCGAACGGGCAGGCGACGATGCACGCTTTGCAGCCGATGCAGCGCTCGCGCGCCAGGAGGATCGGGCCTTCCTCGGTCTCGCGGTAGATGGCGCCGCTGGGGCAGACCGCCAGGCAGGGCGCATCCTCGCACTGATGGCAGACGAGCGGCACCGCATCCGACTCGACCGCCAGCACGCCGCAGCCGGCCTGGGAGAAATTCAGGGCATTCAGGGGCGCATTCGCAGCCGCGCCCGCGCGCCGATAAGAGCACTCGACCACGCACGAAAGGCACGCGTAGCACTTCTTCGAGTCCACGACAATCGCCTTGCGCATCCGCCGCGACCTCCGCCAGGAAACGTAGCTTTTCCGCCATGCGCCGCTCCATCCAGCTTACACCCGGCCGGAAAAACTGTCAAGCCACGGTCGAAGCCGCAAAGCGTTCAGAAACACCTTGACCTCACCGCCGGCCGCCGATATGCTTCAAGCACAGGCGACTCTGCGTCACCCGACGAACGGGAATTCGGCTGGAATAAAGAGTTCGACATGAAGCGTAACCTGATACTGCTCCTCGTCCTGCTCGGTGTCATTGCTTTTCCTCAGTACGCCTGGGCCGATGCAGGGACGCCGCTGATGTGGGCCGGGATGCTGCATCTGGTATTCGGGAATGCGCTGATCGGCCTGGCAGAAGGGCTGCTGCTTGGCTGGCTGTTCTCCGTTCCGAAACGTAAAGGCGTTCCGGCCATGATCCTTGCGAACTACACCTCGGCCTGGATTGGCGGCTTACTCATTGGCGGCGCGATCGCGCGAGCAGTGCCGATGGACCTGAACAACGCGTGGACGTGGTTCTGGATCATGGTCGTCGTGACATACTGTATCACACTGGTACTGGAATGGCCGTTCTTCGCGTGGTGCTTCCGCGGTACGCAGGATTGGCTGAAACGCGGCCTGCGGGCCCCCTTCCTCCTGGTGAGCGCATCCTATGTCGTCCTGTTCGGATGGTACTGGATGGCCAGCGGCACGTCGCTTTACACCGAAATGCATATCGTCGCGCCGGCCAATCTCTCGCTCCCGGATTCCGTGGTTGTCTATTTCATCGCCCCGGCCGACGGCAATGTTTACAGGAGGCAGTTGGCAGGCGGAAGCGAGCAGAAGGTTTATGAGCTGCACTCGACGGATACGAACGACCGATTGTTTGTCCGGCCGAGTGCAGCGGACAAGAACCGCTGGGACCTGGTGGCACGCCTTCGAATGAAGGACTATCCCGATCACCGCTTCGTGGACGTGCTGACGAATTTGCCGGTTGAGGCGGCGCCAGACTGGCGCAGCACTGAGATCAAGCCTCCTGAATATGAGGATACATGGTTTAACTTCGGGAAGGTGCCCAGCCTCGGCGGCGCGACGAGCAGCCAATGGGAGTTCTGGGCTGGCTTCTGGCCGGTCGAAGGACTTCACGCCTCAAACAAGGTGACCAACGAGCAAGAGCGGTTCTCCTATGAGACTCTTTTTGGCGCCTGGACAGTCCGAAATGCCGTTCTCCTGCCTTCGGACAAGGTTTTGTTTCAACTGGGCGCTGGCCAGATTTGCGCGTTTGATCCTGTGACTCGACGTGTCGCTTTGCTTTGGCACGGAAGAGGGCCGGTGCCGGTCATCGCAAAGACCAATGTCCTTATGAAATGACCAGATTGTTCAGGCCCCCGCCGGCTTGTCCTAAGCCTGCCGTACATACGACCGCTTGCACGATGAGAGGCGGCGGACTAATATGACCTCAACGGAATGCGACGGCCGGCGGCGCGACTTGGCTGCGCCTCGCGGTTGAGAGGCAGTTTCCCAATGAAAGACGTCCTCCCGGAAGACAATTCTGCGCGTGACGTGCAGGCGACGCCGCACGTGTTCGGGCCGGTGCCCTCGCGCCGGCTAGGGCGGTCGCTCGGCGTGGACCTGACGCCGCGCAAGGTGTGCTCCTTCGACTGCATCTACTGCCAGGTCGGACGCACGACGCGCAAGACGACCGAGCGCGAGCAGTTCACGGCCGCCGCCGATATCGTCGCCGAGGTCCGCCAGAAATTGAAAACCGTTCCCCGGCCGGATTTCATCACCCTCTCCGGCTCCGGCGAGCCGACGCTGCATGCCGGCATCGGCCAGATCATTGACGGCGTCAAGCAGATCACCGACGTTCCGGTGGCCGTCATGACGAACGGCTCGCTCTTCTACGACCCGGAAGTGCGCCGGGCCTGCCTGCACGCGGACCTCATTCTGCCGACCCTCGACGCCGGCGATGAGGAGACGTTCCAGGCGATCAACCGCCCGGCGGCGGGTCTGACGCTGGCGCGCGTCGCGGAGGGACTCGAGACGCTTCGGCGGGAGTACCGCGGCCAGATCTGGCTCGAGGTGTTTCTGGTCGAGGGCGTCAACTCGAGCCCGGAGCAGGTGAGGAAGATCGGGGCGATCGCGGAGCGGATCCAGCCGGACCGCATCCAGCTCAACACCGCGGTCCGGCCGACCGCCGAGCCGGACGTGAAGGCGCTCTCGGAGGCGGCCCTGACGGAGCTGGCGAAACTGCTCGGCCCGAAAGCGGAGGTGATCGCGGATTTCCGCCGTCCGCAGGAAGCGCCCGCGTTCGAGTCGCGCGGCGCGGAAGTGCTCGACATGATCCGGCGCAGGCCGGTGACGGTGGCGGACATCGCCGCCGGGCTCGGGATTCCGCCGGAGGTCGCCGCGGCGCGCGTCCGCGAACTGCTCGACGGGAAACTGATCGCGCTCGAGCGCAGGGGCGGGAAAGAGTTCTATCGAGCGACGGTCCCTTGAGCGCTGCCTCGGTTTGTAGTGGCGCCGTAAGGCGCTATTCCGTATGCCCTGACGGGCACACTACGAGCGGCCCTGCCTGCTTCCAAGCGCCAAGTTTGACTCTGCGCTGCGAGCGGCCTATAATCCCGAATCTTTTCAAGATTGCCCATATAGACCATGCGGCACGACGAAAAGGAGCCTTAAATGAGCGACGCGATCGCGCGCGAATTCGCCTTTCCCGGCTCGGCCTGGCGCGGCAAGCCGTTCTGGGGCTGGAACGGAAAACTTGAGCCGGAGGAACTGCGCCGGCAGATCCGCGTGATGCGCCGGATGGGCATGGGCGGGTTCTTCATGCACGCGCGCGTGGGGCTGGCTACGCCGTACCTGTCGCAGCGCTGGTTCGAATGCGTGAACGCCTGCGTGGACGAAGCGAAAAAGCTGAAGATGGAAGCCTGGCTCTACGATGAAGACCGCTGGCCCTCCGGCGCGGCAGGCGGACTGGTGACGAAGAACCCCGCCTTGCGCCAGAGGATGCTGCGCGTCGTCGAGAGCGACGATCCGGCGAAGTTCCGGTGGACGCCCGGTACGCTCGCGGCTTTTACCGCGGTGGTGAAGGAGCATGCCGCGTTCTCGGTGCGGCCGATCCCGAAAGGCAACCGGCCGCCTCGGCTGGCGAAGGGAGAGAGGATACTCGCCTTCCAAGTCGAGCTCGCCGAGCCGAGCAGTTGGTACAACGGCTACACCTACATTGACGTGCTCAACCCCGAAGCGGTGCGCGAGTTCATCCGCGTGACGCACGAGGCCTATCGCCGCAAGTGCGGCCGCGCATTCGGAAAGCTCATCCCCGGTGTCTTCAGCGACGAGCCCAACGGCGGAGACTGCTTCGTCGAATCCATTCTCACCGAAACCGGCACCGGCGGCACGCTTCCCTGGACCGGTGCGCTGCCGAAAGTCTTCCGCGAGCGCTACGGCTACGATCTGTTGCCTCACCTGCCGGAACTCGCCTACGACCTCGAAGGCCAGGGCGTCCGGCCCGCGCGCTACCACTTCCACGATTGCCTCAACCACCTCTTCGTGACCGCCTACTCGAAGCAGATCGGCGAATGGTGCGACCGCAACGGGCTGCTCTACACCGGCCATGTCCTCGAAGAAGACAGTCTCTCGAAGCAGGTCGCGACCACGTCGGCGTGCATGCGCTTCTACGAATACATGCAGGCGCCGGGGCTGGACATGCTGACGGAGCGCCGCCGCATCTACGACACGGCCAAACAGGTCAGTTCCGCCGCGCGGCAGTTCGGCCGCAAGTGGCGGCTGACCGAGACCTACGGCTGCAGCGGATGGGATTTCGCCTTCGCCGGGCACAAGGCGCTCGGCGACTGGCAGGTGGCCCTCGGGATCAACCTGCGGTGCCCGCATCTCTATTGGTACACGATGCAGGGCGAGGCCAAGCGCGACTTCCCCGGCCCCATCGGCGAGCAGTCGCCCTGGTGGACGCATTACGGGAAGGTGGAAGATTACTTCGCGCGATTGCATGCAGCGCTGACGCCGGGCGAAGAGGTGCGCGATCTCCTCGTGATCCATCCGGTCGAGAGCATGTGGCTCCAGGTGCGCAAGGGCTGGCGGCAGGCGCCGGTTCCCCGCAGCATGGACAGCGAGTTCGGGAAGCTGCGCGACGCGCTCCTCTCGGCTCATCTGGATTTCGATTACGGCGACGAGGAGCTTCTCTCGCGCCACGCCCGCATCCTCCGCGCGGCCGGGGCGCGTCAGGTTGCGCTCCGCGTCGGCCGGGCGACCTACAAGGCCGTGGTCGTGCCGCCGATGACCACGATGCGCCGGACGACGCTCAGCCTCCTGGAACGTTTCCGGGAAGCCGGCGGAACGGTGGTCTTCGCCGGCCGGCCCGCGGCGTACGTGGAGGCCGTTCGCGATCCGGGTCCGGCCGCGTTGGCGCGGCGATGCACGCGCACGCCGGCCCGCGGTCCGAAACTCGCCGCCGCGCTCGACCCGCTCTGCCGGCGCGTGTCCATCGCCGATGCCGCCGGCAAGGAAATCGCCGGCGTCCTCTATCTCCTGCGGGAAGACCGCGACGCATTCCGCCTCTTCATCTGCAATACCGGCTACACCGCCGCGCAGTTCCGCCGCCTGGGCTTCAACGAGGACAAGATGGTCCGCGAACGTCGCGCGGTCTGGCCGGCGGTCAAGGTCCGCGGCTTCGCCGAGTGCGCCGGCGCGCCGCAGGAATGGGTCCCGGCCACGGGCCGGCGCTTCGCCGCGAACGCCGCGCGCACGAAAGGCGGCGCGTGGGAAATCGCCACCGATCTGCCCGCCCTCGGCAGCCGGCTGTTCGTCTTCCCCAAGGGAAAAACGCGCGAATCGCTCCCGACGCGGCCGATTTCAGTCACCGTCCGCAGCGTCCCGGTCGCGGCCCGGCCCTGGGAGATCGCGCTCTCAGAGAGGAACGTTCTCTTGCTCGACCGGGCGCAGTACCGCATCAACGGCAAAGACGGAAAGGGCGAAGAGGAAATCCTCCGCCTCGACCGGCGCGCCCGCCAGGCGCTGGGCGTTCCGCCGCGCGGCGGCATGATGGTCCAGCCGTGGGCGCGGAAGCAACAGGGAAGGAAAAAGTCCATCCCGGTCGCGCTGGAGTACCGTTTCCACGTGGACGCGCTGCCGCAGGGCGAACTGCTCCTGGCGATCGAAACACCGGAACGCTTCACCATCGGGATCAACGGGCGCCCGGTCTCCTCCGACGCAACGCGCGGCTGGTGGGTGGACCCCTCGTTGAAGCTGCTCGCGCTCGACCCTGCGTGGCTGCGCCTCGGCGAGAACCGGCTTCGCCTGGACATCGCCTACACGGAGGACGACGGGCTTGAGATCGTCTACCTCCTGGGCGACTTCGGCGTCAGGCTGGCCGGCGGCCAGGCGCGGATCGTCGCCGCGCCGGCGCAGTTGGAGATGGGCGACTGGACCGTCCAGGGACTGCCTTTTTACTCCGGCTCGGTCTGTTACCGGCGCGACGTCGTCACGCCGCGGCTGGCGAAGGGCGAGCGGCTTTTTGCGCGCGTGCCGGGCTATCGCGGCGTTGCAGTGCGCGTGCTCGTCAACGGGAAGCAAGCCGGTTTCATCGGATGGGAACCGTCCGAGGCGGACATCACCGACTTGATCGAGGGCGACGCCTTCGAGCTGGGCATCGAACTCCTCGGCCACCGCCGCAACTCCCACGGACCACTCCACTTCGCCGAAAAGTGGCCGGTGATGGGCGCCCGGCCGTGGCAGTTCGTCACCCAGGGCAAGGACTGGTGCGACGACTGGAACCTGGTCCCCTGCGGGCTGATGGAAAGCCCCCGGCTCGAAATCCGGCGGCTGTTGAATCCGCCTCGCCGCCGCTCGTAGTGTGCCCGTAAGGGCATACGAAGCAGCGCCTGACGGCGCCACTACAAGCAACTGCAAAACAGCGGTTTCGATTACGAGATATCAGCCCCGGCTAATCTCTGAAGTACCTCTGGCACACCGGCTTCGTCCGTTCCCAGACCTGGTCGAAGGCGCGGACGAACGGCGGCGGCAGCGGGCCTTTGCGGCAGGCCGCGAGGTTCTCGCGCAGGTGCTCAACCTGGCTCGCGCCCAGGATAAGCCCGTCGGATCGGGAATGGTGAAGCAGCCACCGCAGCGACGCGGCCGCCAGCGGGATGCGGTTCTTGCGCGCCGCCTGCTGCAGCGCGCCGACCGCGGCAAAATACTCGCCCTTCCAGTACCGGTCGCGGTAGTACTCGCCGGAGAATCGGCCGGTGGCCGGGATCGCGCTGGGGTCGGCGTGCTTGCCGGTCAGCAGGCCGCCGGCGAGCGGATTGTACGCGATGAACCGAAGCCCGAAATGCCGGCACGACGGGATGCACTCCCGCTCGACGTCGCGCGTGACGGCGTTATACATGCCCTGGTAAATGACCGGCGGCCGCCAGCCGTTCCGCGCGCAGATCAGCGCGGCCTCCGCCGCCTGCCACGACGCGTAGTTGCTCAGCCCGATCGTGCGTGTTTTCCCCTCGCGCGCGAGGTCCTGGCATGCCGCCAGCGTCACCTCCAGCGGCGTGCGGTTGTCGGGCGCGTGAAGATAGAACAGGTCCACGTGATCCATCCGCAGCCGGCGCAGACTCGTCTCGAGTTGTCCGCGCACCGAGCCGGGCGTCAGGCCGCGCGGTTTCCCCTTGCCGAGCTTGTCCGGATACGCCTTCGTCGCCAGGAACGCCTTCTCCCGCATGCGCCCTTTGAGCAGCCGCCCGAGGATCATCTCGCTCCGGCCCTCGGTGTACATGAACGCCGTGTCCACCCAGCGATGGCCTTCGTCCAGGAACATCCGGAGCATCCGGTCGGCGTCCGAAGCCGAGGTCTGCGCGCCGTACGTCATCGTGCCGAGCGCGATGATCGGCGTCCGCTCGAACGGCTTCTCCGATTTCTGCATCATTCGCCCTCCACGTGCGCGAGATCACCATGTCATTCCCGCAAAAGCGGGAATGACAGACTTACCCTCTACCGCAGCAGATCGAGCGTCTCCGCCAGCGTCCCGACCGGATGGAGCTTCAGGTCGGCCGGGAGGTCCGGCGCCGGGCCGGAATGCAGCGGGACGTACGCGTGGCGGAAGCCGAGCTTGGCGCACTCGCGAAGGCGCTGCTCCAACTGGCTGACGCCGCGGACCTCGCCGCCGAGTCCGACCTCGCCGATCACGACCGCATCGCGCGCGACCGGGAAATTCTGGAAGGACGATGCGATCGCCACGGCGATCGGCAGGTCCGCCGCCGGCTCATCCACGCGCACGCCGCCGACCACGTTCACGAACACGTCCTGGCCGGTCAATTGGATTCCGGCGCGCCGTTCGAGCACCGCCAGCAGCATGCAGACCCGCGCGTAGTCCACGCCGCTGACCTTGCGCTCCGGCGAGCCGTAACGCGCCGTCGCCAGCAGCGCCTGCACCTC
>Ga0181524_10002189_pt1 | contig 20673 bp, 25 predicted proteins | sample PEATcosm2014_Bin_34_FD_119761 | JGI IMG/M metagenome (GOLD analysis project Ga0181524, IMG submission 119761) | Peatland microbial communities from MTU Mesocosm Facility, Houghton, MI, USA - PEATcosm2014_Bin05_60_metaG | ecosystem: Environmental > Terrestrial > Soil > Wetlands > Peat | place...
TCGCCGACGTTCTTTGGCGGCTAACCTCCGTCGCCCTACGGGCTCCTCCGGTTAGCCGCCAAAGAACGAAAAGCGGAACTTTCTACTTTGCTCAGATTAGGAACTTTCTACTTTGCCTTGACACTTGCTGCCGCTCTTGCTTCTCGAGCTTGCTCGAGGCGCTGCCGGAAGCAAGCTTCCCGCCAAGGAAAGCGGCAGCAAGCTGCCGCACTCCAAACCGAATCGCGCCAGCCGCATTTTCTGGCTGAAGTCTCGGAAAATGAGTAGAACATTCGCTGCCGCCCCGCGGGAAAACTCTGGGGCGGGAACTGCCCCTGCCCTGACCAGCCGGGCATCTTCGCGCACTCCTGCCTGCGCGTCCTGGCAGGGCGAGTGCGGGCCGCAACTTCGCAAGATCACGACGGCCTTCCCATCAAGGTCCATTTCGCTAGGCTATCATTGCGCGGCGTGTTTGTCAAGCCCTCGGCACAAAAGCTGCCAGGGTTGTGAATCCTCATGCAAGGTGTTATATTGAAATATAATCGAAAGGAATGGCTATGCACACAACCAATCTGCGCAAGGTAGGCGGCTCGGTCATGCTGGCGGTACCGCGCGCCGTGCTCGACGTCCTGGGCTTGCGGCCGGGAGCAAAGCTCGGCATTACCATCGAACGCGGCCGGCTGGTGGTGGAGCCGCCAAAACGGCCCCGCTACACCCTGGACGAACTGCTCGCCCAGTGCGACCCCAAGGCCCGCCGCACAAAAGAGGATCGGGAATGGCTCGATAACCAGCCGGTGGGTCGGGAGCTGATCTGATGAGGCGTGGCGAAGTCTGGGTGGTGGACCTCGATCCCGCGGAAGGACACGAGCAAAAGGGCCGGCGCCCTGTCTTGGTGATCTCCCCCGACGCCTTTAACCAAGTCACCAAGGTGCCCGTGGTTCTCCCCATCACCAGCGGCGGGACCTTCGCGCGGACCGCCGGATTTGCGGTATCTCTGACAGGTGCCGGAACCAAAACAACCGGCGTTGTCCGCTGCGACCAGCCCCGCGCGCTCGATCTCGGCGCGCGCAACGGCAGAAAGCTGGAAAAAGTACCCGATGCGATCATGGACGAGGTTCTGGCGAAGGTTGCGACAATTCTTGAGTGAGTCAGAACGGAGCGATGCCAGAGGATTAAAAGCGGGTAGCGTGGACCACCCGTCGGCTGACGGGTCCGCGTCTTTTCGGCCCCGTGATGGAGCGATCAGATCCGTGCGCGCGGATCGGAGGGCATTCTCACCCGGTCGACGATCAAACCGTCCGTCGGCTGACGGATTCGCCGGCGCTCATGCCGGCGTATTCGTTGTAACTTGATCCCGCAGGGCGGGACCAGTCTTCCGGGCGGCTCACCAAACCGGTCCTCACCGGGTTGGAGAGAGACCCAAGCTGTTAGGTAAAAGGGTGCAGTGCCCGCGCCCCCTCGAAAATCAACTGCCCTCTCCCCCTTGGGGGAGAGGGTGGTCCGCTGCCGGCGCTTTCACCGGCCGGAGCGGGCCGGGTGAGGGGGTCCACATTGCCGACGAGTTTCATCCGAATGGGTGGGCCACAGGCCCATGGAAACTCCGTTGAAGGCTCGCGCCAACAGGGCGAAGTCAGGCTCGGTGAATTTCTCTCGCCGCCTGAGCAGGCGCACGACGATAAAGAAATATCGATCGGAGAGAAAAGGACGCCGGAGCTTCGATCCGTCGGTCGACAGACCCGGCCACCGACGGGCTGACGGACGATAGAATACGGCACGGTGGCGATGACGGCTACGGAGAAGCCGCGGACTCGCCGCCGCGAGCGGTCCGCACTACATGGTTAGGCTTGTCATTGATTCACCGGATGGCTGAATCAGTTTCCGTGGCGCTGGCCACTGGTGTTCCGTTACCGAAGAAAGTGAAACAGGCGACGGTCTGTCACCCTGAGTGCAGGGAAGGGTCTCCGCAGTTCTTTTCTCTGTGAAACTGCGGGGATGCTTCGCTTCGCCCAGCATGACACCTTACGCCCGGCGTGTTCCACCTATTTCCGTAACGCGACACTAGACACTAACCACTGCCCCTCCTGTTCCCTGTAGCACGTAACCTACCTCTTGCAATTTCCCACCCGCTGATTTAGCATTTGTACAGTAGGTTGCGTCGGGAGAACCTGATTGCCGCGATTGCGAATACGAGCCAACGCGTGAACTGGACGGCGAACTTCACCTTGGGGCATTCCGATCTGTCGGCGTGGCTTCACAAAAACGCGGAGGCTTCAAGACCAACGCTGCCCCATCTGCTGCCAAGCAACGGGACGTGGCGCGAGGGGTGATGGGCATCCGCAAGCAGCGGAATAGGACGTTGGGGGTCATACCATGACAAGCCGAGTGCTGCTTACGGGTGTCTTCTTGGCGGTTTGTGCCGCGCTCCTCAATGGCCAGCAGTGTCCTGTTAAACCTGGCGCGCAGCCTTTTCAGCAGGAGGTCTCGGGACCGCACGACCATTTCGAATGGTACTCCGCTTACGGTGCCGATGCTAGCGTGGGCAACGGCAACGACTTCGAGCGCCACGTGCGAAACCTGGGTGCTGGCCTGCTCAAGTACGACTGGACTATAGGGCGCATGTACAACTTTGGGCTGCCGCCGGGCCATTTAGATACCCTTTGTGTCAACTACGGGCGAGCGAATTCGGCTCGTGGGCCACTTTATCACGGAAGACTGAATGAGAGCAGCGACACAAGCGTGTGGGAGGGTGAGGGGGAGTCATCAAGCGGGAGGATCATCAGCCGATTCACATTCTTTTTTGTCGAAAAGACGGGTGATCCGCAGGTGGATATTGTCCTGGAATCGACTTTTAACGGAGAAGCTTACAGCTATTCCGTTAGAAATATCGGCAGAGCGGCTGTACGTGTCGGCTGGCACGCTTTCAGGGTTAATCTGGTTGAGAACCTCAAAACCGTTGACTCTGTGAGCGTCCACGTAGTCCGTGCAAAAAAGACGCCCGACCCGCCCTCTTCGTCCAGTTTCGAGATCGGAGCAAGAAGCGAGTCAGCTATCGCCGAGCAAATCAAGGAGGGTGAACCATTTGAGGCGGGACATGTCCTGTCGTTAAATGTGCCATCCACCGCACCGCCCAAGGTAATTCTGACAAACCTTGACGTGGGTGCGTTGGATGGACGCCCCCTTGCCGGAGCCGCCCTCCCCATCCTCCTGCGATCACGATGAACCATGCTCGGATTTGTCAAGGCCCTGAAGGACATTCGTTCAGTCTACGGCGCATTCCCGGTCGTGCTCGCGGCCTTGAATAACTACGTGTTTCCGGTAATGCCGATCACACCCTTGCTGCGCCCCAAGGCGACTCTCCTCGTCGTCGTTTTTGGCACATTTGCTTCGCTGGAGGCGTTGTCGTATTCCAGCGATGTGCCGAAGGACCCATCGGGAAATGCCAGGCTGCGGAAGTCCGGGATAGGACTAGTCATACTTGGACTGATTTATTTGTTCGTGTACGTCGTGTTTTCTAGCTACTTTGAAGAGCACAACCCGCAGACCCCGGTATTGAACCATGTTGTGGACTTAGCGCAGGCGGCGCTGTTTGCGTTTCCCTGGGCGCTCTGGAGCGCCTCCCTTGTCTTGGTCGCTCCCCGAAAATAGGTTGCATCGAGCGCGTGTTGCCCAGAGGCCGGTAGCGCGGACCACTCGCCGCGGCGAGTCCGCGTCTTTTCGGCCTCGTGATGGAGCGATCAAATTCGTGCGCGCGGGTCGGAGGGCATTCTCACGCGTTCGACGATCAAACCGTCCGCCGGCTGACGGATTCGCCGGCGCTCATGCCGGCGTATTCGTTGTAACTTGATCCCGCAGGGCGGGACCAATCTTCGGGGCGGCTGACCAAACCAGCCCTCACCGGGTTTAGGTGAATGTATTCGACCTTTTCGTTGTATTCCTTGACGCTGCGCAGGGCGGGGTCGAAGAACCTGGGTTGCCAGAGTTGGCCGTCGGCGCCCCGGCACTGGTTGACCGCTGCATGGCGCAGAGCGACGCTCCGCGATTCGCGGAGTCCCAATGCCAGCAGACCGCAGATCTTTGCTCTGCGCTAGCCCCGCGACCTACTCTGACACGCTCGTCCCCGAGCTTCTTATCGCTGAGAGCTTTCGCAGTTGGCGGTCATCGGTAATCAAGGTGGCGTCGCGTTCAACGGCTGTGGCTGCGATGATCGCGTCGGGAAGCTTGAGTCGATACTGCGAGCGCAGGCTCACTATTCTATCGATCAGCGCCCGCTCGGTTCGTCCGAGACCTACTACCTCGACCCCATCGGAAAACTCTTGGAAGACCCTGCGGTCATTCTCGCTTAGGTTGGGAAAAGCCAAAAACTCGATCTGGGAGAGGATGGAAATTCCCACCCACTCCGCCGACTGCAGCCGCTCCTGCAAAGCGTTCTCGCCGCGCAGCAGGCACACAATGGCGTTGGTATCCAACAGGTAGCGTTTACCACTCATCACGCAGTTTTCTCTGCTCTTTGAGGGCGTCGCCCTGCCACTCGAGTCTTCCCACAATGCCGGTGAAATTGTATTTGGATCCGTCCGGCTGGGGCGAGACACCCACCACCAGGACGAGTTCGACGGTGCCGGCAGGAAGCTCGACGGGCACATCCAGTCTCAGCCGCCCATCGCTTCCCACTTCACCTTTGGTCTTCACAACTTGCATGGAACCCTCCCCAGTACGGGCCTATGAACTCACACCTGCCTGAGTGTACCACAAGATTGCCTCTAGACTAGAATCGCAAAAGATCGGGTAGCGCGGACCACCGCCCTGCGGCCTGCCTGCCGTATGACTCCAGGAGGCAGGGCGACGGGCCGCTTTTGTGGTCCGCGTCTTTTCGGCCCCGTGATCGAGCGATCAAATCCGTGCGCGCGGATGGGAGGGCATTCTCACCCGGTCCGCGATCAAACCGTCCGTCGGCTGACGGATTCGTCGGCGATCATGCCGGCGTATTCCTTGTAGCTTGATCCCGCAGGGCGGGACCAATCTTCGGGGCGGCTGACCAAACCAGCCCTCACCCGCTTTAGGTGAATGTATTCGACCTTTTCGTTGTATTCCTTCACGCTGCGCAGGGCGCGGTCGAAGAACCTGGGTTGCCAGAGTTCGCCGTCGGCAGCCCGGTACTGGTTGACCGCGCTCATCGAGGAAAAGACGCGGACCCGTCAGCCGACGGGCGGTCCGCGCTACCTGCTCTCGCCTGAGCCCAACAGAGCAACGCCAAGACGCTGTGCAATAATTTCGAGGGGCCCGGTTTTTGTAGAGCGCAAGTCCCCTTCACACTGTTAAAATGGCGCTTGCCCAGGTGCTGATTCCCTTCCCTGCTGGGGTGTGCCGCTGCCTGAAGCCCGCACCTGGCCGGAGGACAAACAGCCATGCACGCGATTGAGGTGTTGAAGACACGGCGCTCGGTCCGCGCGTATATTGACGCACCGGTGCCCAGAGAGGTCATCGAGGACGTCATTGATTGCGGGCGCTTGGCAGCCACAGCCGTCAACATACAGCCTTGGGAATTCGTGGTGGTGACAGGCCGCGAGTTGCTGCGCAGCATTGCTCAGACCACCGACCACGGGAAGTTCATTTCCCACGCTCCGGTGTGCGTGGTCGTTCTGTGCGAAGACACGAAGTATTACCTCGAAGATGGCAGCGCTGCCACAGAGAATATCCTGCTGGCTGCCCGCGCGCACGGCCTGGGCTCGTGCTGGGTCGCCGGGGACAAGAAGCCCTATGCTTCGGATATCTGCCGCCTGGTGGGAGCGCCCCGAGGCTACAAGTTGGTCAGCCTGATTCCCATGGGCTATCCGGCGGAAAGCCCGGAAAAGCCCAAGCGTCCCCTTTCAGACGTTCTGCACTGGGATAAGTACTGAACATCGCCGATTCTGTAGGGGGACGACTTGCCGTCCCCTTTTCGACGGGCGGCTCATGGACGAGGGTAGGGCAAGCCCTACCCCTACAAATCATATCTTCCCCAGGATTTTTCCCCACGCCAGGCCCAAATACTCATAAACCGCTCTTTCCGAGCCGCTGAGTCCCGCGGCGCTAGGGAAAACCTCGTCCGGCACGATGGCTTGGCTATGGCTGGCTCGAAAGTCCACGGGATCTGCAATCGGGCGTGTTCCATGTTTTTGGAACAGGGCCATGGCGCGAGGCATGTGCGAAGCTTCAGTCACCAGGATGAACGGCTGTTGCCCTACGATGGGTGCGACAAACCTCGCCTCACCATCCGTGTCTCGCGATTGTGTCTCCAGAATCATATCCTGGCGACCAACACCAAGGTCCCGGGCAAGTTGGGCCATGGCTCGAGCAGGAGATGAGGCGCTGTCGCCCCCCCCGGAAAGGACGAGCTTGCAACCGTTCAACACTTTGCTCACCCTGACCCCTTCGACAAGGCGCGCGATCGAACTCTCATCGAGTTGGATGGTAATGGGGCGGCCGGCCTCCGGGGAAAAACCACTCGCAAGGACAACAATGAACTTCACCTCGCTCAATCCCACGGGGGCATGCCCTTTCGGCGCCGTGAAAAGCGCCGGATATCTGCTCTCCAACGGTGTTAGAAGCATGACGGAAAAAAAGTGGCTGCTGAAAAGGAGGAGCAGCACTGCGGCGAATGTAACCACTATTCTCCCGGCCTTCTGCTTTCTCGTGAACCAAAGCAGCAGCAAACCGACCAAGAGGACTTCAATGCACAAGGGGATGGGGAAAAAAAGGCGGGAGAAAATCTTTTTGAGTACAATCATTCGTTTGCCAACTCCGCTGATTCAGGTTTAAGAACCAGCCTATCCTATCATTCGCCCTTGTGGATGGCCAACGGTCACAAGAACGATTTCACCACAGAGGCCACAGAGAAGAGATGCAGGCAAAGACTGTGGGCCAAGAAACGAGGAACTGTAACCTTGTAGTCCCTGTTTGGGCGAGAAGAAGTACTTTTCTCTGTGGTCTCTGTGAGCTCCGTGGTGAATTTTTCCTTCGCGCCAGGAGAAGAGAATGGCCCCAAGTCCCGCTTCCACTTCACTCTGCGCCGCGCCTCGAATAGAATAGCGGAATGGCTGGGCAGTGCGGCGTTCGGTCGCAACCGGAGACCAGCTTTCGATTGCTGATTGTTAAACCGGCAATTCGAAAATCCGCGCGATCCTGTCCTTCGCCAGGTCCAAGATAGGGTGCGGCGCTCGATGCTGCTATCGACTCCGAAGCGGGGAGATCCTATAGTAAAGAACACTCGCAATGTCTCTGTGCAACGCTAGTTCACGGTTGGCTATATTAATGTTGGCGCTCGCGGCGGCCAAAGCAACAGCGGCTGTTCAAGTGAAGGGCAGTATTAGCGACGAAAATGGAGTCCCAGTAAGTGGCGTCGAGATTGTGGTGAAGTCTCCGGGCGGAAGCGCTCAATACGCCTATTCGGACGACACCGGCCATTTTGAGGTTCTAGTCCCCACGCCGGGCGAGTACCTTGTAAGCCTCAGTAAGCCTGATTATTTCCGCCTTACCGACCAGCCTGTGCCATTGCAGGAAGGAACCAACGAAGTTTCTTTCACCCTCAGCCACGAATTTGAGGTGCACGAAAGTGTCGAAGTCCGTTCCTCGACGAAGCAAATCGAACCCTTGCAGGCCGAGCACCGGGAGACTTTTGATGCCCAAGACATTCTGGATATTCCCGCTTACAGCACGCATAATCTGGCAGCTTACCTACCAGCCATTGCGGGGGTAGTGCAGGACAACTCCGGGGCCATGCACGTGGCCGGAGGACGATCAGGGGATGCCGAGTATTTGCTGGACGGTTTCGAAATCGGTGATCCGGCGACGGGCGAATTGACCAGCCGGTTAGATGTCGACAGCGTGCGCGAAGTGCAGGTGGCGAGCGGCCGCTATGGCGCGCAGTATGCCCACGCCGCCGGCGCCGTGATGGAACTCAACACGTATGTCGGCGACGACCGATGGAGATTCGGGACCACAGACTTCTTCCCGGCCGTCAATCTCCAGCAAGGTCTGCATCTTGGAAATTGGTACCCGCGATTCAACTTCTCGGGTCCGTTGCGCAAGGGCCGGGCCTGGTTCTCCGACGGCATCAGCATTCAGCACACCTTTTCCTTGATTCAAGGACTGCCCCGCAACGCCAACACGCAACAGCAGTGGTCAGGGGACAATCTCTTCCGGGTCCAGATGAACCTGACGCCAACCAACATTCTTCAAGGGAACTTCCTGTACAACGTGACGGCGGATTCCCATCTTGGTCTGGGCCTGTTTACTCCCCTTTCCACGACCACTGATTGGCACGCCCAGCGAAGCTTTGTCTCTGCCAAGGACCAAGTTTTCTTTGGCAGGAACATGTTTGAACTAGGTGCGGCCATAGACGATAACACAGGCCATCTCGCGCCGCTCGGCTCCGAGCCGTACATCATCCAGCCTCTCACGGCATCCGGTAATTACTTCGAGGGATTGCAACAGCGCAGCCACCGCCTGCAGTCTATCGGTCAATTGAGTCTTTCCTCCCTTCACTGGCACGGCGCCCACGAGGTGAGAGCAGGCTTCAACGCCGATGGACTGGCTTTTTCTCAAGGGGCGGTGCGCAATCCGATTGAGACGCTTCGCGCCGACAACACCTTGCTGCTTCTCACCACATTTAGCGGAACGCCCTATTATCGCGTCACCGATACGCAGTTGGGTCTTTACCTGCAGGATTCCTGGCGAGTCCTTCGCCCTCTGGTCGTCGCGATCGGAGGAAGAGCGGATTGGGATACCTTAGTGGGAAAGACGGTGCTCGGCCCGCGGCTGGCAGCCAATCTCCTACCCTTTCGCGATGATCGGACCAAAATCTCAATAGGCTGGGGAATCTACTACCGGCCGATCAACATGGGCCTTTGGGGCGCCGGGCTCGATCAAGAGCGAAGTGACACCCTTTATGACCCAACCGGGACCACGCCCTTGGGGACTTTCACTACGCAGTTCTCGTTGCCCTCCGGCGGCCTTCGGCAGCCGCGCTTTAACACAAGCAGTGTCGAGTGGGAACAAAAGCTGGGGTCCAATACCTTCACGGGCGTTACTCTCCTGCGCCGTGTGGAAGGCGATGGATTCGCTTATGAAGACATCCAACCCGCTTCCCTGGGAGGCGTGTTTCTGTTTCAGGACCACCGGCGCGACCGCTATCGTTCCGGTGAGGTCTGGGCTCGCCATGTCTTTAAAAACAAGGCCGAGATATATGGGGATTATATCCGCTCCAACGCCCGCAGCAACGAAGCCCTGGATTACTCTCTCACAACTCTCTATTTCGTTCCCCAGGCCCCGGGACCGCTCTTGTGGGATGCCCCGAATCGCTTGATCTCCTGGGGGCGGTCCCCTGTTCCGCTTTGGGGCTTGTTCCTGACTTATCGGCTGGAATACCGGTCGGGTTTCCCGTTCGATGACGTGAATGAACAGCAGCAACTCATCGGCGCGCCAGGCCAATTCCGCTTCCCCAACTATTTGGAGGTGGACGTTGGCCTGGAAAAGCGCTTCCGGTTCCACGGCAAAACGTGGGCTCTCCGCGCAAGCGCCATCAATGCCACCAACCACGACAATCCCAATGTGGTCAACACCTTTGTCAGTCCCTTCGCTTTCGCAGGGGGCCAGGGCAGAGCTTTCACGGGACGCCTTCGCTTGGTGGGAAGCAAATAAGCAAGGCGCCGTGGGCAGGTTGATGGACAAGACGCAGCTGCCGCAGGGCTGACCCTTACCTATATCTTCGGCTGGACAAGGCGGGCAGAAGTCAGAAACTAGCCCTCTCCCAAGGGGAGAGGGTGGACCGCGTTCCCGATGCACTTCATCGGGACGCGGGACGGGTGAGGGGTCGGTTGCACGCTGAGGAGCGATCAGATGGGCGAACATGACGAAGCAACCCCTCACCTGGCTCGCTCCGCTCGCCACCCTCTCCCCAAGGGAGAGGGTTGTATTTCCGATTTCGGGGCGCCGTGTCCAGCGGAAGATGTAGGACGCGTTCGGCCCTTGGGAGAGGGGAAACGCCCAATTCCCTCCCTTTCTCCTGAGGAAGGGGGCAGAAGCCAGAGGGCGGCGCAGGGGCTGTGCGGTTGCCCGGCAAACTTGTCCCGCGCATTAAATCATGTTCCAGTATAATTGCCAGGGGACTATGAGTTGGTTCGCATTGCCCCGCAGGCCGGAACTCGAAGTCCAGCACGATTCCGACGGGGGGAGGGCGACACCTCGACATCGGCCCGGCTTAGGGCGTCGCATCTCGTGGACTCCCGGGTTTTCTCACATGAGCGCACGCATCGGATTTTCATCCGGGTTCGGCGAGCTACAGCGCGGGCAGCACCGCGCCAAGCCTCACTCGCCTATCGCGATGACCGTCGCCATTCTTACCCTCGCTTGCCTCACCGGAGCCGTATGCCTCGTCGCCAAGGAGAAGCCGCCCACTACCTACCAAATCCCCCTGCCGCCGAAGCCGGACTTCTCCCAAGTGGACTGGCTAGTGGGGGAATGGATCGGAAGCACCACTGACCGGACAGCCCCAGGTGAAATCCGGTTGTCCGCGAGCTATGAACTCGATAAGCGAGTCATGCTCCTACGCGGGGAAGCATCTTTCCAGGCGACCAAAACTTCCCCGGCCATGAAAGAATCATGGATGGGCGTCCTCACTTCGGACCGCGGAGCAGACGGCTTTTTGCTGTGCACGTTTTCCAGTACCGGTTTCATCACGCGATACCGGGTGACGGTTGAAGGGCCGGAAACACACATCAATCCAGAGGGAGGCGAGCAGCCTCCGCCGGGATGGCTCTTTCGCACGGTCATCAATCGCACAGGCCCTAAGGAGTTTGTTGAGACAGTCCAGGCAGCACCCCCCAACAAATCCTTTTTTGATTATTACACCGCCAAGTTGGGCCGCGTAACGGTCGAGGAGAAGGCGAAGATATCTCCAGCCACACCCCGATAGAGAGGCTTGGTGTAAAATTACAGGCCGCTGTACCCATTTCTAACGCCAAGCGAGTAATGATTTCGGGCTCTTATCGAGGTTGAAGAGGACCCAGGTGGCACATTGGCCTTGGCAGGCAAGGAGGGAGTTCCGTGTCTACACGCAAGAAGGTCATCCTTGGTATCCTGATCTTCCTGGCCGTCACACTTGTTGCCGTTGTGGTCATAGTTCCCCTGCTCTTCGATGTGGACCGCTATCGCGCGCAGGTCGAATTGCTAATCGAAGAGCAGACGGGCAAGCCCGCTGAGATTGGGCATCTCGCTCTCACCGTCTTTCCAAGCCTCTCCATCCGCGTAGATGATTTCGCTCTAAGAAATCCCTCGGGATTCCCCCAGGGTTATTTCGTGAAGGCTCAACGGATTTACGCCGTGGTTGACGCCGGTGGGCTTTGGGATCACCAGGTGGTCATCAAATCGCTGGACCTGGATACTCCTGCAATCAACCTGCTTTCCGACCTCAAGGGTAACTGGAACTTCCAGAGTAAGCCTTCTTCAGCCCAAGCCGCCCCTGACCCGCCGGGGCAAAAGCCCTTGTTTACGCTGGGCGCCATCTCCAACGTCAAGATCACCAAGGGCAAGCTAAGTATCGCGAGCCTTTTGCCCTCCGGGGATTCGGGCCCGATTTTCATTGAAGCGGAGGGCGTTTCGAGCCAACTGCGGCAGGTCGACCTCCACGCCTTCACTGAATCTGCCTCAGTCCACCCCGATGCTGTGCCTGGTGAACACGAAGCGGCTTCTGAAGCTGGTCGGCTTACATCTGTCGCCTACGCCGCCGACCAGAGTGGCAAGCTCGTGGCGGAGGGAACGCTCAAGATGGACTCTTTGCTTGTCATGAATCTGGTCGTGACCAATGTTAAATCCAAACTCCGTCTTTTCCCCAAGCAAGTCTTCTTCGATGGCCTGGACTTTAAATGTTATGACGGCCACGCCGTCGGGAACCTTTCCTTCTCGTTGGCGGGCCAGAATCCCCATTACAACACCGATGCGAAACTGGAGGGCGTGAACGTGGCGAAGTTGTTGGATGCATTTCCGGATGCCCGTGGGAAAATGGCCGGCACGCTCGAGATAACTGTGAAACTCGATGGCGAAGTGAGCCACTCACCCGACCCCCTGGCGGGAATTCGCGGCTCCGGGCAAATGACCATCCGCAAGGGGAAGTTGCCCAGTTTGCAGTTGAACAAGGACCTGCTGGAACTGGCCCGGGTTGCGAAGATGGGTCCGGCCTCCGGAGATCCTGGTTCCTTCACCTCCATCGCCATGGATTTCACCATCGCAAACAACCGGATTAACACCACCAAAGCCACTATCGTTGGCAACGGAGTGGATGTGGACGGCTCCGGGAGCCTTGCTCTGGCCGGGGACGGCAGCCTCGATTACCAAGGCGTGGCGAAGGTCGTTGCCAGCCAGAACGCCCTCACCAGCATTGTGGGAAGCATTTCAGGCGCAACTGTTGCCGGCGGCAAGATGGCTTTCCCCTTCAGTCTGGCTGGGACATTACAGAATCCCAAGTTCACACTGAAGTCAGGTGGCGGCGGCAGCCAGTTGGGCGCGATCACGGGAGCGCTGGGAGGCCAAAAGGGTGCTGCCGGTCAGCAACAGCAGCCTGCGAACGCTGTGCAAGGCACAACCGGGCTCCTTAAGAAGAAAAAACCGTAATTCCCCTCCTTGGTTAAGGAGGGGGTCAGGCGTGGTTGGGCGCGACCAATCAATCGGGAGAAAACATAATTTCCCCATCTCTTCTTCGCAACGTTTAAGTGGGCGTCTGCGCGTATGGAGGAATCAATGACGACTACTCGACCCCTCGCACTGGTGACGGGGGCTTCGGCCGGTATTGGAGCTGCGTATGCCCGCCGGCTGGCCGCGCAAGGATACGACCTGCTCCTGGTGGCCCGGCGCATGGGTCGCCTGGAGGAATTGGCCGCAGAACTCACCAGCCGCCACCACGTGCGGGCCGAGCCTTTGCCCGCCGACCTCACCAGCGACGCCGACCTGAAAGCGGTCGAAGACCGAATCGCGTGTGAAGAGCATCTCGAGTTCCTGCTCAACAACGCCGGGTTTGGCGCCAGCGGACGGTTCTACGAATCCCCGGTGGAAGTTCAGGACGCCATGCACCGGCTGCACGTGTTGGCCACCCTGCGCCTCTCTCACGCGGCGCTCCGCAAGATGACGGCGCGCGGCAAGGGCGCGGTGGTTAACGTCTCCTCGGTGGCGGCGTTCGTCTGTCGGCCGGGCAGCCTCAGTTACTACGCCACCAAGGCGTGGATCAACTGCTTCACCGAAGGGCTCTACCTGGAATTGAAGCAAGCCCGCTCGCCTGTGCGCGTGCAGGCGCTCTGCCCCGGATATACGGTGACGGAGTTTCACGACGTCATGGGATTCGACCGCAAACGGATTTCCGCAAGCTGGTGGACTCCCGTCGAGCAGGTTGTGGACGCTTCCCTCGAGGGCCTCAAGCGCGGCAAGCTGTTCGTGGTGCCCGGCTGGCGCTACAAGTTCATCGTATTCCTGCTCCGCCTCATACCACGTCCCCTGCTCCATGCCACAAGTTCGTGGGGTGGCGCGCGAGTCAGAAAGCAAGAGTGAGGAGCCGGCTCTCGCGAATATTGATTTGCGGTTTAGAGTGGGACTGTACCGTCCTTCCCAATCTACACTACTGTTGCTAAATTTCTTTGCGGCGCGCAAAGACTTTCCGCCACAGGGGTATTTTTCACTCCGGCTTCCTGAATTTGAAATGTGGGTTTTGGATTGCGGCCGAACGCCGCGCTTTGAAGTTATTTCTGCGCCAGGCCTTAGCTATCCTGCCTTAACAGGGAGAGACTCGCCGTCCTCTAGCAGTGCCTCAATCACCATCTGGGCCACCTCTTGGATATTCTTGAGTGCCTCCTCTTTGGTGTGACCCCACGTTGCCGCGCCCCTTGATTCGAGGTCCGGCACATAGGCACGCCAAACATCCTCATCGGGTTCGATAACCACAGGGAAGACGTACGATCTCATCCTATTGCCCTCCGTTCTTTTGCCGCTGAGCCAAAAGACTCTTCATTGGTCTGGATAATACGCCCCAAACAACGGACTCGTTTCATTGTACAGTTCGGAGAAGGCTTGTCAACCACGGGCATCGCGGACCCAGGATCGCGTCAAAGTCCCCGAAAGGTAACATGCCAAAGCGGCTCTGCCGCATGATGTGCGGAAAGGCTTCGCCTTTCCGAGGGCTTCCGCCCTGACTAACCCCCTCGGCTCGGCTGGAAGGCTCAGCCTTCCAGCCCAGCCGAGGGGAAGGAGGGAGGCTGTCTGCGCCGGAAAGCCAGAGGCTTTCCGCACATCAGGCGGCAGAGCCTCTTCTTCCACGACTTTGATGCGGCCCAGGTCGCGGACCGCAAGAGCATGCCTCTTGCTTGTCCAACTGCCTTCTGCTTTCTGCCTTCGAGACCCCCTACCACCCCCCGCGAGATTCCAGCCTCGCGGTTTCTTCGCGAATCCGTTCCCAGGCGCGTTCCACGTGCCGAAATTCGGTGGAGGTCTGGCCGACGCAGAAGCGGACGATATAACGCCCATTCAGCTTGGTGTGGGTCAAATAGAGATCGCCGCTTCGATTGAGGGAATCCAGCAACGCTTCGTTGAAGGCATCCCCCGCGCGGTGACGAAAGCACACCAGGTTTAATGGAGCGGGGGCGGCCAGCTCAAATCGCCCATCCCCTTGCACCCAGGAGGCAAACTCCTGGGCCAAGGCCACGTGGCGGCGAACGTGGTGACGCAAACCCTCCACGCCGTAGTGTCGAATCACGAACCAGAGCTTCAACGACCGAAAGCGTCTCCCCAGCGGCACCTGCCAGTCTCGATAGTCGATGACCGCGCCCGACTCTGTGGCCTTGTCGCGGAGGTAATCCGGCAGAATGGATAAGGCATCGATCAGCGCTTTCCGGTTGGCCACGTAGAAGCAGTCGCAATCGAAATTCGTGAACATCCACTTGTGAGGATTGAAGCAGTAGCTATCCGCCAGCTCCAGGCCCTGGTTGATGTACCGGAATTCAGGGCAGAGCGCGGCCGTGCCGGACATGGCGGAATCAACGTGAAGCCAAATGCCTTGCTCCCTCGAGATCCGCCCGATTTCCGGCAAAGGGTCGAGGGCGTTTGAGGAGGTGGTCCCCACGGTGGCGCAGACGATGCAGGGAATCTTCCCGGCTCGCCGGTCTTCAGCGATTTGCCACGCCAGAGCATCCGGGCGCATGGCCAATCGAGCGTCAACATCAATGAGGCGCAGGTTTTCGTCGCCGAGTCCGGCGATCCTCACAGCTTTTTCGATGGAAGAGTGAGCCTGGGGAGAGGCATAGGCGACCAGTTCGCCTTGACAACCTCGCTTATTGCTGGTGTAGCCCGTGGAGCGCTCGCGGGCGGCTAAAATCGCGCACAGCGAGGCGCTGGAAGCGCTGTCCTGGATAACGCCTCCGCCTGTTGAGGTGGAAAGGAATTTCTCCGGCAAGCCCAGCATCTGGACGAGCCAGTCGAGCACGTGCGTTTCGAGCTCCGTGCAGGCCGGACTGGTAGCCCACAGCATGCCCTGAATTCCAAGCCCGGACGACAGCAGGTCGCCGAGAATCGCGGGAGCTGAAGCGTTGCAGGGAAAGAAGGCAAAAAAATTGGGCGACTGCCAGTGCGTTATGCCCGGCAGGATCAACTTTTCGACATCTCCCAGTAGGGCTGCGAAAGACTCGCCGCTCGCCGGAGGTTGCTGCGGGAGCGAGGCACGGATTTCACCCGGCTGTAATTGAGCCAACACCGGGAATGACTCGATGCGCTCATAATAATCAGCGATCCAGTCAATGACCGCCCGGCCATTCCGGCGAAACTCCTCAGTGGTCATGTGGTAGCTTTTCTCGTTCGACATCCCTGTCTCCTCTTCGCGCGGGAAGAATAGTTGTCCCTGGTCCGTGGTCCGTGGTCCGTAGTCATTCGAATTTACGGCCCTCTCCCCCTTGGGGGAGAGGGGTGCGGGTGAGGGGGTCGCCCAGGAGACGATGTAACGCTTATTCTATGACAGCCCCTTACTTCGATACCCCTGGGGGTTACCCAAACCCCGCTGAGCGGCGGAACGGGGTTGAGGCGAGCAGAGAAATCCGACCCATTCACCACCTCTTGATTGTACCGCAGGTGGCGCGCCCACGCCGCTTTGGCATGTGAGTACCAGGACGATTCACAACGCCTTCCCGGACCGCGATTTCAAGCTACCATAGGGTAGTGGGAGGATAAACGGATGAAGCTGCACTACTATGCGGAAACTGATTCCCTCTACATAGACCTCAACTCGAGGCCCAGCGCCGATTCGCGCGAAATCGCCGACGGCCTGGTCATCGACTTCGACGCCCAAGGCAATATCGTCGGCATCGACATTGACCACACCTCACAGAAACTCGACCTCGAGACGCTCGAAACCGTCTCCTTGCCCGCGCTGACCGCGCGGCTTTCCTGACTGCTGCTTCTGTATTTGCCGGACCTGCAATCGTCAATCAGCAATCCTACAGGCCCCCAGTCCTCAGCCCCGAGTCCCGAGCCCCTAGGCCCGAACCGGGCTGGATCGTTGCCTGTTGAGGCAGTCAGATAGATATTACCGGCCAGTCGGGAAACCAAAATGGAAATCCAGCCCGATACACAACACCTGCCTTTTCAGTGTACACTCATAGGTACCCGCGATTCCTTAACGGAAATCCCGGATGACAGATGGCCGCCGTCAAGATTAGTCCGATGAAGCTTCCGCCCAGTCCGTGGGTCGAGGGATATGTCCTTGACTATCACACTGTCAGCAGCACACCAACTGGAGATCCTTATTACCGCTTCGATACAAAGCGCACGGAGCTCGGCGAATTACTCTTCCGGTTGAAGTACCGCGCGGGGGGAAGCGTGGTTGTCGCCGACATAGTTGATACGGCTGAGCATTTCGTCACAGGGTGGAAGCCCCCGATTGACTCGGTTGTGCCCGCGCCGCCTTCGCTCACCCGGAAGAGGCAGCCGGCTGTCGAGCTCGCGCGGGAGCTGGCAGCGCGCCTCCGGCTCCCCGTGTTCGAAGACGCAGTCGTCAAGGTGAAGACGACTCCACAGATGAAAAACATTGACGATTGGTCGGAGCGGCAAAGGGTGCTCGCGGAAGCTGTCCAAGCAGGACCGAACGACGTGAGAGACAAGTCCATCCTCCTGTTCGATGACTTGATTGAGTCGGGGTCGACGCTCCGCCGCGCTGCCGAGGTGCTGCTTAAGGATGGCGGCGCTCGAGCTATTTATGCGCTCGTTTTGACTCGAACAAAATGACAAGAATAATGAACGGGACGAAAGTATTCATCGCCGGATCGCGGAGCCTCTCGCGGCTAGACAACGACGTGAGACGTCGAATCGACAACATCGTCGACAGAGGCTTCACGGCGATCGTCGGCGATGCGAATGGTGTCGATAAGGCCGTACAGCGGTATCTTAAGAGCAGGAATTACAGCAACGTGGTGGTATTCTGCATGGAAGGCGGCTGTCGAAATAACATTGGAGATTGGCCGACGCGAACGATCACGGCCGCTGACCCAGCGCGGCGGGACTTTGCCTACTATTCCACCAAGGATCGGGCCATGGCAGAGGAAGCAGATTACGGGCTGATGCTATGGGACGGTCGGAGCCGTGGGACGCTGACAAACATCGTCCATCTCCTGCGGGAGGGCAAGCCGGTCGTAGTGTATATAGCTCGCGATAAGTCCTTTCACACACTGCGCCGATCCCATCACCTCGCCGAAATCCTAGACCGTTTTGACCCGACCGCACTTCGCCGGATTGACCGCGAGTTAGAGGCCGTCGCGATGGGCAACAGCTCGAGCCGCAAGGTCGACACCGCGCCGCTGTTCTAGCCTTCGCGGGCGGCGCAGAGATCGTGATGTCTGCGGTGTGCTGATCCCACAGGGCGGGACTAGAGTCTCGCGGTGCCGCGAAAGCGCCTTTCTACAGGGCCAATCACCTGCACTATTGAGATTGGTTTCTCGAACCCGTTTGCATTCCTGAGCGGGAGGAAGTACGCTATCAGCATGACACTGGAAGACGTCAAACAAGCGATTGCCGAGCTTCCCGAAGAGGAGAGGACCTCACTTGTGACTTGGCTCAACGAACGGGACGCCAAGGCTTGGGACAAGCAAATCCAGGGCGATTTTTCCGAGGGTGGCGCTGGCATGGCTATGCTCGAGAAGTGGGACGCTGAAATCAAAACCGGAAGGTCCATACCCCTGGAAGAATTTCTCGCCCAGCGAGAGAAGGCTCAGAAAGCGGAGTGACCCCTCTGCGCTCTTTCTTGACGCCGAGCTTTCGAAAACTCTACGCCGGCCTGCCTGATGTGGTCCAGGAATTAGCCGACGAAAAATACCGGCTGTTCATGCAGGATCCTTTTCACCCCTCACTTGAGTTTCGGCCCAAGGGAAAGGTCTGGACGGTTGCCATAGGCCGCTCCTACCGAGCCATTGCCAGACGCTTTGGGAACGATCTTCACTGGGTCTGAATAGGTTCACACGAGGACTACAATAATGTCCTTAGGAAGCTGAAATAGGCATCAGCAACAACCGTTTTTCGTTATTGAGTTGCTCCCGAGGGCTGCTACTCCATTGCTCCGGCGGCGAACAAGGCACTCACCCGCTGCAGGTCAGCCTCCGTGTCTACGCCGATCGTGTCGTGCGGCGTCTCGGCCACCATGATGGGCACGCCATTCTGCAAAAAGCGCAGTTGGTCCAGCTTCTCAGCTAACTCCAGCGAGGATTGCGGTAAAGAGTGAAACAGGGACAGCGCCGCCCGCGTGTAAGCGTAAATGCCCAGGTGCTTGTAGTACTGAATCCCACCCTGACCGTCACGATCGTAAGGAATGGGGTAGCGAGAGAAGTAAAGCGCGCGGCCTGAGTTGTCGGTCAGGACTTTGACATTGTTCGGATCCAGCGCTGCCACCGGGTCCATGGCGACCTTGAGGGTTGTGACCTGGACGTCTCCCTGCAAGAACGGCGTGAGCAGCAATTCGAAATGCGCGGGCCGCAGCATCGGCTCATCTCCCTGGATGTTCGCATAGACCTCCGCATCCGTCCGCGTCATTACTTCGTGCACACGGTCGGTTGGGGAGGGGTGGCGGCCAGTCAGGGTGACTGGAATGCCCTGCGCTTCACAGAACTGCTTCACTTCTTCGTCCTCCGTTGCCACCACCAGATCGGCAAGCAACGGCGAACGTCGGGAATGGTGATAAACCCAGTAAAGCATTGGCTTGCCCGCAATTTCTCGAAGTACTTTTCCGGGCAGCCGAGTTGACCCCAGCCTTGCCGGGATAACTCCCAGTATCTTCGGACGAGCGCTCATAATCTATCCTCAGTTCTCTTCAGGAAAATGTTATTCAGCGCCTCTGATGCCTAAGGGCGCTCGGATGCGCTTGCCCCTGCACAATGCCCCAACACAAAGATGCGCACGGATCCGCACATCCTATTCCTCCTGGCGTGTGTAGATGATCGTCCAAACTGCGAATCCGGTCAATGCGGAACGAAGTTGTCCCGCCGCGGCGGGTCCGTTGCCAGCCATCAGCGCTCGGTTGGGGTACAGTTTGAATTCCTTCAGGCTCGACCGGTAAGGTCCGTAAAATCATCACCTACGCGCCCTTTTCTTGACACCCCTGAAAAGGGCATGCTAAATTTCCTTTCTTTGACGATGCGGCAGATAGCTCTCTGTGAGGGTGCCCTTTAATCATGGGCCAGACTCTTTCCCAGCTCGCGCAACTCTTTATCCAGACGATTCCAACGGTTGTTTTCGTATTCGTCCTTTATGTCATTCTCAGCAGATTCTTTTTTAGGCCGCTGACCGCAGTGTTGAAGAAGCGTGAGGAAGAGACCACGGGCGCGATGGCGCGTGCCCACGAGCAAGCGGCAGCGGCAGAGGAGAAAGCGCGTCAATACGAAGCTGCTTTCCAGGCTGCGCGGCAGGAAACATACCGCCACCGGGAGGCGGTTGGGCGCTCCATCCTTGAAGACCGGGAAGCAACCCTGAAGCGGGCGCGCCAGCGCTCGGAAGCATTGGTCAGCGAAGCGCAGGCCAGCCTGGCAGCGGAGGTAGTTCAGCGCAAGAAGGAATTAGAGAGCGCCTGCCAGTCTCTAGGCCAGGAGATAGCCGAGACGATCCTGGGAGGCGCCGCGAGGGATGGCGCAGGAAGGATTCAGCCTTGAGAGTTTCCTTGCGCCTCGCGTTGACTCGATGGCTTCTCGCCGCCTGCCTGCTGGGCCTGGCCGGCTCGCTGGGTTTCGCTCGGACCTTTGCCCAGGACCGCAGCCTTGCCTCCGCCAGCGCGGCAGAGGGTGAAGAGGCGGAGAAAAGGGAGGGACGCGAGTTACTTTACAAGTTTATTAACCTCGCGCTGCTCGTGGGAACCCTCGGATTCCTCTTGCGGAAACCCCTAGCTGGTTTCTTTGCCGGACGCTCTGCCTCCATCCGAAAGGGCCTGGAGGAAGGACGAAAGGCCCTGCAAGTATCCCAAGCCCAACTCAAGGCGGTGGAGGAGAAGTTACAGCATCTGGAGGAGGAGATTGCGGCCTTCAGGGCTTCCGCGGGGCGGGAAATGGAGGCGGAACGCCAGCGTTTGAAACTGGCGGCGGCCGAAGAGGCGGAGAAAATCCTCCAGTCCGCACGCGCCCAGACCGAAGTCGCGGTTCGGGCCGCCAAGCTGGAATTGAA
>Ga0181524_10002191_pt1 | contig 20655 bp, 21 predicted proteins | sample PEATcosm2014_Bin_34_FD_119761 | JGI IMG/M metagenome (GOLD analysis project Ga0181524, IMG submission 119761) | Peatland microbial communities from MTU Mesocosm Facility, Houghton, MI, USA - PEATcosm2014_Bin05_60_metaG | ecosystem: Environmental > Terrestrial > Soil > Wetlands > Peat | place...
GTCATGCCCTCGAAATAGGGCGGGTTCTGCACGTAGGTCGAGCCCATGTCCCAGGCGTAGGTGAGGCCGGCCGGGACCCTGACCTTGCGCCAATTGGCGTCGCCGTCGAACACTTCGGCGTATCGCGTCTTGAACATTTTCGCCGTGATGGTGTGCTCGACGAGATCGTGAATCTCCTGGGTCGACGGCCAGATGTCGGCCAGATACACCGGCGCGCCCTTCTTGTCGTGGCCGAGCGGCTCCTTGGTCAGATCGGTCTGCATCGAGCCGGCGAGCGCATAGGCGACGACCAGCGGCGGCGAGGCGAGATAATTGGCGCGCACGTCCGGATTGACGCGGCCCTCGAAATTGCGGTTTCCCGAGAGCACCGCCGCGGCGACGAGATCGTATTTGGAGATCGTCGCCGAAATCTCCGGCGCCAGCGGGCCGGAATTGCCGATGCAGGTGGTGCAGCCGTAGCCGACGATGTTGAAGCCGAGCTTGTCGAGCGGCTTCTGCAATTCGGCCGCCGCGAGATAGTCGGCCACGACCTGGCTGCCAGGAGCGAGCGAAGTCTTCACCCAGGGCTTGACGGCGAGCCCCCTGGCGACGGCGTTGCGCGCCAAGAGCCCGGCCGCGATCATCACGCTGGGGTTGGAGGTGTTGGTGCAGGAGGTGATCGCGGCGATGACGACGTCGCCGTGGCCGAGGTCGAAATTCGCCCCCTCGACCTTGTGGCGTTCGGCGATCGCGGCGCCCTGCTTGAATTCCGAGGTCATGGCGCCGGCGAAGCCGGCCTTGGCCTCGGCGAGGACGACGCGGTCCTGCGGCCGCTTGGGGCCGGCGAGCGACGGCGTGACTTCGCCCAGCTCCAGCTCGAGCGTGTCGGTGAACACGGGATCGGGCGTCAGGCGGGTGCGGTAGAACCCCTGCGCCTTGGCGTAGGCCTCCACCAGCGCGACGCGCGCGTTCTTGCGCCCGGAGGTCTGGAGATAGGCGATCGCCTGCGCGTCGATCGGGAACAGGCCGCAGGTCGCGCCGTATTCGGGCGCCATGTTGGCGAGCGTCGCGCGATCGGCCACCGACATCGCGTTGAGGCCGGGGCCGAAGAATTCGACGAATTTGCCGACGACGCCGCGTCTGCGCAGCATCTGCGTGACGGTGAGCACCAGATCGGTCGCGGTGACGCCTTCGCGCAATTGGCCCGTCAGCTTGAAGCCGATGACCTCGGGCAGCAGCATCGACAGGGGCTGGCCGAGCATCGCCGCCTCCGCCTCGATGCCCCCGACCCCCCAGCCGAGCACCGCTAGGCCGTTGACCATCGTGGTGTGGCTGTCGGTGCCCACCAGCGTATCGGGATAGGCGATCTCGACCGTCTTGCCGCCGAGCTTCTCCTTGGCGGTCCAGACGGTCTGGGCGAGATATTCGAGATTGACCTGGTGGCAGATGCCGGCGCCGGGCGGGACGACCGAGAAATTGGAGAACGCTTGCTTGCCCCATTTGAGGAAGCGATAGCGCTCCTGGTTCTGCTCGTACTCGCGCTTGACGTTCTGGGAGAGCGCCTTGGCGGTGCCGAAGTGGTCGACGACGACGGAATGGTCGATGACGAGGTCGACGGGAACGAGCGGATTGATCTTGTTGGGATCGCCGCCGAGCTTGGCCATCGCGTCGCGCATCGCCGCGAGATCGACGACCGCGGGCACGCCGGTGAAATCCTGCATCAGCACGCGCGCCGGGCGGAAGGCGATTTCGTGCTCTTTCTTGCCGCGGTTGACGAGCCAAGCCGCGACCGCCTCGATGTCTTGCTTCTTGACGGCGCGGCCGTCCTCGTTGCGCAGCAGGTTCTCCAGCACGACCTTCAGCGAGAAGGGCAATTGCGCGATGCCGGCAAGGCCGTGCTTTTCGGCCGCCTTGAGCGAAAAATATTGATAGGTCTTGGCCCCGACCTCGAGCGTCTTGCGACATTTGAAGCTGTCGAGACTGGCCATGGCGAGCGACTCCGAAAATTGCGGGGAGGGAAAAGGATGCGCCGGCTTATAGATAAATTCCCATCGCCGGGCTACAGAAACTATCGTCTGAAGGCGCTCGATGGGATGGGCGCCGTCGAAGGAGACGTCATGCGCCTGAGCGCCAGGGACATCGCCATCGAGCGCGGCGGGCGCTCGATCATCGCCAGCCTTTCCTTCACGGCGCGCGCCGGCGAGGGCCTCCTGCTGACCGGGCCGAACGGCGCCGGCAAGTCGACGGTTTTGCGCGCCATCGCCGGCTTTCTGCCGCTCGCCGCCGGCGCCTTCGCGCTGGAGGGCGGGGCGAGCGAATCGAGCATCGGCGAACAGGCGCATTATCTCGGCCACGCCGACGCCCTGAAGGGCGCCCTGACGGCGGGCGAGAACCTCGCGTTCTGGGCCGGCGCGCTCGGCAGCGATTCGTCGAGCGGCGTCTGGCGCGGCGCGCTTCAGCGCCTCGGCCTCGCCCACGTCGCGGATTTTCCGGTGCGCGCGCTCTCCGCCGGGCAGAAGCGCCGCGTCGCGCTGGCGCGGCTGCTCGTCGCGGCGCGGCCGTTATGGCTGCTCGACGAGCCGACGACGGCGCTCGACGCGGCCGCGCAGGGGCTGTTCGCCGCGATCATGCGCGAGCACCTCGACTCGGGCGGGCTGATCGTCGCGGCGACCCACGCGCCGCTCGGGCTCGAGGGCGCCGAGACGCTTCGTCTCGGCGCTTCGCTGGGGATCGCGGCGTGAGCGGGTCGGCGCGCGCACTGTTCCTGCGCGAATGGCGGATCGCCCGGCGCATCGGCGGCGGCGCGTCGGTCGGAGCGGTGTTCTTTCTCATCCTGGTGACGATCATGCCCTTCGCGCTCGGGCCCGATCTCAACCTGCTCGCGCGCATCGGCCCGGCGATCCTGTGGATCGCGGCGCTGCTCGCCACGCTGCTCGGCCTCGACCGCCTGTTCCAGGGCGACGCCGACGACGGCTCGCTCGACGTGCTGGTCAACGCCAGCCTGCCGCTGGAGCTCGTCGTTCTGGTCAAGTGCGCGGCCCATTGGGCGGCGAGCGCGCTGCCGCTGGTGATCGTCAGCCCGCTGTTCGGCATAATGTTGGCGATGGAGGCGCGCCCGCTGGCCCTCGTGGCGCTGAGCCTGGCGGCCGGCACGCCGGCCCTCACCATGCTCGGCGCGATCGGCGCCGCGCTGACGGTTTCGCTCAGGCGCGGCGGCCTGTTGATGGCGGTGCTGATTTTGCCGCTGGCGATCCCGGTGCTGATCTTCGGCGTCTCGGCCGCCTCGGCCGCGAGCGGCGGCTACGCGCCGTTCGCCATGCCGTTCACGATGCTGTGCGCGATCTCGCTCGCCGCGATCGCGCTGGCGCCCTTCGCGGCGGCGGCGGCGCTCAGGCACGTGAGGGAATAGGGGCGCTTGCCGCGCCGCCGGCCCGCTCGGCTCACCCCGCTTGATCTGGCGCAAGGCGCTTCGGGAGCGGCGGATCATCATCGCCGGCGTCGTGGGGCGCGTGAACCCGCTGCTCTTGCGACGCGAGCGCCGCGTTCGGCGGCGCGGATGGGCTTGCGCCGATGACCGCTCTTCCTCAGCTCGATCTCGCGGCCCAGAGCGCGGCGCAGTGGGTCGACGATCTCGACCGGCGCCTCGGCTGGCTCGATCGCGACAAGGTCTATCTCGCTCTCGTGGCGACCCTTCACGCCCTGCGCGACAGCCTGCCGCCGCAGGAGGCGGTGTTCCTGGCGCAATCCCTGACGCCGCTGGTGCGCGGCCTCTATTACGAGGGCTGGCGGATGACGCGGCCGTCCCGCTCCGCCAAGACCCGCGACGGCTTCCTGGAGCGCATCCGCGACGGCGTCCATCACGACGCCGGCATCGAGGCCGACGAGGTCGGCCACGCGGTCCTGGCTCTCGTCGCCGCCCATTTGCCGGCCGCGGAATTCGAGAACGCCAAAGCCGCCACGCCGAAGGAGCTGCGCGCGTTCTGGCCGGCCTGAGCAGAGGCCTCGGCGAGCCCCACGCGGAGGGGAAGCGAAAATGCCGCCGTCGAACAGCGTCAGGCTCTTTCTCTGCGGCGACGTGATGACGGGACGCGGCGTCGATCAGATCATGGCGCATCCCAGCGATCCCGCGCTCTACGAGGACGCCGTCGCTTCGGCGCTCGATTACGTGCGGTTCGCCGAAGCCGTCAACGGCGCGATCGCGCGCCGCGCGCCTCCTTCCTATGTCTGGGGCGCCGCTCTCGACGAACTGAAGCGGCGCCGGCCCGACCTTCGCGTGATCAATCTCGAGACCAGCGTCACGCGCTCCGACGCCCACGTTCCCAAGGGCATCAACTATCGCATGAGCCCTCAAAACGCCGACTGCCTGACGGCGGCGGCAATCGATTGCTGCGTCCTGGCCAACAACCACGTGCTCGACTGGGGCCGCGCCGGCCTGTTGGAGACCCTCGACACGCTCGAGCGCCTGAACGTCAAGACCGCCGGCGCCGGCCGCGACGCGACCGAGGCGCTCAGGCCGGCGATTCTCGCTTCGTCCGGCGGGCCGCGCGTGCTGGTCTTCTCCTTCGCGTCGACGACCAGCGGCGTCCCTCGGGAGTGGGCTGCGCGCGAAGGCGCCCCCGGAGTCGCGCTGTTGCCCGATCTTTCCGAGCGCGGCGCCGCCTGGGCGGCCGAGCGGGTTTTGTCGTTCAAGCGGCCGGGCGACGTCGTCGTCGCCTCGATCCATTGGGGCGACAATTGGGGATACCACGTCCCAGACGAGCAGCGACGGTTCGCCCGCGCGCTGATCGACGCGGCGGGCGTTTCGATCGTGCACGGCCATTCCTCGCACCACGCCAAGGCGATCGAGGTCCACCACGGCCGCCTCGTTCTCTACGGCTGCGGCGACTTCCTCAACGACTACGAAGGCATCGAAGGCTACGAGCAATTCCGCGGCGACCTCGCGCTGATGTATTTCGCCGACGTCGACGCGGCGAGCGGCGATCTCGGGGCGCTCGAAATGACGCCGCTGCGCATCAGGCGGCTCCAGCTCCAGCGCGCTTCACGCGCCGACGTCGCGTGGCTGGCGAAAACCCTCGACCCGGAATGCGCGCGCTTCGGCGCGCGGGTGACGACGATGCGCGAGGGGACGCTCGCCTTGTCCTGGCGCAGCGCTCCGCGTTACGAGTGAGGCCGTTTGCGGTCGAATAGCCGGCGAGTTCGCGCAGGCCCTCATCCGGCGCTTCGCGCCCCGCCTCTCGTCAGATAGGTCTCGAACCATCGCGCCGCACGGGCGGCGACGGCTTCGAGCGCGCCCGGTTCGGGAAAGAGATGCGTCGCGCCGGGGACGATCTCGATTCTCTTGGGTCCTTTGAGCCGCGCCAGCGCCGCCTCGTTCAGCTCGATCACGCCGAAGTCGGCGCCGCCGACGATCAGCAGCGTCGGCGTCGTCAGTGCGTCGAGCGCCGCGCCCGCGAGATCGGGCCTGCCGCCGCGCGACACGATGGCGCCGATGCGGCCCTCGAGCCGCGCCGCGGCGACGAGCGCCGCCGCCGCGCCGGTGCTGGCGCCGAAAAAGCCGAGCGGCAGACGGCGCAGCCGCGGCTCTCGTTCGATCCAGCCGACCGCCTGCGCGAGGCGCTCGGCGAGCAGCGCGATGTCGAAGACGTTGGCTCGGTCGGCCTCTTCCTCTTCGCTGAGGAGATCGAACAGCAGGGTGGCGATGGCGCGTTCGTTCAGCGCGTCGGCGACCGCCCGGTTGCGCGGGCTGAAGCGGCTCGATCCGCTGCCGTGCGCGAAGACGACCAGGGAGCGGGAGTCGGCCGGAAGGGTCAGCGTTCCCGCAAGGCCGAGCGGGGGGACGCTCACCTCGTGCGACGGTGCGTTGCTTCGAGCCCCGATCATGAGCACGGCTCGCCTGGCGGGCAATATTAAATATCCTGGCACGCCGCCCGCCGCGGCTCATTGACAGACGTCAACGGGCGTTCCTTTCCGCGTCCGTTGCAACGAACGGCCGCCCTCGCCGGCTGCGATCCGCGCCGGCGCCGGCGCGGCCATCGGCGATCGAGCGGCCGATACATGGGGGTCACGCAGGTAGGGTTATCTCCGCCAAACCACGGCGACCGAATCGGCGTCCGAGCCGCTCGCCGACATCGGCCGTACACCATTTGTTAAGTGGCCGAACCCACGGTTGTTCGAACATCGGCGGAGTCGATTCCATGTTGCGAATTTTCGGGTGGCTCGTGGCGATCGCCGCAGCGTCGGGCGCACTGGTGATGTTCGCCAACTCGCCCGGCGACGCTTCCAGAGCGACGCGCCGCTTTCTTGTCGCGCAGCTGGCGCCGCTCGCGCCGCTCGCCGAATTCTTCCGCGGGTCGAACTTCTATCATGTTCGCGACGACGGCTCGGTCGCCTCGCAATTCGACGTATTCATGATCGACAGGAAGTTCGACGACTCGCTTGCGGCCTGCCTGCGATCCAGCGGGCCCGATCCGGCGGCGACGCTGCAGAAATTTCTCGCGATGTACGACCGCGAGACGGTCGCCGCCGTGACGTCCTGCTACGTCGGGCTCTATCCGCCGCGCTTCTGCCAGGACCTCCATCGCGCCCGACTCGCCGCCGTCATGGAAATGTATCTGCGCACGCGCGACCGAGCGAAGGGGCGGCCCAACCTCGAGCTGGCGGGAGGGCGGGTTTCCAATGACGCCGACGTTCAGTCCGCCTCGCGCGAAGACGAAGGGGAGGGGCCCGACGACCAGGTGATTTTCGCCAACCTCCGGCGACTCGCCAGGGAAGGTTACGTCTCGCTCGACGATTTCGGCTGGTTCCCCCGCCCGGAAATCCGCGCCGCGTTGCAGGACGTGGCCGCGGAGCGGGCGCCCTGCGCGATGCGAGCCGAGGAGGCGCCGTGATGGACCAAGCGACCAAACTGACGATCGTGGCCTGCGGCGTTGCGCTGGCCGCGCTCGCGCTCGTCGTCGGGGTTCATCGCGGCCCGCCGATCGATCCCGTCCGGGCGTTCATCGAGGGCGACCCGGACGCCGACCCGGACTTCACGCCGAGACTGAGGACGGTCGAGGAACAGAAGGAAGTGGGCTCTTTTCGCCGAGCCATGACCAAATCGCACGCGATGTTTCTGGCCGAGCTCTTGAAGGCGGAGGACTATTGGGGCACCGACTACTGCGGGCCGAGCCGGTGGGAATTGCGCGGCGCCCTGGCGCGGTACGCGGAAGTCAGGGCGACCGATTTCCATCTCGCGATTTCGCAGCAGTTCATGACGCGGGAGGAAATGACGCGATTGTGGGGCTCGCCGGACGACGAGCTGGCGCTGCACCAGGCCAACGATCGGCTGCACGCCGGCATCGTCACGAAAGGCGATTTCTTCGAACCGGACGCCCGCTATCTGAAGATTTACGTCTTTCCCGACGACGTCAAACCGGCCTGCGCGGAGCCGATGACCAAGGCCGTCCGCGAGGAGCCGAAACGCGGGTTCGACGATTCTTACCAGCGGACGCTGAAATGATGCGGCTCGGCGCCATCCCGCCGCCGGGCTTTCCCGGCGCGGCGAGGAAGAGGAGCGCGGCGCGTTGACGAGGCCGACGTTCGGCAAGCGCGGCGCTCCGCCGCCCTCGGCCGCCGCGGGCGGGCGCGAGCCCGCTGCGCCTGCAAGCCGCGCGAAATCCGCGGGCGACGCGGCTCTCGATCGGGACGAGCGTATCGTTCCGACCCGCATCGTTCCGGTCCTCGTCGCCGGCGTCGTCGTCTTTTTCGTCGACCTCGGGCTCAGTCAGACGATCCTCGCCATCGAGCGCGCCGCAGGCTTTCAGGCGTGGCTGTTGAGCGCGCGATTCCAAGGGATCCCTTGGGATCAGAGCGGCGTCGTCCCGATGGCGCTGCTCGGGAGGGCGCTCCAATCCGTTCGTCTGACGGTCCTGATCTGCGCTCCGGCTCACTTCGTCCTGAGATGGCTAAAATACGCCGGCCTCGGCGCCTACGCCGTCGGGGGCCTTTGCGCCGCGTTCGTGTGGCTCGCGTTCGCGGCCACCCAAGGCGCCCTGGTGGATGTCGCCGAGACGGTGATCTTGCTGTCCGACGGCGCGGTCGCCGGCCTTTTCTATCGGCTTCTGGCGGGCGCGGTTCCCGCCGCCGGACGCCAAGCGACGCGCGCTCGGGACGCATCGGCGGATTGACGCGGCGTCCGTTCCGCGGCGTCCTCTTCAGGCGCTTGCGGCCGGCGGGCGCGAAAGTCCGCCATCGCGGCTCCGGCCTTGCCATTGTCCTACAATAGTGATCGTCTCTCCCCCGACGCCGCCGTCGTCCGGCGGCCGTCGAACACGTCGCAACACGGGAGGACACGATGCCGAAATATCTGTTCGAAGTCCATTACACCCCCGCGGGCGCCAAGGGCGTCGCGCAAGAGGGCGGCACAAGCCGCCGCGCGGCCATCGCGAAGATGGCGGAGGGCCTGGGCGGCAGGCTGGAGACGTTCTACTTTGCCTTCGGCGGCGTCGACGCCTACGTCATCGTCGAAGCGCCCGACAATGCGACTTCGGCGGCCGTCGCGCTCGCCGTCAATCAGAGCGGGGCCGCGACCGTCAAGACCGTCGTGCTGATCACGCCGGAGGAGATGGACCAGGCCGGCAAGAAGGCCGTCGCGTATCGGCCGCCGGGACACTGAGGCGGCGCGCTTTCTCGAAGTAGGTGAAGAGGCGCCGGAGCGGCTACTCCCCCCGGCCCCGACCTCTCCCCGCGAAGAGCGGGGAGAGGAGAAGAACGGCGCCGCCGCCTACCTCAAATGGGCGCGCAGGAAGGCGAGCGCGATCGCCTGGACGTCGGCGCGCCAGAAGACGAAATGCTGATCGTGCAGCGGGTCCGGGGCGCGGAAGACGATCGATTTCGATCCGCTGCCCCGCTTCATGAAGGCGCCGCAGTCGCCCCGCGTCCAGTCCTGCTGGAACCACGGGTCGTCCTCGGACGAGAAGGCGAGAACCGGTTCGCCGGCGGGGGCGCGGATCCCCACGTATTCCGGCCATCCCGCGTGGCAGGTCCAGCCCTCGACGACGCGCGCGTTGACCCGCTCGCCGCGCGCCGTCGCCGCGGCGATCGCCCCTTCGCTGAGGCCGACGAGAAACACGTTGCGCGCATCGACGAAGGCCAGCCGCCGCGCCCGCCGGATGGCGTTCTCCGCCTCCGCCTGGCGCCAGGCCAGCACGCCGCGATGCAGCCCGCTGACATGGCCGGAAAGCTCACAGCTCGCCGGCTTTAGCATGCGCGCGAAACTGTCGGGCGCCACCACCAGAAACCCGGCGCGCACGTAAATGGCGGCCGTAGTTTCCGAAAGGCCATCGATCCCCGAGCAGCCGTGCATGTAGACGATCGTCGGCAGCTTGCGCCCGGCCAATTCGCCGGCGAGCCGCGGCGCCGTTTCGTCGATCGTCCCCGAGGCGACGCGATCGCCCTCGGCATAGTAGACCCGCCCGCCGCTCCACGTACGGTCGAGCTCGGCGTCGGCGCGCCCGGCGCCGACGCTCAGAAGCACCGCCGCGACCGCGACGAGCGCGCGCCTCATTCCCCCGACGCGTCGGTGACGCATTTCTTGGTGAAGGAGGTCTTGGCCGCGCCCGCGAGCTTCTTGTCGGCCGCCTGCTTGTCGCAGGCCGCCGCGGCGTCGGCTTGGCATTTCTTCAGGAAGCTGGTCTTGGCGGCGCCGGCGAGCTTCTTGTCGGTCGCCTGGGCGACGCAGGTCGGGTCGGCGAAGGCGAGCGTCGGCGCGCCGGCGAGTATGACCGCGAGAGCGGCCAGAGCGAGAGTCCTGGTCATGAAACGTTTCTCCTGGAGATGCGCCGGCGCGCCGCGACGGCGGCTTCGGCGCGCGAGACAATGCCGTCGGCGCCCGCCCTTGGCAATGCCCGCCGCCGCGCCTTATTGCCGCTCTCCGGGCGGCGCGCGCGAGCGGACGTCTCAGTTCAGCAATCGTTCGAATTGCTCGATGTCCACGGGCGGGCTGAACAGGAAGCCCTGGTAGGTCGGGCAGCCGTGGCTCTCGAGGAACTGGCGCTGGGCCTCGGTCTCCACCCCCTCGGCGATGACGGCCAGCCCGAGGCTCCTGGCCAGGGTGATGATGGTCTGCACGACCGCCGCGTCGTTGGCGCTGTCGGGCAGGTCGCGCACGAAGGAGCGGTCGATCTTGAGTTGATCCAGCGGCAGCCGGGTCAGATACGACAGCGACGAATAGCCGGTGCCGAAGTCGTCCATCGAGAATCCGACGCCGTGCCTTTTCAGCGCCCGCATCTTCTCGATCGCGTCCTCGATGTCGTCGATGATCAGGCTTTCCGTCAGTTCGAGTTTCAGCTTCGCGGCGGGCGCCCCGGCCTGTTCCAGCGCATCGCGCACCTGGTCGACGAAATCGCTCTGTCGGAACTGCCGGGCGCTGACGTTGACGGCGAGGTGCAGGTCGCGGGTGCGCGCGTCGCCCGCCCAGTCCTTCAGCCGCAAACAGGCGGCTTGCAGCACCCAACGGCCGATCGGCAGGATCAGCCCGGTTTCCTCGGCCAAGGGTATGAACTCGCCCGGCGCCACCAGGCCGCGTTCGGGGTGGCGCCAACGCAGCAGCGCTTCGGCGCCGATGAAGCCGCCGGCGCCGTCGACCTGCGGCTGATAATGCAGCACGAACTGGCGATCGTGAACGCCTAGCCTGAGCTCGGACTCGAGAACCGTCCGGGCGGCGAGGGCGCCCTGCATCACCGGATCGAAAAAGCGCAGCGTGTTGCGCCCGGCGGACTTGGCCTGGTACATCGCGATGTCGGCCTGCTTGAGCAGTTCGTCGAGCGAATCGCCGGCGTCGGCGAACAGCGTCACGCCGATGCTCGGGGTGCTGTGACGCACGCGCCCGGCGATCGTGTAGGGCCGGGCCAGCGCCGCCAGAATCTTTTCGCCCGCCGCCTTGGCCTGCGCCGCGGCCTCCTGGGCGTTCTCGCTCAAGTTCTCGAGCAGCACGACGAACTCGTCTCCGCCGAGGCGGGCGACGGTGTCGCCGCTGCGCACGCACGCCGCCAGCCGCCGGGCGACCTCGACCAGCAGACGGTCGCCGACGTCGTGGCCGCTGGTCTCGTTGAGGATCTTGAAGTTGTCGAGATCGATGAACAGCAGCGCCCCTTTCCGACGGTTGCGGCCGCAGCCGGCCAGCGCGTGCTGCAGGCGGTCGAGAAACAGGCGACGGTTGGGGAGCTGGGTCAGCGGATCGTAGAAGGCCAGGTACTCGATCTTGTTTTCCGCCGCCTTGCGCTCGGTGATGTCGATCAGCGTGCCGACGTAATGGGTGATCTCGCCGTGGTCGCGCTTGACCGCGGTGATGTTGAGCCATTCGGGGAAGATCTCGCCGTTCTTGCGACGATTCCAGATTTCTCCCTGCCAGGATCCCTCGCTGGCGATGCGATCCCACATCGCCCGGAAGAAGGCGGCGTCGTGCCGGCCCGACTGCAGCATGCTCGGCGTCTTGCGAGCGACGTCCTCGCTGGAGTAGCCGGTGATTTCGGTGAAGGCCCGGTTGACCCGCAGGATCACCTTGTGCGCGTCGGTGATGACGATGCCTTCTTGCGCCTCGAAAGCGGTGGCGGCGATGCGGAGCTGATCTTCGGTGCGCTTGCGCACGGTAATGTCGCGGGCGATGCCGAGAATGCCGATCGGCTTGCCAGCGTGATCGCGCAGCGGCGTCTTGATCGTCTCGAAAAGGCCGCGGTAGCCGTCGGCGAAGGTCAGCCACGCCTCGTTGGCTTGGGGGTTGCCGGCCGCCATCGCTCGGCGATCGGTCTCCTGGGAGAGATCGGCGAGATCCTTGTCGACGAAATCATAGAGCGTCCTGCCGACGATTTCGCTTTCGCTGCGGCCGATGAGGCGCTCGAACTGCGCGTTGCAGCGCAGGAAAGCGCCGTCGACGTCCCTCAGCCAAACGAGATCGGGGATGGTCTGCACCAGGGTGTGCAACTGTCCCTCGCGGTCGCGCAGGTCGCGGTGCGCGCTCAGGCTGGTCAGTCCGTCGGCGAGGCGCCGGCCGATCTCCTGGAACAGCGTCTTCTCGTCCGGGGTCCAAACGCGCGGGGAAGAGCACTGATGGAGCCCGAACATGTAGGGCTTGCCCGTCTTGGGATAGATGGCCATGCAAAGCATGGAGCGAATGCCGGACGTCGCCGTCAGCGCTTCGGGCGTCGCTTGCTCGCAACCGGGGCCAAACGCGACGGGGCCGCGCGAGTCCAGAACGGCTATCGCCACGGCGAGGTTTTCCGGGTTCATGGGAAACTCGCCAGCGTCGGCGCCGGCGCCGGGATATTCGGGGCGGGTGCGCTCCATCGGCACGCGCCACGTCGCCGCCTCGCGGTCGCAGGGGTGCATGAGCCACGCCCGATCGCATTTGAAGATCGACAGCGTCGCGCCGAGCACCTGGCTCATCATCGTCTCGAGATCGCACGTCTCCTGCATCGCCAGGTTGATCCGATCCATGCATTCGAAGAAATGCAGGTTGGCCTGAAGCTGGCGGTATATCTGTTTGCGCTCGGCGCGAACGCGCAGCACCATGATTCCGAACGCCAGATCGCCGGCCAACTGTTCGAGGAGGCGGATTTCCTCGACGGTGAAGGCGTTGGGCTCCGGAGAGTACATGTTGAGAGTGCCGAATACGACGCCGCTTTCGTCCTTTAGCGGCAGCGCGATGCCGGAAAGATAGCCTCGCTGCAGCGCTTCGGCGCGCCAGGGGATGGTGACCGGATCAGTGGCGTAGTTCTGAAGGCAGACGCTCCGGCCGGTGCGAATGGCGGTTCCGACGGCGCCGCGTCCCCAATCCGTGTCGGCCCAGGTGATCTTGAGGAATGCGAGATACCCGTCGTCGAATCCGGCCGAGGCGACCGGCCGTACGCTCTTGGCCTCGTCGTGTTCGGCGAAGCCGACCCACGCCATGCGATAGCCGGCCTCTTCGCAGACGATGCGGCAGATGTCGTCGAGCAGGGTCTGTTCGTCGACCGCCCGCATCAGCGTCTTGTGACAGGTGCTGACGGCTCGCAGTTCGCGATTGAGCCGGTCGAGCGCCTCCTCGGCCCGCTCGTGCTCGAGAATGTCGCTGCGAACGTCGAGCATGCGCATGAATTTTCCGCTCCAGCCATCGACGCTGGCGCGCCCATTCGGCCTTGCGGCTCGCGCGGGCGCCTTCATCCCAGCTTTGTTGATCGTCGGACAATTCCGGATTGCAACCGGGATGAACGTACGGCGTCATGCCCTTGGCCCGTCGCCTGCGCGGACGGGGCCAACACGTCATGGGCGGAAACTGTCGCAAGAATGCGTAAATTATCCCTTATCTCCTTATATCCACAATCGTATGGGCCGACCGCGGCGGTGGTCGCCGACCGCCCGGCGCGTCGATTCGCCGCCGCCCGCCGCCCCCGCCCTTCGCCGCATTGCGCCATGGCCCCTCAGGCGTTAAAAGGCGCCCCATGTGGAACTTCGCCAGCCCCTCCGTCTTTCTCGCCCTGACGCGCCGCCTTCTGCCGTGGGTCGCGCTCGCGACGGCGGCGCTGTTCGCGCTCGGACTTTATCTGTCGTTCGTCGCGCCGCCAGACTACCAGCAGGGCGTGACGGTCAAGATCATGTACATCCACGTCCCCGCCGCCTGGCTTTCGACCTTCATCTACGGGGTGATGGCGCTGGCGAGCCTGGGCACGCTGGTCTGGCGCCATCCGCTCGCCGACGCCGCGCAGAAGGCCGCCGCGCCGCTCGGCGCCGGCTTCACCTTCATCTGCCTCGTCACCGGGTCCCTGTGGGGCAAGCCGATGTGGGGGACCTACTGGGTCTGGGACGCGCGCCTCACCTCGGTGCTGGTGCTGTTCATCCTCTATCTCGGCCTGATCGCGCTGTGGCGCGCGATCGAGGATCCGGGGCGCGCGGCGCGCGCGGCCGCGATCCTGACGCTCGTCGGGTGTGTCAATTTGCCCATCATCAAGTTCTCGGTCGACTGGTGGAACACGCTGCACCAGCCCGCCTCGGTGTTCCGCGCCGGCGGGCCGACGATCGCGCCGGAATTGCTGTGGCCGCTGCTGGTCATGGCGCTCGCCTTCACGCTGCTGTTCCTGGCGCTGCACCTGATGGCGATCCGCAACGAGATCCTGCGCCGCCGCCTCGCCCGGCTGACGATGATCGCCGCCGCGGAGGGCGATTCGTTGGCGCCGCATCTGGCGACGGGGGGCGTGAGAGCATGATGGCGGCCCCGCATTTCGGCTTCGTCGTCGCCGCCTACGCGCTCGCTGCGCTGGTGATCGTCGGCATGATCGCGTCGATCCTCTGGGACTATCGCGGGCTGAGCGGGGCTCTTCGCCGCCTCGAAGCCGCGCGCCAAGACAAGGAGACTCCGTGAGCGAAGGCGCCCAGACTTCCCCGCGCCGGCGCGGCGTCCTGGCGACGTTGCCGCTGATCCTGTTCGCCGCCCTTGCGGTGTTGCTGTTCGTGCGGCTTTTCGCGGGCGACGCCTCGCGCATTCCCTCCGCCCTGATCGGCCAGAGCGCGCCGGCCCTCGATCTTCCCGGGCTCGACGGCGGGCCGGGCCTCGCCGACGTCGACCTGCGCGACGGCCGCGTCAGCGTGGTCAATGTCTTCGCTTCGTGGTGCGTGCCGTGCCACGACGAACACGAATACCTCATGGCGCTCGCCGCCGATCCCGCCTTGAAGGCCAAGGGCGTCCAGATCTTCGGTATGGCGCAGAAGGACGCGCCGGAAAACATCCGGCGCTTCCTCGGCGCCGGGGGCGACCCTTACGCCAAGGTCGGCATGGATCGCGACGGCCGCGCCGGCATCGATTGGGGCGTCTACGGCGTTCCCGAGACCTTCATCGTCAGGGGCGACGGCGCGATCGCCTTCAAGCTGGTCGGCCCGATCGGCCCCGACACGCTGGAAAGCGTCGTCAAGCCGGAAATCCTCAAGGCGATGAACTGAGCGCCGCCGCTCAGTTCAGCACGCGGCGAGCCTCGGGACAGTCGAGCGAGAAGGCGGGGATGGCGACGTCGAAGGCGTCTCCGTCGTCGGCGAGCATGCGGTAGGTCCCGACCATGATGCCGCTCGGCGTGCGCAGGGGGCAACCGGAGGCGTAGCGGAAGGTTTCGCCCGGCGCGAGTGTCGGTTGCTCGCCGACGACGCCGGGGCCGCGAACCTCTTCGAGACGGCCGGCGGCGTCGGTGATCCGCCAGTAGCGATGCGTCAACTGCACCGTTCGCTCGCTCAAGTTGGCGATTTCGACCGCATAGGTCCAGAAATAGCGCGGCTCGTCGGGGTCCGACCGCTCCGGCGCATAGGCCGGCTGGACGCTGACTTTGATGTTCCGGGTGACCGCGGCGTACATCAAGCCAGTCTATCGAGCCCGCGCGCCGCGGCCAAGTCGGCTCTTTGGCGCCCGCGCCAGGACCTCGGCCGGCGCCGTCATGGCGAGCGGGCCAACGCCCCCACATCGACGCCGCGCGGCCGAACGCCGGCGACCTCGCTGACCAGTTTGCGGATCATCGCCTGTTCAAAATTATTGAAATCGTCGATCGGCAGCACGAACGAACCGGGGCCGCCGATCACGTTATCGCGGTAGTAATTGGCGAGGCCGCCTGGCGGGTTGGTGTGCAGCGCGAGAAAGCCGCCCTGCGCGGCAGCGCGCCGATTGAAGATGGCGAGGCCATTGATCGAAGCGCCGGCGCCCGAGGCCGCGTCGCGCGCCTCCGTGACCGAGCGGCCCTGGTTGCTGGTTCCGTCGCCGGAGACGTCGATGACCTCGCGGTCGGCGACGAAGCCGCTTTCGACCAGCAGGCCCATGGAGAAATCGATCGCCGAGCCGATCGCGGTGCGTCCGACAAAGGAGCGCGGCGCCTCGGCGAGCGCGGCGGCGAATTTGCGCGCGTCGGCCGGCTCGCCGATCACCGCCCAGTCGACCACGATCTTCTCTTCGCCCTCGCCCGCCCATTCCACGAAGGCGACCGCGATCGCGCCGTGCCGCCCCGAGCGGATGGCGTCGAGCACCCTGGGATCGGCGATCGCCGCGGCGTAGCCGCGACGCTGCAAGGCGAATTCCTCGTCGTCGATGCTGCGCGAGACGTCGGCCGCCAACACCAGCGCGACGTCGACCGCTTGCGCCGCTGGCGCTTTTCCCGCCGACGGCCCGATCGCCGCGAAGGCCAGCGCCGTCGCGGTCAAGCAAACACGCACACCGCGCATCGAAACCACCTGCGAGACGATAGTGCGGCTAAGACGCGTCACATAGGCCGTCGGAAGGACGACGACAAGGCTGGGCGTCAAGGCGAGTTTATGGGCCGCCGCGGGCGCGCTCGAGCGCGAGCGGACGATCCCAAGCCGGAGAGTCGCTTCAACGCTGCTCCCGCGCCTCCCCGAGAAACGCAACGATCTCGCGCCGCACGTCCTCGAAGCGCCCGACCAGGGCGCGGCCGCCGGTGGGATAGATCACCACCCTGCTGCGCTGAACGCCGACGGCAAATAATTCGGCCGCGGAAATTGCGGGCGGACAGAAATCCGGGCTAACATTCCCCAAATACGGAAAGACCAAGGCCCATGAAGCGCGATTCGTCCCTCCGGCTCCATATTCCCGAGGCGCGTTTCCGCCCCGGCGACATGCCGAATTTCAGCTATCTCCAGTTGCCGAACGCCGGCGAGGCCGAGCGCCCGCCGATCGACGCCGTGGCGTCGTCGACGCGCGGTCTCGCCTATGGTCTCGTTCGCGTCCTCGACGACGATGGAGCCGCGCGCGGTCCGTGGGACCCGAAACTCGCGCCCGAGGTTCTCGTCAAGGGCCTGCGCGCGATGATGCTGACGCGGGCCTTCGACGATCGCATGTTCCGCGCGCAGCGGCAGGGCAAGACGCCGTTCTACATGAAGAGCACCGGCGAGGAGGCTGTCGGCGTCGCCCAGGGCCTGGCGCTCGAGCGCGACGATATGTGTTTCACCTCGTACCGGCAGCAAGGCCTGTTGGTGGCGCGCGATTGGCCGATCTTCGACATGATGTGCCAAGTCTACGCCAACAAGCTCGATCGGACGAAGGGGCGGCAGTTGCCGGTGATGTATTCGGCGCGCGAGGCGGGCTTCTTCTCGCTTTCCGGCAATCTGGCGACGCAGTTTCCGCAGGCGGTCGGCTGGGCGATGGCTTCCGCCTATAAGCGCGACACGCGGATCGCGGCGGCGTGGATCGGCGAGGGCGCCTCTGCGGAGGGCGATTTCCACCAGGCCCTGGTCTTCGCCTCCGTCTATCGCGCGCCTGTCATCCTCAATCTCGTCAACAACCAGTGGGCGATTTCGTCGAGCCAGGGCGTCGCGGGCGGCGAGGAGACGACCTTCGCCTCGCGCGCCGTCGGCTTCGGCTTTCCCGGCGTCCGCGTCGACGGCAACGACTTTCTCGCGGTCCATGCGGTGACGCGCTGGGCCGCCGAGCGGGCGCGCGGCAATCACGGGCCGACGCTCATCGAGCTTTTCACCTATCGCGCGGCGCCGCATTCGACCAGCGACGATCCGAGCCGCTATCGACCCGGCGACGAATTCCAGCATTGGCCGCTGGGCGATCCGATCGCGCGGCTGAAGGCCCATCTCATCCGCATCGGCGAATGGGACGAAGAGCGCCACGCCGCGCTCGGCGCCGAGATCGAGGCCCAGGCCGACGCCGACAACAGGCGCGCGCAGGCCCTGGGCGTGCACGGCGGCGGGCCGCACCACGATGCGGCGACGATGTTCGAGGACGTCTACAAGGAAATGCCCTGGAACCTGCGCGAGCAGCAGGCGGAATTGGCGCGCGTCCTCGCCAGCGCGGGAAGGAGCCGGCCATGAGCGCGATGAGCATGGCGCAGGCCCTCAATTCGGCGATGGACGTGATGCTGGCGCGCGATCCCGACGTGCTGATCTTCGGCGAGGACGTCGGCTTCTTCGGCGGCGTCTTCCGCATCACCGACGGCCTGCAGCAGCGCTACGGCGAGACGCGCGTCTTCGACGCGCCGATCGCCGAAAGCGGCCAGATCGCGGTCGCCATCGGCATGGGCGCCTACGGCCTCAGGCCGGTCGTCGAATGCCAGTTCGCCGACTACATCTATCCCGCCTTCGACCAGTTGGTCTCCGAAGCCGCGCGCCTGCGCTACCGCTCGGCGGGCGAGTTCAACGCGCCGATCACCGTGCGCACGCCTTATGGCGGCGGCATCTTCGGCGGTCAGACCCACTCGCAGAGTCCGGAAGGATTGTTCACCCACGTCTGCGGCCTGAAGATCGTCATCCCCTCGAACCCTTACGACGCCAAGGGGCTGCTGATCAGCGCCATCGAGGACGACGATCCCGTGCTGTTCTTCGAGCCGAAGCGGCTCTACGCCGGGCCGTTCGACGGCCATTACGAAAAGCCGGCCGAGACCTGGGCGAAACACCCCTTGGGCGAAGTGCCCGCCGACTATTACGCCATCCCGCTCGGCAAGGCGGCCGTGGCGCGCGAGGGCGAGGCGTTGACCATCCTCGCCTACGGCACGATGGTCCACGTCGCGCTGGCGGCGACGAACGAGACCGGCGTCGACGCGGAGATCCTCGATCTGCGCACGCTGGCGCCGGTCGACATCGAGGCGATCGTCGCGTCGGTGGAGAAGACCGGGCGCTGCCTCATCGTCCACGAGGCGACGCGGACGGGCGGCTTCGGCGCCGAGCTGTCGGCGCTGGTGCAGGAGCGCTGCTTCCATCATCTCGAGGCGCCGATTCTGCGCGTCACCGGCTGGGACACGCCCTATCCGCGCGAATTCGAGTGGGAGTATTTTCCCGGTCCGCACCGCGTGGCGGCGGCGATCGCCACGATCATGGCGGGGTGAGGCGCGATGGGCCGGTTCGTCTTCAAGGTTCCCGACGTCGGCGAAGGCACGACCGAGGTCGAGATCGTCAAGTGGCATGTCCGCGTCGGCGACGCGGTGCGCGAGGATCAGCCGCTCGTCGACCTGATGACCGACAAGGCGACGGTGGAGGTCGCTTCGCCGGTCTCCGGCCAGATCGTCAACCGCTACGGCGCCGAGGGCGACAAGGCGAACGTCGGCTCGGACCTCATCGTCTTCGAGATCGCCGGCGGCGAGGCCGCGGCTGAGCCGCAAGCGCCGAGCGCCGAGGCCGCGCCCGCCGTGACGGCGCCCGCCGAGCCCGAGGGCCGGCCGGCCGCCGGCCTCGCCGGGGGCAAGGTCCTCGCGGCGCCGGCGGTGCGCGCCCGCGCGGCGGCGCTTCGGCTCGACTTGCGAAGCGTGCGCGCAACGGGCTCGGGCGGGCGCATCACGCACGCCGACCTCGATGCGCTGCTCAGCGCCGGCAAGGCCGCGGCGCCCGCGCCGGCCGGCGTCGAGGAAGTCAGGATCGTCGGGCTGCGGCGGCGCATCGCCCAGCGCATGCAAGAATCCAAGCGCCGCATCCCGCATTTCACTTACGTCGAAGAGGTCGACGTCACCGAGCTCGAGGCGCTGCGCCGCGAGCTCAACGCCTCCTCGGCCGGGCGGCCGCGCCTCACGCCGCTGGCGTTCGTCATCCGCGCGGTGGCGCTGAGCCTGGCCGATCATCCCGCCGTCAACGCGCATTTCGACGACGAGCGCGAGGTGGTGCGCCGGTTCCGCGCCTTTCACGCCGGCGTCGCCGCGCAGACCGACGACGGCCTGATGGTTCCGGTCATCCGCGACGCCGACCGCCTGGACCTCTGGGGCCTGGCGGGGGAGATCGCGCGCCTCGGCGCAGCGGCGCGCGCCGGCAAGGCGACGCCGCAGGAGCTGACGGGATCGACGCTCACCATCACCAGCCTGGGCGTGCTGGGCGGAATCGCCTCGACGCCGATCATCAACCCGCCGGAAGTGGCGATCGTCGGCGTCGGCCGCATCGCGCCGCGCCCCATGGCGCGCGACGGCGCGGTGGTCGTGCGCGAAATGATGAACCTGTCGTCCTCTTTCGATCACCGCATCGTCGACGGCTATTCTGCGGCGATCTTCATCCGGGCGGTCAAGGAGCGCCTGGAGGCGCCGGCGACGCTGATCGCCGGGCCGAAAGTCTGATGGGAGTGCGCCCTTCCCCCGCGAGGGGGGAAGGGCGCGCCTTACCGCTTCGCCGCGCTCGGCGCGAAAAGCTGATCCATGTGCCGCCCTACGCAATCTCAACGGCTTGGGCGCCGTTTTCGGTCCCGGCCTCGGTGTCGCACGCCGCCTCGCGCATCCGCGCCCGCGCCGACTTCTCCGCCTCGCCGCAACCCGTCGCCGCCCTCCTCTCCCGCCCGGGCTGAAGCGGCGGGATAGAACTAGGATAGCGTCATTTCTGAGATGGCGAAAGAAATTGGGCAATGCTCCCAGTGTTGACGGATTTAAATCGACTCAATCGTTCCAATATGTTAGTTATCACAATGAGATAGGAACAATTGATAATTTCTGATTTACGGAATATAAATTCCGTATAGAAATTCCGTACTACGCCCCTTTGCGAGCTGCGCGACGCGAGCTTTGCGGCGTGGTCCATAACTGTCGTCAAAGAGGTCTAAGCGCGATCAAGATTCCAAGTGTTGCTTGGCCTCCTCTGATCATTCGTAATTGCTCACGTCCCCTTTCGGCGTGACGGATGCGTCTAATTGACTCATGGGGTCTGAAGGGTCTGGCGCAAAGGCGGCGAATCTGAATCGTTGCGAGGATGGCCGCCGGACCGGAC
>Ga0181524_10002198_pt1 | contig 20622 bp, 15 predicted proteins | sample PEATcosm2014_Bin_34_FD_119761 | JGI IMG/M metagenome (GOLD analysis project Ga0181524, IMG submission 119761) | Peatland microbial communities from MTU Mesocosm Facility, Houghton, MI, USA - PEATcosm2014_Bin05_60_metaG | ecosystem: Environmental > Terrestrial > Soil > Wetlands > Peat | place...
ACGCCGCTGATGCCTAAGATACCGTACCCTTTGCTCACAGAGGGTATGAGAATACAACGGCTCCGCTCAGGTCAGACCGCTCCACCGCTCCTCAGCGGTCAGACGCTCCGCTGCGTGCTGGACTTCGGCGGCGGCCGGGAGGGGGCCCGGTGATCCGCGGCGTGAGGGTGATGCTGTCCGACCAACCGCGCTGCGACGCGTACCACCAGGCCCACGACGCCCAGTACCTCGCGTCCGTCATGGGCGACGCCAAGGGCGCGGCGCTGCGGCCGGACATGGAGGTTGCCGAGGGGATGACGACGGCGGCCGGGCCGGCGGGCGTCCTGGAGGCGTTGGGGCTCGACCTGAGTCCGTCGCCGGAGGCGATCACCGCCCTGGGGGCGGGTCGGCATCCGGTAAGCGGCGAGCAGCTGGTCGCCCCGCGCGCCGGGTGCGACCGGGTCGCCTACAACGACCTGATCTACAGCGCCCCGACGAGCGTCAGCGTGGAGTACGCCGCCACTGGGGCGGCTGGCGACTATGTGCGGGCGGTGCAGCTGGTCCACGACGTCGAGGTCTCGGTGTGGGTCGGCTTGGAGACCTTCTGCCAGCTGCTCCCTGTGGTGTGGCGCGGTATCCACTCCTCGCTGCCCATGCACGCCCAGCTCGCCGTCCTCACCAATGTCCACTATGCGGAGCAGCCCATCAAGGGGCAGGCCGCCCCCGACCCGCACCTCCACGTCCACACCCGGATCCTGAACGTCGCACTCGGCGCTGACGGGAAGTGGTCCGCCGTCCACTTCCGAGCGCTGTACGACAACCTGCGGGTGCTTGACGGCCTGATCTTCATGGAGCTCCAGCACCGACTCCACGCCCGTGGGTATCAGACGGTGCCGGTCTGGGAGCCACCGCCGTGATTCGCGGCAAGAAGGTCATGGTCTCCGCTCAGGCGGACTACGACCAGTACCACCAGCAGCACGCCGCGCAGTACCAGGCGTACGTCGCCGGCGACGCCAAGGGCGCCGAACTGGGCCCGGACATGGAGGTCGCCGAGGGGGTCACCAAGGCCATCGGCGATCCCGGTCTCCTGGAGGCCATGGGGCTCGGCGAGCGGCCATCGCCGGAGGCGATCACCGCCCTGGGGGCGGGACGCCACGGGGTCACAGGGGAGCAGCTGGTGGCGCCGCGGCCGGGCTACGACCGGGTCGCCTACAACGACCTCGTCTACTCCGCCCCCAAGAGCGTCAGCGTGGAGTTCGCCGCGGCCCGGGCCGCCGGCGACTATGTACGGGCGGCGCAGCTGGTCGAGGACATCGAGGCGTCGGTCCGGGTCGGCTTGGACACCTTCTGCCAGCTCCTGCCGGTGGCTCGCCGGGGCCTCCACTCGTCGATGCCGATGCACGCCCGGCTCTCCGCTCTCACCAACGTTCACTCGGCCGCCCGGCCGGTCAAGGGACAGGCGGTCCCGGACCCGCATCTCCACGTCCACACCCGGATCCTGAACGTGGCGCTCGGCGCTGACGGGAAGTGGTCGGCGGTCGACTACCGGGCCCTGTACCACAACGTCCGCGTGCTCAACGGCCTGGTCGAGGCGGAGATGCAACACCGGCTCCAAGCCCGTGGCTACGCCACCGTAGCGGTCACCCACAGCGAGAAGCGCGAGAACGACCCGCTCCGGACCGAGCGGCAGCCGTGGAGCTCGTTCGAGCTGCCCCGGGTCCCGGAGGCGGCGCGCATCGGCATGTCAGGCCGAAACCAGGTGGTGACCCAGCTCGCCGAGGCGCAGTGGCGGGAGCGGGTGGCCGACGCCGAGAAGGCCCGCGGCCGCTCGCTCACCGAGGTGGAGCGCCAAGCGCTCCGGCCGACCCCGAAGGAGGTCCAAGCCGTGAGCCGGGCGTCGCGCGAGCAGAAGATGCCGGCAGACCGGGAAGAGCTGGACGGCGGCTGGGGCGCCGAGCTCGCCCGTCACGGGTACACGGCACCGCTCGCCAGCGGCGCCGTGGAGGCCCCGGAGACGGCCCAGAGGGTCGCGGACGTCCGGAGCCTGGCCGTGAAGGCTCTGGGCCTCGGCGGCGACCGAGACGACCCGATGTCCCCGAAGGTCCTCGCCGAGGGCCTGCGCGACGCGGGCTTCCCCCGCCTGGCGCGTGCTGAGTTCGACGAGGGCGAGGCACGGGGGGTGCTGGTCACCTGGGCGCTCAGCCCGGCGGGCCTCACCGTGGACCACTCGGTGTGGACACGGGACGAGGCCCTCAACCGCCTCGTCCCCCCCGCCGTCGCTGCGAGCCTGGAACCCGCCGCCGTCGTCGACGTCCTGCGCCGTGTCGAGGCGGGCGCGGTCATGCTCGACCCCGGGGCCGCCCAGGGCGGCGGAGATCCGCGGTCCGACGCCGTCTTCTCGACCCACGACCTGATCGAGACCGAGCGCCGGGTGGCCACCTACATCGCCGAGCTCCACGACGAGGCGACCATCAACGTCCCCGAGGAGGCCATCCAGGGCGCCCTGAGCGCGGAGGCGGCCCGAGGCGGCGGCCACGGCCTAGATCCGGAACAGGAGCGGGCGCTGCGGGCGCTGTGCAGCCCGGCGGGCTGGGCGGGCACCGTCGGCATCGCCGGCTCCGGCAAGACGACGACGCTGCGCCCCGCGGTCGACGCGATGCAGGCCGCCGGCTATCAGGTCCTCGGGGTGGCCCTGGCCGGCGGCGCCGCGGAGGTGCTCCAGGCGGAGACGGGGGCACCCAGCTGGAACATCGCCGACTTCCTGGTGCGGTGCGAGTCGGGCAGCCTGTGGGCACCCGACGGGCGGCCGCTGAGCCTCGACCGCAAGACCATCCTTCTCATCGACGAGGGCGGCACGGTCGACTCACGGACCTTCGCACGGCTGATCGACGTCGCCGAGCGCAGCGGGGTCGCTGCACTGCGGACGGTCGGCGACCCGAAGCAGACACAGCCGGTCGGCGCCGGCGGCATCTTCGCCCACCTGGCGCGGCAGCTCCCCACCGCGGTGCTGAGCACCAACTACCGCCAGGGCCAGCACCAGGGGACCGCCGAGGCCTCGGCCTCGGCGCTGCTGCGCGACGGACAGGCCGGCAAGTACCTCATGGTCAAGGACCACGCCGGTCTGCTCCAGGTCGACGACACCGTGGACCTCTCGGCAGCGCGGGCCGTCGAAGACTGGGCCGGGGCGATCGCCGCCGGCGGCTCACCCCGGGAGCACGTCCTCCTCAGCGACCTCAACGACGTCGCCGACAACCTCAACGCGCAGGCGCGGGCTGCGATGGAGCAGATGGGCCGGCTGGGCACGGCCCGCGTGCAGTGCGGCCAGCTCGAGTACGCCGCCGGCGACCGGGTGAGCTTCGTCGCCAAGCACGTCGCGAGCAGACCGCGGGTCGATCGCGAGGGCAACCCGCTGCTGCGCAAGGACGGCACGCTCCGTACGGGCCGCGTGGTCACGCCGAAGCGCACCCGCGGCGAGGTGGTCGGCGTCGACCCTGATGCCGGCGGCATCACGGTCCGGACCGACGGCCAGGGGAGGCTTCCGAGCCGCCTGGTAACCCTCACCGCCGTGGAGGCCGGCAACGTCCTCGGTCGCGGCTACGCGATGACCACCACGACCGCCCAGGCCCGGGGCTGGGACGCAACGTACGGCGTCCTCTGCGCCTCGCGGGTCAGCGGCCTGGAGCAGGCGTACACGATGCAGACCCGAGCCCGCACGGAGACCCGGGTCTACGCCAACAGTGAGAGCGTTAACGCCCAGCCTGACGCGTCGCGTGACCTCCGGACTGCGACCGTCGACGCCTACGCCGAGGCCCTCGGCCACGTCACCGAGAAGTGCACCACCCTCGACTACGCCACGCCCGAGGCGAAGGCGAAGCTGGCGGCGCGGATGACCCCCCATGTGCTCCGCACCCCTCGGCTCGACGGGGCGCCGACGGATCGGCAGCGGTCGTACATCGACCGGCTCGGGCTGGTGTTGCCCGATGGGGCAACTTGGCTGGTGGCCAGCGGCCTGATCGACCGAGCGGAGCAGAAGCCCACCGGCTCCCAGGCGACGGAGTGGCTGGTCGAATCCTATGGCGTCGATCGGGCGGACGCGGAGCGTCGCGTCGCCCGCGGGCTGCGGACATGGGGCCTCCAGCCCGATGTCGGCCCGCTCGGCACGCCCACGACGCCGATGCCGACCCCGGAACAGCGGCTCGCCGGGAGGACCACCGCCGAGCAGCGCGCCCTCGCGGAGCGAGTGGGCACCGACGTCAACGCCAGCCGGACATGGCTGGTCGCCTCCTCCCGTCTCGACCAGGCGATGCACCAGCCCGCCGGCACCCAGGCATCCGCCTGGCTCGTTGAGGAGCACGGGCTGGACCGGCCCGAGGCCGAGCGCATCGTCGCCACCGCGCTCCGCCAACGCGGCGTCAACCCCGGAGTCGGCGCCCCCGCTCAAACCTCCGCCGACCCCGCCCCGGCGCCCACCACCCCGCAGCCGGCCAGCGTGCCGGCGTCGTCCCAGTCGACAGCTGCGCCCGCGGATCCACTCGCCGCGGTTCGTCAGGTCATCAAGGACAACGAGCAGCTCAGGCGCCGTGCGGTCGTCAGGCGCCAAGGCGACGACCGCAGCACAGGGCCGTCCCCGGCCCCCACGCCGCGGCCCGAACCGCCGGGTCCCCGGTTCTGAGGCTCGGCTTGCCAGTCTCATCGCCAGGGCGACGCCCATGACGTGGAGCGAGGTTGCCCCCCGACCTTGAGAGTGTTTACGGCCGTCGCTCAGGCGCCCTGCTTGGCAAGCGCCCAGACCTCGTACGGCTGCCCAGCCAGGACCACCCAGTTGCCGACGGCGACATCGAACGTGTTCAAGACGGCGTCGGTAAGGGAGGTCAGCAGTTTCGGGTCTATCGCAGTCGAAACGAGCGATACACCAGTTTCGTCCGCTGGCTGAGCGTTCGATCTCCGAAGCAGCATCCATTGCATGGAGTGCGCGTAGGCGGAGAGGATCCGATACACTTCGGCACCGCCCTCTAGGTAGCTGTCGAAGTGAGCCACCATTCCTCGCCTTGGCTCGCCGAACGCATCCACCTCGCCACGACGGCTGCGCCGCACTTCGATCCCCAAAGTGCTCGCTCGCGCCTCGAGGCTGGCAACTCGCTGCCTCATGTGATTCTCGTCCAGGATCATCTTGCCCTGTTCCAGAAGATTATCAAGTCTCTCATTGAGGGCCCGAGCCACGCGCTCGGAGTGACTCAGCTGCGGAGCCAACAGGTAGCTCGCTCGAACGGTTGCCTCGGCAGCTGAGCGCAGGAGGGGGTAGAGGCCGAAGGACGGGATGGAGCGGGACTCGCCGACAATGACGAAGGTTCGAAGGAAGTCCTGGGCTGCAAAGAGGAGCATACCGGCGATGTCAAAGGCATCACGCTGGTGACGCCCGTGAGCCTCCGCCATCGGAGATCCGGCACGCGGAGGTGAAGCGACCTCGAAAACGAATCTGTCCGCAGCCGAGACGAGGGCTTTGGTTCTCTTCACGACACCGAGAAACGCCTTCTGCTCCTCGGGCGACATGGGGATCTCTTTGGCTTCAGTCATGTGCTGGCGGCTGGGCCGCCCGAGCCTCCTCGGTGCGTCGGTATTCAGCGGCTGCCTCCGCGAGCTGCTTGAACAGGCCGGGCTGCTGACCTTCGGGAAGCGAATCGATGAAAGCGTCCATTGCTCGACTAAGTGGCGGCTCAGGGAAGAAGTCGCCAAAACGCTCGCGAAAGTGCTCCCAGCTCTTCCGGAGAAGACCTCGGCGGCGAGCATAAGGGTGGAACCAGACCCACTGCAGCACCCAGTCCGGAGGAGCGTCGGTCCATTCGCGCAAGCGGAAGCAACAGGCACCTATGACCGCGAACACGCGAGTGCTGCCTCGGTAAGCGGGACGATCCATATCCAGCCAAAGAAAAGCACGAGACTGCTCATCGGTTTCGTGTCCGTCCACCCCATACTGAACCAAGTCATATCGAAACTCGCGTTTGAAGTAGAGTGCTACCTGGTAGACGGCCCTCCTAAGAGCTTGCGCCAATAGGTGATTGAACGCGTTCATGGACAGCGCTTCGGGCGGGTGTCCCAGCGGTAGCGTTTCCACGCCTCGCGGACCAGGCGGCGGACGATGATGATGGCGTTCGCCAGGGCGACGTAGAAGCGGACCACCACGCCGCGGCGTTCGGTGCACCAGGCCAGCTTCTTGAACGCGTTGTGCCAGGCGTTGGTCCGCTCCACGACCCAGCGCGAGGTTGCTCGCAGCGGCGCCGGCTTGCCCACCTTGGCAATGCACGGCGCCAGGCCGCGGCGATCGAGCTCGGCGCGGGTCTTGCCCGAGTCGTAGCCACGGTCGAGGTGCACGGTGGTCTCGCCGGGTGGCAGGGCACGATCGGCGAGGGTCTCCAGCGTGGAGGCGAGTAACGGCGAGTCATTCCGATTGGCCGGTGCCTGGACAACCCCGAGAGGAATCCCAGCTCCGTCCACGACAATCGAGCGCTTGGTTCCCTGCTTGCCACGATCGACCGGGCTCCGCCCGGCCATCTCTCCACCGCAGGGCGCCTTGGTGATGCAGCCATCCACGACGATGTCCTTGAGCTGCAAGCCGATGAGCCGGTCGTAGCCCTCCTCGGCAATCTGGGCCAGCTGCTCCATGACCCCGAGGCCGATCCACTCGTCGCGACGACGGCGCAGGGTGGTGGCCGAACAGGTGGCGTCAGCGATGCGCCAGTAGGCGCAGCCGAAGACGGCCACCTGGAGGAGCTTGTCGAAGACGAGGCGATCGGAGACCCGGGGGCGGTGGCAGCCCAGCGTGTGGCTCCCCGGCCGGCTCGGCAGGAGGGCGGAGAACTGGTCCCAGATGGGCTCGATGAAGCATGATTGGATCGCAGGCATGGACGCTTCCCCTGAATGGGTTGTGTGAGATCTCCCAATCATCGGAAAGTCCATGTCCTGCCTGTACTTTCACCGCCCGAACAGGGCCCCGGACGACTCAACGGAGTCATCCGACTCAATCACCTATTGGCGCAAGCTCTAAGCCGAATCGGCGACCTTGCTGTTACGGGCACGAGGCCCTCGACTGGCGGCTGAGGCTCATCCCTTGGTAGGCGCGGCCAGGGGATTCTCGGGACGCGGATGCCGTAGGTCACCTTGCCTGCAGTCTATGCGGTCATTCCGGGAGGCGGGGCCAAGGAGAGTGACCGGGCGGTCCGAGGCTGTCATCTCCGTCTACCTGACGGCCGTCTGCCTGATGGCTCTCGTCCGAGGCGCATGATCAGCGGCGTGAGGAAGATCCCGATCGGCACCTCGGCGGCGATGGCCGCCGCCTCAGGTTCTCCGACACGCCGAGCGCGCGCCGGGCAGCCCAGACTAGTGGACGCCTGCGTCTTCTGCGGCGATTCTGGCCCCCTCACCCAGGAGCACGTCTGGCCCCAGTGGTTGCGCGATGAGGTTCCCGACCTCGCTGATCTCGGCACCCAAGTGATGGGCATCGTCGGCTATCCCAACACTTGGCGGCAGCGCCGGACCAAAGCGTTCTCGGCCCGCCCGAAGATCGTCTGCGCTACCTGCAACAACGGGTGGATGAGCGACCTGGAGTCCGCCTCGGCCCCGATCCTCGCCCCGATGATCCGCGGTCAGCCTGTGAGGCTTGATCGCGCAGCGCAGCGGCTCGTGGCGTTCTGGCTGGCCAAGACTGTCATGACCGCTCGCTGGGTGCATCGCGACCGCCGCTTTCCCGGGATCCCGACTGACCACTACGTGGAGCTCTACCAGCACCAAGCGCCGCCCGGGCACTCACAGGTCTGGGTGGCCGCTTGTTCGCATGATGATCGCCCATCCCGTCAACTTCCCCTCGGTTACCGCTACCGCATGATCCGGCTTGAGCGGCTCCAGGTCGCGACACGCGGAGGGCTCTGGCTGCCATTCCGACCTGCCTACGCCGTGGCGCTCAGCATTGGCAACCTGGCAGGCTTAGTTTTCGGCCACACTTATGATCGGGCCGTCCCCGTCCTCTCCTATGACGGCACCCTCGGAATGGCCCTTCACGATGTCTGGCCAGGCGGGGATGAGGAACTGGCCTGGCCATCGGGCTTCTGTCTGAACTACACCGAGTTCAACCTGCTCATATCGCGGCTCGAGCAGTGGCAGTAGGTGCTCACTGACCTCGCGGTCGCTTGAGCGATTGCGAGTTGGCCCCAGAGCTTCCGCCCAAGCGGACGGGCGTAGTATCGGTGAGCCATGGACGTGCCCTCGGCTGCGACGCCGACCCCCCTGCCTCTGATCCTCGACCCCGCGGTGCGTGATGCAGCAGCCTGTGACCCACTGCGCGACGACATGGAGATCTTCAACGTTGGCAACAGCCTGTACGACCAGGCCATGGCCACCGCCGGCTCCGACGACCTGAGCGTCCGGGCCCTCGGTCTGGAAACGGCACTGTTCAGCGGGGTCCCATGGGATGAGCTCGGGCCGAGCTTCAACTCTCCGGAGATCCAAGACCTCCTCGCCGAGCGGATGAGTTCCCCCAGCGCGCGGATCCGAATGACCGTCGGCCAGTACCTCTGGAACCAGGGCACCCGCGTCCACCGTCGCCATGGCGCTGCCGCTGCTGGCGCTGCCCTGCAGTGGGGTCGTGAACTGCTGGCGGCCCCACCCGATGACAATCGGCGCCGTTTCGACGACGCTATGCGTGCCCTCGACGTCGCCGCTGAGCTCGGCAGCGCGGCGGGGCAGAAGGCGGTGGTCGCGGAAGTCTGCGAGCTGGTCGTGAACCTCCTCGCCCGCGCCGCCACCGTGGGCGACACCATCGTCCCGTCACTTGCCTTCGACGTGATCACCCGTCTACGAACTCATTTCACGACCGAGCAGCGTCAGCAGATCCGGACCGGCCTGGAGCAGCTGCACGAAGCTGCCGTCGCCGACATCACCCCGATGTCCCCCCCACACCTCGCCGGCCGCCTGCTGGACCTCCGCCGCGACCTCGCGTACGCCGATGGGGATGCCGAAGCTGCACACCAATGCGATCGGAAGTACGCTGAGCTGCTTGCGGAGCATGCTGCCGACCGGGGCGAGGCCCTGATTGAGGCCACCTTCCTAGAGGACGCTATCACTCTTGCGGTGCGCGGCGAAGCGCCCGACGCCGTGGTGAACGGCTATCGCCAGCGGCGCCGTGACGCGCTGACCCGGGGGATCAAGAGTATGAAGCGGACCGTGACCTCCGTGACCCTGCCCCCGGGGGTGGGCGAGAAGCTCGGGGCAGAGCACGACCGCCTCAGCGTTCTTGCTGTCCCCGACTTCATCCGCGCCTTCGCTGCCACCTCCCGGCCCACGATCGGCCTCGTCCGGGAGTCCATCCGGCGCTCGGCTAAAACGGCGCCTCTGAGCCAGCTGTTCCCCCTCCAGACGATCGCCTCGCCAGGCGAAACCGTGGCCACGGGCAACGATGACGACGATCTCCTGATGGTACATGGGGTGCGCCTGCTGCAGATCGGCGCTGGCCTGAACCTGCTCCCCATATGGCAAGCCCGCCAAGCACGTGGCGATCTCACCACCGAGGCGCTGGTCGACGCCTTGAGTGCCAGCGGCAACTTCCACGAGGATGCGTTGGAGACGATCGCTGAGGGGCTTGAGGACGCCCTGGCTGGCCGCGGCGTCAGCGCCCTTCACGTGCTCATTCCTCAACTCGAGGATGTGCTGCGCCGCCTCCTGCAGATGAGCGGACACGACCCCGGGCGCATCAACCCCTCCGACCCCGCCGTCACCGAGGAGATCTCGCTGGGCAGCATCCTGGCGGGGCTCGCGTCCGACGCCGTGATCAGTGAGGACGACGCGTTCCTGTTCCGCCTCGTGCTGGAGGAGCCGCGCGGGCTGCACCTGCGCGATCGTACCGCTCACGGTCTGATGCGCAAGGCCAGCTGCACCCCCCAGGCACTCGTCTGCGTTTTGCAGTGCTATGCCGTCGTGGCGGGGCTTCCGACAGTCACCGCAAGAGGGCCGCTTGGCGCGAGGTGATCATGGGGGGCGGCCGAAGAAAGGGGGCGACCCACCGCCGGCCGCCGCCACCTCGGGCCGGTCGCTACCGACGACGTTGTCGCGAGCTTTCTCCGTCAGGCGACCGGTCTCAGCGACCTTCCGATCCCTCTAAAGTCTAACTAACTAAAACTATGATTTTCTCCTGTTAGACCTATACTGGCGGCCGTGGCCGCCGGCATCCCCCTCTCCGAGGCGATCGAGGAGTTCCTCTCCTGGCAGGAGCTCGACCGCCACCGCAGCCCCGGGACGATCCGCGAGTACCGCCGGGACCTCGACGGCTTCGCCGCCTTCGCCGGCGGCGACCACGGCGTCCCCGACGTCGCCGGCATCGACCGCGACCTCCTCCGCGCCTACCAGCGCCACCTCTCAGGGCTGACCGTCCAGCACCGCCGCGGCACGGCACGGCCCCTGGCGGTGGCCACCCGGACTCGCCGCCTGGTGTCGCTGCGCAGCTTCCTTCGCTTCGCCGCCCGCGAGGAGTGGCTGCCCGGCGACCTGGGCACAACCATCGACCTCCCCCACCTTCCCGAGCGGCTTCCCAAGCCCCTCGAGGCCGACGCCCGCGATCTCCTCCTCCAGGCCCTGCCGGCCGGGACCGTCGCAGAGAGGCGCGACCGGGCGCTGCTCGCCTTCCTCCTCTCCACCGGCTGCCGGATCTCCGAGGCCCTCGCCCTCGACCGGGCCGACTGGCGTCGCGACCGGGTCACCGTCCGGGGCAAGGGCGACCGCGAGCGGGTGGTCATGGTCACCGACCGGGCCCGCCGGGCCATGCGCGCCTACCTCGCCGCCCGCGGCGAGGACCCCTCCCCCGCCCTCTTCGTCAGCTTTCAGCCCGCGTCCAAGGGAACCCCGGACAACCGGCTCACCGCCAACGGGGCGCGGCACATCTGCCGCCAGGTCGCCCGCGAGCTCGCTATCTCCCCCTTCCACCCCCATCAACTCCGCCACACCCTCGGCACCCTGCTCCAGGAGACGGTCGGGGACGCCCGGCTTACCGCCGAGACCCTCGGCCACCGTGGCCTGGGATCGGTCGCCGGCTACACCAAGATCACCGACCGGCAGCGGCGGGCGGCCTACGACGCGATGGAAGGTAGAGGGCTGTAGCGGGCGAATCGCCGACCCCTCACTCAGTGGACTTGGTGACATGCGGGACGCGGGACGAAGTGCAAAATAGTTCCAGAAGGAGTGCCTTCGGAAGGTTCTCTCCCGGGCGCCGCTCGTTGGGAGCCATGTGCTTGAGGTGCTAGCCAGCGTCGCCGGGTGGACGGACGCCAACGTCAAAATGGACGAGCGACTCAATGTCGCCACGCGCGATCAACATGTCCGTGAGAACTGGGTGCGCGGGAGCCAACGAATCATCCTCTCCAACCTCACTGACGGAGACTAGCTGGATCTCTTGCGCTGCATCGTTTGGATCCTCCGAATACCGCAGCACCTGCCCGACCAACCGGGTTCCGGACTTGAGGCGAACGAGAAACCACCCTTCTCCCTTTGGTCTGGCCAAGTACGTGTGCCAAACGCTCGGGGATGGGTCGAATGTGAGGGAGAACAGGCGGAAGACGCGCGGCGGGTGCGGTCCGGATTTCAGCCACGCAGCGCACCCGGTGCCCCCCACCACGGCGAGAGCGTTGGCTGCGAGGCCAAGCACGAGGGTGCTCCCGCTAACGTTGCTGGTGAACAGGGCTGGCCGTAGCCAACTGTGCCAAGTGTCGAGACGCCAAGGGGACCCGAAGAGAGTGGCGAAGAAGCTCACCACATCTCCCAGCAGCCACAGGAGACCCCCGAAGACGATCCAAATGAATGCGGTGCTGGCAAGTGATTGAAGAAGTAGGCGAAAGTCCCCGCTATCTCGGCGCGACGGCAAGAACAGATCCAGGCTTTGGAGGAAGAGGAAACCGGGAAGTAGGAAGAGGACTGTCTGGAAGACGTTCTGCGGGGCCACCCCCGGCGGCGTCTATGAGGCGCTGTCGGATGTGGACGGTGACGCTGGTCCCTGTGGGCTGGCCGGCGGTGGAACGGACTGGTTTGCGCCGGGCTGGGCTATCGACAGCTTTGGCTGGCTCAGCGTTCCGGTAACGACCGCTCCGACCTGGACCTGGTTAGTGGCAACTCCACCCTTGCGAACCTCTTTCAAGGCGCCAGCGGCTGGATCTGGATTCGGTGTGGGGGCGCTGCTAGCGGTCACGGTCCATTCTCCCTGTATCGCTCCGGGTCACCTGAGAGACAATCTACCAGTTCCGCGAGGGGGAGCGGGCGGCGGCCCGGTGAGTGACGCTTGGTCTGGTAGCGGGTGGTCCGTGCCATTGAGGCCGGCGACCTCACCAGACCCGAGGCGGCCAAGACGCTCGGTGTGGGCAGGGCCACGCTCATCGTGGCCCTGGGATCGTTCCCGAAAGGCGGTGCCTCAGCCGTCGCCCGCACCACGTCAATCACGGGACCTGAGCGCCCGTTCCCAAAGGAACTCGTTCCGGAACTAGTTTGCACTTCGTCGCGCGTTCGGGAGTCCAGGGCCAGGAACGGGAGCAACAGCGAGGCGCGCACAGTGCGCAGTAGGACGGCGGTGGGCCTCGCTGGGTGCGTGTCCTCCGCCTTCTACTTGCAGCCGGTCGCTCGCACTGGCCCAATGGCGCTTGTGATCCCAGGCCTGAGAGTCACCTAGACGTAGATCGCGTACGGCACCAGAATCGCCCCAGGTCCGCGCACCGTGAACGTACCGTCGGCGTCCTTCTTGGCCGCTGCCCTTCGCGTTGCCCGGTTGGGCGGAGTCCCGAATTCGCGTCCGGTGATACCGGCCGGTATGGGATGTGTCTCTCCTCGGGCGATGATGCGTCTAACCGCGCCGAGGATTGTCCACTCCCCCTCTAGCTCCGTCAGCGAGGCCGTGCGGATGAACTTACGGGCAAGGTGGCAGAGGAATGTGTACCCGGCTGTACCCACCGGCCGGCAGATGATGGGGACCGGGGCGTCCGCGCGCGAGCCGGAGGAAACGGCCTTGATGGTATCGAACATCTGCCTGGTCTTTGCATCCACGTCAGGCATGAGCGCCATGAACGGCTCGATCGCCCCCGCCATACCGCCCAGCGCGCGGGCGTTGTCCAAGGCAAGGTCAACGGAGAAGACCTCGACGCTGACCTCAGCCTCTATGACCTCGCCCTTGGTGATCTGTCTCCAGATCGCCGCGTCAAATGCGTCCAAAGCCTGGATGTCCCCTGAGTCCGAGAGACGCGAGTACAGCTGTTGGAACGCGGCGTCGGGCGTGATCTCTGTCTCCAACTCGTCGCTGCGGGAGCTGTCCTTCCGAAGTCCGGCACCCGCCTGTGCCGCCCCGACGTTGACCGCGGCAGACACGCTCTTCTTGCCGCCCGTGGCCGTGACCTGTTTGCCACGAACGGGCTGGGCTCCGATGACCTGAGCGAGACCAGAGCGCACCCTTTCCTCGTCCAGGTAGGCGAAGGTGCGAATAGCCATGGACGGATGCTACGCGCCTGCCGCACAGGCTGCGACCCTCGATTTGGGGGCTGACCCACTGCGTTGACGGATCGCGTCAACACTGTCAATTCGGTACGGCTATGCCAGGCATGACGTGAAGAAGATGGAGACGGAGCGCCCATTCCACCAGGAAGCCGAAGGCCACGGTGTCCGCGGAGGCCCCGAGCAGCTCGCCAGGTAACCGTCCCTCGGCGCGCCAGCACCGCTCCACCCAGTCGTCCCCTAGGGTGGACTTCAGCTCACCGAGGGCCCAATGGCCGGCTTCGCGCCAGGCATCCGACCACTTGGCCCGCGCCATGGGATCGTCGAGGAGGCGCCACGTCGGTGGCTCCGACGGCAGCGCGGGGGGCGCCGGGTCAGTGGTCACCGCACCACTGTGGCGTGTTGCGGCGGGCCTGTGGGACGCCTCGGGGTACCCTCCAGAAGCGCGGGCCCACCCTTGGCTAACTCGCCAGCCGATGCAGCCGGGCGCTTCGGCGGCGCGCTTTCACGGCCGCGACGGTTCGTCAGCCCATCTGTCGGGTGCACGGGCAGTCGCGGGCTGCGTCGGCTCTTGGTAGCGGGTCGCATCTTCATGGCGCCGGCACGTGCACAGTGTCCGTGACAGCTGATCCGTATCTAGTTGCGGCTCGCACCACCACCAGGCTCGTCACATGAAAAAGCGGAATTGATACGTTCTCGACGGAAGGGACTCGATTCGTTTCACGGTACGGGCCAGCACGTGCGCGTATCCGAGAGTCACCGGAAGTCGGTCGTACAGGCTATCGTTGTTCCAGTTCATCTTCGAAAGCCCAAGCACATCGTGACATGGATCTGTCATGGGGCTATGACCAGCGTAGCGCACCAGTTTGAGCGGTGCCGGAATGCTCCGCCCCTCCTTGTAGAAGTTGCGGCCGGCGGGAGCGATGCCAAGCTGGCTTCCTTGGGTCCAGAGAAGAATCTCCCTCGATCCCAGCTGCAGGCAGGTCCCTCGCCGAGGAGGAAACGCCGAGGCTTGTCCGATACTCCCGCGATCGGGCTGGTCCACTTGGACCCCGCGCCACGACGAGTCCTGCTGAACATGAACGAGTTCGATGCTTTCAGCAGCTGACTCCAGCGCATCAAAGCAGCCGTCGACCTCGTTCGGCTTGAAGTCTGTGCCCTTCTGAACGACAAGCCGCCGGGGTGACTTGCCGGCGTGCCTTCGCTGATACAGCGCCAGGCTTCGTGCCATGACGCGAGCCATCTCGGTCCGGCTCAGGTACGGGTTCTCTCTGAAGACAACAACGTCCGAGGTGTCGTAGGCGACGAATTCGAGACCAGTGCCGTCGGCGTCGAAGACCTGACTGCAGCACGTGACAAACTGTGTCACGCCGTCGGCCCGAACGCGTAACGCATATGAGAGCCCAATATGGGCGGTTTCCGGATCGAAACGGGCGAGCTTCCAGGGGACACCGCCGGCCTTCACGTATAGGGCGATCCCAATGCGCCACATCACACTCGCTCGGCACGGGTACGAGAGGGCACTTCCCTCGCGCACAATCTGGCTTGGGATATCGCGCATTGCAGCTAGTGCTTTTAGGAAATCGTGAAGGTCGAAGTCGTCGTCATCACCCTCGAAGGCGGACTCCCACCGATCTGGCAAGTAGATGAACACGACGTCAAAGTCGCTCCGGCGACCTCCGAGAACACTGAGGGCGCGCGAGAGAGCGTCGGCCAGAACCGCCTGGGGTCTTTCGCTCGCCTTCAGCTGCGCGTCGAGGTCCGCTTCCAGTTCCGCGTGCAATCCCGAGGCTGCGGCTGTCATCCGCACTCTAAAGACCGGCTCGAAGCCGGGCCACTCCGGCAGGTAGTCGAGGCGCTCTTGAGGTCGTTGACGTTGGTTGAGCTCTCGCATGAACTCGAAGAGCCGGCGCTGCTCGCCCTGTGGTGCGATGGTGGCGACCCGGATCGGATCGACACGACCCATGAGCAGGCGGCTATACGGCCCGAATTGAAGCAGACCCCTCAGTGGATGGATGTCGATATCGCCACGCCGCTCTGGATGGAAGCTGAGCGCCGGCTCCGGCAGAATCGTGTAACCCGGCACCACGGTGGGCATCACGCGGCACCGGGTCGGGTGAAAGCCGTCACACGAGCAAGCCGGAAGGGCGCATCGATACCGTCCGAAACGTCGAGCGCGCGGAGCACTGTGTCTTCCCGACCGGCGTTCAGAAGGGCGGTCCACGCGTCGAAGAGACGATTCCAGACTCGATTGTATCGGTTCGCGAAGCGCTCGCGAGCAAAGCTGGCGGCCTCGGCTTTGGTGGCCCGGTCCGGCATCTCCTCGAACCAAATCCGTGGCTCGATCAGGACCCAGAGGCGGCCGAGCGCAAAGTCGAGCCGTATGGCGAGCGCCTCCGACCATCGTCCTCGGGCCCTCGGCAACTCGCCAGACATTCCCCCCGTGATCTGTGCCAAGGTCGCGAGGAGTTGCTGGTCACCCCCAGGCACGGGAACAAGGAACCGAGTACCCCGCCGACGCACCACCCGTAGGGGCCGGTCACGCACAAGGGCTCCCGCAAGCGCCTGATAGAGAAGCTCCCTCTCATGTGTATCCCGGTAGAGACGCCGGCGCTCGATCGGATAGAGGTCAAATACGTCGATCCCGAATGGCTCCAGAATGCGCTTAACGTCCGCGTCGGCGCCAAATGCGAGCACACCTGCCTGCGTGCGCACTGCGAGAACGTCCGCCCCCGACTCGCTGACCGCGGCCTGCAGTTCTCGCACTCCTCCAATCGAGCACACCACCCGCCTAGCGACAGTCGGCCACTCGATCACCTCAATCGCATTGGTTCGCAAGACTGGCCAGCCACGGCCGGGACCAGGAGTGGGGCGGTCTGTAAGGCGCTGACGTCGCCGGTCCAGGCGTGCGCGAAGTTCTTCCGTGATATCCGGAAACTGGCGCGCCAGATCACCGGCCAATTCGTCGAAGGAGCCTATCTCAACTATGCCAGCGTCTATCCCATGGCTCTGAGCCACTGTGATCAGTGCTTCCACACGCGGAAGTGGCCGACTCTCGCCATGGTGGAGCCAGAAGAGCCCCGAGGGAAATCCGCCCTCTTTGCAGGCCTCCTCCAGTGCACTCATCACCGAGTCATCCCGGCCGCTGAAGCCGGCGACAACCAGACCCGAGCGGCCACAGGCATCAACGAGGGCGTGGCGAAGCTGCGCGTCCTGGGTCCGGATCTCGTCCGAAGTGTTCCTCAGGCGTCTCGATCGAAAGTCGCCGTGCAGCTTCACCAAAATGGGCCACCGTTCCTCTTGCAAAGCATGGGTGGCGATATCTGATGCATCGGGAGTGGCTACCGTCAGGGCGGTAGTCGTCCCGTACGTGTCAGCGCAAGCGTCCTCGATGAGCCCGTCGAAGTTAGTTGTCCAGATCACCCGTGCCTTCTGCGCGTGGAGAAGGGTGGCCAGGGCAAATTGACCGTAAGACGGGCGGACACCCGTGGTCTGGCCGTTGATGTACGCCCGGCGATCGGCCTCGTGGGCATACGCCGCTTCGAAGTAATGGCTGTACTCTTCGGCGGCCCCGTCGGGTGGGTGTTTACCCGTGCCATCGAGGTACACCTGAATTCGGACAGGTACGGCTGGGTTGGCCAGATCCGCCACTTCGCTCGGAGAGACCCTCTGGTCCGTGCAGAACAGAAGGCGTTTGAAATCCCAAACCATGTCCGCGGCCGTCGGCACCCCGGCCGCGGCGGAGGTGCCGGCGCCGACGAACCACATCAAGTTTGGAGCCCGAATCAGAAACCGCCGGAGAAACTCGGCTTCGGTTACTCCCACTTGCAGCGTCGGCGTCATCGATAGACTCGACGAGAGCAGCTCCGTGGCGAGGAGCGCAATGCAGTGGGGGTGTGCTTCGAGTCCTCGAAGTCCACCTCGTCACCTTGGCCCGGCAGCATTCCCACCCTCTTTCCGCCTCCTCGGTGGGCCAGAGGGTAGCACACGTACGTTTGGGTGGTTGGGTGCACCTACGCCACCTGGTCGTAGGCGGACCGGCCGTCGTCCCAGTAGGAGTTGAAGACGTGCTCGTAGACCAAGTTGCACTTGTCGGCGTAGATCGCCCGGGTGAACTTGTCGGGCAGCCGGTCGAGGGTCGCATCCACGGCCACGCGCACAGCGGCGCGGGTCTGCTGCTCCTTGCGCCAGTCGAGGACCAGCTTCTCGTGCTTGAGGATGTCAAGTAGCTCCTGGGCTACGGCTCGCACCTGGCGCTCTTCCTCGAGTGAGAGGTCGGGTCCGGGCCGGGTGATCAGGTCGAAGACCGCAAGCTGCTCCTCGGTCAACCCTGCGGAGGCGTGGCGGCCCTCCTCCTCGGTGAGCTCCTGGCTGAAGCGGATCAGCTCCTGGAAGTACTGGTCGGCGTTCAGACTGCCGGCGTTGTAGGCATCGAGGAGTTTCTGGAAGCGCTCGTAGAGGTCCACTCGGGTGGGGTTCAAGCGGACCATGCTCGTCACTCGGGCGGTGAGCATGGCCCGCAGCTTCTGGGCGGCGGTCCGCTTGTGACCTTCATTGAACATGGTCTGGACCCGGTCCCAGTCCACCTCACTGAGGTCCATGAGCTGCTTGCGCTCGTCAGAGCCGATCAGGTACGCCCGAGCTGCCACGCTGTCGTCGAGGAGCTGCTCGATCTGTGCCATGACACCGCTGATGTCGGGCCGCTCACCAATGGCGGCGATCCGGTCCATGACCATGCGGATGACCTTGCGGATGCCCGCGTACTGGTTGGCCCGCTCGTCGGGCAGGATGGCCTTGAAGAGCTTCTCCACTTGGCCGGCTCGGATGAGGAAGTTCGAGGTCTCGTCGTCGGACAGCTGGAGCCGGTCGGTGAGGTCTTTGATGGCCTCGATCCACTCGTACTGGCGCAGCTTCGACATGGCTTCCAGGTCGACATCGCGGGCGGCACAGAAGGCCTTGATCTCGTCCACCGCCTTGGCCAGCTCCTCGACCAGCGCCGCCTTCTCCTCCACCGGCAACTGCCCCTGCCCGAAGGCCCCCGCGCTCGCGTAGATGGCCAGGGCGCGGTGGAGGTTGGAAAGGACGTCGACATAGGCGACGATGAGGCCGTTGTTCTTCCCCGGGAAGACGCGGTTCGCCCGTGTGATCGTCTGCATGAGGGACTGGTTACGCATCGGCTTGTCAAGGTAGATCGTCGAGCAGGAAGGCACGTCGAAGCCCGTTGTCCACATGTTGCAGACGAAGGCGATGCGCAGCGGGTCTTGGGCGTTCTTGAAGCGCCCCTCCAAATCCTCCTACACCATGCGCTTGCGGATCGGCTTGATGTCGATCCCGCGGTCGCGCATCTCCGCCACCTCGTTCTGGGACTGGGAGATCACCACCGCCATCTCCGTAGAGTGGAGAAAGGCCACCTCCTGGCGGAGGAGAGCCGCCTCCTCCTCACCAAGGCCACCGGCCGCGAGCTTGGCCTCATCCTCGGCGAGCCGTTCCTGCCAGGTGGCGAGCACCTTATGGTAGGTGCGGACGGCCGTGATCTTGTCGATAGAGACCACCATCGCCTTGCCAGCAAAGCCGCGGCCGAGGAAGTGGTTGACGATGTCCTTGGCCACGGTATCGAGGCGGTCATCCCGGGTGATCACCTCGTACTGCTGACCCAGCAGGGTGGCGAGCTTGCGCTCCTGTGCGTCATCGAGGTCGGCCTCCTCAATGACGTCGGTGAGCTCCTCCTTGAAGGTGGGGTTGACCAGCTGCAGCTGGGGAATGCGGTTCTCGAAGTAGAGCGGGACCGTTGCACCGTCGGACGTGGCAGAGGTGTAATTGTAGATGGAGACGTAGTCGCCGAAGACCTCCTTGGTCTTCTCCTCGCCGGCAATCAGCGGCGTCCCCGTAAAGCCGAGGAAGCCGGCGTTGGGCAGGGCGGCGCGCATGTTCATGGCCAGGACGTCGTACTGGGTGCGGTGGGCCTCGTCGGTGATGACGATGACGTCGTCACGCTCCGACAGGACCGGGTGGCGCTCCCCCCGCTCGGTCCGGAACTTGTGAATGAGAGTGAAGACGTAACGGCGGTCCTCGCTGAGCAGCTTGCGGAGGTGCGCTGACGAGGTAGCTCGGACGTGCTCCTCGACGATCCCCGCCGCCGAGAACTCACGGTGAGCTTGGTCGTCGAGGTCCTCGCGGTCGGTGACGATGACGAAGGTCCAGTTGCCTGGCATGGTTCGCAGAATCTTTTGGGTAAAGAAGATCATGGAGATGGTCTTGCCCGAACCCTGGCTGTGCCAGAAAACGCCCAGTTTGCCCCGCTCCTCAGGCGGGGCACCGCGCAGCTCCTTGAGGCGGGTCAGGGCGTTGTTGACACCGAGGTACTGGTGGTTCCGGGCAACCATCTTGACCATCCCACCCGAAAGTTCCTGGAAGATGGTGAAGTTACGGACGATGTCGAGGAGGCGGGTCGGCTCGCATATCCCGCGGATAGCGGTCTCCAGCGAAACCTGCCCCTGCTCCCCCTCGGAGTTGATCTTCTTCCACTCCAGGAAGTGCTCCCACTGAGAGCTGATCGTCCCCAGCCGCGTCTCAGCGCCGTTGGAGAGGATGATGAACCCATTGGGGGTGAAGATCCGCGGGATGGTGTCGCGGTAGTCGGTCAGGTTGTCATCGTAGGCGGCCTTGAGGTTGCGGTGGGCGGCCTTGAGCTCGATGAAGACAAGCGGGATGCCGTTGACGAACCCGACGAGGTCCGGCCGACGCTGGTAGAGGTCGGAGTGAACCCACATCTGAGAGACGACTCGGAAGTCGTTGTTGTTCGGGACTTCCCAGTCAATCACGGTGACCCGCTCGACCTCACGGCTGCCGTCAGGCTTGCGGATGCTCACCGGCACGCGGTCGCGAATCAGCTCATAGACCTCGCGGTTGGCCCGAGCGTAGTGCAGGGCACTGCGGTCGCGGGTGATCTCGGTGACGGCCTGGTCGATAGCCTCCGGGGGTAGGTGCGCGTTGAGGCGCTCGAGAGCAGCCCGCAGGTCGCGGGCGAGGATGACCTCGCTCTTGGTGGTACGGCCCAGGGTGCCCTCGGCGCCAAGCGTCTCCATCCAGGCGCTGCAGTAGTCCCAGCCGAGGCTCTTGAACAGCGCAATAGTCGGC
>Ga0181524_10002199_pt1 | contig 20620 bp, 17 predicted proteins | sample PEATcosm2014_Bin_34_FD_119761 | JGI IMG/M metagenome (GOLD analysis project Ga0181524, IMG submission 119761) | Peatland microbial communities from MTU Mesocosm Facility, Houghton, MI, USA - PEATcosm2014_Bin05_60_metaG | ecosystem: Environmental > Terrestrial > Soil > Wetlands > Peat | place...
CGTGCCGAGCCGCGTCCGACGACTCGCCGAGACGGTCCCGGTCACTTACATGATCTTCGACCTCATGCATCTCGACGGCCACTCGGCGCTCTCGATCGCCTACCTGGAGCGCCGCCGGCTGCTAGAGAGCCTCGAGCTCACCGGGCCCCACTGGGTGACTTCTCCCTCGGAGTCGGGCGGCGGAGCAGTCATGCTCGAGGCGTCGAGGGACGCCGGACTGGAGGGCATCGTCGCGAAACGACTCGACAGCCCCTACCGTCCCGGAGTTCGGGACCCCAGCTGGCGGAAGGTGAAGCACTTCCGCACCCAGTCGGTTGTCGTCGGAGGATGGGCGACCGGCCAAGGTCACCTCGAGGGAGACCTCGGAGCACTCCTGCTCGGAATCCCGGGGGCCGGCGGTCTGGCGTACGTCGGCCGCGTCGGCACCGGGTTCAATGCCGCCCAGCGCAGTGCGCTGCTGACGCGGTTGTCCGGCCTGGAGCGCGGCACATCCCCCTTCCTCGGGATCGTCCCCCGCTCGGAGGCGGCCGGGGTAACCTGGGTCGAACCCCGGCTGGTGGGTGAAGTCCGGTTCACAGAGTGGACCCGTTCGGGCCGGCTGCGCCAGCCCGCGTGGCGCGGGCTGCGCCCCGATCAGCGAGCGGTGGATGTTGTCGTCGAGGCCTGATCAACGCACCCTCATCGAGGTCGAGGGCAGGACGATGAGCATCTCGAACCTCGACAAGGTCCTCTACCCCGAGGCAGGGTTCACCAAAGCCGACGTCATCTCGTACTACGTGCACGTCGCCCCCGTCCTCTTGCCGCATCTCGCGGGACGTCCCTTGACGATGACCCGCTACCCCGACGGGGTCGGACACGAGTCCTTCTTCGAGAAGCACAGCGCTCGCAAGGCGCCCGAGTGGGCTCATCGCGCCCGTGTGCCCAAGTCCAGTCGGGCCAACGGCTCGGAGTTCATCGAGCAGGTCGTGGTCGACGACCTGGCCACTCTCGTCTGGGTCGCCAATCTCGCCGCCCTGGAGCTGCACGTGCCGCAGTGGCGGGCGGTCTCCGACGGGACATACGGCCCGGTCGACCTGATCGTGTTCGACCTCGACCCCGGGGCTCCGGCGACCGTCGTGGAGTGCTGTGTCGTCGCCGGCTGGCTGCGCGCCGAGCTCGAGCTTCGGGGGCTCGTGGCCTTCCCCAAGACCAGCGGCTCGAAAGGCCTCCAGCTCTACGCCCGGCTCGACCCACCGAGGCCGTGGGAGCAGGCCCACACTGAAGCACGCGAGATCGCCCGGCTCATGGAGCGCGAGCACCCCGATCGCGTGCTGTCGAACATGCGCCGCGACCTGCGCCAGAACAAGGTGCTCATCGATTGGAGCCAGAATCACGCCGCCAAGACGACGATCGCGCCGTACTCGCTCCGGGCCCTCCCGATGCCGAGCGTCTCGACGCCGTTGACCTGGGACGAAGTGCAACAGGGCGCCGACGGCGGGGGAGAGGGGCTTCGTTTCCTGGCTCCGCAGGTCCTCGAGAGGGTCGAGTCGGTGGGCGACCTCTTCGCGCCGCTGACAGGGGTGAAGCCCACCGCAGCCCGGGTGTTGCGCCGCAGCAGAGCTGGGGGGCCTGGACGGAAGGCGAACAAGCAGACGTGAGCGGTGAGCGCAAGGCCGTCTCTGCCCTGTTGCTCGCGCCCGGCGCGAGCGCCGGCAAGGACCAGAGCGCGCTCGTCGCGATCGACGAAGCGGTGGCGGCCCAGGGCATACACGTCGAGCGCATCGACTTCCCGCACCGTCTTGCCGGCCGGCGGGCACCTGATCGCCAACCGGCACTCGTAGCCAGTGTCGTGGCCGCCGCGCGGCGGCTCGCGGGCGGTCTCGGCCTGGCCCAGGACCGGGTCGCCCTCGGGGGCCGCTCGATGGGCGGGCGCATGTGCTCGATCGCCGTGGCCGAGGGCCTGCCGGCGGCCGCGCTCGTCCTAGTCAGCTATCCGCTGCACCCGCCGGGCAAGCCGGACAAGCTCCGTGTCGAGCATTTCGGTGCGATCAAGGTGCCCTGCCTCTTCCTCTCGGGGACCCGCGACCAGTTCGGCACGCCCGCCGAGCTCGAGGCCGCGACAGCTGCCATCACGGGACCGGTGACCCAGGTTCTTGTCGACAACGGCGACCACGGGCTTCGCCGACGTGACGAAGAGGTGGCGGCTATCGTCGCCGCCTGGGTGCGGGCGCTCTAGGAGTCGAGCTGGTCCTCTCGGTGCCCGGCGATCACGGACGCGCGGCGAGGATCGCCACGCCCTCGCCCGACAGGTCCGCGTACGCCTGGCGCCGGCCGGTCATGGCCACGACCAACGAACCCAGCGGCCCGGTGACCTCCGGGCCCTCACCGCTCGCCCAGGAGGCGTCGGTGGCTCTCAGGCGCAGCCCGGAGATGCGTCGTTTGGTGCCGATGATGAGATTGGAGCCCTTGTAGAACTCGGCGACGGTGACGAGCGTCTCCTCGGGGATGTCGCGGTGCAGCCCGAGGGGGCGGCGGATGTCCTCTCCGTGGACGACGGCTTCACCGAGCATCGCGGTCACGGGTCCCGGCGGGTGGTTGCGCCTGAGTGCACCAGAGCGCATCTCGGCCGCGAGGCTGGCCGGGTCGCTTGCGCCGATGCGCTTGGCCGCGGCCTCGACCATCCTGTCGAAGCCGAAACCGGCCTTGGCGAGAGCGCTGAAGAACATGACCGGCGACTGGCGGGTCGAGGCAACGAGGTGACCGGCGACGTCGCGCACCGTCCAGTGTCCGCACCACGTGGAGCTTGCCCATTGCTCGGGCGTGAGCGCTTCGAACAGGTCCGCGCAGGCCTCGCGTTCGGCCTGGATCTTCGGCCAGTCATCGCTCATATCCACCCCAATCATCGTGCGTATCTTTCCTGATTCTTCAGAGCTCAGGGATGCGGAGCCTGTTGCGTACGGGAGGAAGAATCTGTGTCGTGAGCGGTGCGGTCAGGCTTCGCGTCCGGTGAAGGCCACGAGGCGGGCCAGGTTGTCGGCGTCCGGTCCGGCGTCGAGCTCGGCTGCGAAATTGTCGCCGTCGCGCATCTGCGGCGTGATCAACGAACGCCCGCGCTCGAGGACATAACCGCTCAGCCTGTCGTCGACTGCCACAGCCTGGGCTGTGGCCTGGGCGAAGTCCCAGGCATGCACGAGGAACTCCATAGAGAGGATGTCAGCCGCGGCCGCGGCCGGCATCTCGGATCGGCCGAGATTGACGGTGCCGTCCAGGCCCCGCCTGCGCCAGGCCTCGAGCGTCGCTTGAGCGGCATCCGCGACCCGGACCTCGGCGGGTCCGGCTTCGGAGTCCGGCATGGTCGCGCCGGCGGCCGCGCCGAGGGAGCCGAGCGACCCGACCAAGTGCTCCACGAGATCATCGACGGTGAACTTGACGCACGGCGTTTGAGCGCTCCCATGCTCGGGCCCGAGCCCGCGGAGAACAGCCTGGCAGACGGCGAGTGAGGCCTCGGCCGCTGTGAGAGGGTCACTCGGTTCTGAGGCGGCCCATTCGTCGGCACCCGCGTCGCCGCGCTCTGCTGCTGCGAGGAGGCGTTCGCCGTAGTGGTTCCAGCCTTCGAGGTGACCTGCAGCCTGCTCGGGGGTCAAGCCACTGTGGACCAGGCGCACCTTTGTCCCACCCTCTGCCGGTTCGAGAGTGATCGTCACCGTCGAGGCGCCCGGTGCCAGGTCTTCGGAATCCTCCCAGCCCCAGGTGAACACGATACGCTTGCCGGGCTCGAGCTCGGTGATCGTGCCGGACGCGGTGTGCCCGGGAGTGATCGTCCAGCGGTACTGGCCGCCTGCCCGCAACTCGATGCGGGCTGTGACCGCTTGCCACCGTCGCAGGCGTTCCGGCTCGGTCAACAGAGCGAAGGTCTCGTCTGGGTCTAGTGGCACCAGCACGGACTTCTCTGCGGTCATGCTGTCATCTCCTTTTTCAGGTGGGCGGGCAGCGGCGAGCTGCTCGAGCTCGTGGGTCCAGAACACGTCGAGCGCGTCGTGCAGCGCAGCCATTCCCTCCGGATCGAGCCGGTAGTAGCGGAACCGGCCCTCTTGGCGAGCTTGTACCAGCCCTGCATCGGACAACACCCCCAGATGCTGCGAAATGGCCGACCGCGTGACTCCGAACTGAGTTGCGAGCCAGCTCACCGGCTGCTCGCCTGCCAACAGCAACTCGAGGAGCCGCCGCCGGTTGGGTTCGGCAATGATCGCCACCAGATCGGGCACGATATTACGTTAGCTGATACTAACACGTCATGTGGTCGGTCGCGCAAGGGGCAATTCCGGTGTCCGCGGCGATGGAGCACGGCATCCGAGTAGCTTCTGCCAACAAGTTCACGAGGAGGCGGTTGCGGTGCGGATGTCGAGGCTGTTCGGTGAGACGTTGCGGGAGGCACCAGCCGGGATCGAGTCGCCCGGTCACCAGTTCCTCCTGCGGGCGGGCTACGTCCGCCAGCTTGGGCAGGGCATCTTCTCTTACCTCCCGCTCGGCTGGCAGGCAATGATGCACATCGAGCAGATCCTGCGCGAGGAGCTCACGGCCATCGGAGGCGTGGAGGTGTCGCTGCCCGTCGTGCATCCTGCAGAGCTCTGGCAGCAGAGCGGCAGGTATCAGAAGATCGGCGCCGAGCTCACGCGCTTTCAGGACCGGCGGGACAGGGACATGGTGCTCGCCATGACCCATGAGGAGGTGGTCGCCAGCCTTGCCGCGGGCGAGATCAGCTCATACCGCCAGCTCCCGAGGCTCGTCTTCCAGATCCAGATCAAGTGGCGCGACGATCCCCGTCCGCGGGCCGGAATGATTCGCGCCCGTGAGTTCACGATGAAGGACTCCTACAGCCTCGATCTCGACGAGGCGGGCCTGGACACCCAGTACCGGGCGCACTACGAGGCGTACTTCAAGATCTTCACCCGATGCGGCTTGCCAGTGGTCGCCGTCGGCGCTGACGTCGGCATCATGGGTGGTAGCGGGGCGTACGAGTTCATGTACTTGACGCCGCTCGGCGAGGACACGCTCGTGCTGTGCGACAGCTGCGGGTACGCGCAGAACCGTCAGGTGGCGACCTCTCGTAAGGCGGCGGCAGAGCCGGAGGAGCTTCGCGAGGTCCGTAGGGTCGAGACGCCGCACGCGACGACCATCGAGGAGCTCGCGGCGCTGCTGGGGGTGGCCAGGGCCCGGACGGCGAAGATCGTGTTTCTCGCGGCGGAGCACCGCAGCGAGGACGGCAATCCCGTCCTTCGCCTGATCGTGGCGGTCGTCCGGGGCGACACCGACCTGAACGAGGCCAAGCTCGCCAACCTTCTCGGGGGGGCCGAGCTGCGTCCGATGACTCTCGACGAGATCGCAGCCATTGGCGCCGCCGCCGGGTTCGCTTCGCCGATCGGGCTGACCGGCGGCGAGGTTATTGCCGACGAGCTCGTGATGTCGTCGCCGAACCTGGTAGCCGGAGCGAACGAGGAGGGCTGGCACCTCCTCGACACCAACGCGGGACGGGACTGGCGGCCCGACGTCGTGGCCGACATCGTTGCCGCCGACGACGGCGACGGGTGCTCGGTGTGCGGGAGTCCGTTGCGCACCGAGCGCGGTGTCGAGGTCGGCAACATCTTCAAGCTCGGCACCCGGTACGCGGATGCTTTCGGGGCGACCTATCTCGACCCGGACGGGAACGCCAAGCCGATAGTGATGGGCTCGTACGGGATCGGCGTGGGCCGCCTCCTCGCTTGCATCGCCGAAGAGCACCATGACGAACGGGGTCTGCGGCTCCCGGTCTCCATCGCCCCGTATCCGGTGCACCTGACGGTGTTGCGGGGATCGGACTCGGCGGCCGGCGAAGTGGCCGAGAGGGTCTACGGCTTGATCGAGGCTGCCGGCATCGGCGTGCTCTTCGACGACCGGGGCGAGCGTCCCGGTGTCCAGTTCGCCGACGCGGACCTCATCGGGCTTCCTGTGCGCCTGACCGTCAGCGAGCGCTCGCTCAAAGCGGGCGGCATCGAGCTGAAGCGGCGCGACGCGGACGAGGCGCGGATTGTCGCGGAGGGCGCGCTGGTCTCCGAAGTCCGAGCTGAGCTTGACGCTTGCCAGTGAGGCCGGACCGGGCGGGGCGATGGCGCCCGGGCTCGTCAGCTTGGAAGGATGGGGCCGTGACAGCACTGGGCGAAGCCGATGCACGCCACTTGCGAGCTGCCTTCGAGGTCGCCACCCGTGCGCGAGCGGAGGGCAACCTCCCCTTTGGGTGCGTCCTGGTCGACGATGCCGGCAATGTCGTGATCGAGCAGGGGAACATGGGTCTGGTTCCGTTGCGGGACGCGACCGCGCATGCAGAGGCGGTGGCCGCCAGGCGAGCCGCCCGGCGCTACGAGCCGCAAGCGTTGGCGAATTTCACTCTGTACGTGAGCGCGGAGCCCTGCGCCATGTGCGCGGGCGCCATCTACTGGGCCGGGATCGGGCGCGTGGTCTTCGGGCTGAGCGAGCACGACCTGAAGGGTCTCACTGGCAACCACCCGGACAACCCGACGATGGACCTGCCCTGCCGGGAGGTCTTTGCCAGTGGCCAGCGCAGCGTCGAGGTTCTCGGGCCGGAACTGGTCGACGAGGCACTCAAGGTCTTTGCCGGATACTGGGGCTGACCGACAGTGAGCCTGGCAGGCCCGCCCTCAGGCCTGTATGGCGGCGATACGTGCCTGCTGAGCAGCCGCGAGGCGCGTGAGCCCTGCGAGGTTCCTGCTCATCTTCTCGCGTGCCTGGTCGGCCTCGGCGCTCAGACCCTCGAGGTCGAAGATTCGCCAATAGCTGAGCGTCGGCTTCACGACTGCGTCGAGGAACTGTTGCGCCCCGAAGATACCCGCGAGGGCGATGGCCTCTTCGTGCCGGGTGAAGCCGGGGATGCCCGTCCCCGGCATCTTGAAGTTGCGGAGCTCGCTTTGGATCGCCGTCACCATCGTCGACGGGTCGATCTCGAGGGCCGCGAGGACGAGATCGCGGTAGAAGGCATGGTGGAGGCCCTCGTCGCCGGCGATCTTGGACATGATCTTCTTGCCCCGCCGGGTCTTGTCCAAGGCTTGGCCGGTGTTGCGATGGGCGACCTGGGTGGCGAGCTCCTGAAAGCTCACGTAGGCGATCATCTCTGCCACGCTGTCGCTCTGGGGGACCTGACCTTTGGACATCTGGGCCATCCGGTCGTCCTCCAAGCGGTAGGGATCGATCGCCCGCGTGGCGAGGATCCAGTCCCGGATGGCCGCCGAGTGGCGCCATTCCTCCGCGGTCCAGCGCCGGCTCCACTCCCGAAGCGGATGGTCCTTCTTGAACGGCGACAGGAGGGTGTGGGTGTAGTAGGGGAGGTTGTCCTCAGTGAGGACGTTGACGATGATCGCGCTTTGCACACCTTGAGAGAGGGGGTATTGCTGAGCGTTCCAGGCCTCCTCGGCGAAGTCGGTGGCGTCGTCCCACGGGATGTCCTCGAACGGGTACCACTCCTTGGAGACAGAGAGATGGCGGTTGAACAAGCTGGCCGCCGGGCCAGCGAGCTCCTCCACGAGGGCACAGTCCTTGGCCGGGTTCACTGTGAGACTTCCCATGTCGTGTCCTTTGCTGTGATGAAGCTGTACCCCGCAGGAATCCAACCGGGGTCTGTTGGCCGAGCGACTGCTCCTCGAGCTCGCTTTTGACAAGTGCCTGCCGAAATCTCCGGCGTTGGGGATTGTATGCCCCTGCGGGTCCCGCGGATAGCCGGGCGCTTCTGAGTAGGCCCTTGCGGCCCGAGACTACGCCGCGAGCAAGGCCATTTCGTCTCGCGGACAGCCGCAGGTCACCCGGGACGATCGTCTGGCCTGCGGGACCGGTTGAGGTGGGCTTTCGGCTCGTCGAGCAACTCGTTCGCGGCATCTGTCGGTGCTTCGAGCTCGAGGCGGGTGCCGCGGCGGATCCCCGTCACGACTCCCGCTTCGTGGAGAATTCCCATGTGGCCGCGCACCGTGGACTGCGCGCCGTGAGCTCACCCGCCTCCATCCTCGGGAGTTGGGGCGGTGCCCGGTGGAGCGTTCTCGCCGTACCGGTTGATGACGTGAACGTCGACACCCGACTGGCGCGCGAACCGCAGCACACGCCGGATGCCCGAGGTCCTGCTCGTGAGCTGGTCCCATCTGGATCTGCGGGGCGCGCCCAGCACGATCTGGGTGATCTGGTTCTCCTTGGCGAATTGGACCAGCGCCGGGGCTGGGTCGTCCGCGACGATGTCGTGCCAGGTCGCCCCCAAGTCCGTTGAGAGGTGCTTGAACCCCTCGAGCGCCTGCTTGGACACCTGGCGCGAGCCGTCGTCGCCGACCACGTAGACAGCCTGCAGGTCGGCGTGCGCCCGCAACGCGATCCGGGCCGCGCGCCGGAGGACCGCGTCAGTTCCCGGTGCTGCGGTGACGACCACCATGATGCGCTCGGCGGTGTCCCAGACGATGTCGGGGTGCCGGGAGACGAGGTAGCCGAGCAGCTCCTCTTCGGTCTCATCGGCGACAAAGCGGAGCGCGAGCTCGCGCAAGGCCACGAGGTTCTGATAGCGGAAGAAGCTGGTGAGCGCACCGGGGATCTTCTCGGGAGGGTATACGTTGCCGTGCAGCATGCGGCGGCGCAGCTGCTCGGGGGACGAGTCGATCAACTCGAGCTGGTCGGCCCTGCGCACCACCCAGTCGGGAACCCGCTCGCGGACAGCCACTCCGGTGATCTGCTGCACCGCGTCCGCAACGCTTTCGAGGTGTTGGACGTTTACCGTGCTGACCACCCCGATCCCCGAGTCGAGGATCTCGAGCACGTCCTGCCAGCGCTTGGGATGCGGCCCGGAGCCCGGCACGTTCGTGTGGGCGAGCTCGTCGATGAGAGCGACTTCGGGCTTGCGGGCAAGGACCGCCCCGAGGTCCATCTCCTCAAAGGTCGTGCCCCGATACTCGACGACCTTGCGAGGGACGATCGGGAGGTCGCGTATCTGCTGAGCCGTGTGCTCCCGGCCATGGGTCTCGACGAATCCGATGACGACGTCCGAGCCTCGCTTGTAGCGCCGCCAGCCCTCGTCGAGCATGGCCCAGGTCTTGCCGACGCCGGCTACAGCTCCGAAGTAGACGCGGAACCTCCCTGTCGGCTCGACACCTTGATCGGCTTTTTGGGTCGTGTCGCTGTATTCGGCGTCCCTACTCACCGTTCGATCCCCACTGCCTCACCCTCATTTCCATCGGGGTCCCTGGCTGACGAGGCTAGCTTTGGCAGGCTCAGGCGAAGCTGAAGTTCCGGCCGCAGGGCCGACGCGTTCACGCCGCAGCGTTTACTCCATCTTGGCGAGGGCCTCGTTCAACTGGAGGACGTCGATGTAGTCCGAGCCCAGGAAGCCGAACTGGGCGGAGTTGGTCTCACGGGTGATGAGCTGGTCCAGCACCTTCGGAGAAAGTCCCGTGGCCTTGGACACCATGGGCACTTCGGCATAGGCATCGGCCGGCGTGATATCGGGGTCGAGCCCGCTCCCCGAGGTCGTGACCAGGTCCGGCGTCGGGTTGACGCCCATCTTGTGCCAATAGGCGATCAGTTCTTCGGTGTAGGTCTCGAGCTTCCTGGACCGGGGGCCGAGGTTGGTAGCGCCCGAGTCGCCGGCCTTGCCGTTGGCGACGAGCGGGTTGTCCCCGGTGCCCGCGTACGGCCCGAAATCGTCTGGGCGGCCGTGGAAGAACTTCGGGCTGGTCCAGTTCTGACCGATCAGCGTCGAGCCGTTCGCCGTGATCGAGCCGTCGGCCTGGTGCTTGAACAGGACCTGGGAGAGGCCGGTCCCGACCAAGGGGTACAGCAGGCCGAAGAACACGAGGCAGAAGAGGGCGAGGACAACTGAACGTCGTAGGTGAGTGATCATCAGTACGCCTTTAGTACGGTCAGGATCAGGTCGATCAGCTTGATGAAGATGAAGGGGCAGATGATGCCGCCCACTGCGTAGATGTAGACGTTGCGCCGCAGGATCGCAGCCGCGCTGGCGGCCCGGAACTTCACCCCGCGCAGTGCAAGGGGGATGAGGGCGATGATGACGAGCGCGTTGAAGATCACCGCGGACAACACCGCACTTTGCGGGCTGTGCAGCCTCATGATGTTGAGCGCTTTGAGCTGCGGGTAGGTCGCGACGAACAATGCCGGGATGATGGCGAAGTACTTCGCCACGTCGTTCGCGATCGAGAAGGTCGTGAGCGCCCCACGGGTGATGAGGAGCTGCTTGCCGATCTCGACGATCTCGAGGAGCTTGGTCGGGTTGGAGTCGAGGTCGACCATGTTGCCCGCTTCTTTAGCGGCGGTCGTGCCCGAGTTCATCGCCACGCCGACGTCAGCTTGTGCGAGCGCCGGGGCGTCGTTGGTGCCGTCGCCGGTCATCGCGATGAGCTTGCCGCCCTCCTGTTCTGACTTGATCAGGGCCAACTTCGTCTCGGGTGTCGCCTCGGCGAGGTAGTCGTCGACTCCGGCCTCCTGAGCGATGGCTGCGGCGGTGAGGGGATTGTCGCCGGTGACCATGACAGTGCGTATGCCTATGGCACGCATCTCATCGAACCGCTCACGTATTCCTTGTTTGACGACGTCCTTCAACTCGATGACGCCGATGATCTGCTGACCGTCGGCGACCGCGAGCGGCGTCGACCCGGCCCTCGAGATGCGCTCGGTTACCGCGTCGAGGTCGTCGGGGACTGACCCGCCCAGCTCGGTGACCCACCGCTTGACCGAGTCGCCGGCGCCCTTGCGGATGTGCCGGTCACCGAGATCGAGGCCGGACATCCGGGTCGTGGCCGTGAAGGGGACGAAGGTGTGGCTCGTGCCGAGCTCCCGGGCGCGGATGTTGAAGCGTTCCTTGGCGAGCACGACGATCGAGCGTCCCTCCGGGGTCTCGTCGGCGAGCGACGCCAACTGCGCGGCGTCGGCCACCTCCTGCTCGGTGTGGCCGCCGACGGGATAGAAGGCCGATGCCATGCGGTTGCCGAGCGTGATCGTGCCGGTCTTGTCCAGCAGCAGTGTCTGTGTGTCTCCGGCGGCTTCCACGGCCCGGCCGCTCATTGCCAGCACGTTGCGCTGCACGAGCCGGTCCATGCCGGCGATGCCGATCGCCGACAAGAGGGCCCCGATCGTCGTCGGTATCAGGCAGACCAGCAGCGAAACGAGGATCACCACCGATACCGTCGCCCCCGCGTAATGGCCGAAAGGCTGGAGGACCACCACCACCGGCACGAAGATGATTGTGAGCACGGCCAGGAGGATCGTCAGGGCGAGCTCGTTTGGAGTCTTCTGGCGGTTGGCTCCCTCCACCAGGGTGATCATGCGATCCAGGAAGGTGTGCCCTGGTTCCGCAGTGACCCTGACCACGATCCGGTCGGACAGCACTTTGGTGCCGCCGGTCACCGCCGATCGGTCACCGCCGGACTCCCGGATGACCGGAGCCGACTCGCCGGTGATCGCCGACTCGTCGACCGATGCGATGCCTTCGGTGATCTCGCCGTCGGAGGGGATCAGGTCACCGGCCTCGCAGACCACGAGGTCACCCTTGGCGAGCGCGGCGGCAGCGACCAACTGCTCGGTGCTGTCGGGCAACAGCCGGCGCGCTTCGGTCTCCGAGCGCATCTTGCGCAGCGTGTCGGCCTGCGCCTTGCCCCGGCCTTCGGCCATCGCCTCGGCGAAGTTGGCGAAGATGAGGGTCAGGAACAGCCATGCGGTGATGGACCAGTCGAACAGGCCCGGATGCGCGACCGACTCGATGAAGGTGATCACCGTGCCGATGAGAACAACGAACATCACCGGGTTGCGGACCTGCACGCGGGGATCGAGCTTCTTGAACGAGTCGATGATCGCCTGGCCGAGAATCTGGCGGTCGAAGAGGCTCCGCGCCTGGGCTACACCGTGCGGTGCGTTCGGGGGCGCGTTCCCAGTCGCGACGGCTGTGGCGGAGGCGGCGCCGCCGAGAGGTTCGGTTGAGTCGTTCATGTGGGAGGGCTCCATCAAAAGAACTTGCTGTGGATGAGTTGCTCGACGACCGGGCCGAGCGAGACGGCAGGGAAGAATGTGAGTCCACCGATGATGAGGATGACGCCGATCACGAGCCCGACGAACATGCCGTTGTCGGTCCTGAAGGTGCCGATCGACTCGGCGACGGTTCCCTTGGCTGCCAGCGATCCTGCTAGTGCCAGTGCCGGGACCATGATGCCGAAGCGTCCTAGGAGCATGTCGATGCTCCCGATGACGTTGTAGAACTGGGTGTTGCCGCTGAGCCCCGCGAATGCCGAGCCATTGTTGTTGCCCTGAGAGGTGAGGGCGTAGAGGATCTCGGTGAAGCCGTGCGGTCCGTGATTGAGCGGCCCTGCCCGGCCCTCGGCGACCGAGACGGCGATCCCGGTGAGGATGAGCACGATCATCGGCATCACGAGCGACCCGAGTCCGGCCAGCTTCACTTCTTTGGCTTGAATTTTCTTGCGTATGTACTCCGGTGTTCGCCCGATCATCAACCCACCGATGAACACGGCGAGGATGGCGTAAAGGAGGATCGTGTACAGGCCGCTGCCGGTTCCTCCGGGGGTGACCTCGCCGAGCATCATGCCCGTCAGGAGCGCGAATCCCCCCATTGCGGTGTAGGAGTCGTTGGACCCGTCGACGCTGCCGGTCGAGGTCTGCGTCGACGCGATGTCGTAGAGGGCCGACTGGGTATCGCCGAAGCGGACCTCCTTGCCCTCCATGTTGCCTGTTGGCTGGCTCTTGATGCCGGCGGCGGCAACGGCGGGGTTTCCGACGTGCTCAGCGTAGGAACCGAAGCCAACCCAGGCGCCGAAGAGAATAAGCATGGCGGCCAGCAGGGCGACGCCCTGGCGGATGCTCCCCACCATCTTGCCGAAGGTGTAGGTGAGCGCGAAGCCGACGCTCAGCAGCAAGCAGAACGAGAGGAAGTTGGTGAGCCCGGTCGGGTTCTCGAAGGGGTCCGCGCCGTTTGCGTTGAAGAAGCCGCCACCGTTGGTGCCGAGCTGCTTGATGGCCTCCATGAAACCCACGGGGCCGACGGCGATGACCTGGGTCATGTTGTTCAAGACGTCGTGGATGTGCACTGGGCCGCTAAGGGTCTGCGCCGCGCCCTGCGCGACGAAGATGAGCCCGAAGACGAAGGCGATGGGCAGCTCGATGTAGAGCATGCAGCGCGTGATGTCCACCCAGAAGTTCCCGATCGTACGAGAGCTGCGGCGTGAGAAGCCGCGCACGAGGGCGATGGCCACCGCGACCCCGACAGCCATGCTCACGAATTGCTGAACGGTGAGAGCGGCCATCTGCGACAGGTACGACATCGTCGACTCGCCGTCATAGTTCTGCCAGTTCGTGTTCGTCACGAACGAGGTTGCTGTGTTCCACGACAACGCGGGAGACACGGCCCCGAGGTGCTGTGGGTTGAGGGGAAGCGACCCCTGGATCCGGATGAGCAAGTAGGTGAGCAGGATCGACACCGCGGAGAACACGATCAGGGAGCCGGCGTAACGCTTCCAACTCTGTTCCTGTTCGGGGCTGGTGCCGAGAGCCCAGTAGACGGGCCGCTCGATGAACCCGAGCCAGTGCACGCGGCCCTCGAAGACAGAGGCCATGTACGAGCCGAGGAAGCGCCACGCGAGGCCCAGCACCACAACGAGGGCGACGATCGTCCAGAAGAACTGCATCAGAACCACTCCGGTTTGAACATGGCGATGCCGACGTAGATGAACGTCAGCACCGAGACGATGAGCAGCACGACCTGGACGGCGTTCATATTCTGTCCAGTGCCCAGATGAAACCGAAGAAGACGAGCACGAAAGCGACCGTGCCCAGCACTGCGAGGAAATCAGCCATGCGGCCAGCATCCTGCGGGCCGTATCAACAGGGCGTAAATTTCCCGGCGCGAACCGTTAACAATTCATAAACAGGCAGTTTGGCTGTCGTCAGTCAACCAGTGACTGTGTCACGAGGTGGAGCGGCTCGTCTTCGACGACCGAGCCACCAACGGCCGCCCGGCCGGCGTCAACCGGGCGTGCGAACAACACAGAGCCGTTGCCCTGGCGGATCTCGATCGACTGTCGGAGCAGTGTCGTGAGCAGGAGAGCCGCCGAACCGGTTGCTTCGTCCTCGACGATCCCAAGACGGGGTGCGAAGCAGCGCACCCGCAGGACCGTGGTCTCGATGAAGGCCCAGTACACGACGTGATCGTGGTCGGGATGCAGGGGCCCGGCGAGGCCTTCAATCGCGGCCGGCGAGCCCAGCCGGACGAGCGTCCAGTCCGGCAAGGTGCCGAGTGGCGCCTCGATCCATGTTCTGTCGTTCGCATCGGCCCAAGAGCGCACCAGGCCGCCCGGAGGCCGCAGCTCGAGCATTGTTGGGGCGCCGGGCTCGCCCAGGAGGAGCCAGGCGGCGCCGACGAGCGGATGGCCAGCGAGCGGGAGCTCGGCAGCCGGCGTGAAGATACGTAGCTCGCCGGTCGCGTAGTCGTCGATGAATATCGTCTCGCTGAACCCGAGCTTGCGCGCGACGCGTTGTCGGTCGTCCTGGCCGACCAGCGCACCGTCGATCACCCCGAGTGCGTTGCCGTGGCGGCCGCTCTCGTCGGTGAACACACGAAGTACCCGCACAGCTGTCCCGTGGTGATCGCTCATGGCGGAGGCCTAGCGCTCAGAACCGGGCCCGGCGCGCTCCGGCCGGTTCGAGACAACAGGGAAACGGGGTCCGGACCAGGTCTCGTCCATCGCCGCGATCTTGAGGTCGCCGGACCCGTTCGCGAGCCCGCCGGCCGAGCGCACGAACCGGAGCGTCCTCGGTCTGCCCGCGGGCCGACCGCCGTGGCGCGACGCCTGGCGGGAGGTCGGGGATCATGAAACCCGAAGGGACGCCCACGAGAGCGAATGTAGAGGTTTCGAAGCCGTCCTCGCCTCGGCTGCGCTGCCGGCTATCTTCCCGGCAGCCGAGCGCGACGCCAATGGTTGCATCGACGGGGAGGTGGTCGACAACACTGAGTAGTCGGTGGCGCCGGTCGCAGGTGCGAGCGCATGCCGCCCCGCAGCGGGCTAGGACGGCTCTCCGGCTGAGGATGCTTCGGTCCCGGTGCTCGCGCCTGCACCCGCGACCGCGACGAGCGCTTGCACCTCCGCCGGCGTGCGTAAGAGGTGGTCGCGGTAGTAGACGAGCTCGGCGACGCTCTCGCGGATGTCATCGAGCGCTCGGTGCGTGGTCATCTTCTGGGGTCGCGCCGCGTACAGGTCGTGATACCAGCGCTTGCAGAGCTCCTTCACGGTGGAGACGTCGATTGTGCTGTAGTGGAAGTACTCGTCGAGGGCCGGCATGTAGTGCCTCAGGAAACGACGGTCCATCGCGATCGAATTCCCGCACAACGGAACTGTGCCCGGCGCGGGGACGTGTGACTTGACGAACTCGAGCGTGGCCGCGGCGGCATAGTCCACCGTCAGGGTGGATCTTCCGATCGCGGTGAGCAGCCCACTTGTCGTGTGCATCCTGCGCACGACGTCTTCCATGTCCGCGAGCTGCTCAGGCGTCGCACCGATGACGAGGTCGGGACCTTCTGCGACGATGTTCAGCTCGTCGTCGGTGACGATCGTGGCGATCTCGACAATGACGTTGCGTGCTGGGTCGAGTCCGGTCATCTCGAGATCCATCCAGGCGAGCACCGAGCCGCATCGTACCTGGAACCGGGTCTGCTCCACTACGGTGCGCTGTCATGCTCGAGATTTCACTGGTCAGACTCGACGTGGACCTTCCGGTCCCGAGCTACGCGCGGCTCGGTGACGCGGGTTGCGACCTGGTCGCCAGAGTCGGCACGGTGCTCGCCCCGGGTGGTGGGCGTGCCACGATCGCCACCGGGATAGCGCTCGGGATCCCCGAGGGCTATGCCGGCCTCGTGCTGGCGCGGAGCGGGCTTGCTGCCCGGCACGGGGTCGCGTGCCTGAACGCGCCGGGCTTGATCGACCCTGGCTACCGCGGCGAAGTCGCGGTCATACTTGTGAACACGGATCCCACCGCGCCTTACGAGGTCCACCGCGGAGATCGGATCGCCCAGCTGGTGATCTGTCGGGTGGAGGAGGCTCGTTTCGTGGCGGTGGATCACCTCGGAACGAGCGAACGCGGCGCGGGAGGTCTCGGTCACAGCGGCCGGTGAAGGCTCGCGGTCGGCTCGGAACACCGGGGCGCCGCCAACTCTGCGGCCAGGAGGGCGACAGTTGAACCGGTTCTCGGACGAGAAGAGCGAGGTGTGGTGCAACGGCTGAGCGGGGTCGATTCCATGTTCGTCTACATAGAGACGCCCACCAACCACATGCACCTGACCGGGGTGTTCCTGCTCGACCCGGCGACTGCGCCAGCGGGCTTCTCCTTCGCCAAAGTGCGAGTCATGGTGGCGCGGCGCCTGCATTGCGCGGCGCCGTTCCGGCGTCGTCTTGTCGAGATGCCGTTTCGCCTCGCGCACCCGGTGTGGATCGAGGATCCGGAATTCGACCTCGATTACCACGTCCGCCGGGGCTGTCTGCCGTCGCCCGGTGGTCAGTCGGAGCTCGAGGAGTTCGTGGGTCAGATGGTTGGGCAACCTCTGGACCGGCAGCGTCCCTTGTGGGAGATATGCCTTGTGGAAGGCCTCGAAGGAGGCCTCCAGGCAATCGTTGTGAAGATGCACCACGCGGCGATCGACGGAATCTCGGGGGCCGAGCTCACCGCTTCCTGGCTCGACCCGGAGCCAGATCCGCCGCCTGAGCTCGACGACGAGGACCACTGGCGGCCCGAGCGCGTTCCCAACGAGATTGACCTCCTGGTTTCGACGTGGGCACAACTCGCCTCCAACCCTGTCAAAGCGGTGAGAGCGGCAGGGCGTTGGGCAGAGGCTGCGCTGCTCGTCTCAGAGCACAACCGCGACTCGGGAATCCCGCCTCCTCCGTCGCCCTTCAGCGCACCGAGGACGTCGTTCAACCAGGCGATCACCTCCCACAGACGCGTCGCCTTCGGCGAGGTGGCGCTCGATGACCTGAAGGCCGTCAAGGACCATTTCAAATGCACCGTCAACGATGTCGTGCTGGCACTTTGCGCTGGTGCACTAAGACGGTATCTGCTTGCCCAGGACGAGCTTCCCGAAGAGCCGCTCGTCGGCTTCGTGCCGATGTCGGTGAGAGCCGACGAGGAGAGGCTGAGCGGCGGGAATCGGCTCTCGGCCATGCTCACCTCGCTCGCGACCGACATTGCTGATCCGGTCGAGCGCTTGCGTGTGATCTCCGCCGCGATGGCTGAGGCGAAGGCTCAGGAGTCTCTGATCGGGATGGACGTACTGACCGACTGGACTGAGTTCACGTTTCCCGCTCTCATCGGCCGTGCGGCCCGCCTGATCTCCTCGACGCGGGTGTTCGATCGCGTACGGCCGATGTTCAATGTCACGATCTCGAATATCCCCGGACCTCGGTTTCCTTTGTTCCTGGCCGGAGCGCGTGTAGTCGGGATGTATCCCCTCGGGCCGGTCATCGACGGCGCAGGGCTCAACATGACAGTGATGAGCTACTGCGGCACTGCGTGCTTCGGGCTCAGCGGCTGCAGGGAGACCGTGCCCGACATCGCGGCCCTTCCGAGGATGATCGTCGAGAGCCTCGACGAGCTCCTGGCCATCGTCCGGCCGCGGCGCCGAGCCGACGCCGATCAGGAGCTCTCGTGACCAGGAGGCCAGGCCAGTCCCGCTCAAGCCAGGCCGGCGGTGAGTGAGAACCTGCGAGAGGCTTGGTAAGATTCGGCGGCACGCGGACGTGGCTCAGTGGTAGAGCATCACCTTGCCAAGGTGAGGGTCGCGGGTTCGAATCCCGTCGTCCGCTCCAAACAAGTGCAGGTCAGGGGCCCGTAAAGGGTCCCTGATTCGCGTTGGTAGATCGGCGCGTTACTATCCGTGTTACTGATGGGTGGTCTACGACATCGGTCTACGACCTCTGAAGCACCGTAGGAGGTGTGTCTGGTGCGTCTGGGCGGAGCGAGTTGCCCACTATGGGAAGGCCAGTGGTGGTGACGGCGAGCCTGCCTTACGCGCTCGACACGACTCTTCGTCGTCGAGGCACTGGCGGGGTCATCGAGGTCCGGGCCGGGGTCTGGCGGATCGACGTCGAGGCTCCGCGCGACCTGGCGACGGGGCGACGGCGACGCAGATCTCGGCTGATCTATGGCACTCGTGACGACGCCGAACGTGCTCTCGAGGAATACGGCCCGGCGCTCTCATCGGGCACCTTGGAATCGGCGAGGGCGGACGAGTCTCGGGCAGGAGTCGTGGAGCGAATGCCTGATGTTGCAGGCCCCGACGCGAATGGGGCTCGCCGCGACCCTTCACCCCGGAGCGAGAAGGCTCCACGGCGGTCGCCGAAAACTGGTCGTTCCGCACGCAAGTCCGATCGGCTTCGTCGGCCGCAAGGGACCGGCGGGGTGCTGCCCGTCCGCGACGGTGTGTGGCGCCTCAGCACCGAGACACCGCGGAACCCCGAGACTGGCCAGCGTCGACGAGTCACTCGCGTCGTCTATGGCACTCGTGAGGATGCGGAGCTTGCGCTCGCGAACCTGAAACTCGCCGCCTCCCGGCAGCGCCAGCCGGTCCGGCGCGCCGATCGGCGTTCTATGAGGGCGGTCTTCGATCTCTACCTACGCGATGCGAAGGACGGGCGGATCGAGCTCGCGGTGAAGACGCAGGTGACTTCGAAGTCGGCCGCCAACGCCATGTGTAAGCAGCGGTTGAGTGACGGTCGCCTGTTCGGTGAGGCGCGGCCCGATCGCCTCATGTGGGCGGACATCGAGGACCTCTATGCCACGATGAGGCGAAGTGGGTTGGGCGTCGACTGGATCCGTCGGTGTGCCACCGTGCTCAATCGGTCCCTCGAGTACGCAAAGAAGCGCGACGTCGTCGACTCCAACCCTTGCCAGGAGGCGACCCGTCCGCGGACGACTCGCTCCAAGCCGTACTCCCCGCCACCCGCTGTTGTCGACGCGCTGACCGAGACGTTGCGGAAAAGGAGCGAGCAGATCGACGATCCCGTCGAGGCCGCAGAGGCCGCCGAGCTCTCCGACATCGTCGAGATCGTCGCCGGGACGGGAGTCCGCAAAGGAGAGCTGCTTGCGCTGCTTGTCGAGGATGTCGACTTGAAGGCGCAAGAGATGCACGTCGCGTTAGCCATCGCCGACGGCGGCCCAGGGGTCGGTCTCGTGCGCAAGCCGACGAAGGAGTCGGACTGGCGAGACGTTCCGCTAATCGACTCGGTGAGGGAGGCTTTCGAGCGCCAGCTCGCACGCAGGCACGAGCTAACTGGCCGGGAGCCTCGGCCGAACGAGTACGTCTTCGCGAGTGACCCCGACGGGACGAAGCCAATCCGGCCGGACTCGCTTAGCGACCGGCTCGCCGAAGCGCGCGGCGACTCGAACGTGACGCTCCAGGACCTGCGCCACTACGTCGCTACGACCATGCTCGATGCCGGCGTGCCGTACAGGACCGTCGCGGACCTGCTCGGCAATAGCGAGGTCACGCTGCGGCTCCACTACGACGGTCGTACCGACACCGGAAAGCGCGATGCCGTGAAGGCGTTGCGGCGGACGCTGGGCTAGCTCCCGCGGGCCTACTGGCTTTCCGATATCGACTAGGCGTCGCTCCCGGTCGTCGCCCATGCCTCGAGCACCGCGGCTGGGATGCGAATCATCCGCCCGATCTTGACGGCGGGAAGCCCACACTGGCCATTGGTCGCGATCCACCGATTCGCCTGCTCGTAGGCGGCGCTTCGTCCGATTCGCAGGATCCTTGCCGCCTCGTCGACCCGGAGGAAGCGAACAGTTGACGCGGCCGTTCGCTCGCTGTCGCTCGTCGCCACCTCAGTGCTCTTCCGGTGGTCGCGGGTTCGGCGCATCCGCCAAGAGGACCCGTGCCTCGTCGGTCGTCTTGATGCCGACGGTCGACACCCTCGACGGTGTGGCGGCGTGCCGGGTCGTTCGCGGTGACGCCGACGTCGGGCGATCGTCATGGGTGGAGCGGAGCCGAATCATGGCGCGATGATGCGCCGATCGACTCACAGCACTTCTCACAGCAACACTCACAGCAGTGCTCACAGACGAGCCCGCGGGACGATCTTCGGTTCGACCAAACCCTGTGGAAGGGTCTGCGCGCTTCGGCAACTCACAGCAACACTCACAGCAACACTCACAGCAACACTCACAGCAACACTCACAGCAACACTCACAGCAACACTCACAGACCCAGCTCACAGCCCTGTGAATGGCAGGGCGTGGTCGGAGCGACGCCGGCTCGGGATCGGGTTGTCAGCGGGGCCCGAGGAAGCGGTGCACGCCTTCTGGGATCATCGTGCCGTGGTCACGTTTGGCGTGCTATGGGCGAAAGCCCATAATGATCCGAGGAGGCGATATGGCTCGCAACTATGAGGAGGCTTCGGCGACCCGCCGTGCGCGCCTGCCCGTCGAGGCGCGGAGCGACGGGGCGGTCTTCGAACAGACCTACCGGCTCGCTGTTCAGGTGATGGAGCGGCGGGAGCTCCTCGGCCTGACCCAGACCGAGCTCGCCGGGAGGACCGGCATCGACCAGGGCGACATC
>Ga0181524_10002202_pt1 | contig 20607 bp, 9 predicted proteins | sample PEATcosm2014_Bin_34_FD_119761 | JGI IMG/M metagenome (GOLD analysis project Ga0181524, IMG submission 119761) | Peatland microbial communities from MTU Mesocosm Facility, Houghton, MI, USA - PEATcosm2014_Bin05_60_metaG | ecosystem: Environmental > Terrestrial > Soil > Wetlands > Peat | place...
AGGAGGCAGAACAGCAGGCCCAAGCCGGCTGAGATGAATTTTGCTGAATTGGGGAGGAGGTTTTTCATAACGATGGATAATAATAATGGATTTCTAGCGATGGATTTCTAACAGTGGCCTTCTAACAGTGGACTTCCTGCAATGGGTTTCTGGTTTACACACGGGCACTATCTTCAAACGTTCTGTTCCCGGCAGTTCAACTGAGCGATTTTTACCATAAAGCGGCTGGAGTGCAAGGAGAAAATGCAATAATATTGCGAGACGCCCGGCCTACTACCCTGGTGTCAAGGAGAGGACTCAGGGCCGGGCCGGGTTAGGCTTGGCGGCGCGGAAGGAGCGGGCGGAGGAGGCGAAAGCGGTGAGGATGAGCAGGGTGGCGGCGAGAATGAGCAGGCGCACACTGAAGGAGGCGGCTTTGGCGGCGGTCGCGGCGAGGTGAATTCTCAAATCCGCCCAGGGATCAACGACGACGGCGCGGTTGAAGGTCAGGAGGCGGCCTTGCTCGGGAACGCTGGCGCGGATGGCGGCGGGGCTGGTTACGGCGGCGTCCTGCTGCTGGATGATGCGCTCGGCCAGACGCAGGTAGGCGGCGTTGTCGTCGGCGGTGTTGCGGTCAATGATGTCCTTGGCGTCTTGCTGAGTATAATTGAGTTCTTTGCGGCCCCGGAGGTCGCGGAATTTGCCGCCGAGGGCGGCGGGGTCGCCGGCGGCGGCGGCCTGGCGGACGTTCAAGCCGACGAGGGCTTGCTGGAGCTTGATGTTGTGGAGTTGGACGCGGGCGTCTTCGTTGAAGGCGGCGTCGTGGGTGGAGAGGCCGTAGGCGGCCTGGAAGGCGCGGCGGGCTTGCTGGGGATCGCCCAGTTGGAGGGCATTGTTGCCGGCGGCCAGGAGTTCTTCGGCTTCCCTGGTGCGCTCGCGTTGCCCGCTGGCCTCGTTTTGGAGGTAGGTTTGCAGATCAACGGTCGTGGGGCGGGGCAGGACTTCCTCCTGCTGCAACTGGAGGGAGCCGGTCCAATGCTTGACGCGCCATTTGTCGTTGAGCGAGACGCGCCAGGTGAGGTTTTCGAGGGGCAGATCGAATTTGGGGGCGACCAGTTCGAGGTCGAGGGTGCGGTCAACGGTCGAGCCGATGCGGGAGCTGTAGAAGACTTCGACCGGGACGGCTTTGCCGCCGGGCGACTGCTGCTCGAGGGGGATGAGGATGCGGTCCTGCTCGCGCCAGGGCCAGACGCCGTTCTGGTTGACGAAGGCGAACCAGAAGGCGGCGCCTTTGGGCAGGGTGAGTTTGAGCAGGCGTTTGTCGCCGGGGAGCATTTCGAGGCGCACCTGGGTGAGCATTTCGCCGTCGTCGGAGATGACGGAGGTGAAGGTGATGTTGTTGACGCGGGCGGGCAGCAGCTTGGCCGCCTCATGGCGTTCAAGCTGCAAGGGGAGTTGGAAGGACGGTTCGACGAGGCGATAGGCGAAATTGGCGGCGGCGGCGGGGAGGTTCTGCTGGAGCAGGCGCGGGATGCTCTGCCATTCGGTGGGCTGCAACGCGGCGGGGGGGGCGTCAATGCGCACTTGCAGGCGGCCTCCCGCTTGCACCGTCACGAACCCGCGCTGGAGGTTGACGTCGGCGGCTTGCAGGCCGCGCAGGACTGTCTCCGCCGCGTGCTCCGGCATCGGGGTCTGGTAAGTGGCTTGCAGGAGATAGGAGCCGATGACGCGACGGTGCAGTTTGACTTCCCATTCTTGCAGGCCGTTGGTGACAGCGCCCGGCACGGGGAGGAAGTCGGCGACCTGCTCGCCCTGGAACCGGACGCTCTCAGCGTTGGTGGGGACAAGGACGTGGAAGGCTTTCAGGCCGGTGTTTTCGATTTGATACTGCAAGTTGGCGGCGACCTTCACCAGGGCCTCGTTGACGGTGGCATGTTGCAGGCTGGTGACCTGAATCCACGGGTCCACCTGCTCGATGGCCAGCGCCAGGCTCCAGGGCGTCTGAATGACGCGAAAGGCGAGCACGCCCTTCTGCCGGATGCCGGCCTTCTGCGGGTCGAGTTGCGTGACGCCGTCGCGGGTGACGACCTGGAGGCGCATGCCTTGCTCGGGCACGAGCAGGAGGGTGCCTTGCTGTTTGGCGGCCTCGCGGAGGAGCAATTGCGGGACGGTCCAGGCGCTGGCGGCTTTGACGCCCGGCCCGGCCAGGCTGACGGCGAATTGCTGCTGGCCTTCGGTCTTGCCGCCCAGGTGCAGGGTGATCACACGCCCGGCGTCGGACTTCAGCTCGGTCCAATGGCTCAACGCGGAGCCGCTGATGGACTCGACGTCGAAGCCGGCGGGCATGACGAAGCTGAGGCGGAAGATGCCGGCGCGCGTGATATTGACGGTGGCATCGGCGGCGAGGACGGTGCGGTCTTCGCCGAGGGAGAGGGTGTCCTGAGTTTCGACCCGCACGTCAGGCTCGACGGCTGAGGCTTTCAGGGAAGCGGTGGCGTGGGTGTCGGCATAACGGAACGCGCGGCGCAGAGTGAGGCCGGGAATCTGCGACTGGAGCGCTGATGCCACATTCCCGGGAAAGTCATCCAGATTGATGGGCGAGAACGGTTCGGCGCTGACGGTATCGAGCTGGACCTCGTTGCCGGTGGCGATGCCGAGCAGGCCGATCTGTCCCGCCGCGTTGTCCACGGCCACCAGCCCCACCGAATGCTCGAAGGGCAGCGGCCCGGTGGCAACCTGGGACCGGACGAGCAGCGCAAAGGGACGCGACTGCGGCGGGTTGAGCGTTACGCGAAGCTTGCGCGTGTCGGGGTCGAACCGCCACAACGAGACGAGGGAAGCACCCTTCCGGGTGTCCGGCGGGGCCGCGGGCTGGGCCGGGTCAAGCACGTCGGTGATGGTGGTTCCGGTCGGCACGTCCAGAATCAGCTCGCCCAGTTCGCCCTGCGCGGGGCGGATGGAAACGTAATGGGCGCCCTCGATGACACCCGCGGCGGGCACGTAGAGCTGGGAGACCTCCGCATAGAAGACCGGCTTCTCGCGCTTCACGTCGCGGCTGCGGGGCTTCCAGGCGACCCAGGCGTCGTTGGCGGGCGAGAGCACGAGCATGGCGACGGTATTGCTGCCGGCGGTATCGCGCTGAATGGATACCGCCTGCGGCGAGAGCACGTCCACGTCGAGATTGACGACCGTAAGGTTGAGGCGGTTGATGAGGCCGCACGGGACGGGCAGATTGAGCGCGTCCTTTTGGGTCAGCGGCGACTGCTGGTATTGCACCTTGATGTCAAAAGTGCCCTTCTTCCGGGCGAGCAATTGCCGCGCTGACCGCGCGCCCGCCGAGGCCGGCGCGAGCTCCAACGCGTTGGTCGGGTAGTCGAGGCGCACCAGCACCGCTGGCTCGAATAAGACCGGCAGCATTTCGCCCTTCTCGGCCTGCCAGCGGATTTGCGCCGTCCCCAGCGCGAACTTGTCTTCGATGCGGATGTCCTGCGTCACCGACTCGGCCAGCGGGGCGAACGGACCGGTCGAGCCCACGCACTTGCCCGCGCCGCCAGCGCTGTAAATGGCCTGGATTTCAGCAGCGGCCAGTGCCCGGTTGTAAATGCTCAACTCGTCAACGGTTCCCCAGAAACCGCGGTGCAGATCTCCCAGCGCGCCAATGGCGGCTGGTGTGGTAAAGGTGAAACCCGGATTATACGCCGCAACCGGATAAGCCACCCCGTCCACATAGAAAATCACCGTGCTCCCGGACTTGGTCACCGCCACATGATGAAAGTTGGTGTCCGTAAGCAAGCCCGGACTGGTCGTCACGTCACTGATCCAGGTCTCGCTGAGATATAAGCTCCCGTCGGACTTGGCCCCAAAGCAGTATCCCCCGCTGCCATAACCAAAGAAGTTGCCGGTGCCGTTGGGGTCGGGAGAAGTCGTGGTTCGAGTATTGCTGGTCCGCCTCACCCAAGCCTCAATGCTGAGGTCCTGCAACTGCAAGCCAGCCGGGTTGCCCAGCGTCACCCCGTCGCCGTCGGCGCCGCCAAAGACAAACGCCTGTCCAACACGGCCTGCGCCATAGGTCGTGTTCCCGACCGGCGTGCCGTTGTTCATCCCAAGGTGATCTAAGGCATTGCCTTCACCGCGCCACCAGCCGACCAAGCCCGGAGGAAGCGGCGCGCCTTTGGGAAACGACGCAGATTTGTAATCTGCGCTACGAGCGAAAGGCGCGCTCCACAACAGGCCGCCAACCAACAATGCGATCACTGCCGGCGCGGCGCCGCTCGGGGTCGCCGGCGGCTCGGCGGGCAGCGGCCGGCGTGGCAACTGCCAGAGTCTGCGCAGCGCGGGGATGAGAACTTGCAGCAACAGGAAGGCGACGAGCAGGGCGAGGAACACGGTCGCGCCGTTCGGAGAGCGCAGGGCCGTCCAGGCGAGCAGCAGCCAGCCGAGAATCCGGCCCACGGACTTTGACGATTGGCTGTCGGTTATCCAGCTAAAGACCCACACGGCCAACGCGAGCAGCGCGGGCCAAGCGTAACGGACGAAGCCGAGCACGGACGGCTTGTCCGGGAGGTTGGCAACTTCGACGGTCAGGGCGCTGCCGGCTTGTTGCACCGGCGCGAGCAACGTCACGTCGCGCGGCACGTAGCGTTTCTGACTCTGCGCCAAGCCGCCCAGATTGATAAAGGCGACGACCGCCAGCACAAAGGCAATGAGGCCGAGCAGTGTGCCCGAGAGGTGGCGGGCGCTGAACCGATAGACCCCTGCGCGGGCCGCCCCGCGCCACGCCAGCACTGCCAGCGCCATCAACCCCAGCGCGGCGAACAGCCAGATCAGGGCGTGGCTGCTTTCGTCCCCGGTGAACATCCGCGCCAGCTCCGCAAAGCCCGAGATGTCCAGTATGCCGCCGGCGGGCGTGAGCGACCCGCGGCGATAGACCAGGCGCTGGCCGGTGTCGGGTTCCAGCTTCCATTCGGCGAGCATGACGGGGACGTCGAGGATGGGCGCAGCGATGGCGACGCGTTGCGAGTCGTTGGTTCCCGCCAGCTTCAGGTCGAGCGTCAGCACCGCGTTCGGGTCGGCGTGCTGAGGCAAAGGGATGAGGTTGGCCTGGGCATCGGTGACCGGCACGACGGCGGCGCCGTTCACGGCGGCCGACCATAACTGCGCGCCCGGGGGCAGCTTCAGACGGAAGTGGGGGTTGCCGCGGTTCTTGACGAAGTAGCGCGCGTCAGTGAGGGCCTGGCCTTCCTTCGAGATGCGCGTGGTAATCAAGGCGCGGTCCACGACCTGACTGAGCGAATCGCCTTGCGCGAGCGGGCTGAGCGCGAGCTTGAGATCGAACGGGCGGGAGGCGTAGCGATACGCCGCGAGGATGGGCGCGTCGAAGAACAGGCGGTATTCGGGCGGCACTTCGCCGGGTTCGAGCGGGAGGAGGCCGGGCGAGACCTCGGCGGGTTTCACCTGGAACTGGCAGGCGCTGATGATGAGCGTGTAGCCCTGCTCGGATTGCGCGTCGAGCGGGCGCGCGCCAGTGAAGGTGAGCGTCTCACCCTGCGCCTTGAACGGCCGCTCGTAAGTCGCCAACAACGTGCAGGCGCCCGATACCGGTGTGTGCAGTTGCACCACGTAACCCCCCTCGGTCTTCTGCCAGTTGCGGATGTCTTTGCCGGTGAACTCGACATTGAAATACTCGTCGGAGAGTTCGACCTTGAAGGCCGACACCGGCGCGCCGGAAACGAGGTAATTGATCACGCTGCTGCCGTAGGCGATGCCTTCGCCGATGGAGAAGAGGTGAAAGGCATCGGCCTGCACGGTCTGCGGCAGCCGTTCGACGCGGAGGGCCGCCTGCCAGGCCGGGTCGCTCAGCCGAAAGGCCGCCTGGATGCCGGGGACCTTGCGCGGGAAAAAGGCGGTGGCGATTTCGGTGAGGCCCTGCGTGCGCTCGGCCGTCAGGCGAAAGCCCGCGTCGGCCGCCACCGCGACGTGGCCGCGCACGGATTTGGCTTGGGCGGTTTCGACGCGCGGGAGCGCCCACGTGGCTTCGCCCAGCGGCTGGTTGCGTTCGAGGCGGAACTGGATTAACTGCCGCCCGGACACCGGCTGGCCGTAGACCAGCCGCACGGGCCGCAGGATGCTATCCGGCTGGTCGTCCGTTTCGAGCGGGAAATAATCGGTCAGGCCCGACCCGGTGAGCCGGGCGATGGCGTAGCCTTTGGGCACGCGCAGGAGCAGTTCGCGCAGCGGCGCCTCGCGGATGTCCAGCTCGATCTCGCCGTCAATCGCCAGCTCGTTCTCGCCGAGATGATATGCCAGCACTTGCGACACGCTCAGCTCGGGCAGAATTTGATCGGCCTGGATGCGCAACGCGAAATCCGCGCCGGAAAAGCGGTAGGCAAACCGCTGGCTCCCGGTCAGCCGCAACGCCGCGCGGGTGGCGTCGCTCTCCGGGAACTGGTCGGGTGAGATTTGGGACAGCCCGCTGGCCTGCAAGACTTCGAGCCGCACCGCGCCTTCGTTCACGATGCGGAAATAGCCGGCAAAGCGGGTCGCGCCTTCGGGCCGCAATTGCATCGCGTCCGCCGCCTGGGGGAACGCGCCGAGCGAAGTCTGCATCTGCACTTGGAGGGCGAACTGGTCCTTCTGCGGCTGGTTGAACTGGACGACCAGCAGGCGGTCGGCGGTGTCCGAGACCGGCTCGACATTCCACGCGAGCACCTGGTCGCCCTGGACGCGCGTGACTTCGCCCGCGCCCCGCAGCCGCAGCGCCACGCGGTTCAGTTCGCCTTGCATGACTTTGAAGTCGAGCAGCGCCGCCTGGCGCATGAGGCCCGGGCTGACGTTGATCTGCGAGAGCATTTCCGCCGCGTAGAACAGCTTGCCTTCGGCTTCGGGCCGGGCCTCTTTCCAGGACAGATTCACCGTGCCATCCGACGGCAGGTAACTGGTGAAGTCGCTGCCGGCGTGCTCGGGCCGGGCCGCCCCCACGAATTCGAACTGCGTGTCCGCGCCCAGCCCCCGCAGCACGATCGGTTGCAGCACGCTGGGGGCGACGCGGAAATCAACGGCTTTCCAGGGCGCGTTCTGGCGGACCGCCGCGTTGAACTTGATCTTGATGGGGAACCTGCCGCCGTGATCGAACACCGCGACGAACCGGTCCTGCTGAACCCGGATGCGCCAGTGCGGCTGCGTGCTCGCTTCGGTGAGCGCGACGGCGCCGGACAGCAGGTCGAGCGAGCCGCCTTTGGAACTCTCCACCCGCGCGGTGCCGGTCAACGTGAAGACGGCCTGGTCGCCGCTGAGATCGCCGACCAGCTTGAAGTCGTCGAGGGTGACGGCGGCTGGGGGTGGATTCGTCGTCGCGTGAGCGGTGGGGATGAGGACGAGGACGCAGAGGAGCGAGAGGAGCTTTTTCATATTCAACCCATTTAACTCTTTTACTCTTTTGGTTGCGGCCTTGCCGCGTTGAGGTATTGAATTCATTTTCCGGCAATGCTCTTCGCCTGCCGGATCATCCATTCCAGCTTCTTGGGCCGGGCGTCAGCCCCATACACCTCGGGCACGCCGCTGAGGTAGCCGAGCAAACGGTCGGGCGTGACTTCCGCCGCATACGGACTCGACACCAGCCACTCAGAGAACGCGCTTCCCGTGGTGGCCAGGCGCATCGCGGGGCTGGCCTGCTCCAGCGCCACCGTGTTGCCGGTGTAAGGCACGTCCCACGCGTGCTCGCGGTAATCCGCCGTGCCGGGAATCCGAAAGCGCACGCGCACCGTGCACAGCGGACCGCTGCCGCCGGGATTCACTTCCACCACGTAGAGCGCGTTGCCCGCCTCGGCGGCGCCGATTTGCGCGGCGTTCACCGTGTTGTCGCGGAACTGTTCCTTGGTGAGCTGATGCTTCGCGTAGCCGATCTGGCGATACGCCGTCACGCGGCCCGGATTGAACTCGACCTGCACCTTCACGTCGGAAGCCGCGACTTGCAGCGCGCCGGCCAGCTTGGCGGCAAATTCATCCCCCGCTTCTTCCGGTGTGTTGATGAAGGCGTAACGCCCATCCCCGTTGCGCGAGAGGACTTCGAGCAGGTCGTCGTTGTAACCCTCCCAGCCGATGCCGAAGCAATCGAGCGCGACGCCCTGCTTGCGGTGCGCCTCGACCTTCTGCTTCAGCGCCTCCGGCTCGACGTTGCCGAGGTTCGCCGCGCCGTCCGTGAGGAGCACCACGCGGTTGACGCCGTTGGCGAGGTAATGCCGCAGCGCGGTCTGGTAAGCCAGGTTCATCGCGTCTTCCAGATTGGTGCCCCCTTGCGGGGTGAGGCCGCTCACCTCTTCGACCACTTGGGCCGCTTGACTGCCGGGCACGCCGTCCACCCACAAGCGGGCCGTGCGCGCGAAGGTCACGACGCTGAACTTGTCCTGCGGCTGCAGTTGGCCGGCCAGCACGCGCAGCGCCTCGTGGATGATCCGCACCCGGTCGGCGCGTTCCATCGAGCCGGAGTTGTCGAGCAGCAGCACCAGATTCAGCGGGCGGCCCGGTTGGCGGCCCTGCGCCGCCGTCTTGATCGAGAAGCGCAGCAGGTCGCGGTTCTGCGCGAATGGATACTGCGCCCGTTCCCAGGCAAACGCCACCGGCACGCCCGGCGGCGGCTCCGGGTCGCGGTAATCGAAGGCGTTGATGAACTCCTCGCTCCGCACCGTGGCCGGCTCCGGCATGACGCCCTTCTCCAGGCTCGCCGCCGCCAGCTTGAACGACACGTCGCTCACGTTCAGCGAGAAGGTCGAGAAGGCATTCTCGGCGGTCCGAACCTCGGGCTGGGGAATCGGGGCCGGGGCAGCAGGCTTGGGCGCGGCCACAACGGCCTGCTTACTGCTGGACGCTTTCGCTTCGCTCTCCAACCGGTCCACATCTGCCTTGGCGCTAGCCATCTGCTGGTCCAGTCTCCCCCTGCCTTCTTCCAGGGCTTTAATGCCATCCTTGGTCAACTGCGCGCGTTGCTCCGCGCGATGTTCCTTGTAGGCTTCCGCGACGGCGTTGGCGATTTGGGCCGCCTCTTCCGGCTGGTCGCTCTTGACCCCGACATCGATCAGGTCGCTATTCCGCTCAGGCCGCAAGTCGAGTTTGTTCTTAAGGAGAGCCATCGTCTCTGCCGTCGTCAGCGTCCTGCCACCCTGTTTCTTCCCCCACGCTTCGTTCAGGTTCAGCTCTTTGATGACCTTGCCCAGCACTGCCTCAGACTGCATGACCTCGAACTCCGTCTGGAGGAAGTAGGGATCATAGCCGGCTATGCCTCCGCGATCCGCCATGCCGTTAATGTCCGACTGATCGTGCTCGATTTTGATGCGGGCAGTTCTTTCGACCTTGCCGCCTAGAGCACCGCCAATTCGTTCCCCCAGCGTTGGGCTTTGGCTGGGCTGAGCGACCGCCTTATCGACAACCTCAACCACCATGGTCTTGGGCAGCTCCGCGTCGATCTTCTCGCTGGCAATCTTCGCGTCGAGAATCTGCCGGAACCGTTGCAACTCTTCCAACTGCCGCTTCGCTTCAAAGTAAGGCCGGCTTTCTCTGGCTTTCGCGGCATCGTTAGAATAGGCCTTGTCAACTTCCTTTTCCAAATCGTCGAGGCTGTTGCTCAGAGAGAGCACCCGCGCGGCCAGTTTCTCTGCGTCTTGCTCGTTGCCTTGCTCCTTAAGGCGGTTCACCAGCGTCTGCTCTCGGACCAACTCGGCTTTGTTTTCAATGCGCAGGCTTTCGAGCTTGCGCAGCGTATCGGCTGTCATCAGGGGCGACGGACCTTCTCCGGCCGCGGCTGCATCCGAGAGATTCGGTTGGTTAGCCGCCGCGAACAACTGGACATCTTTGCCGCTGCCGTCCTTCAGCCCCAGGCTTGTCTCTCCCCGTGGTGTCGGGAGGGCGATGGCGGACAGGTTAGTGAGCGCCCGCCCAATATCGGCGGCGGTCGCGTAATTGATATTGATCGCCCGGCGCGTCTCCGGGTCGAGGGAGAAGGAGGCATCGCCAATCGTCCCGTTGTTGTAGTATGTCCGTGAGGCGCTGCCGCCGTTCGCATCGCCCGGGCCGAAGGCCAACGTGGCTGAGGTATTCGCATAATCAACCCCTGCCCTGGTTGCGCTTTGGGGCGAGGTGAAAAACTCGATGTTCGCTTGGTCACTACCACCTGCGGCTCCGGGCGTGCTCCGAAAAAGCCCGCCCACCACAGGCACCTCACTCAGCACAGGCACTTCTTTTGGCGTGCCTTTGAAGGCGGGACCGTTTTGGGGCGAAGGCAGGCGCTCGGCTTGGCGGAGGACCGCCTCGTTAATCGCCGTTTCCTGCGCACTGGACGGTGCGGGTGCCAATGGCGCGGCGCCGCCGCCGCCAGCGAGGCCGCCCTCCTTCGGACTACGAAGCACCGGACGGTTCTGCGCCTCCCCATGGTTTCCACCACTTGGTCCAAATTCACGGGGGCCGAGGAGGGTGCCACCAGGGAAAGGGCCGCTCGGGTTGGCCGACGGCAGGTTGGCGTTGCCGGTGCCGAGGTTCCATTCAAACCCGTCGGACGCCCCTTGACTCGTAGGTTGCGTATGGGCCTTCTCGCGCTGATACAGCGCTTCGCCGGCATCCAGTTGCTTGATGATGTCGCCAACCTGCGGCATCGAATTCCTGTCTGCCGTCACGATGAGCGACGAGGTGCGCGGATCGGGCACTGCCATCACGCGGCCCATCTTCTTCATCTGGTCACTGCCATTGGCGGTGGTATTGCCTCCGGGGCCGCCAGAGCCGCCTATGTTGGAACCAGGGGTGGACGGAGGAAACAACTGGGCAAGCTGATCCGCGGTTTGCGACGCGTCCGCGTTGGCGAGACGAAACACACGTAGCTCAGTGACGCCACCCTCACTGGATGTCCCCGGTGCGTCTTGCGCCGGCGCGCCTGTCGCAATTGGAGGCGGGACGGCCCCCCGGGCTGGTGCTGCAAGCAAATCCACATCGCCGTTTGCTGGCGCTTGATGGACGGTGGCCGGTTTATCCGAGCCGTCCAATGTCGCCCAAGCCATGTTTATCGGGCGGTTTCCAGCCGGCGCTGGCTCAGTCCAGGAGTTCACACCTTTCAGGACCGGGGGCGTCGTGGTCGCATCCGCCAGTTCGCCGCCCTGAGGCAGGACGATTAGGGACGGGGCATTAGCGAATCGAACCCGCAATCCAGTTTCCCCTTGCTGTGTGCCAGCGGGCTTGGCCGGTTCAGGCGGCACAAGCGCAGGGGGAGTAGCAGGCAAGCTCGCCACGCGGCCCTCGCCTTTGGAGGCAGGCAATTCCAGGCGCCCGTTCCGGTTGAGGTCCAGATAGTATCTTGTACGGTTTTCGGGCGCTGGTGCGCGCATGGCAGACTTTGCGTCCTCTGACATGGACCAGGTGCGGAACGCAAGACTCGGCCCGAGCCCGAAATGTGCTGATTTCGATTTCGCTTTCGACAAGGCCGGCAAGAACAGCGCTCCCAAGAGGAATACCAATCCTGCCGCGATTCCTAACTCGATGAGCACTGGCACCCTGCTCCGCTGCGGCTTGGTGAACTCCTTCGGCGCGACCGTTTTGAAATGCTGGAGCAGCTTCTCGCGGCGCTGGTCGCTCAGCTTGAGCGGCGTCGGCTGGCCGGCGGCCTGCGCCGCCGGGCGGGCGACGGTTTCGCGCACGAGGTTGATGGTGTGCTTCAGCCGCTCGTACAGTTTGGCCAGCTCGGCATCCTGCGCCAGTTTCTGATGCAGGGCGGCGGCCTGTTCGTGCGGCAATTCGCCCAGCAGCAGCGCGGTCAGGCTGGACTCCAACTCGTCTTGAGGCTTTTGAGGCATCTCAGGATTCATAAACGGACCGTTCGTGGCGCTCTCTGGCCGGGCTTTTCGGATTTCGGATTTCCGCCCTCGGGTTCATGGTACGACTCCGTTTCTGGCCAGTTCATCGGCGATGGCTTTCAGGGCGTGGTGCAACAGGTAGCCGACGTGGCCGAGGTTGAGGCCCGTGCGCGCGCTGATTTCCTTGTAAGACAACTCCTCGTTGAACTTGAGCCGGATCAATTCCCGGCTGCGCTGGTCGAGGCTTTCCAGGCTGAGCCGGACCAGGCCGATGCCTTCCCAGCGGGCGATTTGCTCATCCGGCAGCGGCTGCGGGTCGGCGGGGTCATTGGCCGCCGGCGCCCCTTCGTCGCCGGGCGGGTTGAGCGACACGATCTTGCCCGCCTGCCGCCGATGGTTCAGCGCCAAGTTGTGCACGGTGCGATAGAGCCATCGCCGCGGCTCGCGCACCTCGTCAAATTGCGCCTGCAATCTCATGAACGCTTCCTGAACGATGTCCTCGGCGACGCCGGCCTCGCCGGCCAGGCGCAGGGCATAGCTCAGGAGGGGTGACTCAAGGGCTGTAAACAGCTCTTCGATCGTTTCCCGCCCCGGCGGTTCCGCGCTGGCTTGGTCTGGTGACATTAGGGCCATGCTCGGCGAATCCATTCGCTTTGGCTCAGTTCATATAACCGTCCCGGCGCTTTGTTCGCAAGAGGACATCGTGTCTCACATACTATGACACCGGGCGGCGCTGTTTCTTAGACGAAAATCCGGGCCCATTCGCTCCCCCCAACCGTTTCGATGGGTGATGCGCCACAATCATGAAGGTTGGCTTTGCGGCCCGCACGGTCGGATGAAACGTCTTTTTGCGCCGGCTTGAGACCGTGTCCGAGAATTCCCGAGATCGGCCCCTCACCCGGAGCGCCGGTCTCCGACCCGGCGGGAACCGTCGTTTCGATACGCGCCGGGTCGGAGACCAGCGCTCCGGGCGCGTTGCCCGATGAATTCTCAGACACGCTCTGAGGAGAATCTGAGGGGTGTTTTTCTCACTTGTGCGAAAAGGCGGCTAGATCCAAGGGGCAAAAGACACAGTTGGGGCGAACATCCAGGCGACCGCCACGCTAGTGCCCCGCTATCCCAAGCCAGTAGGGCGCTTGGGGGGCCCGACTGGGAAGACCACTCTCAATACTGAGAAAAGTGCCGGGGGAGGCCAATTCCTGCTATAGACTGGTGCTCTTAACGGAGCTTTCGCTTGTTTCATTCCACTGAAATCAGCGAAGAACTTGATTGACTGAATGAAGTGCTGGCTCAAACGCAGTTTACAGCGAGTCTCGCGACTCAAGGACTCCAGGGCGTTCTCGCCGGCCCCGGGGCGGCCCGGGCGGCCTTCCGTACCCGACGGGAACGCCTGTTCCGTATTCGTTCCTTTTGTGTTTCGCCGCGCCTCTGGGAGACTAAAATGGTGAACAACTCTGTCGCTCTGTTGAGTTTGGCGGCGTGCCGCGCCCGCGGCGCCGCCCACTCGTTGGTCCAGAGACGGCCTGCGCTGGATTTGGATTGAACAGAAACCCCACGAGCATCTTAGGACCTGCCGCTCTGCCAGCCCTCCTCATTGGGGCGCTGTTATTGGCCTGCCCGGCGGGCGCCCAGGATTCACCGGAAACCAACCTGTGGCAGGAGGTCGGTAAAATCCCGCAGAACCTTCTGCCCTCGGACGCCTGGGTCCAGCCCGACGTTTTTCGCTCCTTTAACCTCCAGCACTCCCGGCTCCGCCCGCTGCTCGGCCAGGCGCCAAAGGAATCCGCGCGACCGCTGGCCTCCTCGGGCGCGCTCATCTCCCTGCCCTTGCCGGATGGGACGCAGGCGCAATTCCGCTTTGTCGAATCGCCGGTCATGCATCCCGAGCTCGCCGCCCGGTTCCCTGAAATCAAGACCTACCGCGGGCGCGGCGTCGCTGACCCGGCGGCAACGGTTCGCTTCGACCTCACCCCGGCGGGCTTTCACGCCCAGATTCTCTCGCCGCGGGGCGCGGTCTATATCGAGCCGTATCTCCGCGGCAACACGAATCTTCATGTTGCCTTCTACCGCCGCGATTATCGCCCGGCGGCGCCGGACTTCGAGTGTCTCACCTCCGGCAGCGTGGCGGCGGCGCCTGCGGCGGCGGTCCCGCTGGCGGTTTCCGGCAGCAATCTCCGCACCTATCGCCTCGCCTGCGCGGCCACGGCCGAATACACCGCGTATTTCGGCGGGACTGTGCCCGCCGGCCTGGCTGCCATGGTCACCGCCATTAACCGGGTGACGGGGGTTTATGAAACGGAAGTGAGCATCTGCCTGGTGCTGGTCGCCAATAACGACTTGGTTATCTATACCAATGCCGCCACCGAACCGTACAGCAACGGCAACCCCTCGGCCCTGCTGACGCAGAACCAGGCGAACCTCGACTCGGTCATCGGCAGCGCCAATTACGACATCGGCCACGTTTTCGGCACGGCGGGCGGCGGCCTGGCGGCTGTCGGCGTCGTGGGCGTTGCCGGCCTCAAGGCCGAGGGTGAAACCGGCACCTACCCGCCCGTGGGTGATGCGTTTTACATTGACTACGTCGCCCACGAGATCGGCCATCAGTTCGGCGCCACGCACCCGTTCAACAGCAGCGTCAATGCTTGCGGCTATGGCAATCGCTGCGCCGCCACCGCCTACGAACCCGGCAGCGGTTCCACAATCATGTCTTACGCCGGAATCTGCAGCACCGACAACTTGCAGTCCCACAGTGACCCCTACTTCCACTCCGCCAGCCTCGAACAAATCCTCAACTACATTACCACCGGCGCCGGCAACAGTTCCGCCTCCGTCAGCGCCACCGGCAACGGCGTGCCGACCGTCAATGCCGGGCCCAGCTTCACGATTCCCATGGGCACTCCCTTTACGCTTACGGCGACGGGCAGCGATCCCGATGGAGAAACGCTGACCTATTGCTGGGAGGAACGCGACCTCGGACCCTCCACCACGTTGCAGACTCCGGACAACGGCAGCAGTCCCTTGTTCCGTTCGTTCGATCCGACGACCAACTCAGCGCGAACCTTCCCACAGTTGTCCAGCATTCTCAGCGGCACCACCACGCCTGGCGAAATGCTGCCGACGACCAGCCGGACGATGAACTTCCGCGTCACAGCCCGCGACAATTCAGCCGACGGCGGCACCACAGCCTCCTCCGATATGCAGGTCACCGTAACCACCAACGCCGGCCCGTTTGTGGTGACCTCCCCGGCTGCCGGCGTGACGTGGTCGGGCGGGCAAACCATTACCTGGAACGTGGCCGGCACCACCACTGCGCCGGTCAACGCAGCCAGTGTCACGATTCTGCTCTCGACCAATGGCGGCCTCTCTTTCCCGATTGTGCTCGCCAGCAACGCCCCCAACAACGGCGCCAGCACCGTTCTGCTCCCGATGCTTGCCTCCTCAGCCGCCCGCATTGAAGTCCAGGCCGCCGGCAACATCTTCTTCGCGATCTCGCCCGGCAATTTCTCCCTCATCGCCGTCTCTCCGCCGGTCCTGCAGCCGCCCCATCTCGCCAACGGCATCGCCCGGCTCGCCTGGACCGCGATTCCCGGTCAAACCTACCGCGTCCAATACAAGCCGACCCTGACCGCCACCCATTGGACCGACTTGCTGCCCGACATTACCGCCACCGCCTCCACCGCCTCGACGACCGACGCACCCGGCTCCGCCCCGCAACGCTTCTATCGCGTCCTCCTCCTGCCGTAGCCGGTCCCTCGCCCCCCTCGAACTTCGGACTTCCCACTCTCCTCCAGTTTGACAAATCGAGCTTCCAGTCGTAAGCTACGGTGATGGAGAATATTATGATAGCAACTACTGAAAGAATGCAAAAGAAGAGCCTTTCGCGGCCGGATGAAACCCGTTCGTTCGACAAAGGCAAGATTGAACTGGTAACCGTCAACGGCGTCACCTTCGGGCGCGCGACCCTGCAACCGGGCTGGAAATGGTCCACCTGCGTCAAACCTTTGGTGCACACCCAAAGCTGCGAGGCCGCTCACCTGCAATACCACATCGCGGGCCGCATACATGTCGTCATGGATGACGGCACCGAACAGGACTTCGGTCCCGGCGACGTGTCTTGCCTCCCGCCGGGCCACGATGCCTGGGTCGTCGGCAGTGACCCAGTCGTGGTCGTGGACATCTCCGGCATGAAAGATTACGCCAGGCATTAGTCCACCGGTGGGCTGGGCTCACTTCAGCCCGCCCGCCCATGCCCACGTATCTCCCGCGCCCCGGCTCTTCTGTGGGCAGGTCGTCGGGGGCAGGGCTGCCCTTAAGACAGCTTTTTCAGGACCGCGGCGGCTCTCGCGGCGTCTGCGGCCGTGTCCAGCGCCAGATGAGTGACGTAGCGTTTGCCGAGGGCGGCAGCCGATAACCCGCGGAGATTAATGCCCGCTTCGGCCAGTGCCAGGGTCAGTTTTGCGCCCATTCCGGGCTTGTCCGACCCTTCGACGCGAAGGGAGTGAAGGCTCTCGGTTTTCTGGAACCCGGCGGCTTCGGCGGCCTTGATCTGTTTGGCGCCCTTCAGCGGCGTGACAAACAGCACCCCGCTGCCCCGCTGCTCCGGCGCCCGGCGGGCGATAATGAACTCCAGGTTCGCGCCCGCCGCCGCCAGCGCCGCCAGCTTGTCCGCCAGGCCGCCCGGCCGATCATCAATGACCGTCGCCCATGTGTCGGTTTGGCTTACGCTCAGTTTCATAACTATCCTCTTGTTGATTATTGCTTTCCCATGCACCAAACCATCCCACACGCGCGGCGGTTTCGCCATCTAAAAATCGGCAGTTTCCTAATCGGTTATGGCGCGGGCTCCTGCTATGGGCCGCCGGAGCGCCGACATTCTTGTCGGCTTTGCGTCGCCGGAAACCCAAGTTGCCCGCTCGTGCTTGCAGATGCCCTAAGCCGACAAGAATGTCGGCGCTCCGGTGCCCAGCGAAAACCCTTGCCCGCCATCCGCCAAACTGCTCTAGTAACCGGGTGCGGAACAATTCTCAGTTTGGCGGGGATTATCAACTTGGCAGGAGCAGATTCCTTAGGAGTAATTCTGTAGCTCAACAGACACGGTTATGACAGACCATGGGATTACAACGAGTGATGTGAAGAAGGCACATAAGGCCTTTCAGACGAATGAGCCTCGCGATCTGTTCTATCGGGCGGCGACAGTGCTTGTCGACTTGGCGCTACGGCGTCCGACATCCCTGACGGTCGCCGAGGCTTTGGCTGTTCTGCTCCAGACCTGGAACAAGGCCTACTACCAGTACCACCGCAAGTTCGACAACGCCCACTTTGCGAAGATTGAGCGGTTGCTGTCAAAGAATCAGCGCGGATTAGCCAGATACCGGAAAATGGCCATTGACCGCCTGCACAACCGTGAGGGGCCGGACGTAGCGAAGCTGTTTCACGCATTTGAAAGCGTGCTTGGCCCGGTTGGTGCCGCCAAGGCTCTTCACCTACTCGCACCACGGCTGTTCCCCATTTGGGATCGCACCATTGCGAAGGCCTACGGTCTGGCGCTTAGGAAGGCGGGGTCGAATGGCGACAGGTACTGGCAGTTCGTTTTGAAATCTAAGGAGCAGTGCATTGAGCTTAAACGTGACGACCGGGGCCGCAAGGACCCGCTGAAGGCGATCGATGAGTACAATTACTGCAAGTACACGAAGAAATGGATATTGTGAGTCGCACGTTGCCGAACTTCACGCCGTTGCGGGGGTTGAGGCGACACTCCTGGACGCCGCCAAGTCCACCTTGCGCTGCCGCAGGCTCTTGAAGAACTCGTAGCCTTCCCGGCAGCGGCGGACGAACACGTCTTTGTCCTCCAGCATGGTCTTGATGATCCGGAGGATCGGCTTGGGGCGGAGGTAGTAGGCGCGGTAAAAGCGGTCCACGGCCTCAAAGATGGCTTCCTTGCTCAGGCCCGGATATTCCAGGGCGCTTTGCTGGAAGCCGTCGTCTTCCACCAGGTCGGTCTTGTCCCGTTTCACGAACCAGCCGTTCTGCCGGGCCATTTCGTAAAGTTCGGTGCCGGGATAGGGTGCCGCGAGCGACACCTGAATGCTGAAGACATCGAGTTCCTGGGCGAAGCGGATGCTTTGCTCGATGGTCTCGGGCGTCTCCACCGGCAGGCCGAGTACGAAGGTACCGTGAATGACCACGCCGGCCTGGTGGCACGCCCGGGTGAAACGGCGCATCTCCTCCAGCGTCACGCCCTTCTTGACCCGCGTCAGGATGTCCTCGTTCCCGCTCTCGTAGCCGACGAGGAACAGGCGCAGGCCGGAGTCTTTGAAGGACTTGACCGTGTCGTAGTCCAGGTTGGCCCGGCTGTTGCAGCTCCACGCGACGCCGAGCGGCGCGAGCTTTTTGGCGATCTCGCGGGCGCGCGGGAGGTTGGCGGTGAAGGTGTCATCGTCGAAGAAGAACTCCCGCACCTGCGGGAAGAGCTTCTTCATGTAGGCCATTTCGTCCGCGACATTCTGCGGGGAGCGGACGCGGTATTTATGTCCGCCGATGGTCTGCGGCCAGAGACAAAAGGTGCATTGGGCGGGGCACCCGCGCCCCGTGTAAAGGCTCACATAGGGATGGAGCAGATAGCCGATGAAATACTTCTCAATCTGCAGGTCGCGCTTATAGACGTCGGCCACCCACGGCAACGTATCCAGGTTGGCGATGAGTTCGCGCTCGGGGTTGTGCCTGATCTTGCCCTCTTTGTCCCGATAGCTCAGGCCGGCAATCGTCTCGAGCGGACGTCCTTCGGCCACCTCTTTGCAGGTGAAATCGAACTCCTTGCGCCCAACCCAGTCAATGGCCCCGGAAGCCTTCAAGGTCTCAGCCGGCAGCACCGCCGCGTGCGCGCCGACGAAGCCGATTTTGGTCTCGGGGCGGTTCTGCTTGATGGCCTCGGCGACTTTGCAATCGTTCTTCAGCGACGGCGTGCTGGTATGGACGATGATGTGGTCGTAGCCTTTGGCCTCTTCAAGGCACCGTTTGATGTCGATGTCATGCGGCGGGCAATCCAGCAGCCGGGCATTCGGCACCAGCGCGGCCGGTTGCGCCAGCCACGTCGGATACCAGAAGCTGGTGACCTCGCGCCGCGCCTGGTAGCGCGCGCCGGCGCCGCCGTCGAAGCCGTCGAAGCTCGGGGGGGAGAGGAAAAGCGTCTTCATTCAGTTCACAATATCGGGCGCAGCGGAGACCCGAAGCAGCCCCCGTTCGACCTAACTCTTCCTTGCCGCGCGCACCTTGGCCAGCAACTCATCCCGCTGCGAGGTGTCGCCGCTGCCGCAAGAGCCGCCGACGCTGCCGTTGTTCCCGTTGTTCTGGAAGGCCGATTTGGCGCCCGCCAACCCGTTATTGATCGCGGCCTTGGCTTCGGCGAGATGGCCTTTGCCAATCGAGACCCCGTTGAAGGCCTTGACCTGGCGGCCGGCGGTGTACGGTTTGGGCCGGGGCGCGAAGTTGTATCGGATATTCTTCCAATGGTCGCCGGGCTGATAGTTGGTGCCGAGCGCGCCGCTGGGATCGTAGCCGCAATGCATCATGCAATTCTCGCAGCGCGGGTCACGAGCCACGCCGTTCACGACGCCGTATTTGTTCCAGTCCACCTGGTCCAGCATCTCCTGGTAGTGCGCGTAATGACCGTCGGTCATGACGTAGCAGGGGCCCTTCCAGCCCTTGACGTTGCGCGTGGGGATGGCCCAGGCGGTGCAGGTTAATTCGCGTTTGCCCGCCAGGAATTCCTGGTAGACCACCGTGCCAAAGATGGTGAATCGTTCGCCCCATTCCTGGATCTTGGCGAACTTCTCCCGCGTCATCGCGCGCGTAAGGAAAAAGTCTTCTGGCTTGCGGCCCAGGCGCGCGGCCATGTCCTTTTTGGCGGCATCGTAATCGTAACCGGGGGAAATCGTGTGGCCGTCCACTTCGAGCGACGAGAAGAACTCGAACATCTGCTCCAGTTCCTTGACGTCGGTTTCTTTATAGACGGTGGTGTTGGTCGCGACCTGGTAGCCGAGCAGCTTCGCCATGCGGATCGCCTCGACGCCCTCCTTGAAGACCCCTTCGCGTTCCACGATCAGATCATGCGTGTATTCCAGTCCGTCGATGTGAACGTTCCAGTACAACCACTTGGTCGGCCTGATGACGGGACGGCCATCGTGCTTGCCTTTGCGGATGGCCTCGGCGTCTTTCTCGGAAATCAGTTTCTCGGAAAGCAACCGGGCCAGGATTGGCTCCAGCCCCGGCGAGTAAATGCTGGCCAGGTAATCTTTCAGCTTCTTGCGCATGAACATGCCGTTCGTGCAGACATAGACGATCCGGCCCTGGGCGAGCAGCCCGGCCACGAGTTCCTCGATCTTGGGATAGATCAGCGGTTCGCCGCCGCAGACCGATACCATCGGCGCGCCGCACTCCTGCGCGGCCGCCAGGCAATCCTCCAAGGTCATCATGTCCTTGAGGCTGGTGGAATACTCACGAATACGACCGCAGCCGGTGCAGGTCAGATTGCACGTATGGAGAGGTTCGAGCTGCAGCACCAGGGCGAACCGGGGCGTGCGCAGGATTTTGTGCTTGATGATGTGACGGGCGATCTTGGCCGTCAACGCGAGCGGAAATCGCATAGAACCAGTCTCAGGAGGGGGCTGTTTCGGTGGTAGGTTCGTTCGCAGGCAAGATCAGGTCCGGGTGCGCGGGTGGGGGATCGGCCTGCAGCAGTCCCGGCAGTAAGAAAGAGGCAGGCGAGACGCTTTGCGATGTATTGATGCCGCTGCAGCCGGCA
>Ga0181524_10002206_pt1 | contig 20557 bp, 20 predicted proteins | sample PEATcosm2014_Bin_34_FD_119761 | JGI IMG/M metagenome (GOLD analysis project Ga0181524, IMG submission 119761) | Peatland microbial communities from MTU Mesocosm Facility, Houghton, MI, USA - PEATcosm2014_Bin05_60_metaG | ecosystem: Environmental > Terrestrial > Soil > Wetlands > Peat | place...
GCAGCAAGCTCGAAACCGCATACCACAAAGCCGATCACTCCCTGCAAAGCATCATTCAATTGCTCCAAGCCGCTTGAAGTTGTTGAAGTATTCCTGTTTACGAATGAAACGGCAAGAATCTAGGAAGAAACAGGATTTCGATTGTGCTGCAAGTTGAACAATCCAAACAGAAACAACGTGTTTGGGCAAATGCAGCGAGTTAGCCCCCGCTGAAGCGGGGACGAGCAAGTTGGCAAGTTAGCGGCGGCATCGCCGGACGCAGTTTCATCCCTCCGTGGGTCGGCAACGCCGGTGGACGACTGACGCTGCCGGAAACGGAAATCGAGTTTTCCGCAGGCGGTGAGACCCCGACCTGCCAGGCGCGAACACGACGCTTCCGCGAACACGACGCTTCCGCGTACACGATGCTTCCGGGTACACGATGCTTTTGCGAACACGATGCTTCCGCGTATACGATGCTTCCGCGAACAGGATGCTTCCGCGAGCACGATGCTTTAAAGTGAGGTGGATGGTTTTGGATGGGGGTTGAAACTTCGGCCTGGCAGATCGTATGGGCCGGTCTGGGTGCGCCTGGAGCCCGCGGTTTCGCAGGTCTTCCGCCGCGGTGCGCCACGGCGGAAGACATGGGGCAGCCGGCTGTTTGCCGGACAGGAGGGCGAGGCGCGGGACGGGGATGGAATTGGTGAAGAATCCGCAGACCGGGAGATTGAAACGGCGTCTATATGGGGGGCAGGGTTTAACGTACCCGGCGGAAAGGAGTCTGCGATGCAACGCCGCTGCCTGGTTTTTCTCCTGGCATTGATTCTCATCTTCAGTTTTGGGTTTTCCGGTGCGCGCGCGCTGGCGAGCACACCGTTTGCCATCGCGGCCACCAATGTCGCCATGCCGTCGAGCGGCAATGGTTCCAGCCAGTACACGATCACAGGGGTTCCCGCCGCCGGCACAGTGATTGTGACTTGCGTGCCCACGGGGCCGATCAGCGAGGCCAAGATACCCAACTGTGAGCTTCTGGCACCCCCACCGATTTCTGTCGAGGCCGGCCAGACACTGACCGGAACCGTGACCTTCTATCCAATCACCGGAGCCGTTCCCGGTTCCGCGGGACTGCGCAGGGCGCCACGCCGTTCAGGCCGTCTGCCGGCGGCAGGGCTGGCGCTGGCCGGAGCGTTGATGTTCGGATTCAGCTTCCGGCGCAGGGTATGGCGTTGGCTTGCCCTGGGTGTGTTCGCCGTGGGCGCTGTGGCCGGGCTGGCTGGGATTTCCGGCTGCGGCGGCAATGGCAGCTTCAACGGCATGACGCCGGGAACCTATCCGTACAGCATTTCGGCGGAATTTGAGGAAACCGGCAGCAACGTAATTCAAACTGTGGGCACGACCATCAACGTCACCGTGCCGTGAGGTTGTGCGGTTTCACAGGTCTGAAGGCACGGGTTGGAACTTGACACTCGAAGGCGAGACCTGGGGCGCCGGCGAGGTACGGTCGGGCGGTGGATGAATGGGGCCAAAGGAGATGAGCTTGAGCGACAGGACAGGAAGAGATGCCGATTGCGCGGCTGGCGCTGCGCGGCGGGATGACGAGGCTCCAGCGGCGATTGCGGTGAAGGGTTGGCGCTACCACCACGTTGGGATTCCGACCGAGACGCCTCGTGAAGGAGAGCAGTATTTGCCTGGGCTCAAGGTGTACGTATCGGGATTTGAATCCAGTCCCTACGGAATTCAGTGGATGCGGTTCGACGCGGATGCGCCTTATCCCGAGATGGTCAAGACCGTGCCTCACGTGGCTTTTGAAGTGGACGACCTTGCGGAGGCGCTCAAAGGGAAAGAGATTTTGACGGCGCCGAACAGTCCGAGCGAGGGAGTTATGGTGGCGATGATCGTCGACAATGGCGCACCGGTGGAGCTGTTGGCGTTCACGCGGGCGTTGAAAGCGAATTCGGCGTGAGATCGCCGTAAGGTACGCGGCGGACTGCTCAAAAGCACTCGATGTGGTCGCAGGCTGACGGCAAGGACAGGGAGGGATAGTGCTTTACAGGAACGGATTGACGATCTTTACGCCGTCGAATTCCTGACCGTGCTGCATGTCTTCAGTGAGCAGGACGCGGCAGCCGGACTGTTTGGCCATGCGGAGGACGAGTGCGTCCCAGAACGAGAAGCCGTGGAAGCGATGGATGTCGATGGCGGCAAGAATGTCAGTGATTGTGGGCTCAGCTACGTGGAACAGAGCGAAGACCCGAACTCTCTGTTTGGCCAATTCCGAATCCAGTTTGAGTTTTCCTGTGGCCGAGACGAAGTACTCCTGAAGCACTTGAAGCGATACCACTCCTTTCCGCAGGCGGAGGTGGTCCTCTATCAGGTTGAGAGCTTTGGCTTGTTTAGCGGGGTCTCTGGGATCGTCAGAATAGGTAAGGACATTTGTATCGAAGAACGTGCGCACGCTTAACCCCTTTGGGCTCATGTCCTGGGCCACTTGAGCCGGTCCTCATAGATCTCCTCCCGGTTCCATTTCCAGCCCGCCTCGGCTTTGCCCAATCCAGAAGTTTTCCGGAGAAACTCGATCGCCTGTTCCAGGTCGTCGTCTCCAGCGATGTGCTGAAGGTGCTCACGAATCTCCTGATTGATCGTCTTGCCCGTTGCGCGGAGCTTTTCACGGGCGCGCTCAACAAGCTGCTCGTCGATGGAGAGGGTGATGTTCATGCACACAGTATATGTGCGCACGTATACTGTGTCAAATTGTCCATCTCCAGCTTAAAAGCACTCGATGTGGTCGCAGGCGTTCATGAGCGGGACCTGGAGGGTGGAGTCGTGCTCGGGGTCGGAGTAGATGGTGATGGTGGCGGGTTGGTAGTCGGAGGGTTTGGCGGCCATGATGCTGGGGACGAAGGTCTGGGGGTTGCGGTCGTAGAGCGGGAACCAGGTGCTTTGGACTTCGACGACAACGGTGTGGCCGGCCTTGAAGACGTGGTCGACGTCGTGGAGCGAGAATTTGTACTCGTGGACGGAGTTGGGGCGCAGGGGGGTGGGTTTTTCAAAGCTGTCGAGATAGCGGCCGCGGAAGATCTCTTCGTTGGTCATGAGCTGGTAGCCGCGCATTTTGGGGTCGGGGTCGTCGCCGGGGTACTGATCGATGAGCTTGACGACGAGATCGTTGTCGGAGCCGGTGGTGGAGGCGTAGATGTCGGCTAAAACTTCGCCGGTGACGATGAGGTCTTTCTTGAGGACGGGGAGCTTCCAGAGAGCGACGTCCTTGCGATCGGTGACGAAGCGCTGATCCTCGGTGAGCCAGTTGTACCACTCTGAACCTTCGCTGTAAGTGACCTGGATGGGGCGATGGCGGTAGGGGACGGGGTTGGCGGGGTCGCTCAAGTAGGTGGTTTTTGCCGGGACGGTCGAGTCGCTCCAACTGAGCAGGCCCTCGCCCTGGAGGTGAAGGCTGGTGGGTTGGGATGCGGTGGGCGGGAATTGGGAGTAGCGCTTCCAGGTGTTGGAACCGGTCTGGAAGCTGGCGGTGTTTTCAAGATCGAAGCCGGATTTGTTGGAGTTGGGCTCGTCCTTGAGGTAGTGGGCGAAGAATCTGGCCTCGATCCGGGCGCGGAACTCCTTGCCGATGGGCTCGGTGTAGTCGAGATTGCCGAGATGGCGCGAGGACGAGCTCCAGGAGCCGTGGCGCCAGGGGGCGAGGGTGAGGAAGTTCTGGTGGTTGGCGTCGTGGGGCTCGAGTGTGGAGTACTCGATCTGCGGGCCGAACATGTCTTCCTGGTCGTAGTAGCCGCCGACGGTGAGGGTGGGGACGGTGACCGCGTTGAGCGAGTGCTGGACGCCGCGTGAGGACCAGACGCTGTCATAGGCGGGGTGATCGAGGAAGAGCTTCCAGGTGGGCAGGACTTTGGAGCCGGATTTTTTTACGGCTTCAGCGAAGGAGCCGCGTTCGAGGAAGTAGTCGTAGCCGTCGCGGGGCTTGCCGTCCTTGTCCTTGCCGTAGTCGACTTTGACCTCTTCCTTGCCGGACTCCATTCCCAGCACGTAGTCGTAGCCGTAGCTCTGGCGGAAGGCGCCGTTGTGGAAGAAGTCGTCGCCCATCCAGACGTCGATCATGGTGGCCTGGGGAGAGATGGCTTTGACGGCCGGGTGGGGGTCGATGCCGGCCATGGTGGCCAGGAAGCCGGGATAGCTGGTGCCGACAAAGCCGGCGCGGCCGTTGTTGCCGGAGACGTTGGCGAGCAGCCAGGCGACAGTGTCGTAAGTGTCGGTGCTCTCGTCGACGGCTTGGGGGTCGCGATGGTCGGCCAGCGGGCGGGCCATGATGAACTCGCCCTCGCTCTTGTGGCGGCCGCGAATGTCCTGGGAGACGTAGATGTAGCCGTCGCGGGCCAGCTCGGGACGGCTGTTGAAGAACGACGCGCGATTGGTGCCGTCCGCTCCGTAGGGGGTGCGCTGGATGAGGAAGGGGAGCGGGGCGGCGATGTCGGCGGGCTTGAGGATGACGGCGTGGAGCTTGACGCCGTCGCGCATGGGGATCATGACCTCGGAGCGCTGGTAGTCGTGGAAGAGGTGATGAACGGGCGGGCCGGTGCGGCGGTAGACGGAGCCTTCCGGGTCAGGGGAGACGGCAAGGGTGACGCCGCGGCCGCTGGCGTCGAGGGTGAATGTGAGGGTGATCTTCGCATCGGGGACGCCGAACTGGAGGGCGGAGACGGGCTTGAGTTCGGTGGGAACGTTGCGCTCCGATTCGGCGATGAGTTTGCCGTCCTGCACATAGAAGCTGAAAGGCGTGTCGGGGTCGGCGGGGTCGGTGTACTCGCCTGCGAGGGCTTCAAGCTGGGCGGCGGAGGGAGCGGCGGCCTGGGTTTCCGGGACTGCCTGGGCTTGCGGCAGGGGCCGGGCAAGAGCAGGAGCTGGGGGGAGCAGGGCGAGGCAGAGAACGGCGAGTGCGAGACGGAGACGGGGCAAGAACGAGACCTCCTGGGGCGGGATCAGTGCGCGTGGCCGTGGCGGCCGTGTTGGTGGGCGCTGGCCAGTTCTTCAATGGGAACGACGCAGCCTTCGAGCTCTTCGCAGCCCAGGTGCTCGAACTGGATGGTGGTGTGGCTGATATGGAAGTGGCCGTTGAGGACGTGGTTGAGCTTGACGAGGATGCAGGCGCTTTCAGAGGGGGGAATGTCGGCGATGGTGACGTGGCAGGCGAGGGCGCGGGACTGGGAGCCGAGGCTCCAGATATGAAGGTCGTGGACGTTGACGACGCCCTCGACGGCCTCCATGCCGGCGCGAATGGCCGGGAGCGAGACGCCGCGGGGGGTGCCTTCGAGGAGGATGTTGAGGGTTTCGCGGACGATGCCGAAGCTGGACCAGAAAATAAAGGCGGCGATGAGCAGCGAGAGGACGGGGTCGATCCAGTTGCGGCCGGTCAGCAGGATGCCTGCGCCGCCGGCGATGACGGCGGCGGTGGAGAGGGTGTCGCCGGCCATGTGGAGGAAGGCCGAGCGCAGGTTGACGTCGCGGGCCACGCGCCACAGGAGGGCGGCGATGACGCCGTTCATGACCACGCCGGCGGCGGCCACGATCATCATCAGGCGGGGCTGGACGGCGACAGGCGCCGAGAGGCGGTGGACGGCCTCGACGGCGATCCAGAGGGAGATGACGATGAGCGTGGCCGCGTTGATGAAGGCGGCGAGCACGCCGGCGCGCTGGTAGCCGAAGGTCTTGGAGTCGCTGACGGGGCGGGTCTGGAAGTAGACGGCGGCAAAGCTGAGCAGCAGGGCCAGGAAGTCGGACATATTGTGGCCGGCTTCGGAGAGGAGCGCGAGCGAATGGGCGCGCAGGCCGGCCACGAAGGTGACGGCGACATAGGCGAGCGTGGCCACCAGCGAGAAGCGCAAGACGGATTTTGTTCTGTTGGCGCCGGACGAGGAGGGCGCGGCGTGGAGATGCATAAGCGGAAGTATACCGGGGGTGGGTATAGGTTGCCAAGTGAGCCTGGCGGCGGGTAGTGGGGTCATAGCGTAAATACACTGCTTTCCGCTTGCAAGACAGAATTGATGTCAATCTCCTTAACCGACCGCCGCGGAAAACCAGCCCCCTCTGGCTCCCTTGCTTGCTTCATTGCGGCAGCGTGCTCGTCTCACTGCATGCCACCACGAGCGGCTCCCCATCCAGAAGCCATCAATGTGCAACTCTGGGAAAGGGCGAATCACAGTTTCGTGGTGAAGGTCTACAGCGAGCCGGAAGAGACGAAAGAGCGTTAAAGTCCTGGCCACTTCGTCACGGTCGAAAAGAGCATCCGGCGCGGGAGCCCCGATCTGGAGAAGGCCGGCACGTCGCAAGTAGAGAGAAAGAACGGTTCGCTTCGGCAATGGTGCAAACGGCTAACAAGGTTGACGTATGCTTTCGGCAAGAAGAAAGAGAACCTGAGGACGGCGCTGGCATTGCATTTCTGGTTCTATAATTTCGCCCGGATTCACGGCACACTGCGGGTGACGCCTGCAGTGGAATCCGGGATTATCGATCACATCTGGACGATTCAGGAATTGATAGCCTGATGAACCTGATTGAAGCGCCCGTCTTGGAGTACAAGAAACTTACAGAGGCCGCATACAGATTTAATCAGATATCTCAAAAACACTACATACGTGCCAAACTCCCGGCGAAAGGGCTGGAGGATTTAGCCATTCGCATCGTCTAACGTGGTGTAAAACACCATTGTCTCTGTACAGAATTTCGCTTAATACATAGATGATTTCCTTCCCGCTGATTAGGTCGTTTAACTGCTCAGCAGTTGCCGTGAGTTTCTGATTGTGGTCGCGCCAAGCCCATGCCGTACTAAACATACTATCTCCCGGCTGCATAGTAACAGGATTAAGCTTTGCGTTATTCTCTCCAACGAGGACTTCGTTTTTGAATTTTTCCAAGATTACACGTTCAGTTTCTAATTTATTGTCAGACGCAAAGTATGCCGCCGCCCCAAGACCCAAAGAGTCTACTGGATTCGGCCCCGTCGCTCGGTAATATATATTAAAGGCGACCTCATCCCCCGGCCTAAAATTTCCTCCCGGCCTATTCGGTGTCTCACTACCCATAAAAATTGGATTGCCATCGAAAATTGCATAACTTCTAACTGTTGCTGGATGTTTTGCTTGCGATGTTTGCAGGGGCTCAGATCGTGAGGAACTTGCTGAAGTCGGGGAAACAATTGGCAACGCTGCTTGTGGTCCCGGCGGAGTCTGCCGCTGTTGAGGCTGTGGTTCCCGTGGAGTCGGTGCTGCTTTCTTTTCTGGCTGCTGTTTTGAGGCCTGAGTTTGGCTAGAAAGCTGTTCGCTCTGATCGTGCTGCCGTACCGCCCATACCCCGAATCTGCTACCCAGCCCAGCTAAAACGACTCCCGCTAGAATCAGAACTAAAGATCGCGCAATAATGGTGAGACCGCGTATTTTTTCTGCTCGGGCAATCCAAACGAATGATATTGCCCACGCCACCAGGATGCTGATGGCCACGACCGTGCGGACTCCTGCAACGGCGAGCACTAGTAGCACCGGAGCGAGAATGACCGCGAAGGCTGGGTGAGAAATGAACTGGTCAACCAGCCAAACAAGTGATCGATCAATGTCAGGTATAAGCTGAGGGAAGCGAGCAACAAGCTGGCCGTGCAGCCATCTGTCGGCTGTTGTAAACTTGCGCCACCATTTGCGCAGAATGCCCATTGCAAGGATCGTCTCACCGGGCGCCACCTTGCGTCGATCCCGTTACCATGTAGACAAGCGAAGATTAAGAGAAAACCCAGCGTATCCACGCTATGACCCCGCCGCCCGGGGGTGGGTATAGGTTGCCAAGTGAGCCTGGCGGTGGGTAGTGGGCTAATTTGAAATACACCGGCTTATATGCAGAAGGTGGCAGAGTAGATGCTTGGGTGCTCATCTGCCTCCGGGGTATCATGGCGCATATCGGGGGGCACAGAATGGTTCACGAAATACTTCATGAGCTGTTTCAATGGCATTCTATCCATGAAATTCTCCACCTATTGAGTGGTTGTGTGGGCTCGTTCCTTGGAACCTGGGCCTACTTCTTGATATTCCAAGGGCGCAGAATCGAAAAACAACCTCGGAGCGATTAGGTTCCGATTGCGGCAGCCAATGTGCTGCGAATCCACTGTGAGACGTTCTGGTTGCTGGCCTTGGCTGCGGCTTCCACCCCAGGCGCAAAAATCCGCCGCGGCGGACGCCGACGGTGGGGCACCCAGTTAGTGTGGGGCGCCCAGTTAGGGTGGGGCACCTAGTTTTGGTACAAAATCATGCGGTCAAAGGCCTAGGGAACCTCTGAACAGGTCCAGCAGGTGAGCAGACCATCCCTCAGGGGCTAAAGCCCACGCTGATTTTGCAGCACTTGCGGCACGACTAAAGTCGTGCCCTTTCAAAACATCGGCTTAATCAGAGATTCCCTAGGACGCTACCCGGCGGTGCGGAGTGAGCCCGCGTCAGCCGCGGCCGGGGCGGAGGTGGGTGAGGTCCAGGGGTTCGGGGTTGTCGTAGGCGGGGAGCACGGGAAGGCCGGCGCGCATGCCGGTCCACTCCTCGGCCACGACGATGCTGTTCTGGGGATTGCCGGGCTGGTAGCGGACGGTGCAGGGAAAGCCGGCGCGGACCAGGGCGGCATCGACCACGCCGCCGAGGTCGGTAATGTCCTGGGAGCACTGATAGTCCACGCCGCCGATGCGATAGCTGAAGAGCAGCATGGTGAGGGTGCGGCGGGGCGCGTCTTTGGATGGGGCTGGGGCGTCGACTTGGTGCATGTCGAGCAACATGCCGTCGACGAGACGCCCGAATTGCACCAGGAACTGGCGGCGGGCGCGCTCCAACTCCTCAGCCGTGGGACGCTTGCGAAAGATGAGCCAAAAGGCAAGCGCAGTGAAGGCGGCCAGGGCCAGCAAGCCGGAGGCGATCTCCCATAAATTGGCGCGGAGGAGGGTCATTGGAGGCGGGACACCACCCCGGGGGGTCCCAAGTAGAGGATACAGCAGCGGGAATCCGCGCGGTCCGCATGGTGGGCGCGGCAGCGGCGGGGTTTCTTGCTGCGATATACTCGTGACTACATCTTGAATGAGTTCCGGCCTGCCGGAGGCTGGATTTGCGGGGGTTTTTTTCTTGGCTTTGGAGAGTAGTTCCGCAGTCGCACAACGTTCCCGGATCCGGAACCGGATTCGATCGACCACGGTGATCTGCGTGCGGCGCAACGGCGAGGTGGTGATGGCCGCCGACGGGCAGGTGACGCTGGGCGACCATGTGCTGAAGCACTCGGCGAAGAAGATACGGCGGCTTTACCAGGACAAGATTCTGGCGGGATTTGCCGGCTCGACGGCGGACGCCTTCAGCCTGTTTTCGCGCTTCGAGACCAAACTGGAGCAGTACGCGGGGAATTTGAACCGGTCGGCGGTGGAGCTGGCCAAGGACTGGCGCACGGACAAGATGCTGCGCAACCTGGAGGCCCTGCTGCTGGTGGCCGACAAGGGGCAGACGTTTCTGATTTCCGGGTCAGGGGATGTGATCGATCCGGACGAGGCGCTGGCGGCGATCGGGTCAGGGGGCAGCTATGCAACGGCGGCGGCGCGCGCGCTGATGGAAAATACCGACCTGAGCGCGCGGGAGATTGCCGAGAAGGCGATGAAGATTGCCGGGGAGATCTGCATTTATACCAACGACCACGTGACGATTGAGGAGTTGAAGGGGTAGCGCAAAGTTCAGCTGCCCTGTTTATTTATGGCCATTTATCTGCCCGCATCCGCTGAAGAACAGGATCTCTCGCTGGACGAACTGACGCCGCGCGAGATCGTGACCGAGCTCGACAAGCACGTGGTGGGCCAGAAGGCGGCCAAGCGCGCGGTGGCCATTGCGCTGCGCAACCGGCAGCGGCGGCAAAAGCTGCCCCCGGACATGGCCGACGACATCATGCCCAAGAACATCATCATGATCGGGCCTACGGGGGTGGGCAAGACGGAGATTGCGCGGCGGCTGGCCAAGCTGACCGGCTCGCCGTTCCTGAAGGTGGAGGCCTCGAAGTTTACCGAGGTGGGCTACGTGGGGCGCGATGTGGAGTCGATGATCCGCGACCTGGTGGAGATCGCCATCGACATGGTGCGGGAGGAGCGGCTGGAAGAGGTGGAAGACAAGGCGGAGATGAACGCCGAGGAGCGGCTGCTGGACGTGCTGCTGCCGCCTCCGCCGTCCACGCCGCCGGCCCAGGAGGGCCAACTCACTCTGCCCGGTTCCGACAGCTACCAGCGGTCGCGCGAGAAGCTGCGGCAACAGTTCCGCGAGGGCAAGCTGGACGAGCGCCAGGTGGAGCTGGACGTGCGCGATCGCGGCACGCCGCAGTTCGGGATCATCAGCAACCAGAACCTCGAGGACATGGAGATGAGCCTCAAGGATATGCTGCCGAACATCTTCGGCGGGAGCTCGAAGAAGCGAAAGATGAAGGTGAGCGACGCGTTCGACTACCTGGTGCAGGAAGAAGAGGGCCGGCTGATCGACATGGACCAGGTGAACCGCGTGGCCACGGAGCGGGTGGAGTCGAGCGGGATAATTTTTCTGGATGAGATCGACAAGATTGCCGGGCGCGAGGGCGGGCACGGGCCGGACGTTTCGCGCGAGGGGGTGCAGCGGGACATTCTGCCGATTGTGGAAGGAACGACGGTGAACACGCGCTACGGGATGGTGCGCACCGACCATATTCTGTTCATCGCCGCGGGCGCGTTTCATGTTTCGAAACCCAGCGATCTTATTCCCGAGTTACAGGGGCGGTTTCCCATCCGGGTGGAGTTACACTCGCTGACCGTGGACGACTTTCTGCGCATTCTGACCGAGCCCAAAGCTTCGCTGACCAAGCAATACGCGGCGCTGCTGGAGACCGAGGGAGTTAGGCTGGAGTTTGCGCCCGAGGCGCTGAGGGAGATGGCGGAGTTTGCGTTCAAGGTGAACGAACAGACGGAAAACATCGGGGCGCGCAGGCTGCACACGATCATGGAGCGGGTGCTTGAAGATGTGAGCTTCCTGGCGCCGGACGTGGCGCGGCGGGCACCGGACGATGAGGCTGCCGCGGTGCTGAAGGAGGCGATCAAGCGCGAGTCTTCCACGCCGCTGCCTTACGAGGAACGGATGACGGCTTCGGGTCCGGAGAAGGTGTTTCTGATCGACGCCGAGTATGTGAAGCAGATGGTGGCGTCGACGGTGAAGGATCAGGATTTGAGCCGGTACATACTGTAGCGAGCGAGTATTTTTCGATTGCACAGCGGCCGGGCTTCTGGTACGTTTTTCTCGTACCTCGCGAGTCCGCGCGCTGGAACGAAAATGAGCGGGCTCTACCTGCACTCTCCTGCTTCTGAGGGAATGTGGATGGGGGCGCAATCAGAAGCACGCCTGGGAAGGGTGTGCCTGCGCGCTCACGAATCCGCACCGCCTTTTCCTCGATTCCACTCGATTCAAAGCAAAGGAGAGAAATCATGGGTCATCCCGTACAGCACCATCACATCAACTACATCGAGTTCGCATCGACCGACATCGAGCGGACGAAACAGTTCTACGCGACGGTCTTCGGGTGGAGCTTTCAGGACTATGGGCCGGAGTACGTCAGCTTCGACGCGGCCAGCGCGGGCATCGACGGCGGGTTCGCGAAGGGCGAGGCGCATGAGTGGCCGGGCAAGTTTGCGCCGCTGATTGTGCTCTACTCCGCGGATCTGGAGGCAACGGAGGCGGCGGTCGTGGCGGCGGGCGGCAGCATTGTGGTGCCGACGTTCAAGTTTCCGGGCGGGCGGCGGTTCCACTTCTCCGACGGGGTGGGGAATGTGCTGGCGGTGTGGTCGGAGTAACTTCGGTCAGATAAAGGGGCCTGTTGAAGTCTGTGGTTTCCCACCCTTGCGGCAGAAAAAAGCCGGGGCGGATCTCGAGGGTGGGGCACGGGGCTGTTGTTGTTGGGAAAGTGCGAAAGACACGACGGTGAGGGTTCCTGGTTTCCCACCCTTGCGGCAGAAAAAAGCCGCAAGGATGGGGCACGGGGCTTTTTTGGTTGGGGGAGTGCAAAAGACACGACGGTGAAGGATTCTGGTTTCCCACCCTTGCGGCAGAAAAAAGCCGGGGCGGATCGCGAGGGTGGGGCACGGGGCTGTTGTTGTTGGGAAAGTGCGAAAGACACGACGGTGAGGGTTCCTGGTTTCCCACCCTTGCGGCGGAAAAAAGCCGCAAGGATGGGGCACGGGGCTTTTGTGGTTGGGAAAGTGCGAAAGACACGACGGTGAGGGTTCCTGGTTTCCCACCCTTGCGGCAGAAAAAAGCCGCAAGGATGGGGCACGGGGCTTTTGTGGTTGGGAAAGTGTGAACGACACGACGGTGAGGGTTCCTGGTTTCCCACCCTTGCGGCAGAAAAAAGCCGCAAGGATGGGGCACCCGGCGGATCGCGAGGATGGGGCACGGGGCTTTTGTGGTTGGGAAAGTGCGAAAGATACGGCGGTGAGGGTTCCTGGTTTCCCACCCTTGCGGCAGAAAAAAGCCGCAAGGATGGGGCACGAGGCGGATCGCGAGGGTGGGGCACGGGGCGGATCGCCAGGGTGGGGCACCCGGCTTTTGTGGTTGGGAGAGTGCGAAAGATACGGCGCCGGGTTGGTTGCTAGTTCACCTGCGGCGGGAGCATCAGGGGCTTGCGGGGCCCTATTTCTTCGCGGACCAGGGTGAGGCCGAGGATGCAGCGCTCGAAACGGTCGGAAAGGCGCGCAAAGAGCGGGGCTTCCTGCTCATACTCGAAGAGATTGAACTGGCTGACGATGAAGTAACTCTCCTTGCCGGCGTGAATGAGTTCGTCGAGACTGGGCTGGTGGCGGCGGCGGCGGCGGTTGGAGCCCACGGCCTCGGGATACATGCCGGCGACGAAGAGGGCGTAGTCGCCGATGTGCTTGCGCAGGGCGCGCTCGGCATCGAAGGAAGGCGCCGTGCCGTGGACGGGGTCGGCGGCGTTGATCATTTCAGTCAGCTCTTCGATGGGGCGGCCTGCTTCGTCGCGCACCTTGTAGAGGTTGTCGGCCTGAGAGAACTCGCAGAGCAGACGGGCGACGTAGGCGGTCATGCCGGGATCGTGCAGCCCCAGCTTGCCCTCGTAACTGTTGCGGACTGCCTGTTGGAAGAAGGGTTCGAGTGGATGAGCCTGGGCCTGCATATACACCTCCCGCCGCCATGCGCACGCGCTGCCGGCTTGCCTTGGGCATTGGCCGGTTGCTCGATTGCGTGGAGCCGGGGACTCCAGCCACTGCCTGTTTATCGTACTTTGACATTTAACTTATCGGAATAAGTATCAATTTTGAGCAGGGAAGGGCGAATTTCTTGGCAGAGTGGCATCTCGATTGCGAACGAGATGCAGACTGAAAACGAAAAGGCAGCCGCGGCGGGCTGCCCTTGGCGCCGATCGGTGCGCGGCGATCAGACGGTTGCGGGGGTGCGGGACTCGAGCTCGGCAAGGCGCTTGGCGAGCAGGGATTCGAGTTTGACGAGGGCGGCCGAGAAGCCTTCAATGCCTTCCTTGAGCTTGTCGGTGGCCATGCGGTCGGCGGCGTGCATGCGGTCGAAGGTTGGCTTGTCCACGACAATTCTTTCGATGGGCAGGGCCTTGGCGGCATCGGGCGAGAGCTTGCGGGGCAGGTCGTCCTGGGTGGCTTCAAGCTCGGCCAGCAGTTGCGGGGAGATGGTGAGCAGGTCGCAGCCGGCCAGCTCACGGATCTCGCCGATGTTGCGGAAGCTGGCGCCCATGACCACAGTCTTGTAGTCGAACTTCTTGAAGTAGTTGTAGACATTGGTGACGGACTGGACGCCGGGATCGTCAGCGCCGTGGTAATCCTTGCCGGTGTCTTTCTTGTACCAGTCGAGGATGCGGCCGACGAAGGGCGAGACCAGGGTGACGCCGGCCTCGGCCGCGGCGACGGCCTGGTGGAGGCCGAAGAGGAGGGTGAGGTTGCAGTGAATGCCTTCATTTTCGAGGACTTCGGCGGCGCGGATGCCTTCCCAGGTGGAGGCGATCTTGATGAGCACGTGGTCGCGGCCGATGCCGGCATGGTCGTACTGGGCAATGATGCTGCGCGCCTGGACGATGGTGGCGCAGGTGTCGTAGGAGAGGCGCGCATCGACTTCTGTAGATACACGGCCGGGGACGATGGCGAGAATCTTCCTGCCGAAGGCGATGGCGAGGCGCTGGAAGGCGAGCTTGGCGACGTCGGGATCGGTGGCGCTGTCGCCGAGCTCCTTGCGGGCGTCAAGGAGGACGCCGTCGACAATGGGCTGATACTGCGGCAACTGGGCGGCGGCGGTGATGAGCGAGGGGTTGGTGGTGGCGTCCTGGGGGCGAAACTTCTCCATGGCTTCGATGTCGCCGGTGTCGGCGACCACCACGGTGTAGTTGCGCAACTGTTCGAGCAGATTCTGCGGCATGATTCCTCCTGGGGAAGGGCGCTCAGGGCTGGAGCGCGTTCGGCACCAGTGTACTGCTATTTCAGATGCAGGAGATGAAGCGCGGTTGCATGCGAACGATTTGCGGGTTCAGCCGGCGTCCATTTCGACGGTGCTGGCGAGCACGCCGAGGCCGGGGATGGACACTTCGACACGGTCGCCGGCGGCCAGCGGGCCAACGCCGGCGGGGGTTCCGGTGAGGACCAGGTCGCCGGGTTCGAGGGTGAGGACGGCGGTGATGTAGGCGAGCAGCGCGGGGATGGGAAAGATGAAGTCGAGGGTCGAGCCGTGCTGGCGGACCTCATTGTTGACGCGGGTTTCGATGGTGAGGCCGGCTGCGGGGTCCAGCTCGTCGCTGACGATGGGGCCGACGGGGCAAAAGGTGTCAAACCCCTTGGCGCGGGTCCATTGGCCGTCTTTCTTTTGCAGGTCGCGGGCGGTTACGTCGTTGGCCAGGGTGCAGCCGCGGACGAAGGCGCGCCAGCCGGCATGGGGACTGAGCTTGCGGGCGCGTTGGGCGATGACCAGAGCCAGCTCGCCCTCGAAGTCCACGCGGGTTGAGGCGGTGGGAATGCGAACGACGCCGCCGGGCTTGAGCAGCGATGAGGGCGGCTTGAAGAAAAGCAGCGGCTCGGCGGGAATCTCGTTGCCCAGTTCTCTGGCGTGATCGCGATAGTTGCGGCCCACGCAGACGATTTTGGAGGGCGTGACCGGGGGCAGCAGGTCGGCGGCGGTGAGCGGCATGGGTTCGAAGTCGAAACTCCACGAAGTGGCCCGGCCATGCTCCAGACGGAAGGCCAGGTCATCTTCCGGGGCGCGGGTCAGATCGACGATCCACGGCTCGCCGGCGCGATCTTCAACGGCGCCGTAGTGGGTCTTGTTTTCGAAGAGAAAACGGCAGTATTTCATGGGGAAATCCTTGCGTTGGTTGGGCCAAGGCGCACTCTCGACGGTCTCTACCGCAGCAGAGCGCTGAAGCCGGCCTGCTCGAAATGCTTGTCGTGCGTGAGCGCGGCATCGATGCCGTACTGCCGCATGATGAGAGAGCTTGAGCAGTCCGTCATGCTCCAATCCTTGTCGGGTCGGTCGCAATAGAGCTGGAATGCATCGGCGAAAGCCTCGCGCATCTGAGGTTCCACAGTCACCTTGGGGTTTGTCTTGAGTGCAGTTACTGCATTTGACACCAGCGAGCGGAGGTAAGGACCCCTCGTGGCGAAGCCATTCAACAGCTCGATCAAAACCCAATCGCTGGTGACGATCTCGACTCCCGCCAGTGTTGCGAAGAGCCTGTGCGCTTCTTCGTGCAATGCATCCCGAGGCATGAGCAGAGCAATCCAATACCCCGTGTCTGCGAACACGTGTGTCATTCCGAGTCTTTCGGCGATCCGTAAAGGTAATGGTCCAAATTCTTCGATAGGTCGACGGGAACTTTTGACCACTCTTCCATGGGAATCTGCTGCCCCAGCCGCACAAAGATCTCGCTTATAGAATCCTCATTCTGGGCGGGCGGAGTCTGAGTCGCGGAGTCCCGAGCGTCCAAAAGATCAAGTCCCTTCTGGATCACCTCGGCGGGCGACTGAAAACGTCCGCTTTGTACCTTGGAGGCGATTCGATGCTCCAGATCCGGGTTTAAGAGAATATCCATCGTGTGCCTCTTCCGAGCCGATCGCTCTTGTGTTGCATCACTCCGCGCCATACTGATTCTACCAAAACCAACGATCCTCGCTCGATGGGAGACGATTGGCCCATGCTCCCTTTCGGATTTCTATGGGTTGGGGACTGTCTCTTCGGCCTCGGGAGAACGGGCGCTTTCATGGCCGAGCTGGTCGATGGCGCTGACGGCGTAGCGGTAGGTGTGGCCGGGCTGGACGTGGGCGTCGTGGAAGGCTGGGCCGATGAGCGGCTGCGGGGGCGAGATGCGCTGCCAGGTTCCATTTGCCGCGTCGCCTTGGCGGCGATAGACAAGATAGCCGGCCAGATCGGCGTCGGTGACGGGCTGCCAGCTCAGATCGATCGATGGCTCCGTGGCGACGCCGGCTGCGGTGGCCACGGCGGCCAGTCCGGCAGGCACGTCGGGCGGAAAGACGTCCTGAGCCTCGACGCGCACCGGATCGGAGAGCGGGCCGGCAAGCTCCAGCGTCTCGGCGCCGACGGTGAGGCGGGCGACGCGCTGGGCGCGATACTCATAGGTCTGGCCGAAGCGGATTTCCTTGTCCAGAGCTCGATCCGGGCTTCGGCCGGATTGGACGCCGGAGTCTACCAGCAGGCTTTGCTCGAGTGGCTCCGGCGGCGGGGCAAGAATGCCTTGCTGGGAGGGGGGCTTGGCGGACTCGGCTTTGGGCTGGGGCGTGAGCAGCTTGCGATGGAGCCGGATAACGGTGGGGGACGATGGTTGCGATGCTTCCGGGCCGGGAGTCCAGCGGAGGACTACGCCTTCCTTGCGTACCTGGGCGGAGAGGCCGGCTACGGGAGCGGGCGCTTCGCCGGCCAGCACGACGGCGGCATTCGAGAGGCCCGCCGAGCGTCCATGGCGATTCTTCAGCTCGATAAAATAGGTGAGGGAACGGGGCGGGCCGGCGGCCAGCGCGGACGCGAGCGTCTCAGTGAAGGCGCCGTGGGCATCGGGAGCCAGTTGCAGGGCGGCGTCCACCGATGCGCAGGTTCCCGAGCCTTCCTTGCGGCAGATGCGCACCGGGAGATTGCCCTTGAGCAGCAGCTTATCGGTGTTCTTTTTGGGCATGGTCCAGGTGAGCGAGACCTGGTTGCCGGTGCGGGACGCAGACAGATCGTTTACCGGGTCAGGCAGCTTGAGCGAGGGCGGCATAGGCGCGCCCGGCGTGCCGCAGCCGGTGAAGAACAGTGCGCCGGCCACGCTGAGGGCCATGGCGGCGGGCAGGGCTCTTTGGGAAACGACCTTCATTGGGCTGTCAGTCACTCTATTGGAAGTCTAATGGAGCGGCGTGGGAGTGAACCGTGCGCCTCGCAAAATGGGGCGCGTGGGTTTTAGGGCTGGGGAAAGGAACGCCGGGTTGAGATTTGTGGTTTCCCAGGTCTCAGAATCGAGACCTGGGGCACCCAGGTTTTGCGGAGGGAGTGCGAATCATGATGCTCGCCGGACTACTCGACGCGCAGGGCCTGCATGGGGTCCAGCTTGGCGGCGCGGGTTGCGGGCAGCCAGACGGCTAGCAGGGCAACGGCGGCGAGGATCAGCGGGACGGTGATGAAGACGGTGGGGTCCCAGGATTTGACGCCGAAGAGGAAGCTGGCGATGAGACGGGTGAGGCCGAAGGATGCGGCGATGCCCAGGACTACTCCGGCGATGGTGAGCCTCATGCCGTGCCAGACGACGAGGTTGCGGATGGTGGAGCGGTCCGCGCCGAGAGCCATGCGGATGCCCAGCTCCTGGGTTCGCTGCTGGACGGAGTAGGCCATGAGGCCGTAGATGCCGATGGCGGCCAGCACCAGCGCCACGGCGCCGAAGATGGTGAGCAGCAGCATGTTGAAGCTTTCGCGGGCGGTGGAGCGTGCGACGATCTCATCCATGGTTCGCACGCGCGCCACCGGAAAGCCTCCGCTGGCGACGCGCAGTTGCTCAGTGATGGCGGCAATGAACTGATGCGGGTCGCCATGGGTGCGCACCACCCACCTGAGTGGCACGATGCGCGCATTGAGCGCGGTCATGCCGTCGGTGACCTGCGCGTCGGGAACAATCATCATGGAGCCGGGGTCGCGGCCGAGGCCTCCTTCGTGGGTGTCGCCGACCACGCCGACGATCTGGCGCGCCGGCTCTTCGAACTCCGGACCGACGCCATGGCCGATGACGATCTGCTGGCCCACGGGATTGTCTTTGGGGAAGTACTGTTTGGCGAGGGCCTGGTTGATGAGGACCACGCCGGGCGCGGCGGCGGTGTCGTTTTCCGTGAAGTCGCGCCCGCGCAGAATGGGGATCTTGAATAATTCGTAATACCCGGGCGAGGCGCTCATCCATCCACCGCCAGGTGTGTCATTGCCCTTCACGGGCGGGCGGCCGACGATCGTGAACGGCAGGCCAAACTGGCCCTGGATGGGCAGACAGCAGGTGGAGGCTGAAGCCTCAACGCCGGGGATGGCGTTGAGGCGATCGCGGCCATCGCGCGAGAGCTCGGCCACGCCGGCGGTCTTCTGGAAGCGCGCGCCGGTGAGCGACATCTCCAGAGTGAGCACGTTGTGGGAATCGAAACCGGGATGGACGCCATGCAGGGCGAGAAAGGTGCGGATGAGGAGCGCGGAGCCGACCAGCAGCACCAGGGCGAGGGAAACTTCGCTGATGACCAGCAGGGAACGGGCTTTGCTCTGGCGGAATCCGGTGCCGGAACGGTTGCTGCTCTCCTTCAACGAGGAGTTCAGGTCGGAGCGCGAGGCGCTGAATGCGGGAAAGAGTCCGAAGAGAATGCCGGTGAAGAGCGAGACGGCGAGCGTGAAGCCGAGCACGCGCCAATCGATGCCGATGGCGGCTCCGTCCTCGCCGATGCGGGGAAGGCCGGCGGGGCTGACGGCCAGCAGGGCGCGGACTCCGATGAAACCAAGGATCAGCCCAAGAATGCCGCCGGTCACGGAGAGCAAGACGCTTTCAGTGAGCAACTGGCGGATGATGCGCGCGCGGCCGGCCCCGAGTGCGGAGCGGATGGCGAACTCGCGCTTGCGTCCGGTGGCGCGGACCAGCAGCAGATTAGCGACGTTGGCGCAGGCGATGAGCAGGACCAGGCCGACGGCGCCCATCAGGACCAGCAGCGACTTGCGGACATCGCTCACGATGGAGTCGCGCAAGGGCTCGACGGCGAAACTCTCCTGGGGATTTGCCTCGGGCCAGGCGCGATGGAACTGACCGGCCGCGAGCTTCATCTGTGCGTTGGCCTGGGCCAGCGTGATGCCGGGCTTGAGCATTCCCACGGCCTGAAAGAAGTGGCCCTGGTTGGTGCTGACGGGCTCGAACTGGAAGGGTAGCCAGATATCGGCTTCGGGATCGGAAAGGAAGTCCCTGCCCATCACTCCGACGATCGTGTACGGCTCACTGCCCAGCGAGAGCGACTTGCCAATCGCATTCGGATTGCCGCCGAACTTGCGCTGCCACAAGCCGTAACTCAGCACCACCACCTTGCCGCCGTTGGGCGCGTCTTCCTGCGGCGTGAAGGTACGGCCGAGCATGACCGGAGCGCCGAAGAGGCGGAAATAACCTTCGGTGACGTGGATGCCGTGGATCTGCTCGGGGCGGTCGCCGGTGATGTTGAAGCCGGGACCGGCAAAGTCGTACGCGGCGACCTCCTTGAAGACGCTGGTCTGCTGCTGCCAGACGTGAAACTTGGGAATGGAGGCGATGGCATTGTTGCCATCGGGCGAGGTTAGCTCAAACTCGACGATGCGATCGGCGTCGGGATATGAGAGCGGCTTGAGCAGAACGGCGTTGACCACGGTGAAGATGGCGGTGTTGGCTCCGATGCCCAGCGCCAGGGCTGCGACGGCGGCGATGGTGAAGCCGGGGTTCTTGATGAACATGTGCAGCGCATGTTTGACATCGTTCCAGAGATCGCGCACTGGTGTGCTCCGTTTCCCGATTCATCCACTTTATCGTGAGGAATTGCCTGGTTGGTTTTGCGTCACCGCCGGGCGGTACAATTCTGACGCATTCGAGCTGAAAAGGTGATGCCTCCTGGATCGAAGTTTCCGCATCCTGAAGCCGTCATTGAAAGGAAGTCAGCCGCATGTTGATCTTTGCCGCCATTCTGGCCATCGCCGGCGGCGATCCGCGACGCCTGAAGAAAGCGCTGCTTCTGATCCCCGCATCGACGGTGCTGATGGTGGGATTCAACGTGGCCATCCGGTGCGCGCTGCGCTAGAACCAACCGTTGGGGCTCATGGCTTTCAGGGCGAATGGCGGAATGCAGGGGTTGGGAGCAGGGGCTAAAATAAAGCCGATGGAGATATTCAAGGAGTTTACGATCGAGGCAGCGCGCTACAAAGAAACAGGATTTCGATTGTGCTGCAAGTTGAAAAATCCAAACAGAAACAGCGTGTTTGGGCAAATGCGGCGAGTTGGCCCCCGCTGAAGCGGGGATAGC
>Ga0181524_10002210_pt1 | contig 20537 bp, 17 predicted proteins | sample PEATcosm2014_Bin_34_FD_119761 | JGI IMG/M metagenome (GOLD analysis project Ga0181524, IMG submission 119761) | Peatland microbial communities from MTU Mesocosm Facility, Houghton, MI, USA - PEATcosm2014_Bin05_60_metaG | ecosystem: Environmental > Terrestrial > Soil > Wetlands > Peat | place...
CCACGCCGGTAACCCTTGCCCCTCGTGCTGCATACTCCTTCGACCACCGGCCCCGGCCACACCCCAGATCAAGTGCCCACCGGCCGGTCAACGAACCCCACTCGTCCGCCAAAACCTTGAAGACGCGCTTCATTCCCAATCGATGTGCGTAGTCGGTGAAACTGTTCTCCCACCTGTTTGCGCTGATATCAGTAACCGCGCTGAGCGCCTCTCGCCTATTGCGGGCAATAGCCTGCTGATGTATCCGCAGGTAGTAGCTTTTCATTTCTTCCGCTGACATCTTTGGTTCTGGCATAGGGGTTCTCTCTGCCCAATGGAGAAGGTCAGCACCTCGCGGACGTGGGAGAGCGATCAACTCCGGGGCGCACACCCAGAACCTCTTCAATCATCGTGTGAAGTTGCTGGGCGTTGCGGTCCCACGTGTACTGTCGTGCTGTCTTCGCGGCATTTTCTCCCAAACGTTGCCGCAGGGCAGGATCGTCCAGAAGGCCGCCGATCAGCTTGGCCAGCGATTCCGCATCCCGCGGGTCCCTCAAGACCAGTCCATCGACGCCGTCGGTTATCAGTTCGCTCACACCGGTTTGGGCACTTACGATCACCGGCAGGCCGCACGCCATCGCCTCAAGAGGAGGGATAGCGAAGGAGTCTTCCAGCGAGGGGCCTACATATGCATCCGCGGCCGCATAATAAGACTCCACGTCGAATCGAACGGGAAGGAACGCCAAGCGCCCAGCGAGCCCATATCGCTCGATGAGATCCTTAAATGGCGCAAGGCTATCCTGGCCGCGAATGAACAGCCGCAAGTCCACACCGTGCAGGCGCCCCATGGCTGTGAGCAAGGAATCGAGGCCCTTCTTCCTCAGATCGTTTCCGACGAGGAGCAGGGCAAAGGCGCCGGAGGTCACAAGCCCTAACTCCTGCCGAGCGCGAGGCCGCAACTCCAGCCTGCGCTGAGGATTGAATCGCTCCCGGTCAATTCCGGCGTACACCACAGGGATCGGTTCGCCCGGCGGCCGGAAGGGACAGAGATCGCTTAGGGTCTTTTGGGATACTACTGCCAACCGCAAGTCCTTTCGCGGGTAGACAGCAGCTTCCAGCGTCATAATCAATCGGTAGTAGAGGCGGCGATGAATCAGTCGTGGCCAAGCTCGCAGGGGGCTGGTACCCAAACTCAATTCCCTCCGCGCCTGACGGTAGTACTCAGCGAAGACGATGTGGACGATCACGATGTCAGCATTCAGGCAGTTGGGGCCAGGCGTGAACACGAGGTTGTACCTGACCCCGCGCATCCGTCGGTCCCACCACCGCCACACATGATTGGCGGCAAACCACCATAGAAAATTCACCAAGTGCGGCCCCGGAACCCGCGGTACCTTGTGCCAGATCACCATGCCCTGACCCGGGGGGATCTCGTCAGACCCTGTCACCGCATCGTTTTTCCCCCCTTTTTTTCGGGTACCGGGACGCCTGTTCGCACACTCGACTTGTGCCACGTCCTCCACGCTCTGGCTATAGATGTGAACTTCGTAGCCGTAGTCACGAGCGAGACGCTCAACCAGTTCAGCAATGCTGAGCTCAGTCCCATGTTTCTTGTCCAAGAATGGCGAGACCACCGCGATGCGAGTTTTACCTGGCACGGGCAGAAGTCACCTCCGGTTCGTTAGCATTCTGGTTTACCAACTCCGGCAACCGAAATAAGATACCCACCAACAGCCAAAAGTAGGCGTTGCAGACAAAGTTCTGATATGCCATGAAGCCACCCCAAGTGAACGGGAAAAGCATAAGAAACGCATACCACAGGACAGAGAAGGCCACCGGAAAGGCCCAAGTCCCTTTTAGTCTCAGCGTGGTCTTGAGAGCTGCGAACACCAGACTCGATGCCCATATTAGCCAGAGGATCGGCCCTAGAATTCCGAGTTCGACGATCAGGTTTCCGTACCCATTCTCCACCCAGATGTTGGAGGGAGCTACTTCCATGATCCGGCTCACATACTGTCCGCCCAGAGATGCTGTCCCGATCCCATGCCCCATGGCCCAATCAGGATCTGCGAAGGCCTTCTTCAATTCGGCCATGGGATAGTCCCAAGTGCGTATGCCAACCTCATAGTGTTCGCTACCTGGCATGACGGTTTCCTGATAAAAAGCCCAGTGCGCGCCGATAACGTCCGGAAAAATAATCGCAGCCAAGGCCATAGCCAAGGCCACGAAGATAAGGCTCCGGCGGAGGGCCTTGACAAGCCGGTAGCCTTCGCCCAAGCCTCGCGGGGCGCCCCAAAGCATGGCGGCAGAGAGCACCAGGGCGCTGGCCGCGATATACACAAACGCTCCTCGCGAGCCGGACAACACGCCTGCCAGGGCAACAAGACCGACGGCAGGAAGAACGGTTTTTCGGCCACGCCTTGTCCGTAGAAGCAGGTACCCTGCCGCACCCAGTCCTAATATGAAGCTGAGTATGATGTATTGGCCAAATCGACCATCACTAACAAAAACAGAAGGGGGCCGTAGCACCGCTAAGCCCGAGGGTGTGGATCGCACCAAGTGCCCCAGTAACTCGATATCCGCCCCGCCATGGGGATTAAGGAAATCCAGTCCCACGATCGCCTGGAGAATCCCGACAAGGGAAATCACCGCGGCCAATACCATGCTTACGACGAGGAATCGGCGCAGGTCGTTTTCCTTGCGCAGCATCCCATAGCCCACAAACATCAACGGGATGTAATAGAAATCGAGTTTCAGCCCCAGCAAACCGTAGAATATACTCGGCGAAAGGGGATTAAAAACCTGCACCAGCCCTAAAAGAAAGAACATCACCAACGCGTTTCTAAAGGGCGGCCGGAAGAGAACCGTATCGCGTCGCGTCCGGGCCACGAGGAAAGCCGCATAGGTCACCCCCACCAGCACGTCCTTCCCGAAATAGACGTACATGCTATTGCCCATGTACTTGCGGACCAGGTCCTCAAAGAGCAGCCAGACGAGAAAAAAATAGACGCCGCTTCGCCAGTCGTCTGCAATCCTTCCACCAATGAAGAACGCTGCAAATGCAGCGCCGAGTAGAAGCGCAGTGCGGAAGCTCCCGCCCGCGATCGAATTGCTTAGCTGCCATAGGACATAAAGAATTGCGGCCAAACCTGCCAGCACTATCCACACTTTGCCGATATGCGAAATGTCGACTCGACGGTCAATCATTGGAAACTATTCTGCCAGTCTTGGGCGCGCCCCCTTCGCTGTTGGGGTGAGATAGAGCCATTGCTGACCCGCCGATCTGAACTCTCGAGCGAACTTTCGCCATTTCTCCGGTACGACAGATCCAGTATTGAGATGATCAAAGGTGAAGATCTTAGCGATATGCGAGCAACGAAAACGCTCCAGCATTATGCTCCGTACATCTATGCCGGGAACAGTCTCGTGAAGCTCAATGATTAGATCGCAATTCTTTAGAGCCGATAACGCCGTCCCTTGGAATAGCTTTAACTCGTAACCCTCACAATCGCTGATCACTAAGCAGCGCCGCCCGCGTGTGAGTCTCTCGAGAATCCGCGCGCTGCACCATGATCTCGTATGAATTCGATCGGCTACCATATTCAGGCGTGCCATCCGGCGCAAGTAAGACCGCTCGCGTGGCTCGCAGTCAATTGCGAACACGGAAGTATTCGTTCTGATGGCAAGTCCCACCGCATAATAGCCCTCTCCGCAACCGATGTCGATGATACTGTGGTATCGTTTTGAAGCGACCTCTTCAATGACTGGGTGAAGCTCAAGTTCATAGGTTGCGAACAGGATCGGGATCCCATCACGACTGGCCAGAGACGATTTGGGATAACGCATTCCTCGAAACGGGCCATGCAGTACACTGAGACCGTACTCATCGATCATTTCATTTGTAGCTTGCTCAACTCCCCATTCTCTTAGCAGTTGCCTCTGATAATTTCGGGAACGAATAGACTGGACAGTTGCGAAGAGCCAAGCTGGCGACAAAACTCCAGCCGCCCTTTTGATATGTGGGTTCATCGGTTTCATGAGTAATGGTCCGTAAGGACAATCCTGCCTTAAGGATAATCATACGGTGTCGATCGGCACGCGGCAGCATCACCTCTCGGGGCTGTGAAGCGGCCGAGCAACCGCACCATGCGCCTCAGGCGACGCACCCGACCCTCCCAAGACTTGACGATAAATGGCGAGGTGCTCGGCGACCATCCGGTCCTGCTGGAAGAGCGATAGAGCACGCTGGCGGGCTTTGTTTCCCAACTGGTGGGCCAGTTCGGGGTTGTCCAGCACACGCTTCATGCATTCTGCGAGTGCGCGCGCATTGCCCGGCGGGAAGAGTAGGCCCGCTTCGCCGACCACCTCGCCGAGACCGCCGACGTTTGAGGCAATCACCAGCCGGCCTCTCATCATTTGTTCGATGGCGGCGAGTCCGGCGGTCTCTTCACAGATCGAGGGCATCACAAGTGCTGTGACATCGCGTATGAGGTCTGCGAGCGCTTCGCCCGTGGCGTTACCGGCAAAGAAGGTCTGATCGCACAGCCCCCATTGCTGCACCAGCTTCTCCAGGGCTCCGCGTTCCGGACCGTCGCCGATAAACTTCAGGGAGAAAGTGCAACCCGCCGCATTCAGGCGCCGGGCAGATTCCACGAGCAGGTTCAGCCCCTTCTCACTTACCAACCGGCCGACGTAGGCAAAGCAAACCAGCGAGACTAAGCACTCCTTTTCGGATCGCTGGAGAGCCGGGGGCTGGGCGACGCCATGGTAAATAGTGAAGGTGCGTGGCAGTGCCACGCGCCCGCCCACATGCGCGGTTGGAACGACGTTTCGCGCCACCTTCCCGCACATCCAACGCCGCGGAAAGGTGAGGAGGAGCATCGCCAAGCTCATCCCCCAGCTCACATTCGCGGCGTTGCAGCGCAAGCACTCGGAATAGTTCCGGGCCATGAAATGGCCGGGACAAATTGTCTTGGTCCGCTCGTCGAGCAGCAACCCATTAGGGCAGACTGCCTGATAGCCGCTATGCTCCACTACGACCGGCCTCTTAAGGAGCAGTCCGAACATCATCGGCAAGAAACTTGGACCAGCCAGATGGACCACATCGGCCTCTCGAATCAAGTGGAACAATCTTCCAAGACCGGGCTGTCGCACGACGCGGAACGGCAGGGCTGCGTCATTATTCCCCCCGGCGGGAGTGGGTGTGGCTACCGTGACCTGCGGGTCGTCTTTCCCGGCTCCAACACCCTGCGCTAGGCCCTTTGCCAGTAGCATCACGTAGGTCTCGACGCCACCAACCTGGGGCGCAAACGCGTGGCTGTAAATGAGGATTCGCAACGCGGACATCTTTACTCGATCAGTGGGCATTGACGCGATACTCAGGCCCCATGAGCGCGCGCCCCCGAAGCTGACACCAGGATGCCTTCCACCTTGCCCGTCAGCGCGCCCCAAACGTTACCGAACGGGGGTAAGCGCCCAGCAAGGGAGTCGGCCAGCACCGCCGCCAAGCCCCAGCCACCTCGCTCGCCGATCAGAAACCACCAAGCCATGAAAATCGGCCGCCGCCGCCACGGCAGGTGTTTCAACATGATGTAAGTGTAATTCCGTGTGTAGGAGAAAATACGCCTTGGCCGGTCGGCGCGATCCAAGCCGGGCAAGCGAGGAGCGACGTGGTGATACACAAGGGCTCGAGGCTCATAAATTACTCGCAACCCCTGGCTTTTGGCTTGCAGGCAGAGGTCCAGGCCGTACATGATGGCGTCATCAAAATTCAGGATCGGATCGAACTTGAGGGACGTCAATAGGTCGCGGCGCCAGGCCCAGTTGCACTCCATGACACCTTGCACTTCGATCGGAGAGTCCCCTTGAAGGCTAGTTACGTTGCCCCAGTGTTTGCCATACCAGGAGATGCATCCGGGCCTTCCTTTGAGCCGCGAAGGTTGGGCGCCGAGCGTGATGACCCGCCCTCCCACTACCCCGACGCTGGGGTCAGTGAAAGGCGCCAGAAGATGACCCAACCAGTCCGCAGTGACTGTCACATCGTCGTCGACGAAAGCAACAACGTCCCCGGACGCGAGCTCGAGCCCCTTCTCAACCGGCGGAAGGTGCCCCGTTTCTGTCACCCAGCCTGCCCGCAAGGCCGTCTTACCTGCACACAGTTCTTGTGCTTGGACAAGTGCTTCCTTGGTCGGTGTGTCGTCTTCACGCCCTACCACGATAATTTCGTCTGGCTTCCGGGGGCCTTCAACCAGCGAGCGAATGCATTCGACCACCGGGCCTGGCCGGCGGTAGGTCGGGATGACTACGGTCACAAAGGTCAATTTAGCCCCCAACTGCAGCCCTCCGGTTCGCCTATCCCGAGTGCGCGGGTACGTCTCCCTTAATGTCGAGGCTGCGGGTGACCCTCCAATTGGGACAAGGACCGCGGAGCTTACGCAGGTGGCTGATGTAGCAAATGTGGTTGCCCTTGCGGCCCTGGTCGTGGTAGACCCAATTGAGCTTGCGCCCGGTCATTTGCTCGATGCCCTCGAGCATAGAAACGCTGTTGGCGCGGCCGCTTTCATCCCACGGGACTCGCAACAACGCGAAGTCGGAACCACGTTCCTTGAGGGCCCCGCCCAGTATCCGGCAGTAGTTCCACACAGCGTCCGTGGGAGAGTCTCGTCTTCCGAGAAGGGCAATAATCAAGACGAACTTTTCGGGTTGCCTATAAAGTGGTTTTATGTAAATCGGCTCAGTGAATAACCAAATTGCTGAAACAGCCTCGTCAGCAGCTCAGCGTTTTGGTCGGAATGCACTTCGCACGCCACGCGTGGCCGATGCTCAGAGATCATCTCGCAGGCTCCCATAAGAACCACAGCTCAGTTGCTTTTCCGGACGGGCTCGGCCAGCAGGTGGCGCGGGAATCCGGACTCGCGGGTGAGCCACCTGAGCGAATACTGCTTTTCGGCTAAGTGAGCTTCAATGAACTCCGTAGACCCCCGATCATGAACTTCGCAAATGAGGGTCGGCCTGGCCTTTGATAAAAGCTGCTCAGCCCCGCGCAGGACTTCGACTTCTCCTCCTTCTACGTCAATCTTAACGAGCGTCGGACTTCTGTGACTTTCCGCAAACTCGTCAAGGCTCAGGGCATTCACCTCGATGGTTCCGGAATCAGCAGCTTCGCTGCCTGCCCCGACAACCGCTCCCTGATTGTGGCTTGAGAGCTCGGCGGCACGTTGAAAGCGGAAAGTCCCGGACCGGGACCACACGGCCAGCGGGAAGACGCTGATCTGTGTGAAGAAGCCGTTGCGTAACACCTGCTCGCCGATACGCCCCGCATTCTCAGGATCGGGCTCGAAAGTAAATACAGCCCCCGACTTGCCTACCAAGCGCGCGGCGATCAGGCTGATGAAGCCGATATGCCCGCCAACGTCATAGAAAGACCCGCCTTTACGTAATTGTTCGGCGAGCGCCATCTGAGTCGCCGTTTCGTAAGTCCCCTGCGCGTAGTCAAGCTCGAACCGCGGGTCGACATTCAGCCAGAGTCCTTGGGCTAGCCCCGCCCGCGGTTGGATCCAAACTCGACACCCGCGCGGCAAGGCACTGGCGGCCAATCTCCGAGCTAATCTCCCGAGCACCGGGAGTGCCTGGACAGAGGCGTATAGGCTTCGGAGTCCGGGCGACAGACTGGCGCGAGCAGCCAGTGGCCACGCGCTGCGGTCAGCCTTTGCGGAGGGGGAGTCCATCAGGCATTTCTTCCGCGAGGCGGAATCAAGCCGGTCATCCGCTGCAAGTCCTCGTCGGCACTGCCAGCTTGGAGTCGCAACTTGAAAGGGAGGTTCAAAAAGCCTTTGAGGTGCCCATACACGTTGGAGTCAGTTCTGGAAACGATGCTGAACTCCGGAGCGAGCATAAACTCAGACCAGATATGGCCGTTGTTAACGCGCACTTCCCAGGTGTAAACTCCCGGAACCAGGGGCAAGGATGCAAATTCTTGAACGAAGGTCACTGGGCCGGGATCGAGCTTCAGGTCATAGTGCAGGTGGGACCAGACGATGTTGTTATTGGCATCCTTCAGGTGAATGAAGTATTTCCCTTTGCGAATCGGCTCAATCACCCGCGCCTGAATTCTAATGACGACGCCGTCGGGCCCCTGATCCAAATCCAAGACGTTAGTGCCGCTCGCCTCCACCTGCCAGCGCCCGAAGGTGATCGAGCCGCGCGCTTGGGCGGCAGAAACTTCCCCCTGCGCCAGGCTGGCTGCCTCGTATTGATTCACCAGCAATTTAGCGGGGCCGTCGGCTCGTATGCCTCCGGCATCTATCCAAAGGGCTCGCTTGCAGAGCCGGCGGATTTGGTTCATCTGATGACTTACAAAGAGAATTGTGCGGCCGCCTTCAGCGACCTTGCCCATCTTTCCCAGACACTTCTTCTGGAACTCCAGGTCTCCCACCGAGAGCACTTCGTCCACGAGCAGGATCTCAGGTTCCAGGTGGGCGGCAACTGCAAACGCCAGGCGCATCCTCATTCCGACACTATAATGCTTGACGGGAGTATCGATGAACTTCTCGACCTCGGCGAAGGCCACGATTTCATCGAACTTGCGCAGGATTTCCGCTTTGCTCATTCCCAGGATGGCGCCGCTCAGGAAAACGTTTTCGCGGCCAGTCAACTCCGGATGAAAACCCGTGCCGACTTCAAGAAGGCTGCCCAGGCGCCCGCGAACCTCAGCAAAGCCTTTTGTCGGATAGGTGACGCGGGCAAGAATCTTGAGCAAGGTGGTCTTCCCCGCCCCGTTGCGGCCAATGATTCCGACCACTTCGCCCTGGCGGACCTCAAAGGAAACATCCTGGAGAGCCCAGATGTGGGTGGGGTCACCGTTGGGTGAGGAAGGCTTTCGCGCCCGGAAGAGACGCGCCGGGGCGGACGCGGCGCGGGCAAGTATGTCGCGCAAGGCAAGGTAGCGCTCCCGCTCGCCGATGCGGTAGCGCTTGCCGAGATTCTCAACGTGAATGACGATGTCAGACATGACAGGAGTCAAGAGTCAGAAGTCAGGAGTCAGAAGCAAGGAGCCGGAGACTGTTAACTGTGAACTGTCGACTGTTTTTCAGACTACGTCGGCAATCGTTCCTTCCATCTTGTGGAAGTACGCCAAACCGCCGCCCACCAGGAGCAGAACCATTGCTGTAGAGACCGCGAGCAAGATGTTCGGTGGTTGCCCATGCCCGGTGAGTGCCCAACGAAAGCCCTCGATGACCCCTGCCATGGGATTGAGCCCGTAAAGCCAGCGCCAGCGCTCGGGGACCAGGCTGCTGGGATAGGCTACGGGAGAGGCGAACAGCCAGAACTGCACCAGGAAGGGAATCACGTAGCGCACGTCGCGGTAAATGGCATTTAAGGCGGAGAGCCACAGCCCCACGCCCAGCGCTGTGGCGACCGCCAGGAGCAGGAAGCAGGGAAAAAGCAAAATGGCCAAGCCCGGCATGATGCGGTAATAGGCCATCATGCCCAGGAACACCACGAAGGAGATGCCGAAATCGAGCAACCCCGAAACCACGGCCGAGAGCGGCAGCACCAGGCGGGGGAAATAGACCTTGGTGATCACCTGTTGCTGCTCCACCACCACGGCGGTGGCGTTCTGCAAGGCGCCGGCAAAGTACATCCAGGGAAGCAGGGCGCTGTAGTAAAAGATCGGATAAGGCAGACCGTGCGAGGGCATTTTCGCTAGCTTGCCGAAAAAGAGGCTGAAGACCACCATGGTCATGAAGGGCTGAATCACCGCCCAGGCGGCCCCAATGGCGGTCTGCTTATAGCGAACTTTGATGTCGCGCCAGACAAAGAAATAGAGCAACTCACGCGCCGCCCAAAGCTCCTTGAAATCGATGTCCAGCCACCCGTGCGGCGGAGCGATACGCAACACCGGCGGCTCAACCTGAACAGCTTGCTCTGCCAGTGCGTTCGTCATAAAAGCAGTCGACAGTCGACAGTTCACAGTTGACAGTTCACACTACAGTCAGCCGTTTCCGGTCGAAAGCCGACAGTCTAAGTCTCCTCTCTTCTGACTCCTGACTCCAGTCTCCTGACTTCTAACTCCTAACTTCTATCTCTTGCCCTTTAACTCCTGCTCTCTCAGTTGGCGGATGTCGTCCCGCTCGATACGGTGCATCAGGGCTCTGCGGTTTTCAAAATAGGATGCGAATTCGGCTGCGGCTCGCTGCGGCACCGCGAGGAATTGATTGCGAACCATCTGCTTCCAAGATATCGGTCCACGGGCAGGAACCAAGTGCGTGCCCCACTGGAAAATAAAAGCCAGGTTCCAAACGATGAGGAGAGCGGTGACCGAGCTCGCGATCGCTCTCGCCTTTCGCTCTCTTCCTAACCATTTGGCGAACTCGCTGAGGGAAACCGCCAGACCCAGTACAAACAAAGGCGTGAGGGAAATAAAGAACCGGTTGCCGAACGATGAAATGCCGTCCCAACACGAGTCGATCGCGATGAGATAATAGAGAGCCAAGAGCGCGGTGACAAGGTATGCTGCCAATGCCCGGTCATGCCGGCGGAGGAGGAAGAGTCCGGCCACCGCAGGAATAAGAATGGGCGTCCAGACCAATAAGCCGTGATCAGAGGAGAACAAGACGCTACCCAGACGGGGTGCGGCCCACTGGGTAAAATCTACTCCCCCGCCATATCCGAACGACAGCGGAAGCCCGTAAATAATCTGCCGGGTGATCATGGTGGGCAAGAAAGCGATCAGTGTGGCAAGACAATAAAGTAGATTGCCTCCGAAAAGCCGGCGCAGGGTCTGCCAGTCACGTCCTGGCGCGCGCCAGCTACGCCAGTAACCCTGCAAGGACTCAACGAACGGCACCAGCAATACGGCGATGTTGGCATAATAGACGTCGAGCGCAAGGCCGGAAATCAAACCCAGAATCACCCACTGCCTAAGGGTTCGGCTTTGCCGGGTCCTTTGCCAGTACCAAAGAAAAACCGCTACGGCAAACACCGAGTGAGCGTGCGACCAGGAGGGATTGAAGTACATGTAGACAGGCAGAGAACTCGCGAACCAGATGCCCAGCGTCCCGAGCAAAGCCCAGCGCTCGTCGGTGTAGAGGCACGCCAGTCGAAAGCATATGAGCAAGCCTAGGAAACCGTAGAGCGACGTGGCGAGCGCCATCGTGACGAGATAGGGCCGAGAATAGCCATTCGCCCGGACATTGAACCCAAATCTCTGCAGCGTCAACATAGCGCAGTGGACCGGCAGGAGAAATGGCGCCCAGAGCATGGAAGGTCCAACTGCGAAGTGATTGTCGAGATGGCCGGTCCGCGTGTACTCGTGGGGGTTAATCGTTCCATCCGGCCGGACCCTGCCCATGGTGAAACTCTCGTTTGCAGATCGCCAGTCATTGGTGAAATCCAGCCTGTGCTCCACCATAAGCGATCGGATGTAGGCATAGTAGCCGACACCGTCACCTCTGACCCAGGGGTTGACGAGAGGCAGCGTCAGGAAGAACAGGAGCAGAAGAATCTTGGTATATCGATTGCGTGGGTGCGCCGGGCCAAGGCATTGCGGCGCGGCATCGCTCGACTTATAGTGGGTCGCCAAATTGGCTTGGGTCAACTGGCTCATTCTGCTGTTCTTCCTGTCGTCCTCGCTGGAGGTTCAAGCGCTGCTTCAGGGCGCCGAGCCGGCACACACTTGGCCCTCAAGCTGTAACGCAGGATGCACCACAGAGCTCGAAATCCGTCTTTCCAGGTTATCTTTTTTCCTTCGGCGTAAGTGCGTCCGTAATATGAAATCGGGACCTCGTACACACGCCATCCATTCTTGGCAATCTTGATGGTGATCTCCTGCTCGAACCCAAATCGATCCTCTTCGAGATTGATTCCTTCCAGCACCTCGCGTTTGAATGCCTTGTAGCAGGTCCAAACATCCGAGAGATTCAAGTTAGTAAAGATGCCCGATAGAATCGAAAGGAACCTGTTGCCCACATAATGCCAGAAGAATAGAACTCGATGGGGCCCTCCCAGGAATCGTGACCCGTAGACCACGTCCGCCTCTCCGCAATCGATAGGTTCAAGGAGCCGGTGGAAATCTTGCGGATCGTATTCCAGGTCGGCATCCTGAATGATCGCAATCTGGCCGCGGGCTTCCGCAAATCCCCTTCGCAGTGCTGCTCCCTTGCCGCAGTTCCTTGCTTGGAAAAAAACGCGGATATTATCGGTAGGCAGAATCTTGCAGACACGAGGGAGCAATATCTCGCCACGACCCTGTTCGGCATTCCTGGCTACTTCTGCCAGAACCTCTCGGGTGCCGTCGGTCGAACCATCATCGACAATGATGATCTCCTTCGCCAAGTTCACGTTCTGCACTCTGAGGAGAATCTCTTCAATCGTCTTGCGTTCGTTGTAAACGGGTATCACAATGGAAATCCGAGGGGTTTCTCGCATATTCATGCACCCAGCTTCGGCTTGCGACCGATTGCCAGCAGATTCTTGCCGACGGGGGGTTCCCACCAACGCTCGATCTTCGATGACCAGGGGACCACAAATCGATCATAGTTGCGGACGTCTGAGGACCGGATGGTATCTCTCTTCAGGACTCTAGTCGCTAGGAACCAGCCGAGAACACCAGGAAGGTCAAAGTACCGAAGGAATTCCAAAGAAAACCCAGCCGACCGCAATTCATCGGCCAAGCCGCATTTTGTGTAGCGACGGTAATGGCCGAATTGTCGATCAAGGGTACCGTACAGCGCAGGGAGGGCTGGTGTGAACAGGAGAATCGTGCCGCCGGGCGCGAGAATGCGCTGTGCCGAGCGCAGGAACCTTCTATCGTCCTCGATATGTTCTAGAACGTTTACTGAAACCACGGTGTCAATGTCCCCTGAAACCGGGTAATCGTGCAGGTAGCCGTTTACGCACCTGACCCTACTGTCTTCGGAGAAGCGACGGCTGAGGAGAGGAAACAGATTCGCTGCGGGCTCGAGCGTTGTCAACTCGCGAACATTCATGAGACCGAGGAGAAATGTAGAAAACGTCCCGATTCCGCCACCGACTTCAACTACTCGGGCACCGACATAGGGGCTAAAGAACTTCAGTATCGCACGATAATAATTTCGCGCCTCTATGAAGGCGTCAAGTTCAGTGCCCGAATAGCAAAAGGTATTCGTCATGTCAACCAGACTTGTGCGCGGCGGGCAGCAACCACCACCATAATGCGACGATGCGTAATGCTTTGGATGTTGCGATGTGGTGACTCTGCCCGCTGTCGAGTGGGTCGACAAAAGTCGCGACTGGAGTGTACGTTGCAACCCATGTCTCACGAAATGCTGCAGGCCACGCATGCAGAGCGGGAGATGACTGCAGATCCCAAGCGTTCATGAACATGCGGTATGGGTTTAGATAAGCCGGACGAGAGGCGCCGAAATCGTGTAACACTTGCTTGGGTTATTAATCCCGGATGGTTTGAACCACGTGCGTTCCCGCCGCTATGTGGGCTGCCACCTTATCGATAATCACAGGAAGGGGCGTCGAGGGGCGAAAGTCTGTGAGCCGCATTAGTTTTTCTAACGACGGGACTCGCCGGGCCATGTCCTCAAAGCCCGGTTCGTACGCTTGGTCGTAAGGGATGTAATGAACCGCCGAGGCACTGCTGGTTCTCTGTCTAACAAGAGAAGCCAATTCTTCAATGGTAATTTCGTGGTCGTTGCCGATATTCACCACTTCACCGACCGCGCGGTCCGTATCCATCAGTCTAAGAATCGCCTCAACGGCATCCCCGACGTAGCCAAAGCAGCGGCTCTGCTTGCCCGTCCCAAATACGGTCAGGGGTTGGCCGCTCAGGGCTTGGGTCACGAAAGTTGGCAGCACCATCCCGTAGCGGCCGGTCTGGCGGGGGCCGACCGTGTTGAAGAGTCTGCCAATCACCACCGGCAACCTCTTCTCCTTCCAGTACGCTAAGGCGAGGAACTCATCCAAAGCCTTGGAAGCGGCATAGGACCAACGAGCCTTGACGGTGGGGCCGAGGGTGGTGTCGTCATCCTCACTGAACGGTACTTTGTTGTTTTTGCCATAGACCTCGGAGGTTGAAGCTATGAAAACCAGTTTGTTCTTTTTGGCGGCGGCTTCAAGAACCAATTCAGTCCCCTTGACATTCGTTTCGATGGTTCGCACCGGGCTTTCGATGATCCGTCGAACCCCCACCGCGGCAGCCAAGTGATACACGACGTCCGACTCGTCAATCACCTCAGCCAGGAGGTGACGATTCATAACGCTATCAAAAAAACATTGCAAGGGTCCGTTAGCCCGCAAGTGGCGGAGGTTATCAACGGATCCGGTGCTCAGGTCGTCCAGAATAATGACGCGGTCTCCCCGCAAAAGCAGGGCCTCCGCCAAGTGCGACCCGATGAATCCCGCACCACCTGTAATCAATGAAACCATAGATCCGTCTCATCACTTCAACTGCGTTCCCGCTCTAGCCTGCAACGGCTAACCGGAGGAGCGGTCGCTTTCCGCAGAATACGACTTACTAGCGTATGTTTCGTATCCATGATAGTATCTATACGCATAATAATATCCGTCGCGCTTTACATCCACCTTGTTCAGGACCGTCCCGATGATCTTGCCGCCTGCGTGTTCAATGACCCGGCAAGCTCGGCTAAGGGCGGCGCGCGTGGTCATTTCGCATTCCACAATCATGATGACGCCATCCACTAAGCTGGAGAGTATGGTTGCGTCAGTGATCGGCAATATGGGGGGCGAGTCAAGGATGATGTGATCAAAATCTTGCCGCAAACGCTTGAGCAGGGCTTCCATTTTCATCGAGCAGAGCAGTTCGGCCGGATTGGGGGGGATGGGGCCACTGGGCAGGAGCGCAAGGCCGTCCACCCGTTCGATTTTGAACAGCACTTCTTCGCCATAATCATAAGCGCCGGTGAGAATCCCCGAAAGCCCCTTGGTGACAGACAACTTCAAGGCCTTCGCGATGCCGGGGCGACGCATGTCCGCATCGATCAGGAGCACGCGACCCCCTTTCTGGCCCATGGTAAGAGCGAGATTCAGCGCTGTCACCGTCTTCCCTTCGCCAGGTTGAGAACTGGTAACCAACAGCACCTGGGGCGGCCGTTCGGCGGCCGAGAGCAGGACGGAGGTGCGAAGCGCCCGATACGCTTCGGAGATGGGAGAGCCTGGTTTCTCAATGACTGCCAATGCCAGGGCCATTCTCGAATCCTGACTCATGACGGGTATGCGCTTGGCGCTGAGCGGGGCTTGATGGCCCAGTTCGGGACGTACTTGGGCGATGGGAACAATTGCCAGGGTGGGAAGATCTGTAAGCTTCTCGATCTCTTGGGCGTTCTTGATGGAATTGTCCAGCGCCTCCCGGGTAAAGGCGAAGGCTACCCCCAACCCCAAACCTGCCGCCAGAGCAAACATGATGTTACGGATCTTATCCGGCCGGATGGGAGCAGTCGGGGGCACTGCCCGATCGATGACATGAATGTTTGTGGCCCGCAAGCCGGCGGAAACATTAGCGTCCTTCAGGTGGGCGAGCAAGCTATCATAAAGCTGTTGGTTGGATTCGAAGTCCCGATTAAGCAGATTGTGCTCGATCAGCAACTGATTGACTTTTGCGACTTCCGTGTTCTGCCTCGTTACGGCGTCCGAGAGAACTTTCTCCCGCTGGACAGCAGCCTGGTATTCGCTGCGGATGTTCTCCACGGCACGCTTCCTTTCCCGCGCGATGAGCAACTCCAAGTCCTTCAGTTGATCCTGAACTGCTAGCGCTTTGGGATAGGTAGACCCGTAGTGCGACACAGCTTCCGAGTACTGCTCCTTCAACTCTACTTCTTTGGCTTCCAGGCCGTTTAGGAGGCTGCTGGATTGAATGAACCCCACTTGAGCCTCATTCTCCGCCACCATTTTGTAAATCGATTCCTTCGATAAGCGCTCGGCTTGCGCGGTGCTGAGGCTCTTGTTCAGTTCATTCAGCCGGGCTTCGGCAACAGTCTGCTTCTCGCCGACACTCACGATGTTGTTTTGCCGCTCATAATCCACCATCGCCTGCTCGGATTTTTCTACTTTGACTTTCAATTCGTCCAGCCGCTGCTCCATCCATCCGGTTGCCTGCCGGCTGGCGTCATACTTCGTGCGAAAGTTATATTCTGTATAGTTGTAGACTAGCGTGTTGACGACGGCAGCCGCCTGTTTGGGATCGGTACTCTCATATTTCACCAGTATCATGCGGGTTTCCTTCTCCCGCTCCACGTGGAGGTGACCTTGGAATGCCCGGACGGCTGCAGTTTGCATCGTCATGGGAGTACCGACGACTTTACCGCCGGACTTGTCCGACCCGCCCAAGCCTAATCGCTGGATCGTATCCCATGCCAGATCGTCACTCCGCAGGATGCTGACCTGCGTGGCCAGGAACGCGTCGTCGGCTTCCCCAGTCTTGAAGAGATCGTTCAAGGACTGCAGGAACGGCATTTCGGATTCCACATCGACTCGAGACGTGGCTTGGTAAACCGGCTGCATCTTAAAGGAGTAGAAGGCTACCAAGGCAACGAGCACCACAGTGACGGACAGAATGAGCCACTGGTGTTTGACCAAGAGATCCCATAGGGCACGAAATTGGCCGAAGGCATCGATCTCGCCGCTCTCAACGTTCTTGGTCACTGGGAAGCGCCGGCGGCGCGAGTCGCTGGGGATAAGCGACGCACGGTCCGAAGGAGCTAACTGATTGTCTTCTGGCATTTCATGACCTTCCTTGGTCGGAAACAACCGTTGAAAAAATCAAACCTCATCGCTACCGGAATTCCCGTTTGGAGTTTTTTCGCTTAAAGCCAGGCGAAAAGGCCTTGCTAATGGGCGATAACGGCAGCCGCACCTGCGTTTCCAACGATTATCGCGGGCGCATTGGCGAGCGTGTGTAACGCCTTCTTGCCGCCGCTCCCCGGGACGAAGAGGATGTCCTCGGCCTGCAATATGGGATCTGGGGACCGTCCAGTCAAGATACGATCCAAGTCGACCTTGATTTCCTCGCGTCCATTCGGCGCTTTAGGATCCTTCCGGATGATCATCGCCTTGCGCGTTTTGGCCACACTGGTCACATCCCCCGCGAGGGCCACGGCCCGCAGTACGGTTAACTCATCGCGCCCGTTCTTAAAGGTGTAGCCCCCGGGAGTTTTGACCTCTCCCAGCACGTAATAAACGCCGGCCCGTTCCACGGACACGCGGTCACCCGGCCACACCGCAATCGTGGAAGCTGGATCACTACCATCCATGACTTTCTTCAACTCGATGGTCAAAGTCGGGGCTGCCAGTCCACCCTCCATGGCAAGATCCCGCAGAGCGAGGGGGCCCCGTGTAATCGTGACGTTAGTCCCTGCGCCCTCGGCTAACCCACCACATTGACTGAGAATATCGACCAATCTGGTTCGCCCAATCTCGGGGAGAACCAGCGGATTCTTTACGGCCCCGTCCACAGTCACCGAAAGGGTTCGTGATTGTTTGACCGAGACGGCGATTTCTGGACGCCTCAGGCGACCGGACTGGCGGAAAGCTTCCTCCATCGCGCGAGCGAACTGGTCAGGCGTCAACCCTGCGGCCTGGAGGGGGTTGGGCAGCAAAGGCACGGTTACGGTTCCGGATGGGCTTACAGTGTAAGTGCGGGAAAGCTCCGCCACATCGTAAACATAGACATCCAGCACGTCATTCGGATTGATCAAATAGTCATCGGAAAGGGGCGCGGGGGAGGGTGCGGCTGGTGGTGTCGGCAGTGCCGGAGCAGACGGGGCCGACTTCGACCCCTGCACAGGATCCTGAGCTTTCAGAATTACGTTCTGACTGATTACGATGAATCCTAGCGCGAGCGACAAAAATATCTTGACTGAGGGACATCGTCCAAGCGTCCCTCTCGCTTCCGGGATTCGAGAGATTCTATTGCTCATGGCGTAACTCCTCTTCGCAATCAACCAGCGCCTCAGGCAGGAGGCCGCTTGTCAGGTTTTGCTTGCCGAGCAATGTCCCTTGGGGCCCCCGCGGTGGGCCAGCTTTAAACCCGACATGACTACCGCATCTGACGTTAGGGTGAGGTTCAACCCTGAAGAAACATTCCACTACACTGAGGAAGACTTCAAATCCACGTTTGGTCGAGGGTCGAGTGATGTTCCACCCATAGTTGTAGCGCGGTCGTAATGCATACGCCTCACCACTATGCCTCTAGCAGGCTGCGGAAAAACTCTTCGAAACTGTCATTCTGAGCGAAGCGAAGAATCTGGCCCTATGCATTTTCAAGAAGATACGCAGAGCGAGATCCTTCGCTACGCTCAGGATGACAACCGTGGAGCGTTTTTCCGCAGCCTGCTAGAGGCCCATCCGGAAACCGTATTTTTGCCGAGTTCTCGAACCATAAGCTCTTTGTTTTCGATGGGCACTTTTTCCAAATGGCCCTTTCAGGATGGCCCTCTGGGCTTTCGCCTAAGGATCTTCGCATCGACAAGGTATAATAAAGCTCCGCATTCTGACTTACTTGGCTTGTTCTCAGTAAGCCGTACAGTCTGACTAGTGACCGCAAGGGGCTCGCTCTTTTACCGGCAACAGGGTGCAATGCCTGACAATGAGATACTTTTCTCCCCCCTGCCCGAAATCAAGTCCTGACCAACACACAAATCTCCCCACCTTGCGACTTTATGCGCGTAAGGACCTTTGCGAACCGCAGATCTTGGGACCTTCTGCCACGCGTCGAAAGAATGTCACCCTACCAAGCGAAATTTCAGTCCCAAAAAGTCGTAGGTAGTCTAAACGATTCCTTAATTGGGATCAAGGCGAAAAAAGGCAATGCCGCCCACGATGGGACCAATCCAGGGACGGTATTTGGAAGAGGTCAGGAGCGGGGGATAGATTCTTTCCACTCGGTGATGGTTCGGCCAGAAAGGCTCGCAAGACCAGCACAGAATGCGAACCATGCCGCGTTGGCGGGGATATGAAGGTTGAAGTCGACAAAGCTGTGGATGAGTAAACCGCAACAGGCAATCGCTGCGCCCAGTTGAATCCAGCCTGGCTCATGTTCTAATTGGACAAGCAGATCCCTGAACGTGATACGGATGAACAATACCAGTGCCGCGAGAATCAAGACCCCACCGAGCAACCCGGTCTCTGTCAAAGCCTCGACATAATCATTGTGGGCGTGCTCAGTCACCAGGTCCGACGCAGTCGTTTGATACGGAGGGTAAGCCGTCTCGAAGCTGCCCATTCCGGCACCTACCAACGGGTGGTCCCGAAAAATCCCGAGAGAGTTCCTCCAGAGAGCCGGTCGGCTCTCCCCGCTAACCTCGGGCACGTAGTTTTTGATCGTTCCGAGTTTAGTGAGGACATATGTCGGGACAAGCCAGAAGAAGAGGGCAGCCACTGCCACAAGCACCAGCCCCGTCGAGGCAACTCTCTTTGGCCGACCCGGGAGGGGATTACGCCATATCATGATCCAGCCCAGAATCGCTATCTCCACTAAAACAGAGACGAAGCCTCCGCGCGAGCCGGTGAGGAGCAATGAGACCACTGGGACCAGAACGGCAAACCAGAGTATGCTATTCCGCGGGTCGCGTTTCGGCCGCGAAAGAACGTAGGCGGCGGAAACCGGTGCCACCATCTCCATTAAGCCCGCGTAGTGGTCACGATCAACGTAAGGACCGAAAGGGCCTCCAAGATCGTGGCCGACCCAGAGAATCCTGCCGGGGTTCCAGAAGAATTGGAGGATTGACAAAAAACTGAATAGAAAGCCGAAGACCAGCACGGCGGTCCCCACCCGGCGCCATGTTTCGACAGGAGAAGCCGCGAAAAGCTGGATGACGACGAAGAACAAAACAAAGTATGTGGCGAGTTTGAGGAGCGATTCCTTCGTCGCGATGGGGCTAAGGGTCAGATGAAAAGACAACTGAATCAACCCCAGGGCAAGAAAGATGACGATGGGCACGTAAAGCGGGGAATAGCCTATTCTCAACCTCCCCTCCTGAATGCTTCCCACCATCCACAGAATCAGAACCAACAGCGTCAAGATGGTGAGGGACGCCCAGGCCCAGGTATAGACCGCGCCAAAGGGGAGAGGAGCTGTTAAGAGCATCACCCCAAGCAGCATCCGCGCAACGGAGAACGTTCGGCGTGCGGGTCCCCTTCTCATGTCGTCAAGCCCCGGTAAAAAGGATGTCATCACAATCAAAAAAGACTGTGCCCGCAGTTAGTGGTCGGACGCCGTACAGGCGCCCTCACCGCCGGACCCCAATGGCTTCAAAACAATCGTGTCCAGCCAGAAACTTCCGGTGATCTCGGTTGGAAAGGTCCGCCCGCGCAATCGTATGACGGAAAGCTGCACGAGTTTTGTGTCTGGTCCAGTACAAAACCTGAGGCTGATCTGGTGCCAGGGAGTCGTTCCAACGGTTGTCTCACTCACCACATTCGGGCCGTGAGGGTGAATCGTATCCAGCACCTGCAAACGCGGTCCACTGCCAGAAGTGATGTCTTGCGAACGCACATAGGCTGTCAGGAGATACGCCTGATTCGAAGCCACCGGAACAAACTGAAACAGCGGC
>Ga0181524_10002215_pt1 | contig 20516 bp, 11 predicted proteins | sample PEATcosm2014_Bin_34_FD_119761 | JGI IMG/M metagenome (GOLD analysis project Ga0181524, IMG submission 119761) | Peatland microbial communities from MTU Mesocosm Facility, Houghton, MI, USA - PEATcosm2014_Bin05_60_metaG | ecosystem: Environmental > Terrestrial > Soil > Wetlands > Peat | place...
AACGAACCACTGGCACAAGCTCAAGGCGTTGGTGCTGGACAGTGTCTCCTCTCCAATCACGAAGCGCGTATACAACCTCGGGCTCGACGAGTTCTTCGCCTGGCTATCCGTCCAGGAACCCAGACCCGGGTTTACGAAGGCGACGGTGAGCGCCTGGCGAGTGGCGCTGGAGGCGCGCGGGCTCGGCGCGGTTTCGATCAACGTGCGGATTACCGCGGTGCGCAAGCTGGCGGTGGAAGCAGCGGACAACGGTCTGCTGGCGCCGGAGCTGGCGAACGGGATCACGCGCGTGAAGGGAGTGGCCTCTAAAGGCGTCCGCCTGGGAAACTGGCTCTCGGTCCGGCAGGCGCAGACGCTGCTCAACGCACCGGACGTTGCGACCACCAAGGGCCTCCGCGACCGCGCGATCCTCGCCGTTCTCCTGGGTTGCGGCCTGCGGCGCTCCGAGGTGGCCGCGCTGACGATGGGGCATGTTCAGCAGCGGGACGGGCGTTGGTGCATCGTGGACCTCGTGGGCAAGCACGGCCGCGTGCGGACAATCCCTATGCCAACGTGGGTGAAGGTAGCGATCGATGCATGGACCGCAGCCGCCGGCGTTTGCGACGGCCCGGTGTTCCGTTCAGTGCACCGAGGCGACCAAGCCCTGGCGGCCGCGCTGAGCGAGAAGGTCGTCTGGCAGCTACTCCAGCCGTACGCGGTGGCCGCGGGTGTCCCCGGAATTGCACCCCATGACTGCCGTCGGACCTGCGCGAAGTTATGCCGCGCCGCCGGCGGCGAACTGGAACAGATCCAGTTGCTGCTGGGCCACGCTTCGGTTCAAACCACGGAGCGATACCTCGGCACCAAGCAGGATCTCGTGAACGCGCCTAACGACGGAATCAAGTTAAGAGTGGCTGTGTGACCGCGCGCCATGACATAGAGACATAGAGGGCGTGATCGATCAGATCCCTGCGACCAGAACGCGCAATACCGTTGTTCCTGCTTGTGGTAGACGCCGATCCGCGGAGGCTGGTGTTCTTCGCCCAAACAAATCAGCCAAACGGCGCGCCAGGCCACACTTGAAGCAACTCATTAACGCGGATCGAAATACGACGTATCTGATTTCTTGGGCCTGCCCATCTGTTCTCCAAAACTGCACGTGCTATCGAATAATCAGGATCACCGGGCATCAACAGGCGATAGCGAAACGTGCGAGTGGCGACCCTCACAAAAGCGGCGATCGGGCGCAGTCTTTTAGGATAAGGCAGACCTGATGCCGCCCCCAGCTCGAATCGGTAGTTGTGACTCTTAACTGCAACGCTTGGCCGGCTTTCTGCGGCCCCTAATTTCCCATTCGCATCGACATGCTGTAGGAGTATGCGGCGTTGGGTGCCACGCTTTGCGCCAAAGAATTGTTCGTAGTTCTCCAAATCAAAGTTCGCCTGATTCCAGCGGTCGCCGCTCCTTGGAATCTCAACGATAAGCACCACATTGCTTTTCCGGACCGGCGCGGTCGCGGGTTCATCAGCATCCGCGTCACCCCCTGAGCCACCTGCGCCCGTTCTCGACTCTCCGGATGTGACGGGGCAAACCCATCCGTTGTTCCTTGCTGCTCGTGCGATGACTCTGGGATCGTCCGGCGCCAGAAGCTCAGCGGAGTGCGTGGCGATCCATCCAAGCCACGTTTTCTCAACTCTATCCGCTTCTGCGTTACGCAAAGGAGTAATACAGAATGTTTCCCAATTGGTACGCAGACCACCAATGGTCAAGTTGCCAGATCCAACAATAAGCTGCCCCCCATCTGCGTTGCGAAACCAGCAGAACTTTGGGTGAAATAGAACGTCTTGACGATCATGAAGAAATACATACACCTTCATACGCAACGCACGTGCTGCCTTGCTGATGGTGTTTAGTGCTTCATTGGTGGTTATAGCGTCAATGCCGATGATAAGGTCAAAGGAATTTGCGACCGCGAATGCAACGAATGCTTCGTCTTCAAGAAATAGCTTCGCCCCGGCGGCGGTAGCGAACGCAAATGCACCGCCTCCACGATGCGCACCCTGACAGGCTTCGAGAAGTGCCTCAACGAAGTAAAAAGTGTCCGAATCGTCTGGGTCTTGAATAAAGAATTTCATGCTCGATTTCCGGTATCAACGTATCAACGGAGCGTTTGGCATCTATTGGGCTGCCATCCTAGCAATTCGCGCCTGCATCACTTGGCCTTAGGCAATTCGGTGAATGTGTGTGCGGCGGCAAGTCCTGACAGAGTCATATTGCCGAGTATCGAATCGTGCGGCACGAGCATGTAGGACCATGGCTTGCCATCATTCACGTTGGATGCATGGTTGCACCAAAGCGCGGCAGCGCGAGCCTTGTCCAGCACTGCTTCATCCTTCATGTCGGACGCGCGTTTTGGCTCACAGATCCATTTCCGGGTTTTTGTCTCGACCACGAAATCGGGCTCGTACGCCTCCTCCTGGCGGTAGTAGATCTGGAAGTCCCCCTTCGCGGGCTTGAACCATTTCACGACGTCGGTGTCGTCCTCCAGGATGACCGCAAAGCGCCGCTCCGAGTCGGAGTCGAATTTCTGCGCCGGATAGAGGCACTTTTTGAAACCACCAAAGAGCATACCCTTGATCATCAGTTTGTCGTCAATCGTGGTCCGGAAAGAGCGCACGGATTCGCCGGCAGGAACAGCAAAGGTCCCGGGTTTCAGCGCGGTAAAGCCCTTGCTCGCGTGGGCTTCGTAGGCCGTTGCCTTTTCCTCAAAGTGCTCCGCCATCTGAGCGTGAATGAGTTCGACGAGGCTCTTCTGGTGGTATTGAAGCACGTTCCGCACGTCGTCTTCGCTGGAGAGATAGGACTGCAAATGCTGAACCACCTGCCCGGCCAGCTTGTACAGCAACTCGGCGTGATTATCGTAGCTCACGTCGTTGAAGTCGATGAGGCCACGGATGAGGTAGTTCTCCAGGCGGTCTTCCGGAATGCCTCCATCGTCGCTCACTAGCCGGTACCGTGACTGGTCGAGTAGGTGTTGAATGAGGATATCTCGCGTGACCGGCTGAAGCCTGATGTTCCGGCAGTCGAGGTCGAAATCCAGGAATCCCGATGAAACCTTTCCGGTCGGCACTACGATGATGCGCGGAATATCGATCGACATCTCAATGTGGAGGTCAATGGTCTTCGCCACTACCTCCGCGATGATCACCTGTTCTGCTACGCCGCTCAGCTCACCCTGCACGGGCTGCAGTTCGGCGGTCACTCTCTGGATGATCTGCTCCTGAATCTCGGGCTGCTTCAGATCCGTTGATCGAGGCAGACGCTCGAACTCCTTGAGCACCCGTAGTGTGACCTTGGCCGCCTCCTGTTCCCTGGCGGTATTGAAGATCGGCTGTTGTTCGGGAACTCCGGCAGCCTCAGCCTCTCCGCTGGACTGGCCGGCCACTCTGGTAACGAGGTTGGACTCGACCACCACGACCTTCGCCTGGGTGTCGAGGATGTCGCGTCCAATCACGATGCCGGTGCGGATGATGGAATCCGGGCGGTTGGCGTCGTCCACGATTTCCTGAAACTTGTCGTGAGAAACGATGGTCAGCCGGTCGACGTCGGCGACCCCAGTACGCTTTCCATAAGGAAGACGCAGACCGCGCCCGATGGACTGCTCCACCAGCGTACGCGAGTTCGCGGCGCGCAGCGGCACAATCGTGTAGAGGTTCGTTACGTCCCACCCCTCTTTGAGCATGTTGACGTGGACCACGATCTCGGTTGGGTTGTTGGGATCTTCCACTGAGAGAAGTTGCTGGACGGTGTCGTCCCGTTCCTCGCCAGACTGGTTGGAGTGAACCGTGATGACGCGGCCCATGTAGCGGCCCTCGAAGAACGAGTCGCTGCTGATCGTCTCCACGAGCGCATTGGCGTGGACGGTGTCCTGCGCCACCACCAGCATGAATGGCTTGACGATCTTCTGGTCGTTCTGGCGCGCATAGATTTCGAGTTGGACTTTCGTGTGTTCGTGGATACGGACACCGTCTTCGAGCTTCAGCGTCTCCAACTCCTTTTCGTCGTAGTTGGCTGGGTTGAAATTCTGGCGAGTCGCGACGGCGGGTTCCTTGACGAACCCGTCCTTCAGGGCACTGGATAGCGGGTAGCTGTAGATGATGTTGTTGAACGCGATCGTCCTGTTGCCAGTCTCCACCTGCGGCGTCGCTGTGAGTTCCAGGCCGAGAATCGGCTTGAGCTCGTTAATGGCGCGGACGCCGGCGGTGGCCCGGTACCGGTGCGACTCGTCCATAAGAAGCACCAGGTCGTCCAGTTTGGAGAGGTATTCGAAATAGCTTTCGCCGATGTACTCGCTCAGGCGCTTGATGCGCGGGCTCTTGCCGCCGCGGACTTCCGAGTTGATCTTGCTGATATTGAAAATGTTGATGTGCACGCCGATCTCGCCGAACAGGTCGGCCTTCCGCACGCCGCGTCCGCTTTCATAGTTGTCGCCGGTGATGATCTCCGGCGGATTGTTGGCGAACTCGGCGATACCCTGAAAAACGTACTTCGCGGTATTCGGCGTGAAGTCCGCTATGAGCTTGTTGTAGATGGTGAGGTTCGGCGACATCACGAAAAAGTGCGATATGCCTTCGGCTTGGTGGAGATAGGAGATAAAGGCACCCATGAGGCGCGTCTTGCCGACGCCGGTCGCAAGTGCGAAGCACAGGGACGGGAAGTCGCGCTCAAAATCCGTGACGGTCGGGAATTCGGATCGTATTGCCGAGAGCGCCTTAACGGGATCGGCGCCCTTTTCGAGCGAGATGATCTCACAGACCCGGTCGAGAATCTTCAACGAATCCTGCTGCGGCGGCCGCAAACTGAGCCGGTTGCTGATGGAGTTGACGGCGGGCTTCATTCTTCCGCTCCTCCAGGCTCCGCACCAAACAACGCCATTTGGTTGCGTGCCCGCCGGGCGGCCCGGCTTCCGTTGCTGGATGAAATCGTCGCAGGTCCATCCGGCGCCATTTGTGGAAGGCTCGCGACGTTGAGACTGTAGTCATCCTTGCCCCATTCGCAGCGATCCAGAACCGCTCGCGGGATCTTCGTCAAATTCAAATTCGGGAACGCGTCCGATTTCGTACGGAAGGCGGCGCAGCATACCAGTAGCGATCTTAGTGGCCCAACCTCATCACTAAGTTTCTGCAACTGCTCGCGGGACAGGGTTTGCGTTGTCACGTAGATGAAGTCCTGCTCAGTGGAATGGCCGTGCTGCCAATACACGGTGTCGCTTGGCGAGTAGGTGAAGGCCATCTGCTTGCACATCGCCTCGGCGAGCATCGCGGCGTTGTACTGCTTGCTGATAACGTAGTTGCCGAATCGATCCCGCTCCAGTAGCGAAGCGGCGAGACGGTAGTACCGGAAACCACCGCCCCCACTCCATCCGACAGCAGCAGTGATGCCGGTCAGATCCCTGCCGTCAACGACCCTGACCATTCGGGGCAGGACAGCCGTATGACAATGCGTACCGAGTTCAACCATGATCCACCGTCTTCCCATCTTGTGAGCAACCGCGCCCGTTGTACCCGACCCGGCAAATGAATCTAGCACCCAGTCACCAGGGTTGGTCGCAATCTCCAGGATCTGCCGGATGAGTCCTTCTGGCTTTGGTGTGTCGAAAACAACCTCTCCGTCGAACAACGAGATCAAATCCTTCTTCGCCGAGTCATTAGTGCCAACCTCGTCCGCAAGCCATATCGTCTCGGGAGTCAGCCCCTTGTCCTCAGTATCTTTTAGGAATCGTTTGATTCTCGGCACATTTGTTCCGTCTTTGCCGAACCATATGTTGCCCTTGGCTATCTCTTCTTCCATCCGCGGTTTCGTATACAGCCAGCATCTGCCCGCTGGAGGGTCGAGGAGCCCCCCCGAAGGAGTGGGAAGCTTATAGAACTGGCTTGGCGTTCCGTGGCCAGCCATGGCATTGGCGGATACCGACTGCCAAGGCCCGCGTGGGTCGTTGTCGGGGTTTTTGTAGCGACTCCTTACCTCATCGTTCATCGGCAACAAGTTTCGGGTCTCTTCGAACAAGTTTCGGTCTCGCGCAAACACGAGGATGTAGTCGTGATTAAAAGAAAAGACTCGACGATTCTCGCGCGAAGTGCGCTTCTCCCAAATAATCGTAGCTACAAAATTGCGTCTCCCAAAGATCTCGTCCAGCAGAACGCGCAGGTAACCTGCCTCATTGTCATCGATGCTCACCCATAGTGAACCGTCCGGCCGCAGAAGACGCGCGAGCAGTTCGAATCGGTCCCGGATCAACGAGAGCCATAGAGAGTGTTCAATACCGTCGTCGTATTGCTCGAATGCCGCTCCCGTGTTATACGGCGGATCGACATAGATGCACTTGACCTTACCCGAAAACTCCTGCTCCAGGGCTTTTAGCGCGAGCAAATTATCGCCAAAGATCAGCCTGTTATCGAAAAGGTCGCACTCCCTCCGGTGCTTGGCGTAATAACTCCTGTTCGGCTCCTCCAAAGCGATACGGGGCTCGGGGTGGGTCTGCTTCTCTTTGCCAATCCAGGTCAACTCCAGTTTCTGCTTCTGGGCCATATAGTCGTTCCGTCCTACTCCGCTAACGTCCAGCGGATAGTGAAGAGGGGCGTTATCTCGTGCCGCTGCTGCATCTGCTCCTCGATCCGCGAAATCAGTTCATCGCGTTGGGCGTCGATTCGATCCTGTGCCGCGAATAGCTCCCTGCGCTTGTTGTTCCGGCTCAGTTCAAGGGCCTTGATCGTCTTATGCGCTTCCAATTTGTCTTCGAGCCGAATGGCTGTTACCGACTGACGTCGCGCGTCCCTGATGCCTCTGTCGAGTTCTTTGATTTCCTGCTCCAACCCGAGTTTTAGGTCTTCAGACCAGCGGTCAAGCTTTGCGACCTCCTCGTCAAAGTGCTTGCCGTTCCGTTCACTGACTTCGGTCAGGCGGTCGGCCTGACAACTCTCGCGGGCGGCACCCAGTTCGGCTGGTGCATCGCCGCACTCTGTCTGATCGGCAGATCCCGGTAAGAGTAGCAGCTTTTTCCAGAAGTCGGCGTGCGGGCACTCGCCTGAGGCGGTGACGCCGGCAAGGAGGATGAACTCCTCGATCTGGAAAGACGAGATCGTTAACCGCGAGACTTCCAGCCAGCCGGTCCAGCCGATCTTGTCGCGCAACAGGCCGATCTGCTGGCCAAACGCGCCGTAGCTGAAGCGCAGCGCCGCCGGAGACAGTTCTCGCGTAATCGCGTTTCCGACAATCTTCTGGGCCAGCGGGTGCTCCAGACGGAAGAACGCCTCATTTCGGCTCTCCGCATCCCGCCAGTCGAGATTGTAGACGCCTGAGGCGGCGTCGACGGAAGGGAGACCCGAGAAGCTGAATCGGTTCCAACCATTGAAAAACGTGGCGGCCGCACCGAGTTCCTGACGTGCCAGGTCGGCGAGCCAGCGCTGGCGGTCGGAAAGGACCGTGAAGGCTTGGCCTTTGTAGACTTTGAGCCGTTCATGGACCTCGTAATCGAAATTCTCCAACAGGTTTCTGCGCGTGTCGGTCATGCGCGCGTCGATCTGGGTGTCCAGTTCTGCTTGAAGTCTGTCGAACGCAGCCTGGATCTCTTCCGCTGTTCGGCACTCCTGATATACCTGCGCGATGCGCTTCTCAAGATCCACGCCGGATTCCAGCGCTCCCAGCACCTCGTCGCTCGCTCCAAAGACTCCATCGAAGAGCCGGAATTTCTGCGAAAGCAACTGGAACACACGCTGGTCGGCAGCGTTGCGGCGATTCAGGAAGTTCACGACCACGACATCGTGTTGTTGTCCGTAGCGATGGCAGCGGCCGATCCGCTGTTCGATTCGCTGCGGATTCCACGGCAGATCGTAGTTCACCACCAGGGAGCTGAACTGGAGGTTCACGCCCTCGGCGGCGGATTCTGTGGCGATCAGGATCGTCGCGCGATCCCGAAATTCCTGTACCAGTGCCGCTCTCGTATCCGCCGACCGCGAGCCGGAGACGGCATCGGTCTCGCGGTGCCGCTCCAGCCACGCTTCATAGATGGCTTTGGAACTAGGGTCGGTGTTCGTGCCGTTGATGAGAACGATCTGGCCGGCGTACCCGGCTTGGCCCAGCAAGTCGAACAGGTAGCGCTGCGTGCGCCTCGACTCCGTAAAGATCACAGCCTTGCGCGCCGCGCCGAGCGCGACCGCCTTCCCGAGCGCGGTCTCCAGCACTGAGAGCAGGGCGTCGCCCTTGGAATTGCGCTTGATGGCGTCTGCGAGACCCGCGTACCGCTGTAATTCCTCCAATTCCTTCCGCAGAAGATCCGGGCTGTGTTCAAGATCGAATTCCGCCGCGTCCTCGCCTTCCCATTCCTCCGCGAGTTCGCCGAGCCCTTCGAAGTCCTCCTCGTTCAGCGCGGACTCAGCGGCGTCCTTCGCCTGCAAGCGGTGGATCAGGCTGTGCAGTGTGCCGGCGATGGCGAAGGTCGAGGAAGCGAGCAGTTTCCGCAGGATCAGCGTGAGCAAGCTGCGCTGGCTTGCCGGGAGCGCGAAGAGGATATCGCGCTGTAGATAACTGGAAACCAGGTCGTAGAGACGCTGCTCATCGTCGGACGGAAGGAAATCCTGTGTCAATGGGATGCGCTGCGTGAAGCGGATGTACTCCAGAACCTGTTTCCGCAGTGTTCTGGTGCAGACCGGTTTCAAACGTTCCTTCAAGTCGAAATTCCTGTTGTCTTCGTTTCCGTTCTTTAGAAACTGCGCCCGGAACGAGAAAAGGTCACCGAACACCTGCGGGTCGATCACGCTCACAAGGCCGTACAACTCCATGAGGGAGTTCTGGAGCGGAGTGGCCGTCATGAGGATCTTCGGCGAACTGCCGATACCCTCCACCACAGCAGAGGCGATTTTGTTGGTGTGCTTGTAGATGTTGCGTAGGCGGTGCGCTTCGTCGATCACGACCAAGTCCCACTTCACGGCCTGAACCTCGACGGGCCGCGCAGCGGCGAAGTGATAGGAGCAGATGACAACCTGATCCCTGGGTTCGAACGGATTGGGATTACCGGCCCGGCGGGCGGCGTTGTATGTCTGAGACTCCAGAATGATGGACGGCAGCGCGAACTTCTCCAACAATTCCTGCTGCCATTGCTTCCGGAGGGTAGCGGGAACGATGATCAGCAGGCGGCGGCGACGCTCAGCCCAAGTCTGGCTAAGGACCAAGCCCGCCTCGATGGTCTTCCCGAGGCCCACCTCGTCGGCCAGAAGGACGCCCTTGGACAGCGGCGACCGGATGGCGAACAGCGCAGCGTCAACCTGGTGCGGGTTAAGGTCCACTCTAGCGCCGGCAATGGACCGGGATAGGCTGTCGATCGATCCGGCGGCGCCTTTGCAGGTGAGTGCCGCGGCCCAGTATTTGCTGTGGTAGGGCGTGTACATCATTGAAAGGTGCCGGAACAGTGATTTTACGCCTTTTCGAGTCTTCGTTGTCCGATGCAGGCATGCAGCCCAAACAGCGAAGCGGACGGGAGTCGCTGCTGTCAAGAAACGCGCCCGTGTACTTGGGGCCGAGGGGTGCTGGCTTCGCATGTTAGATTGAAACTGCCGCTGACGGCGAGGGACTCTTCAGCCGAGGACGGCCTGCCGGCTTGATATTCCGTAATATCGGTAGCATTCCTGGCGTACCTCGTCCGCTGGCAACGTTTGGCGTTGGGCGCGCCCTCGCCCCGGCTGGCAACATTGGCCGCGGTCGGCGCCGGCGGCGCAACGTGGGCGAACGTGACGCGACGGGCGGCGCTATTTTGGGGAAGCCAGCACCCCGGCAACCCGCCGGTGTCGTCTCTAGAGCCATCGGCCTGTCTTTCGGGAACAAATCCAGATAGAATTGTTTGTTGGCCGCCTAGTCGGGCCTCATGAACCCGGCGAAAGGCTCCGCCCCCTGGCGGCCTCCTTTCCGAGTGGCGGAGTTTGGGGCGGCATGAGCCACGAATGAGTGGTGAACCGTGAGAATTGAAAAGCGCGTCCGGGCGCTGGAAGCCAGATTTATCAAGGATCCAGTGGTCCTTTGCTTCGCGGATGGCAGCACGCGGGAAATACGCGGCCACGGCGACTTCCTGCTGTCTCTGGTCGCCGATGCCTGCCGGGGGACGGACCCCGGTCCCGGACATGCCGCGCAATTGGATCTAATCCGACGCTCTGTGTACGCGCAGGAGCCGGGCGGCGGGCGCTTGACCGAGGTGATCCGCGTCCTGCTTGAGTCGGCCGAGAACGAGGAAATCGCTGACGGAGGACCTGCGAGCGGGAGACTGCTAGCCCACCATAGTCCGCTCCATGGAGGAGCGGGCTAAAATCGAGGTCATTCCAATTTGAGATGCCGGAGATCCCGCAACCGCAGCCGAACACGCCGGACCGTTCCCACCCGCCAAAGCCAGACTTGCCGCTGGACATGCTCTTAGCCATCGCGGAAATCGGGAGGAAGGTGAAGCGGCTTCTCGAAGACTGCCCCACAATCCCCGGCGTAATCGTGCTCGAAAGTGATGTGGTGAAGGCGACTGAATTCATGCGGGTCGGTGTGTGCGAAGCATTTAAGACGCGAGCTGAATACTATGCATCGCAGCCAGGGTTTTGCCGGGCATGGCTCGATGAAGCTGCCGATGAGACGGTGGCCGCAATGCTTGAACTGGTCCCCTCGCAGTTGCTTTGCAGCCCGCGTTACCGGGAGAGCGTGCCCGCAACAGGAAAGGAACTGCGGAGGACCCTGCAAGCGCAAATCGAGGAGCGGCTGGACTGCATCAATGACGTCGAGAAGCAGAAAGCCGGGGACCCTGCCCGGTTGGCGGCAATTCCTCTCCAGGGGATCGCTGAGGGAGCGATGCCTACAGACTTCTGGGAAAGCCTCCGGCAAGGCTTCATGCAACTCCGGGCGGAGTGCGCGATCAATCCGCCCGTTGCACCCGCAGGACGCCTCACGGCTATTTGGACCGCCGTGCCAGAGCCGGGCCACTGGCGGCTGCGCTGCCACAGCGGGAAAGACGGCTCTGGCGTCGCCAAAAGGTTCGCGTGGCACGCTCAAAGCGGTGCCGCCCATTTGGGTTTCGTCGGTGACGATGACGCCGCCCTTGCGTTCTGGCTCGACCGGATTAAGCGTGAGGCGCCACAGCAGTACGTTAACAAGATCAACGTCACCGCTGGACCCGACGGCGCAGAGCAACTCTACTCGGTCGAGATTCTCGATATTTGCGGGTTGTCCGCGGATTACTGCCGGAAATGCGAGGCTGATCAGATCAGGTCGCGAGCGGCATCCCGGCCGTCGGCAACCGAACCGACAGAGGGAGCCGCCAAGGGAGCGATGTCACTCTCACAGTTCTGGCGGGAACGTCAGGCCGAATTCGAGAAATATCAACAGCAGTTCCAGGACCTCAAGGCGCATTGGTATGTGTCGGGGCAAACCTGGTGGCTTCAGTATGGCGAATCGAGCGAAGGTATCCTCAGTCCCCCGCAACAGGTATTAGACGTATTCAAAGCAATTGCTCGAACCATCGTTGCTGGATGGACCGACATTCGGGCGGAAATCGCTTCAAAGCCCCACCCGCGAGTGCCGGCTAACGCGGAACCGTGGGAAGCCTGGCTGGACTTTATGCGAATCCGCGAGTGGGGCTTCCGCGCCACGGGGCACACACGATGCAACGAGTATGAATGGGATGCGGGCGTGAAAGATGGGAAAGCCCTAAACGCGGTCCGCAAAGAGCTGAAGTACACAATCGGGGACGAAGACAAGAACCTCTATCGCCGGCTACCGGACGGCTCTTTGAAGCGGCTGTCCGCGAAGGAACTCAAGGGCAAGCGGAGCGAAGACCTTCGGAAGTACTATCACTGGCTCGAAGACGGCATGATTGAGCATGTCTTTGAATCATCGGCTCGTTTCTGTGAAGACCTTGCCGCGCGCGCGTTCGAGGCGGAAGCGGCGGCGCGTGTGCCCGCCGACGGCGACGCCGGAAGCGCGGCGGGGCGCAGCGCCACGCCACCTGACACAGTTTCGTACCCCAAGCGCGCAACTTGGCTGGAGTCTGAACTGGCGCTCCGTGAGTGGAGCGTTCACGACCTCCAGGCACAGGGCGGCCCGAACTGGAAAACCTCGCGCAAGATCCTAAACGGTCTGCCGGTATCCCGCAGCGTGCTTGAGAAGACTGCGGCTGCCTTGTCCAAGAAGAAAGGGCCCGTGCTCTTCGGTGGAATTCCGCAGGAGTAGGGCGACCCAAATCGCAGCCTAACCCTCCAAAATTGGGAAGTTTGGGAATCCCACAATTCCCATTCAAATAGGCGCAGTATGCTCTTGGGGACTCAATCAGAGACCCGAGGGTAGCCGATGAGCAACGAGAAGATCTCCCTAACTGAGGCCGAGGTTGAAGCGCTGACCGGCCTTAAAGTCAAAACGCTTCAGCGGTGGCGGTATCTCAACCGAGGCCCACGTTTCGTGCGGTTGGGGCGATGCGTCCGGTATCCAGCCGCGGACCTGCGCCGCTGGATCGACAGCCAAGCGGGCGGAGGCGAACGGCCTGTCGCAACGGGGGTTGCGTAGCAGTGAAACCCCGAGACGGAGCTATCGACCGGACCGAATCGTGTGGTGGAATGGTGCGCTCCCCGGCGGCTGCGGTTCCGATCCGACAGACGATTGGTGAGCGCGAGGAAATGCAGCTTATTGAGCGTCTGACCACCGACCTCGCGGAGAAGATTATGGGCTGGGGCATCGCCCCAGAGCGCTTCCTTATGGGCAAACGCCAATGGATTCCCCGCTGGCGCTTTCAGCCGACTAAGAACCTCGACAGCGCCTTCAGGCTGCTGGAGAAGGCTGCACCCAGAGATTATTCCATGGGAGCCGACGGCCGGGGCTTCTGGGTCCGCGTTCGCATCGGCAACTCCATCGGAGAAGCCCGTGATGCATCCAAAGCGCGCGCCATCACCCTAGCGGTCGCGCGCGCGATCGGCCTGGCGCCGGAAGCGTGCCCGCCACCGAGGACCAGGGTGGAGCGCCAATGACAGCGCCGGTTTCCAATCCGGATCGAGTGCCTCCTGCCTGGGGAGTGCCACTTACCGAACAAGATTACTCCGGGTTGTCGAGTTCGTGGATTACGAAGGAACTTGCAGACCTCGCGATGTTTCGGCGGGTTGATTCCCAGGAGGGGCGCGATGTTGTCGGTCAGAAGGGCACCCGCGACTGCGCTGGCATTCTGTTTCCGTATTACTGGCCGGGCGAACCGAGCCCCGTGGCCTACCGCGTGCGACGCGACAAACCCGACTATGCCTTCGGCAAGGACGGCAAACCCAAGCCCGAGAGAAAGTACCTCGGCGCGCCGGGGAGTGCCAACCGTCTATATATCCCTCCCGGCGTCACGGCGGAGCAACTTGCCGACGCTGCGATTTCCCTCGTCATCGTCGAGGGTGAAAAGAAAGCCCTCGCTGTTTGGAGACTCGCCAATCACGAGAGAGAGACACCGCGATTTATTCCCATAGGGATCGCCGGCGTTTGGAACTGGCGCGGCGTGGTCGGCAAAACCAGCGGGCCAAACGGGGAGCGGGTGGATATCAAAGGGCCCATCGCGGACCTAAGCCGCATCGTGTGGACCGGGAGAACGGCGTTTATCATCTTTGACGCCAACGTCGGCACCAACGAGAGCGTGAAGTGGGCCCGGAAGGGGATCGCGAGGGAATTGGCCACCCGCGGTGCGCAAGTGAAGCTGGTTAACTTGCCTGACGACTGCGGAGTAAACGGCATCGATGACTTGCTTAATGCTTGGGGCCCCGCCAAGGTGCTCGAACTGATTCGTCAGGCAGTGGACGGTGGTTCCCTCCACGTCGTCCCTTCACCACAATTTGAGGCCCGGTCCACAGGGATGTACCGTGTAACGCAACGCGGCCAACGCCTCGAGCAGACCCAATTGACCAACTACCAGGCGTCGATCACAGCCAACGTGCTTCTGGATGACGGCGTTGACGTTCAGCGCGAGTTCGAAATCAACGCCGACCTTCTGGGCAGGCACTACGCGTTCACGGCGCCAGCATCGGAGTTCTCCACGATGAACTGGGCTATAGAGCGGATGGGGCCGGCAGCGATTACGTTTCCAAACCAGCGCGAGTACGCGCGAACTGCCATTCAATCCTCTTCCTTGGCGGCGATCGAGCGGCATGTTTACACGCATACGGGCTGGCACAACGTCGGTGGCCAATGGCTGTTTCTGCACACCGGCGGCGCAATCGGGGAGGCGGGTGCGATTTCAGGGATCGAGGTGAGATTGGCTGGCGCCCTCAGCCGGTATGAGTTGCGGCTCCCTGCCGGCGGTGAGGTCGTTCGGGCAGTCAAGGCCAGCTTGAGCTTGGCGCGGCTCGGTCCAGCGGCCGTTGGTTTTCCTTTACTCGCCGCAACAGTGCGAGCGGCACTGGGCGACACCGATTTCGCCTTACACTTGTCAGGTGAAACCGGCGCATTCAAAAGCGAAGTGGCGGCACTGCACCAGCGCCATTTCGGCGCCGCGATGGATCGACTTCATTTGCCCGGCGCATGGTCGTCGACGGCCAACGCGCTGGAGATGGTTGCGTTCCACGCGAAGGACACTCTCCTGGTGGTTGACGACTTCGCGCCGCAGGGCTGTGCCAATGATGTCGCTCGCTATCATGCCACGGCGGACCGGTTGTTTCGTGCCGCCGGAAACGGCGCGGCCAGAAGCCGGCTAGACTCCACAGCGCGACTGCGTGAGCCGAAGCCGCCTCGTAGTCTCATCCTGTCCACCGGAGAGGACATTCCGAGGGGCCATTCGGTCCGGGCCCGGCTTCTCTTGCTGGAGCTTGCCAAAGGCTCCGTTCGCACGAGCCACCTCACAGCATGTCAAATGGATGCGCAAGCTGGGCTTTACGCGCAGGCGATGGGCGCGTTCATTCGGTGGGTCGCGCGGCGATACGAACAAACTCGCGCCGCGTTTGCCACAAGAGTGACGGAGTTGCGGGTGGATGCACTCCGCAACGCGGCCCACGCCCGTACACCTGAGATCGTGTCCAGCCTTCAAGCCGGGTTCGAGTCTTACCTGGATTTCGGCGTGGAATCTCTGGCTTTGGATGCCCCGGAACGAGATCATTTAGTCGCGGAATGCTGGGAGGCCCTCCGCGAATCAGCAGCAGCCCAGGCGAAGCACCATGCCGCGAGCGAACCGACAGGGATGTTCCTCGCGCTGCTGCGTTCGGTTCTGACATCCGGCCGGGCGCATCTGGAAGCACGTGATGGTGGAGTACTTGCGGGGGCAGCATTGTTTGGGTGGCGCATAGGTGCTTCGGCGTCAACACCGCTCGGTGACTGCATCGGCTGGGTGGACGGGGAGGACGTTTACATCGAGCCCGCAGCAGCTTTCCGTCAGGTGCAACTAGCAGGGCGCGATACGGGTGAATGCCTCCCCATTTCGGAACAAACGCTCAGGAGAAGGCTTAATGAGAAGGGCCTGCTCGCTTCGGTGGACGGTGGGCGCCAGACGGTGACCGTCCGTCGCAGCATCGCGGGCGCTTCGAAAGATGTGCTCCATTTTCGGCGCACCACAATCTTTCCGGACGACTCCGAGGGCATCGATTTCCGTGAGGAATCGTAAGGCAACGGCCAGATGAAATGTCGGGTTTCCATGTCGGGTTTTGGAGAGGGCAAAGAAAAACCCGACATTAAACTGCCCAATGGATTCAATGAGGTAAACCCGATTTGTCGGGTTTGTCGGGTTTTGTTTAGGAGTAGAGCCTGCCTGCGAATCACAGCCCCCGGACCTGTGTGCGTCGAAGCGAGCTATTGCGCTGACCTGCTTGGAGTTGAATGATGCTCGCCACTGAAGGTAACCTCCACATGCTGGCTGGAGGCCTGCGTGTGAAAGCGCGCGTTCAACACCCCGGAGTGAAGCCGCGGAAAGACCGAGCCGGTTGGCCGTGGATTTTTCGCTATTACGACGACGAGATCCAGTCCGACGGCTCGGTCAAGGTGCTCCGCCGCTACCGCGAGATCGCGCCCAGCAAAGGCGAGGGCGCCATCACCAAGAAGCAGGCCGAGATCGAGCGCGACAAGTTCCTGGCAAAGGTGAATGCGCCGACTACGGAGGAAGCCGTCCAGCACGTCGCCGCCACCGGTGTCGCGCTGTTCTCCGAAGTGGCGGCGATGTACGAGCGCGGCTACCTCGGTCGGACAGATCAAATTGCCAAGCCGACCCGCGAGAAGGAAACCCTCTACCTTAACCAATACATCGTTCCCCGGTGGGGGGATCTCCGTCTCAACCAGCTTCAGCCGCAAGCTATCGAGGACTGGCTTCACACGACCTCCGATTCCTGGTGGACGATGCACGGCGTACGCGCCATCATGAACCGCATCTATGCTTACGCCGAGGGCCACGGCCTCTGGGAAGAAGGCAAGCGCAGTCCCGTCAGCAAGGCGAAACTCGGTAAGAAGTACCACAAGCACGAGCGGCGGGTACTGTCGTTCGACGAGACGGCGCGAGTCCTGGCCCGACTCGATGACCCCAATAAACTCGTGATTGAAACCTGCATCGCGACTGGAGCCAGAATCTCCGAAGTCCTGGGGCTTAAGTGGAAACACGTCGATTTGAAAGCCGGCACGATCAAGATCGAACAGCGCGTTTGGCACCAAGATGTCGGACGGCCTAAGAGCGACAGCAGCCGGCGCCTCTTGGGGATTGGAGAATTGGTCGAGCGGTTCCGGGCGAGATCCGTCGCTGAGGTTGCGACGCCGGAGTCGTGGGTCTTCCATCAAAAGCGGGCGACGGGACGGCCGCTGTGGGATTCGGGCGTCCGGGACGCCCTGCATTTAGCGGCCGAGGAGGAGCACTGTGATTTCCCTGGCCTCGGGCCCCACTCATTCCGCCGCGCTAACATCACGTGGAGGCAACAAGTCGGCGGAAGCGCCATCGAAGCATCGAAAATCGCCGGCCACAGCAACCTGGAGATGACGGGCGAATACACCTTCGTCACGCCGGAGCGACAGAACGAGCTGACGCGGCGCATCCAGAAAAAACTCGCTGCCGCGAGCCAAACGGCTGTAACCGAGGCTTCAGTTCCCTCACGTGAAGTGCCGTCTTCGGGAAACGGTGGGGATCGGCCGCTTGCATCTCCCTTGATCCAATAGAGGCTGAACTCGCCGCGTCATGTTGGGCGCTGCCTCCTTAGGAACTGGATTGGCCTTCCATAGTTAGCGCATTTTGGAAAGGCCACTACGGCTTCTGGGGTGTCATGCTCGATATCAACCCATTTTCCAAGCTTGCTCGTCCATCGGCCGGATTCCAACTGACGTGCAGCGTGCGTGGGTTTGCCGTGCAGTTCGTAGATGACAATCTTTTCAAACCCTGGCTCTAAACGACCGCCCTCGCACGGTTCGTAACCGAGCGTCAGAAATGCCGAGATAAACGCGTTCGCTGTGACTTCCCTTGGTGCGTTCTGTGGCCAGTACCCAATCCCTTGCGAATCGGGCCACCAAAAACGATCAGAGTCGCCCGCCGCCCATGCGACGCAGTTGTACAGCGTCGAATCAAGGCTAGTGATCGTGCAGCTCACCAGCGAATCCCACGATGACGTGCCCAACTCAGCCAAGACCGGGACATTTCAGCAATCCTTCCCCGCGCGCCAGGATCCACGGGGTCCTCGCCCGTCAACGCTCGCAAAGCCCAAAACCACTGATCAGGCTCAGCTTCAAGTTCGCGCAGGATCCACGGAACAACTGCGGGACCCATTCCAATTATTCGTTGGTAGGCGGGATGGAGTGCTATCTCTTCGATTGACGAGAGGGTCAGCGTCTCATCTTTCCACTGACGTACAAGCGAGCTAAAGAGCTTGGATTCTGGCTCATCGACCAGAGGCGCAGCAGTGCCAGCAACTCCCATCCCGGACATTACGGAGCGCCTTGGCATCTTCAAACTCTTGTGCCGCTTCTTGTCCTGCGGATTGCACCAGCCGCGACAACCGATCAATCGGCCGCGGCGGGCGTATGTTATAGGAGGCGTTTTAGTCGCGGTGGGCGTCAAGGTTGTTTACTCCAGCTTTATCGAGTATCTTTTCGAGCGTCCGCGTCTTTCCTAAGGCGCGATCGATGGTTTGCTTCAGTTCGCTCAGGTCCTGTTCGTCGAGTGCAAGATAGAGCTCCTCGACCTCGGATCCATGGACATAGCTGATCTTCAGTTCGTGCGTTATTACCGCACCCTTTACATCGCCCACGCTTTCACCAAATACGGTCCTGATATCGGAAAGAATGCGCGCACGATCAAACACTCGTTCGTGCTCGAACTGCAATTCAGCTGCCTTTGAAGACGTCGCCAAGGAATCGAGGCCCATTAAGACTGAGATGCGGCGCTGCAGCGTCTCACATTCTTCACCCGACAGGACTGCGCCATTCTCAGCGCCGACCTGCATCGCATTGCAGACGTCACGAGTGAAAGTCGCGGCTGGGATTTCGTTGCTCGCGCGCACTGCATGCAGCGCGAGCAACGTTTCGATGATCAGCTCAAGGTCCGATTCGGATAGCGCAGTCTGATCTTTGATCCTCGGGACGAGCTTTTCGGCAGGCCTGAGGACCGGTGAATGGGCTATCGCCGAGATTAACGCCGCTGTATCAGCGTCGGACAGCCGCGCGATTTTTGCCAAACCGGCACGATGGTCTTCGGGAATCTTCAGCATGTCAAATCCTGCTGCCGTGAATCGTCGAACAGGGCGGTGGCTGTACGACAACGCAGGCTACCGCTGCGGCCGCGATTGGTTGACATTGAAGGTGAGTTTATCACGGGGCGCAAGGTGTCAATGGGACAGCCTCGGCAGCCCTGAGCGCAGGCCCGCAACGCACGAAGCATTCGCACGTTGCCAAATCCCACTCCATACCGAAAAGATTATAGGCGTCTGGCGGCCGTTTCGAAAACGACTCTACATACGAGTATAGCAGTTGCGCCGTCGAGCGCTCCTTGGGGGAACATCACGATGGTGTTCATCCTTACTGAAGGAGATCCCCGCGGTAGAGTGATCGCTGCACATCGCCCGATTGCCGCAGACCCTCGCGAGATGAGTCTGGTCAGCGCTTCCAGGGTGGTTCTGGAGTCCGCGCGGAGTCCTAAAGGTCCAGGCCCGACGTTTTTGGCGTCCGTTTGGCGTCTAAATCACGTGGACTCAAGTCTTTTGTTTTCATTGCGGCCTGTCTGTAAGTGATTGATATTTCTTGCTTGGGGTGCAAGAGGTCCCGAGTTCAAATCTCGGCGGCCCGACCAAATTCCTCATAGACTTACAACCGAGACAGTCATCGCAGACTGCGTTTTGGAGTCCAATTGGAGTCCAAATTCGGACGCCGGCGGCGCGGTTCCCCGAGCCCACTGAAAACCGCTCGCATCCCTGGAACCTCTCTCCTCCTATAAAAAACCCGACAAACCCGACATTTCGATCCTAAACTATTGATCCTGCTTGCGAAACTCGTGCCGAGTCTTCAGGTCGCTTACGTCTGGCACGCGTCGAAGTTCACCCGGGAGGTGCTGGGCGGTCTGTTGCGCATCGGGTTCGTGCACCACCAGCAAATAATAGCGAATAAAGCTCGCGTGGAACTGGACGCCGTTCATGCCTGGACTGAGGCCCACTCACTCTTGCCGAAGCGCCTCCAAGGGATCGACCCTTGTCGCTCGCCGCGCCGGAATATAGCATGCCAGCAGGACCGCCAGGATGAGCACGCCGGAGCCATACGCGAACGCCTCGGCGTCGACACGCGCGAATCGGGCGCGTGGATCGCCGCTACCGTCGCCGCCGGCCTGTCGAGCCGCGGCGTCCGGGTGCGCTACGCGGGCGTCATCACCACGCCGGGTGTGGCGTACCTGACGCGCACCGGCCCGTTCGCCGCCGGCGTGATGATTTCGGCGTCCCACAATCCATACCAGGACAACGGCATCAAAGTATTCGGCCACAGCGGTTTCAAACTGCCGGATGCGGAAGAACACCTGATCGAGCAGGAGATTCTGGCGCTCCGCGAAGGTCCGGTCGAGCCGCAGCAAGCCGCGTTGGTGGCCGATGAAGGGCTCGACCGCGAGTATCTGCGGTTCCTGCTTTCCACCATTTCGGTGCGCCTCGACGGCGTCAAGCTGGCCCTCGATTGCGGCAACGGCGCGGCCTGGCAACTGGCGCCCGAGCTGTTCCGGCACCTGGGCGCGGAGCTGGTCGAGATTGGCTGCGAGCCCAATGGCCGCAACATCAATTTGAATTGCGGCGCGCTGTACGTGGACGGGCTGAGCCGCACGGTGGTGGACTCGAGATCCGCATTCGGCGTGGCCTTCGATGGCGATGCCGACCGCGCCATCTTCGTCGCGCGATCGGGCAGAATCATCGATGGCGATGCCGTGCTGCTGATGACGGCGCGCGCCATGAAAGCCGCCGGCCACTTGACGGGCGACACCGTGGTCGCCACCGTGATGTCGAACCTGGGCCTCGAGAAAGCCCTGGCACGCGACGGCATTCGCATGCTGCGCACTCCGGTGGGCGACAAAT
>Ga0181524_10002216_pt1 | contig 20511 bp, 15 predicted proteins | sample PEATcosm2014_Bin_34_FD_119761 | JGI IMG/M metagenome (GOLD analysis project Ga0181524, IMG submission 119761) | Peatland microbial communities from MTU Mesocosm Facility, Houghton, MI, USA - PEATcosm2014_Bin05_60_metaG | ecosystem: Environmental > Terrestrial > Soil > Wetlands > Peat | place...
GTTGCTATGGGATTTGTACGCCCGCGCCATGCCGCTGCTGACCGGCGGCACGGAGTTCATCCGCGCCGGCAAGGCCCAGCGCGAATCCCTGCTGCAGGAAGTGCGGGAACTCGCGCCAGCGGAAATCAGCGAGGAGGAATTGCACGCGCATTTCGCCGCGCTGCCGCCACGCTATTTTCAAATTCACACCGCGGCGGAAATTCTCGACGACCTGGTGCTCACGCACCGGTTCCTGCAACGCCAGGTTCTCGAGGAGGGCAAGGCCTGGTCGCCGCTGACGGCGTGGCAGGATGAACCCAACCGTGGTTACAACCTCGTCAAAGTCTGCACCTGGGACCGTGCCGGTCTTTTCAGCAAAATCACCGGCTCGTTCAGCGCCGTGGGCGTGAATATTCTCGGCGCGCAGATTTTCACCCGTGCCGACGGCGTCGCGCTCGACACGTTTTTTGTCAACACCGCCGCCACCGGCAACCTCGCCACGCGAGAACAGCACGACAAGTTTGACAATCTGCTCGACCGGGTTTTAACCGGAGCGGAAGTTGATCTGCCCGCGCTCATCCGACGCCATATCGTGACGCGACCGCGGTATCAGGCCTACACCCGCTAGCGCATTCCCACGCAAATCCGGCTCGACAACGAGGCCTCCGAAACCCGCACGCTCATCGAGATTGAGACGGAAGACCGGCTCGGTTTGCTTTACACGATTTCGCAAACGCTGGCCGAACTGGCGCTCGACATTTCCGCCGCGCGCATCGTGACCGAACGCGGCGCGGCATTGGACAGTTTCTACGTGCGCGAACTTGACGGCAGCAAAGTGGTGTCCGTTGAAAGGCAGCTTCTGATCGAAGACCGGCTGCGCAGTGCGATCAGCCGGCTCGATACCGGGCCATGATTGTTCTGCAAACGAGTTGCCAGCCGCCGTGCGGTTTGGTAATAGACATCAGCTTCGACACGTGTCTGGGAGTAGCGGGCCTGCCCGCCGCAGCCCCGACAGAGTCGGGGCGCAGGCGGGTGTGGTTCAGTGGTAGAATGCGGGCTTCCCAAGCCTGAGATGAGGGTTCGATTCCCTTCACCCGCTCCAACTTTGATTTTGCTCAATAAAATCAATGTTATTGTGAGTTTTTGACGGTTTCAAAACGGCTCACTGCTAACGTCCACTGCTAACAAATCCATCCGAGTTTAAGGTATTCGCCGATGTCATTTGTGTTGACGCTGGACGCGCCAGTGCCACCGTGTTGGAGGCGGTGCAACATCTATTGGACGCGCACGACATGAGCGCGGCGAACGGCAGTTGACGTTGGCACACGTCCACACGCTGGCAAAACATTTCATCATGTCCGCCGATTTGTTCCTGCCGTGACCATGAATGACGTTAAGGAATCCACCCCAGACAAGTATGAAAACCAAACGCCTAAATCAGCGGTTCGTTGGCGGTAGCTACGGCGCGCTTTTATTGCCCACACCCCTGCCTTCATAAGATGTATCCCCCGGATTGTACATTGTCTGGCTTGTATTTGTCCCTTCCTGAATTTCTTTGGTCTGCAAATTCCGATATTGCGATTCGCTAGTGGGAAAATAGGACGCGCATCCAGAACATGCTAGTAGCGAGCAACAACATACCAAAGCTAAACAGCCTCTCCACAGCCCCAAATTTGGAATTGCATTCATTGTGTGTGGCTTATGGTGCCCTTCGGGGCGTCCGTTGCTTCAACTTGGAACCAAAGCATCCAATCCCCCCGTTTTGGTGGTTCAATGTGACGCGCGTGCGAGTGCAATCGCCCGAATAATCCCGGTTTCCGGGGAAAATACACCCGGCAACAGGGAGCAAGGCGAGGTCGGCTAATATACGCAGGATAGATTTCATAGGTTGAGTGGTGGTATTGGTTCAGAGTTGGCTTGCCGCGCCCGTGAAGACGCGGTGACTGCATGAATCTTTCCATATTTTGAATGTGACCGCTATGGGGTGTTCACCCCACCCAGACCATCACAACAGTCAATCCCGTTCGCCAGCGTGGGTTCCGGGAGGACTTCGAGAGCGGGCACGCCAAGCCGGTGCAGTCGGCTACCCCAGCCCAACCGTAGCCTGGCATCGTTGGTTCAATTCATTTCGTGGACTTTGCCAGAGCCGCCCGGCCCGCTTTAAGGGTTGCCATGATTTGCTCCGCGTCATAAACGCAGCCGCCCCAGATCCCGCCGCCGGCCAGTTGCAGGGCCGCCCAAAGCCGCGTGTCTTCCGGCAACGCGGCGTTCGGCGCAAGGTCCTTTCGCGTCGCGCGCGCATCCAGAATCCGGCAGCCTTCTTCCGGCGTGAATCGGCGTTGGCCTTCGCCCACCAAATCAATACTCCCTTCGATGCGCTTGCAGTCAATGTGAATGTGGATGAGGTCGCCGTCCAAAGCCTTGCCGATGGGGCCGCCCGCCAGTCCTTCGGGGCCAATATGCCCGATGCACGCGCCGGTTGAAAGTCCCGAAAAACGCGCGTCGGTCAGGAGCGCGACTTCCTTGCCGTGGGGCAAATGTTTGAGCGCGCCGGTGACCTGATAGGTTTCCTCCATGCCCGTGCCCATCGGCCCAACGCCGGTCAGCACCAGCACGTCACCGGCCTTGATGCGCCCTTGTTTGATGGCGGCCATGGCGTCTTTCTCGTTCACAAAAACGCGCGCCGGCCCTTCCTTGCGATACACGCCGGCCGCGTCCACCAGCGACGGATCAATTGCCGTGGCTTTCACCACCGAGCCTTCCGGCGCAAGATTGCCGCGCGGAAAAACCAGCGTGCACATGAGGCCGCGCGCTCGGGCTTTGTCCGGCGGAAAGATGACTTCGTCGGCGTCCACACCGTCCTGCTGCTTCAATAATTCCCGGAAACGCCGGCGACGATCGGATTTTTCCCACCAATCCAGGTTTTCACCCAAGGTTTTCCGCGTGACAGTGAGCACATCCACGTTTAGCAAATTCAATCGCCGCAGATACAACATCACTTCCGGCACGCCGCCCGCCAGGAACACGCGAACCGTGGGATGATGAACCGGCCCGTTCGGCAATACGCTGACCAGCCGGGGAACACGGCGATTGACGGAAATCCAATCCTCCACCGTCGGAAGTTTCAGACCGGCGGCGTGGGCAATGGCCGGAATGTGCAACAGCAGATTCGTTGAACCGCCAAATGCGGCATGAATGACCATCGCGTTCTGGATGCTGGCATCGGTCAGGACATTGTGCGTGGCCAGTTTGTGTTGTTCCAGTTGATGCAACGCGCGGGCTGAACGCCGGGCCATATCCAGCCACACCAGTTGGCCTGAAGGCGCAAGCGCCGAATGCGGCAAGCAAAGTCCAAGCGCTTCACCAACCACCTGCGCCGTCGCCGCAGTGCCGAGAAACTGGCAACCGCCGCCGGGCGACCCGCAGGCGCGGCAACTCAATTCAGCGGCTTCCGATAACGAAACCAGCCCATGCGCAAAGCGGGTTCCGAGTGTTTGTACCGTGCCGGCATCTTCAGCCGCATCTGCCGGCAACGTGACTCCTCCGGGAACAATGACGCATGGCAAGTCGTGCAAACCTGCGACGGCCATCATCATTGCCGGCAAGCCTTTGTCACACGTGGCGATGCCGAGCACTCCCGCGCGCAAAGGCAGCGAGCGGGCCAGCCGCCGGAAAATGATGGCGGCGTCATTGCGATACGGCAGGCTGTCGAACATGCCTGTTGTTCCTTGGGTCCGGCCATCGCACGGGTCGGAACAAAAACCGGCGAAGGGAATTGTTTGCAGCCGGCGAAATTCTTCCGCGGCGGCTTGAACGAGCAAGCCGATTTCCCAATGACCGGTATGATATCCAAGCGCAATCGGTTTGCCGTCGGGCGCGCGCAGACCGCCCTGGGTGCTGAGAATCAGGAACTGTTTCCGGCCGGCCTCGGCCGGGTTCCAGCCCATGCCGGCGTTTTGCGTCAGACCAAACAAATCGCCGCTGGGACTGTTCCGGAGCATTTCTTCTGTAATCGGCAGGCTCCCGGCCGGCCCGCGGGCGTGGGTTTGAATCCGGTAAATTTCCGGACTGGCGGAATCGAACACGTCGGTGCTGGAACTCATAACATGATTCAAAGATCAAGATGTCAGGAGACCCGCCGAAAGCAATTCAACAAACCGAGCTTGAACCGCTAATAAACGCTAATTGACGCTGATTTTTTGGTAGGGACGCACCGCCGGGGCGTCCGTTGGGTGGGGCGAGTGTCCTCACGAGCCGTGACTTTAACCACGGATATCCGTGTCAATCTGTGGCTCAAATTTCCTGCTGGAATTCATATCGCCAAACGCCAGCCGGCTTGCTAAAAACCGGCACTCCGAGCTTATGACACAACAACGTTGGTTGCGCATCATCCCCGTCGCGCTGCTCATGTACACTATCTCGTACATAGACCGCACCAATGTCTCTCTCGCGCTCGACCCGAAAATTTCGAACCTGATGAGGGACCTGTTCATGGACGACCGCATGAAGGGCGAAGCGGCGGGCATTTTTTTCTTCGGCTATCTCCTGCTCCAAATTCCGGGCGGCTACCTGGCGTCGCATTGGAGCGCACGCAAGGTCATCAGCCTGTGCCTGATTGCTTGGGGTGCGTGCGCCGTCGGTTGCGGTCTTGCCCACACCTTCCGGCAGTTTGAGGTGATGCGGTTTTTCCTCGGCGTGGCCGAAAGCGGCGTGTTTCCCGCGACGCTCGTCCTGCTGGCGAACTGGTTTTCGCGTTCCGAACGCGCGCCAACTCTTACTGGCTCCTTTGCCAGCCGCTTGCCGTCGCCGGCTCCGCGCCCATCACCGGCTGGCTGCTCGGAAAATACGGCTGGCAACAGATGTTGATTCTCGAGGGAATTTTGCCATTTATCTGGCTGCCAATTTGGTGGTTCTGCATCCGCGATCATCCGCGCCAAGCGAAATGGATTTCAACCGGGGAACTCGAACAGCTCGAAACAACCCTGCACCGGGAACAGGCGGAGTTGGAGCCGCCGCAAACAATTTCCTGGCTCGAACGGTTCCGGCATCCATCCATTCTGGTCATGATCGCCCTTTATTTTTTGCACAACTGCGCGGCTTACGGTTGCATGACCTTTTTCACGGACGGACTGAAAGGCCAGGGTTTCAGCGCGTTGCAGTACGGATTTTTGTTTGCGGTTCCTTATGCGGTGACGGCGGTCATCATGATTCTCAACTCGTGGCATTCGGACAAAACTCATGAACGCCGGGGTCATGTCGCGGCGGTCTATTTCCTGAGCGGGACGAGCCTCATTCTAAGCGTGCTGTTCCGGCAGCATTTTTGGATTTCTTATGCGCTGATGTGCCTCGCCATTCCCGGTCCGTTCGCGGCGATGGCTCCATTCTGGGCCATTCCAAGTGAAACGCTGCCGCGCGCCGCGATGGGCATCGTCATGGGTTTGGTCAACGCCTTCGGCAATCTGGGTGGCTTCGCCGGACCCTACATTGTCGGCGCACTCTCGAATGAGTATCACAGCACCGCGACTGCCTTCAGCGTCATCGGCGCGGGCATGTTGGGCTGCACCGCGCTGGCTTTTCTGCTGCCGAGAGCGAAGCAACAAATCTACTGAGGATACACGTTCCCATGATGAACCTAAAAGTTCACTTTACACTGTAGCGGCGGTCTATGACCGCCGCCAAACGAACACAGCGACGCTCCTAGAGCGCCGCTACAAAAAGATGGAGACAGGCGGGACGCGCCTGTCCTACGATAACGGCATAAATGAAACTCTGCCGGTTCAAAGACAAACAAGGCCAGGCCCGCGTGGGCTTGGTCACGGATGATTCCACATTGCTCGACCTGACACCCGCAAGCATCACGCAATTGCAGCCGTTGTTGGAGAGCGATAATCCGGTCGCGCAACTCAATCAAATCACCAAACAAAATCTGCGCCGCCTCGCATTGTCGGATATTCAACTGTGCGCGCCGGTGGAGCGACAGGAAGTCTGGGCGGCAGGCGTCACTTACCTGCGGAGCAAGACGGCGCGCATGAAGGAATCCGATTTCAGCGCTACCGCGTATGACAAGGTTTATGCAGCGGAGCGGCCGGAACTTTTTTTCAAATCCATCGCCGAAAAAGTCGTCGCCACCGGCGAACCGGTCGGCATCCGCCGGGACGCCCGCTGGAATGTGCCGGAACCGGAACTGGCGCTGGTGCTGAATTCGCGCGGGAAGATTGCCGGTTACACGATTGGCAACGACATGAGTTCGCGCGACATCGAAGGGGAAAATCTGCTCTACCTGCCACAGGCGAAAATCTACGACCGTTCCTGCGCGCTCGGGCCGTGGATTCAGCTCGGCGCCAGCGAAGCCGCCGCACGGGAGTGGAAAATCCGGCTGGCCATCCGGCGGAACGGCGAAAGCGCTTTTACCGGCAAAACGTCGGTAGGCCAGATCAAACGCCGATTCGAGGAGCTGGCCGGTTTTCTCTTTCACAGCCAGAATTTTCCCCACGGCGCGGTGCTGCTGACGGGAACCGGCATCGTTCCGCCCGGGACCTTCACGTTGCGGGAGCGGGATGTGGTGGAGATCGAAATTACCGGAATCGGTTTACTCAGAAATCCGGTGATGGTAGTTTGACGCGCTGTTATGAATCTGCACGGCCAGAATTTTATCGGCGACCGGCTTAGTCCCGGCGAGGGAAAGACCCTTCGCGCCATCAGCCCGCTGGACAGCACGCCCTTGCCGCCCACCTACCATCTGGCCAGTGAAAAGGACGTGAACGCCGCCTTGGAACTGGCTGCGGCGGCCTTTGAAACGTATCGCGAAACCACCAGCGAACAGCGCACGGCTTTTCTCGAACGCATCGCTGATGAAATCATGGCGCTGGGCGATGAACTCATCGTCCGCGCGCATCAGGAAACCGGTTTGCCGGAGGCACGGCTGACCGGCGAACGCGCGCGCACCACCGGCCAGCTCAAACTGTTCGCGCAGGTTGTCCGGGAAGGTTCGTGGGTGGACGCGCGGATTGACACGGCCATTCTCGACCGGCAACCGCTGCCCAGACCCGATTTGCGCCGGATGCTGATTCCCATCGGCCCGGTGATTGTTTTTGGGTCGAGCAATTTCCCGCTGGCGTTTTCCGTGGCCGGGGGCGACACCGCGTCAGCATTGGCGACCGGCAACCCCGTGGTGGTCAAGGCCCACAGCGGGCATCCGGGCACATCAGAACTGGTGGCGGCGGCCATCCGCCGGGCGGTGACTGCGTGCGGCCTGCCCGCCGGCGTGTTTTCCATGCTGCACGGCGCCGGCAAGGTGATTGGCATTGCGCTGGTGCGGCATCCGTTGGCACGCGCCATCGGCTTTACCGGTTCGCGTGAAGCCGGACGCGCCCTGTTCGACGCGGCGGCAGCGCGGCCGGAGCCGATCCCGGTGTTCGCTGAGATGAGCAGCCTGAATCCCGTCTTCATCCTGCCGGAGGCGATGCGCGGACAGATGGCTAAAATTTCCGAGGGCTTGCGGGCATCGGTGACGCTGGGCGTCGGACAATTTTGCACCAAACCCGGCTTGGTTTTCGGTTTGCAGGACGCCGGATTTGAGCAGTTTCAAAAGGCGATCGGGCAATTATTTGAAGCCACAGCGCCCGCCACGATGCTACACGGCGGCATTTGTGAATCGTATCATCAGGGCATGGCCCGCGCCTCGAAATTGGGCGGAGTGAAATTGCTCGCGCGCTCGAAGGAAAATCCGGATGCCCGCAAAACGCATGGCGAACCGGTTTTGGTCTACACCGACGCCAAAAATTTCCGGAAGCATCCGGAGCTGGCGGAGGAGGTGTTCGGGCCGTTCGCGGTCTTGGTCTCGGCGCAAACCATGTCGGAACTGGAGGACATCGCGGAAAATCTTGAAGGCCAGCTCACGGCCACGGTGCATGGCACGCCCAACGATCTGCAACAGGCGAAGCGGTTGCTGCAAATTTTGGAACGCAAAGCGGGCCGATTGCTCATCAACGGTTTTCCCACCGGCGTCGAAGTGTGTCCGGCGATGAACCACGGCGGCCCCTATCCGGCTACGACGGACGTGCGCTTTACTTCCGTGGGCACGGCGGCGTTGTATCGTTTTGTCCGTCCGATTTGTTACCAGAATTTTCCCGCACCGCTGTTGCCGGAGGCGTTGAAGGACGAAAACCCATACGGTATCTGGCGGCTGGTGAATGGCACGCTGACCAAAGGCGCCATCGGCGCGTAATCAAAAATTTATGCCGCGCCGAAAACTCCGGTGTCCGTGATTTTCAGGGCTATTAATGCTGGGTGCTTTCCGGCCAATCGTCTGTGCGGAAAGGCACTGCCGGCAAGCCGGCTCCATTGTAGAGCGTCGCCAGGGGATTGGCCTGCCAGGCATAGCGGGCTGCCACCGGGTCGGGCACATCGGCAGACGAAACTACCACCGAGTCGTCTTCGATCCTTGCGTCAGCCCAATACCATTTTTGGTCTTTCCCCGCGATTGAGAATTCTCCCAGCTTGTCACCTTTGACCATCAACTCGCCATTGGCATGGGCAAAGTGAAGTTTCAACGCTCCTGGCAGATGTTCCATCGAAGTAAAGGTCGGCCCCTGATAGGGAATCTTTTCGCCATAGGTTTGGGCCAACGCACAGTAGGCCAGACGGTCTCCCACTACCGCCTTGTCCTTTGGATGAATGTTATCGGCGTCGCCCGTATCCACCGTAACCGCCAAGCCGCAATTCGGGACATTCCGGGCGGTCAAAGCCTGTGCCTCGCGCAATTCAGCCCAACCATCTGTTCCCGGTTCGCCGCGGCGCTGCATGAAGGCAGGGAGGCTGACGATGTAAAATGGGAAATCGCCTCGGTCGAAAAGAGTTCGCCAGTCGCCAATCATGGCCGGGAGCAACGTTCGGTATTGATAAGCCCGCTGGAAGTTCGCTTCGCCTTGATACCAGATGGCACCTTTGATCGCCAAGGGCGCCACCGGGTCAATCATGCCCAGGTAGAGCGCGGCGGGCATCGTCGGGTAATTTTCAAAATCCAATGGCATCGGGTGTGGCGGCCGGGCATTGAAACTGAGTTTGCCCTTCCATTCGCCCGCGAGCGGAATGGCAGTATTGTCGCCCAGCACCAAGCGCAGCACATCGGGCTTGGCCAGAAATCCATCATGCGATTTCCACTTGAACACCCGAATGGCCACGAGGTTCGTGCCCGGCTTTAGACTTCCTTTGGGGACTTCGTAGGCTCGCGGATTTTCCACCCATGAACTGGCCCCAACCCAGTGATCATTGATGAAGGTGGTATCCATCTTTTCGATGGAACCGAGGAAGATTATCGCTTTGCCGGCAGGCAGCGGGTCGGGAAGGGTGATTGTCTTGCGGAACCAGGAGACGCAGGGGACATCGGCCACTCCCAATTCCTGGAACGTGCCGGGAATACGGACCGTTTGCCAGTTTGAATCATCGAAATCAGCAGCAGCCCAGTTGTTGCTGATGCCCACGTCGTATTCGTCGAGCCAGTGCATTAGAAAACTGCCGTATTGCGGACCGCTTTTGGCGCTGAGACGGTCCATTTCAGCCAATTGCGGATCAAAGCCGCCCACCTGGTGCAGAGTTTTGGGATTCATCCAACTCTCCACCGGAGGGCCGCCAACACAATCTTCAATCAAACCGACCGGCACGTGGATGTCCTGTTGCAGCCGGCGTCCGAAGAAATAAGCGACGGCCGAGAATCCCTCCCCGCCTTCCGCGACAGTTTGCGGTGAGCAAATTTTCCACGAACCTTGGGGAACATCCGTTGGCGAATAGGAGACATGCTGTTGGACCATGAAGAGCCGGATTTCCGGATGATTTGCGGATTTGATTTCATCAGCGCCATTTCGCGCCTGCCCCAAGCCGAGCTGCATGTTGGATTGGCCGCCGCACAGCCAAACATCGCCCACCAGGACTTCGTGCAATTCGACGATCTGCTCCGGCCCGATAATTCTGACAGTATAAGGTCCGCCGGGCGCGGGCGGTTGAATCTCCGCCTGCCAACGGCCATCGGCCCCGGTCACGGCTTTCGCGGTGTGCCCGGCGATTTCCACCTTGATGACCTCTCCGGGTTTCGCCCAGCCCCAAATCAGGTCCGGTTTTCCGCGCTGCAAAACCATGTTGTCGCTGAACATCGGGCTGACGAACGGCAACGCGTTGATGTCTGCCGCGTTCGCTGCGAGCGACGCAATGAAGACCGCAATGAAGGGGCAAAGGAATTTAAGGCGCATAATTCAAAAGTGAATGGCCGGACAGAATTACCGGACGCTGACCTTTGCGTCAATTGAGACGGTTCTTTTCTTTTCTGGCTTTCACTTCTTAAACAGCTTCAGACTGATAGCATCAGCCATTATTTTGTAACCCGCCTCGTTCGGATGCAAATGGTCGCCGCTGTCGGCCGCCGGCAAAAGGCGCGAGGGATTTTGCGGGTCGCGCATCACCGCGTCAAAATCAATCACCGCGTCAAACTTGCCGCCGGTCCGGATCCAGTTGTTCACGGTCACGCGCGCGTCTTCGTGCCCCGGTTTGTCATAAGACGATCCGCCAAACGGCGTGATGGTCCCGCCATAAACACGGATATGGTGCGCGTGGGCCTGCGCGATCATTTTTTCATACGCCGTGATAAGATTCGTTGCCACCGATGCGTCCTGGCTCCCGCCGATGTCGTTGACGCCCTCCAGCACAATCAACCAGCGCACGCCGCTTTGCGAAAGCACGTCACGGTCGAAACGCGCCAGCGCCGTTGGTCCCAAACCGCCGTGCAATACAGCGTTCCCTCCAATGCCTTCGTTCAGCACCGCAACGCTGGCTGTCTTTGGGTCAGCCTGCAAACGGCGCGCCAGATTGTCCGGCCAGCGATCATTCTTGTCCGTCCCCGAACCCCGGCCATCGGTGATCGAGTCGCCCAGTGTGGCGATGGCCGCGCTCGAACGCCCCGCTTCCACGTCTATGTCGTTCAAAATATACCAGTGTTGCGTCTTGGCCGCCGTTGACATATCCGCCGCTGCCGCTGTGTCGCCGGCCAGCAAATAAGACGTCGTTCTGGAACCGGGATGACCGGTGACATCGTCCGACGTGCTCTCGAAATGAATTGTCACAGTGAAATCGGACAACGGCGCCAGTGCAAAATCAAAAGTATCTGAAAGAACGGTTTCACCGGCTGGAACGGTCACCGAAGGCCTGCCCTGAAACGTCAGCGCCCTGTCACTTTCTGGTTTGATGGCGCTGCCGCCGGCCGACAAGGCGACATGTGTGGAATTCATCGTTACCGGACTATTGCCGAAAGCGTTGGAAAAGCGGACGCGCAGATGTTGCCCGCCAATGGACACGTGCACGACTTGGCGCAGGGTGTTGCTGGTCAATCCCGGCGGCGGCGGCAGATTTCGCGTTTCCGTCAACTGCGGCGATGTTCCCCAGGTGCCCACCCAGTGGACACCCTTGTCCGGTTTGTCCGCTGAGTTACAAACACACCCGGTGTGCGTTACCGCCAAAATAACCAGCCCAAAAAACGAAGACCAAAAAGATTTGATACACATGGCTCAAATGTTCAATTGGCAAATGGATTTGCGCAACATTTTTTTGGTGTAACCCCATCCTCCGTGCCGCCGGCACTATAATCCAATCCATCCCGTCCGCCCGTGCAGGGTTTTCAGGAATCCTGCAGCGGTGGGAAGTGTCTTGTGCGCGCCTGTTTTCCACGGCACTCTGATTTCAGGGGAGAACGATGTTTATGAACCGCTGATTCTGCAACAAAGCGTCCCTCGTCTTGAATATTGTTCTGGCCGGAACGGTCGTGGTGCTGCTCATGCACAGGCCGGCATCGCGGCCTTTGCCTTCCGCCAGCCGGAGCAATCCGGTGGCAACGACCAATGCGGTGCCACACATCGTGAGCGTGCCAAGGCCCTTGGTCTGTCTTGTTCCGGTTTACTTGCCGCGACACACACGAAAACCCTGATCGGGGCCCCTGTTATACGGTTCGTAGCCGGCCCGGAAAGACGGCTCGCAGCAGAAGTCGCCGCCCATCCAACCGCCGCCCTTCCAAACCCGGAGAGAGCCGCTATGACTTCCTTTAGGGTTAGTTTCAATTACTCTCCAGGTCTCCGTACTCTCCAAGTCTCCGTACCAGTCCCAGCAAAATTCCCTTACATTACCTGACATATCGAAAAGCCCCAACTCGTTGGGCGTCTTGCCACCGATAGGTTTTGTTTTATCATGGTTTTTTTCTATCGCAGGCCAGTTCCAAAATCCTGTTAAGTTGGTATCTCCAGAGTTTTGCCAATACCAGGCTACTTTGTCTATATCATTGCCTCCGCTGTAAGTGTAACTTTTGCTCATCTGACCTCCATCGGCGGCATATTCCCACTCTGCTTCTGTCGGCAATCGGTAACCATTGGCTCCCGCATTGATCGTTACCGTCCATTTTATATCATCGTTTTCATTCTCGTTATTCGGGTCTTTTTTATTCTTGTCTATATTGTAATGCGGTTTTAAGCCCTCCTTTATGCTCCTCTTATTACAATACTCAACGCAGTCATACCAGCTTACCATTTCTACCGGCAAATTGTCGCCTTTGAATTTTGAGGGATTACTTCCCATTACCGCAATCCACTCTTTTTGAGTGACCTCATATTTGCCAATATAAAAACTCGATAGGGTGACACCTTTTCCGTAGTAGTTGGACTTGGTGTTTTTGAAAGTCCCGCCTTTGACTAATATAAAGTTATCAGGCTCTTTCGCCGAAGCTGACGCGGCGACAGTGAAGAAAATTAAAAATAAAATCGTTGTGAATCTTTTTGAAACGGTTGCTGGATGCATAATTGAGTGAGGATAAAAACAGGCCGCTCTTTTGTAAAGAACGGCCTGTCGTATTTTTTCCCTCCGCAGAGCCCAAAAGGGCCTGCGAAAAGGAACATGAATTAGTTCTTACCACACCGTTGCGTTAACGGACCCACTTCCACCATTCCATTCCTCGCACGCCAATATCTGGTAATTGTAACTACCAAAACCCTGGCCACCGTTACTCTTCCAATTGTTAACGTGGTTGCCCATGGTGACGGTGTGGTTTGCCCCTTTCGATGACCCGCCCCAGTTATCCAAGTACTGCCAAAAAGTGGCAGTGCCTTGAATGGAAGGTTGGTTTACTTGCTGATGCTTATAAAAGGTGTATGTATGCCCATCACTGCTCACGGTGTTTACTTTCGTTCCATTCGCATTAGAGCCCAACTCACAGACGTAATATTCTATAAGCGGGCTTGTCGTCCACCCGTAGATAGCGATCACATTATAGCCACTAGCGGAGCCGACATTGTAGCCTATAGACTGGGCCGATCCGGTACTCCAGCCTTTACCGCCAACCATATCGCTGCAACCAGACCAGCTAATAGCGAAATTGCCACCCCCACTTGGAAAGGTTATGCTTGCTGACCCACCACTGTAATATAATGACCAGAAGTAGCCGCCATTCGAGCCTGTTCCTCCACTAGCGTTTGACTGCTGCGTTACACTAAGCAAAAACGCGAGCGCGACTGCAGATACTAATAATAGTACCTTTTTCATAATGATTTAGTTGATGTACGATTAATGTTTGTTAGGTTAATGTTAACGATGCGAATTTGCTTTTGCATCGCTGCGCGGGTGAGGGGAAATTGGTTTTCGCGATCACTGGGCACGGCGTAATATTACCAGAGCAGGGGCAACTGTCATGTCACCAGAATATCTGATATGGCCGGGATATTTCGCAAATCGCTGGAAATCATGGTGTTGCAGAAAACAGGCTGGTTAAATTGGCCGGGAATTCGGCATCCGGCTGCCGCAGGCGCTATTGATTGAATTGAAAGACGCCGTTCCGCTGCAATTTATTGAGACGGTGGGCTGTGCCCGGGTAGTTCTTGAGGACTGAACTGAAACACTCCGTTCCGCTGCATTTTATTGAAGGTGTCCTGGCCGAGGGAATTTTGGAGTGCCTGCTGGGTTTGTTCTTTAAATTGTTGCAGATTCTTGTTTACCACGTCCCAGTCCACGCTTTGGCCCTGGGCTTCAAGCGCCTTGGCCTGGGCCTGATAATCCTGCACGCTTTTCTGGTAATACTTGAGGGCGTCATACACGTAATCAATTTTGTTGTCGTCAAGCCCCCAAGTGTTTTCGTATTTCTTCATCTTGGAGTAGCCGTCATCCTGCGCCTTTTGGAGGGTGTCGAAAGCGTTGGTACCGAGCACGCGCTGGTATTCCTGGTCGCGTGCCGCGTCCAGCGCCTTGATTTGCTCCGCGTAATCCGCGTTCGTCGGGTCATCTTGAAACTGCTTGTCGAGTTCCGACCGGCTCTTGTTCAATTGCTGTTGCGCGTTCAACAGTTCTTGGAACTGGGCATCACTTGGGTTCACTTTGGCCAGATCCTGCTGTAAATTAGTGGCAGCGGTGCCATCGTCCACTCCCTGCGATTCCGCGTAGCGCTCATCCCCCAACAGGGCCTTCGTTTGCTGGTTATATTCGGAGTATGCCTTATCACTCGCATCGTTGAATTCAGCATCGTCCATCTCTCCGTTCAGCCTCGCCTGTTGCAGGTCCCACTGGCGTTGCTGTAGTTTTTTCTTCAAGTCATAAAGCGCATTGGTTTCGTCGGCTGTTAACTGGATCTTGCCGATGTTAGCTTCCCGCAGCATATTCCCTTGGTCCCATAGCTTGTAACCCTCCTCTCCCAGCGCGGCGCGCATTTCCGCGTCTTCGTCCCTCTCGCGTTCCTGTTGCAGCGCAGCCATTGTGTCGGCATCCCCGTGGCTCTTTTCCGAGGTTTCTTCAAAGCGCTTATCCCAGTCCTCATCGAGATCCGACTGGATCACTCGCGCCACGACGTTGTTGGGAACACCCGCCGCACGCAACTGGTCAACAAGCCACCGCCGCCGGTCCGATGCGGATGCGATGTCCGTGTATTTGTATTGCAGCAACTTCGGCTGGCTGGTGAAGACCGGCGTTTCATTCGTCATTTTTCTTGGGCTGACTTCGCGGGCAGATGGCGCGGGCGCACGTTCCGATTTGTGCAGGACCACCACCACAACCGTAACGGCCAGAAGGACATTCAATACGAGGGACGCTTGATGGCGAAATTCGCGACTCATAAACCCAATTGCAGTTTGCTTGAAGTTACAGTGGACGGTTTGGCCGCACAAGGTGTTCTTTGTCACCAATTCTAACTATTCGACCTGCTGAAAATCTTATTTAGGCTTGAACAAATGATTTCGCCGCCGGCCACAATCCAACGCAGCAGTTGCCGCAGAGATTGCCAGGCGATTTGCCATTAACGACGAGAGCGATGAGAATTACTTTTTGCACTCTTGTACTCATTTTTACCCTTTGTTTTGGTTGTTTTGGTTGTTGTTGTGCGAAATATCAAGCGCACTCACGCCCGACTGCGGGAAATTCCATGGGGCCGGATGCGGAGAACCGGACGGCGAAACCGGATCCTGCCCCCTTCACTGAATTTTCTGGATGTCATTTGTGGTGGTGGGCCGCCAGGTCAATTCAAGACTCGCCGGTCGGCGCCGATTCTTTGGGGCAGCCTTCAACCGGGTTCGCGTGCTGGGGTTGGGAATGCAGGAACCGGATCACCGCCTGGGTACGGGTATGGACGTGCAATTTCTCATAGATGCTGCGCACGTGGGCATTCACCGTGGACGCGGTGATTCCGAGGGACTCCGTGATTTCCTTGTAGAGGTATCCGCGAGCCAGCAACTCCAGGACGCTCCGCTCGCGCGCGGTAAGCACCTCCACGCCCGGCGCCGCCGGACGGTCCGGCCGGAAAAACTGGACCACCTTGCGGGCGATATAACCGCTCATGGGCGAGCCGCCGGCACAAACCTGTTTCAGCGACTTGATCAACTGGTCGCAAGGGGTCTGCTTCACCAGATAGCCAACCGCCCCCGCCGCCAGTGCGTCGAAAATGTGGTCTGAATCCTCATAGACCGTGAGCATGACAAAATGAGTTTCAGGCATGATTGGTTTCAGGCGCCGGACGCATTCAATGCCGGTCAAGTCGGGCAGATTGATGTCCATGAGGACGACTGCGGGCTTCCCGACAGGCAGTTGGGCCAGGGCAGCTTCGGCGTTGGCGTGCTGGCTGAGGCAATGAAACCCGGGCGCTTGATCTATCCACTCTGCCAACAATTGCCGCACCGAAGCATCGTCTTCAACGACTGAAACCGGCACGGACATAAAATTCACTCTATCAACAAGGTGCGTTCTTGAAAGTCACCAGTTCTAACGATGCTTCCGTGGCACATCCATCTTATCCCGACGGGCTCCGGATGGGGACTTTGAACTGCACGCTGGTCCCGTGCAGGGGTTCGCTCCGGATTTCAAACCGGCCGCCGATCCCCGCCATCCGCCGCTGCATGCTTCTCAGCCCATTCCCGCGGTTGAATCCCGCCGGGTTTTTCACGACACCATCGGGGGCCATGCCGTTGGTGAACCCGCGGCCGTTGTCTTTGACTGCCAGCAGGAAACCAGCCGGCTCCAGCGTGAGACTGATGTGCACTTCCGACGCGCCGGCATGCTTCACAATATTGTTCAGGGTTTCCTTGAATGCCAGGAACAGGTTGTGGCGCGTCTCCGCGGACAGGGACCAATTCGGCAATTGGAACGGCACGTCCAGCCGGCAGCGGATGTCGGCGTGTTCCAGGAAATCCTGCGCGAATTTTTGCAGGTAGTTTACCAGACTGTCCAACGTGTCGTGACGCGGGTTGACCGCCCAGACAGTTTCTGCCATGGCCTGCGTCAATTCACCTGCAGTTTCATGGATATGCCGCAAGCTGGCAGCGGCTTGCGGGCCGTTGCCTGAGCCGCCACGCACCGGGTCGCTGAGCATGGTGATGCGCGTCAAATGCGCCCCCAGGTCGTCGTGAATGTCATGAGCGATGCGGACGCGTTCCTGTTCGATGGCGTGCTGCCGCTCGAGGCGCTCGAGCTTCCGTTGCAACCGCCGCCGGGCATCCTGCCAGGCAATTCCGCCAACCGCCGCCAACACCGTTGCCACGGCCAGAAGCCGGAACCAGGGCGTCTGCCAGAAAAAAGGCAGCACCGTAAACGCAATCTGTGCCCCGGTTTCGTTCCATACGGCGTCGTTGTTGCACGCAATCACCTGAAAGACGTATTTGCCGGGCGGGATGTAATTGTAATACGCCATCCGCTTGGTGCCGGCCTGAATCCAATCGCGGTCCAAACCTTTCAAGCAGTATTTGAATTGCACCCGCTCGGGAGCGATATAACTCAGCCCCGCGTATTGCAATTCCACCCGGTGTCGCCCGGGCGGCACCCGCAGTGGCGTGGCATCCGCCGGGTTTTCCACTGTTACCTGGTCATCTACCAGCAATTTCTCGATAATGACCGGCGGAGGCAAATGGTTGGTCTGGATGCGTTCGGGATCAATCGTCACCAGACCTGCGCTGCTCGGAAACAACAGATGTCCGTCGGCCGTTTTGCATCCGGCCGGCTGTAGTCCGCCGGAACTTTCCAGCGTCGGCACGCCATCGTTCACGGCGAAGGGCCGGCAGTGAATCTCCCGGCTCAAACCGTCCGCACAGCGATTCAACTCCGCCTTGCTGACGCGCAGAATCCTCTTGTTGGAACTGATCCAGAAGAAGCCCTGCCCGTCGTCTTCAATGTCGCCGACGTCGTTGCCCAGCAATCCCTGATCTCTGCCGATGGCGGCAAACCGGCCATGTTTCATTCGCGCCAGCCCGCCCCCAAAGGTCCCTATCCACAGGCTGCCGTCGGTATCCGCCCGCAGGCATTGCACAAAGTCGCTGGGAAGACCGTCGGACTTGCGGAACTGTTGAAGGTTTCCCTCTTTAAGGCAGCCGAGGCCGCCCCCGAACATGCCAAACCAAAGCACACCCTCGCCGTCCCGAACCAGACAGCGCACATTGGGCGATGTCATCTGCTGTTCCCGCACGATCCATTCCGTTTCCCCGGCGTGGTAACGGACCAGTCCCGCGCTCGTCCCCACCCAGGTTACATCGCCGGCCTCATGAAACAGAGCCAGGGCCGGCAGACGGAAATATAATCCGGGTGCGCGTCCGAAGGAATCGCCTTGCTGGACAAAAACCCCCTCGCCCCATGTGCCAGCCCAGGCCCGCCCGCCGGCATCCGGGGAAACCGACCAGACGTAGGTGTCGTACAAGCCGCTCTCCCTTCCATAATGAGTCCATTGGCCGTTTTTGAGGCGGTATATCCCGGCGCCCTCAGTGGCCGCCCAGATCTCGCCCTCCGGTCCGATCGCGACCGAAAAGACAGGATATCCTCTGAACTTGTCCGGAGGTGCAACCGTGGTGATGCCGGTGGCGTGGAGCATCACCAGACCGGCCCGGGTGCCAATCCATAGATTGCCTTCGCGGTCTTCCATCACACTGGTTATCCAGTCGCTGGGCAAACCGTTCGTCCGGGAAAAATGCAGCACTTCTCCCTGCTTGGAAATCAGATAAAGTCCCTGGTCATACGTCCCCGCCACCACGAGTCCGGCCCGCGTCTCGATCATCGTCGTGAGCAAACTTAAGGCCCACGGCACCGCCCCCAGATCCTTGACGCATTTCTGCCCGTCCCACTCTCGCAACAAACCGTCATTGACCACCCAAAAACCGCCTTCGCGGCCCGGACAGATTCCCCGGATTTGATTCAGGAGAGGCTGCTGGCCAAGTTGCATCGGTGTCAGTTCGCCGTGCTGAATGGAGGATACGATGCCGTTGCCAGCCACCCAAACGCCACCGGGCGAAGTCGAGACATTCACCCATACCCTCCTTATGCTACCCTCCGCTGGCGTGCAGGTCCGGCCATCCCGCAGACGCGTGAACAGGCAGTCCCGGCTCGCCAGCCAGATATCGCCGGCGGCGTCCTCGCCAATGTGAAAAATGCCCCTGTCACTCCATTTGGCTTGAAAATCTACTGGCTCAAACCGTCCGGCCCGGTAACGGGTCAACGCCCCGTCTTCATGCCCAATCCACAACGTTCCATCGGCGGCTTCAAAGAGGCTGGTCACGCGGCTGCTGCGCATTCCCAGCGTGTTGCCGGTGTCAAACACGGTGAACCGGACGCCATCGAATCGCGCCAGCGCGCTGTAAGTGCCAATCCAGATGTAACCGTCGCGCGTTTGGACGACCGAGGTGACGGAGTTTTGGGGCAGGCCATCTTCTGCCTGCCAGACGTGAATCACATAGTCCGACACCATTGGCATCGAACGGGAGAGTTCCCGGCCCATGAACAACAGGACCAGCAGAAGAACGCTCGATCGGAAAACAGGTCGCACTCGCCACCGAACGAACATGCCCGGATTATCCCTGGGCGGGGAAATTTTGGCAAGAACAAACTTCCCTTAACATGCGTCCGGGACGCAAGTTGAGGGCATGTTGCCCGAATCCAAGTCAGGTGGGCAAGTGCCAGTCATGCCGTAGCCTGGCGAAGACTGATCCTCGCAAGCCGGAATTACGAACCTCGCCGGCAACGACACACTGGCCGGCGTCAGCTATGGTTCGGCAATCAAGTGCTTCTCCGGATACGCGAACTTCACCAGCAACGGCGCCCCCCGGACCAGGTAAAGGCCCACGAGCGCGCCGATGATCCACTTTATGAGCAGGAACGCCGGCGCCGTGTGCGATGGAGCTGATTGCAGCGCGTGGCGAACGATGAATATGATGCCCAGCACGCCGACAACCCGCAGAAACAACGTGAACAGTTCTTTTGAATTCATAAGTACCTGTCTCTCTTGTGTGGTTTTTGTCGCTCAACCTGTTTCCCGCAGGCAAAGGTCTGTGGCAAAACACGGCAAGGCTGATTGGCCTCGCAGACTAGCGTCTTTTCCCGCCCCGTCAACCTGTTTTGCAGCACTGGTCGAAACGCGGGTTAAATGCTTGACCATCTCCAAGGAACGCCAGCTTACGCAGGCTTGCTATATCCGCTCCAGCGCCTGATACAGATCGGCGATGAGATCGTCGGAGTCTTCCAGGCCCAACGCCAGGCGCACGAGGTTGTCCACCATGCCGATGGATTCGCGGTATTCCGCCGGGTAGTCGAAGAACGACATCGTCGCCATCTGCGTCACCAGGCTTTCCGAACCGCCGAGGCTGGGCGTAATCAAAAACAGTTCGAGCGCGTCAATGAACTTGCGCGTCGCCTTGTCGTCGCCTTTCACCAGAAATGTGATGACGCTGCCGAACCCGCGCATTTGTTGTTTGGCAATGTCGTAGTCCGGATGCGATTTGAGGCCGGGATACCAGACTTTCTCGACCTTGGGATGTTTTTCCAGGGCCTGCGCCACCTGCAAACCGGCGCGGTTGTGATGTTCCATGCGCAACGGGAACGTCTTCAAACCGCGTTCGAGCAGGAAACAGCTCAACGGCCCCGGCGTCGCGCCAATCATGCGTTGGAGCTTGTTGAGGTCTTCGAGCAGTTTATGAGCGCCGAGGGTCACACCGGCGAGCAGGTCGTTGTGGCCGCCCAGATATTTCGTGGCCGAATGGATGACGAGGTCCACGCCCA
>Ga0181524_10002221_pt1 | contig 20446 bp, 12 predicted proteins | sample PEATcosm2014_Bin_34_FD_119761 | JGI IMG/M metagenome (GOLD analysis project Ga0181524, IMG submission 119761) | Peatland microbial communities from MTU Mesocosm Facility, Houghton, MI, USA - PEATcosm2014_Bin05_60_metaG | ecosystem: Environmental > Terrestrial > Soil > Wetlands > Peat | place...
GTACGACTCTTTCATTCGCTACATCTCAACGGCTTTTCGGTGCTTACGGCATCGTGACCTCCAATGTGTACTGGTACTGCAATCGGTGGTTCGGTGCTTTGCACCGGGTTGACGCTTCGACACTCCACCCCTGGAAGGGAGCTGTCGAGCTACTTTTGTAGCTCGTTGGCTACCACTGAAAACAGACGACTTGCAGAAACACGGTAGCTAACGAGCTACCGCGAGCAAGCCGCCCCGCTGAGGTGAACGAATGACGATTCTGACCAATGCTGAACCCATCACGACACGGAAGTTGAAAGGCCGCACGCGGCGCGCCGTGACTCTCAGTACCAAGATCACATCACGAGAGTTGGAGTTGATCGCGGCGGCGTCTGAGGCCGACGGGCGTGCACTAGGCGAATGGGTTCGCGAGGCAATTTTGAAGGCGGCTCACTCTTCATCCACTGGCGTGGGAGCGGATCATCTCATGACCGAAATTGTCGCCTTACAACTGTTCTTGACCGACGTCCTTTCGCCTGTTGCGTGCGGTGAACACATGAGCGCCGAGCAATATCAGAAGTTGATGCGGAACGTTAAAACCAACAAATACCGCGCCGCGCGCGAGGTCATCGCACAGTACGTCGCGGAAGACGAGGATAAACGCCATGCCTGAAACAAACTGGGGAAGAAAAGAGACCATCATCTGGCCGCCACACAGTCCGATTTATACGTTCGGCGCGGTCTTTCTTGCGTTGATCCTCACCGGATTGTTCGTCTACCTCCGCTTCGCGTTTGCACTCTCTGCGCTCGAACGGTTTTACCTACCGCTTTACGTCAAGACTTCGATCGCGCCGAGCCTTCGCCCGTCTGGCAAGTACCAGATGCTGCTCGTGTCTGACAGAAAAGGTCGCGCCTGGTATGCCCGAGAAGTGGATGTCGCAGCTGGCTTGACGCCGCAAGCGAATGCCAAGCCCATCCCGCTTGTGCTATCCGACTCGGCTCGTCAGCACGGCATGATCTATGTCTATCGCAGCGCTCCGAGTGTCTACCAAAACAGTGCTCTTGGAAGCTACCTCAAGCAGCAGGTCTATGGCGGAGCAAGCATCGTTGATCTGTTCCAGTGGCCACTCATCTTCGGAGCACTCGCGTTGATCGGACAGCTTCCGCTGTCCATTCCAAAGGACATTCGCCGTCGCAAGCAGATGAAGTACGGGCGGCGCCTGAAGGGGCCGATTCTCGTGACGCCCAGGCAATTTAACAAAGCCTTCGAAGGGACGGGCATCGGCCTCAAAGTGGATCGATGCCGCAAGATGTTGCGTGTCCCGCAGCGCGCCGAGGATCAACATTTCGAAATCATCGGCGATACCGGCAGCGGCAAAACGACCATCATCCTGCAGATGCTGCGCCAGATTCAGGCGCGTGGACACTCCGCTATTGTCCATGACCCAGCCTGCGAATTCATCGAGCGTTTTTATGACGAAAGCCGCGGTGATATTGTGCTCAATCCGTTGGACCGCCGTTGCCCCTATTGGGGACCGTCGGAGGAGCTTGTCCGGCGCGCTGAAGCCCGAACGATCGCTGCCTCGCTCTTTCAACGAACCACCGACAGGAAGGACGAATTCTTCATCGATAGCCCTCAGAAGATATTTGCTCATCTGCTTCTCGAATTGCCCACGCCCCAGCAGTTGGTGCAATGGATGTCGCACCCCGAGGAGATCGACCGCCGCGTCAAAGGAACGGAGCTGGCCTTGCTGATCGAGCCATCCGCTCCGGCCCAACGTTCTGGCGTGCTCGGCTCGTTGAGCCTCGTTGCCGACAGTTTCCGTCTACTGCCAACGAAGGCCGAAGCCAAAATCCAATGGACAGCACGCGAGTGGTCCAAGAATCGACAGGGATGGATCTTCATTACTTCGCAGCCCGCCGAACGCGAAGCTCTCCGTCCGCTGCACAGTCTTTGGATCGATATGCTCGTTCTCCGCCTGCTCAGCGCGCCCAAGCCCGAACAGCATCCGGTGTGGTTTGTGATCGACGAGTTGGCGAGCCTGCAAAAACTACCCCAGCTGCACACCGCCATCACCGAGAATCGCAAGTCCCGCAACCCACTCGTTCTGGGTTTCCAGGGCAAGGCCCAGTTGGAAGTCATCTATGGGCACTTGGCCGAGGTCATGCTCTCGCAGCCCGCCACTAAGATCTTCCTCAGAACGACGGAGCCCAATGCCGCAGAGTGGGTAAGCCGCGCCATCGGCAAGGTGGAGATCGAGCGGATGAAGGAGACGCACTTCGACGGCCACCGTAGTGGTCGAAACTTCGCGCTCGATAGGCAGACCGAGCCACTGGTGCTCGACTCCGAAATCACTGGATTGGCCGACCTTCACGCCTATCTCAAGTATGGGAACTACGTAGCGCAGTTCTCCTTCCCCCTGCTGGAGATTCCGCCGTCCAAGCCAAAGTTCATCGAGCGACTGGAAGATGACTACATCGTGCGGGAACCGCCCAAAGATTCGCCACAGGCTGCAAAGACTAAGGACCGTCCAGAATCCCCGGCACGCTCCGAATCCAAGCCCATAAGCGATGGACACAATGGGCAAAGCGCTGTGACGAAACCCGCCTACCAGGCTCAAGAAGAGCGCCAAGGTGAACTCACCTTTGGTCCGAGGATTTGATTCATGCTGACGATTTCCAAGCCACTATCCGCAGGCCAGGCGCAGACCTACCACCAGAAGGAATTCACCGCGAAGGAGCAGAACTATTGGTCGCAACGCGGCGTCATAGCAGGCGAATGGCAAGGCCGACTCTCCGGGCAGTTCGGCCTTGCCGGAACGGTTTCTGCGGAGGACTTCGCGAAACTCAGCCAGGGCCAGCATCCACAGACCGGCGAGCAGCTTGTGCGGCAACGGGCGTCGTATGAATATCAGGATGCCGACGGCAAGACGATCAAGACGATGGAGCACCGGGCCGGGTGGGATGCGACCTTTTCCGCACCCAAATCTGTCTCGCTCACCGCGCTTGTCGGCGCCGATGAGCGTGTCCGCGAAGCGCATCGGGAGAGCGTCCGCGTTGCCCTCGACCAGCTCGAACGTTACACACAAGCCCGGATCGGCGGTAATCATCCGCCAGAGACCACAGGTAGGTTTATTGCCGCCAAGTTTGAGCACGATACCGCCCGCCCGGTCGATGGCTATGTCGCGCCACAACTGCACACCCACGCGGTCGTTTTCAACGTCACCGAGCGCGACAATGGGCAGCCTCGCGCCATCCAGCCGCAGAGCCTCTTTGCCTCGCAGCAATTTGCCACGGCCATCTATCAATCCGAGTTGACGTACCGGCTGCGCCACCTGGGTTATGAGATTACAACAGGGCGGAGCGGCGCTCCGGAGATCAAGGGATACACACAGGAATACCTCGACGCATCCAGTCCCCGGAGCCAACAGATTCGCGAATACCTCGAACGCACGGGCCGTTCCGGGAAGGAAGCTGCCGAGATCGCCGCCCACTCGACGCGTGACCGCAAGGAGATCCATTCGCCGGGAGAGGTGATGGCTGCGCACCGGAAACTAGCGGCAGACTTTGGACACCAAGCCGAGGCGGTCGTACGCGCAGCGCGTGAACGGTCTCAACATCAGGAGAAGCCGGTCAACTCATTTGAGCGAGTTCGAGAATCTCTCACCTTTTCGCGCGACAAGAACTTCGAGCGCGAGGCTGTTGTGGATGAACGTGCGTTGATCCGCGACGGGCTCCGGCGCGGCATGGGCGAGATCACCCATGTTCAGGTCCGCGCCAACCTTGACGCTCGCTTGGCTTCCGGGGAATTTCAAATCGTCGCGCGACCTCAGAGCGTTCCGAGCCGTCAGTTCACCACAGCTAAAACCATCCAAGCGGAACATGAAATCCTCCGCCGAATGCGTGACGGACAAAACCAGGTCGAACCGGTTCTTTCGCGTCCGCGGGCCATCGACGTTGCCGACCGGCACCCGCATCTCAACCGGGCACAAAAGACCGTGGTCGAGGATGTGCTCAGCTCGCCGGATCGCATCCAAGGAATCCAAGGGTTCGCCGGCGCGGGTAAGACCACCACGCTCACAGTCATCCGCAGCGCCGCGGAAAGGCAGGGCTATCAGGTCGAGGGCTTCGCTCCGACCTCCCGCGCCGCGCGCCAACTGAATGAGGCAGGCATCGAGGCCGGAACCTTGCAAGGCTTCCTGGCCCGCACTGCAAATCCAGACGTACCAGAGCAAAAGCACTTCTACCTTATCGATGAATCGAGCCTTGCCAGCACCAACCAGATGCGCGAGTTCCTTACGCGGCTTGGTCCCGATGACCGTGTGCTTCTGATCGGCGATATCCGTCAGCATCAGGGCGTCGAAGCGGGCCGCCCTTTCGAGCAACTGCAGGAAGCCGGAATGCGCACCGCCAGACTTGATGAGATCGTTCGCCAGCAGGACCCGGCCCTGAAATCTGCCGTCGAACTGCTGGCGACTGGCCAAGTCTCCGCTGCGCTCGACGCACTCCAACAGCAGGGCCGCGTGAGGGAAATTCCCAGCGCAGAAGAGCGCGTCCGCGCCATTGCCAAGAGCTACGTCGAATCGCCCGAGAACACTCTCATCGTCTCCCCTGACAATGCTTCCCGTCGCGAGTTGAACGTGGCCGTTCGCCAGGAGTTGAAGGCCACCGGAACGCTCGCCCCGGAAGATCATACTTTCCGTGTCTTGGTTCAACGTCAGGACATGACCGGAGCCGAAAGATCCTGGGCAAGCCACTACGAAATCGACGACGTAGTTCGCTACACACGGGGCAGCAAAGCCATCGGAATCGGAGCTGGCGCCTATGCATTGGTAGTCGCGATCAACCCGCCCGCAAACCAGCTCACGGTCGAGAAAGGGAACGGAGAACTTGCGACCTACGATCCCCGCCGTCTCACAGGCGTCAGCGTCTACCGGGAGATCGAACGCGAGTTGTCCGTAGGCGACCGCATCCAGTTCACCGCGCCCGACAAATCGCTCGGCGTTGCCAATCGCGACCTCGCCACCATCGAGGCGATCCATCCCGATGGTCGGCTCTTTGTACGCCTCGATAACAACCGCCAGATCGAATTCAACGCCACCGAACATCGTCATTTCGATCACGGCTACGCCGTCACCAGTCACAGCTCCCAGGGCCTCACCGCCGAGCGCGTCCTCGTTCACGCCGATACCAGCGTCCACCCGGACCTGCTCAACTCCCGCTTCGCCTACGTCTCCATCTCCCGCGCCAGCCTCGACGCTGAGATCTACACAAACGATGCTACCAATCTCGGGCAAAGGCTGAGTGGGGAAGTTTCCAAGAGTTCTGCTGTTGAGTTTTCTCACTCGACAGCTAACGGGCTGACAGAGCTCAATCTGGGGCAGGGTATTTGAGCCAATACCGATAGTGTGTTGCAAAACGTCATTAGATATGATTAAGTAATGACGTATTGAGACATAAGCTATGGCAAAGCCTCTTCAAAGGATTATGCAGTATATCGGCGAACACGGAATGGTTAGGCCCCGCGATATCGAGGCCATCGGCCTACCGCGGGAATATCTTATTCGTCTCCACCGCCAGGGCAAGCTCGATCGCCCCGGACGTGGAATCTACACCGTGCCAGATGCCAACGTTACGGAACGCCACTCTTACGCTGAAGTGGCGAAACGTGTGCCGGAAGCTGTTGTTTGCCTGCTTTCTGCGCTTGCCTTTCACGAGATCACGACCCAGAGCCCTCCTTCTGTTTGGATCGCTCTCCGTAAGGGAGCAAGAAAGCCTGTGCTCCCTTCGCCTTCACTCAGGATCGTTCGGCTGTCAGGACCATCGCTGACCGAGGGAATCGACAATCATCAGGTGGAGGGCGTCCCAGTCCGCGTCTATTCAGCCGCGAAGACCGTCGCTGACTGTTTCAAATTTCGGAACAAAATCGGACTCGATGTCGCAATCGAAGCTCTAAAGGATTGTCTTCGCCAGAAAAAGGCCAGTGTCAATGAAATTTACCGCTACGCTAAAATCTGCCGGGTTAGCAATGTCATTCGCCCATATATGGAGGCGCTGTGACACGTGAGCCACGCAAGAACACAGCGGCATCCATCCGCGCGCGCCTGCTTTCGCTCGCGCAGAGCAAAGCCGAAGACTACCAACGGGTGCTTGGCAGATACGCCGTTGAACGCTTCTTGTATCGCCTGGGCCGGTCGCCATATCGGGACAAGTTTGTTCTCAAGGGAGCCACGCTCTTTACACTGTGGACAGGCCACACTCACCGTCCTACAAAGGACCTGGATCTGCTCGGACAGGGATCATCCGCTATCGGCGAGGTTGAACAAACAATCCGGGCAATCTGCCAGATTCAGGAAGAAGACGGCCTTGTGTTCGACAGCGCATCGGTCGAGGGCACAAAAATCAAAGAGGATGACGAGTACGATGGCGTCCGCATCAAGCTGCTGGCCGATTTGGCCGGAGCGCGGATTCCGATGCAGATCGACATCGGATTTGGCGATGCCGTTTACCCGCAACCCGAACTAGCTTCGTTTCCTGTCCTCCTACCCATGGAAGCACCTCTCATTCGTGCATATCCGCGAGAAGCCAGCATCGCTGAGAAATTCCAAGCAATGGTCCTGCTCGACATCCGCAACAGCCGCATGAAGGACTTCTACGACATCTGGTTCATCGCAAACACTTGGACATTCGATATGGCGTCCCTACGCAACGCCATCTTTGCTTCGTTTGAAAGACGCGGCTCAACGATTCCAACAGGAGTCCCGTTTGCGCTAACGGACCACTTCCTAAACGATCCGCAGAAGACGCAGCAATGGAGTGCATTTGTGAACCGGCTGGACCCAGGAGAGAAGGCCCCATCTCTTGAAGAAGTCGGCGCGGTCCTTCGTGCCTTCCTCTTGCCGTGTATCTCCGGCAACTCTCCGACAAAGCCCGAGATTCTTTCATGGACTCCAAATCAAGGCTGGAGTGGAACCAAGCCGGATGCTTCTTCGGACCCCGCGACTACTGAGTAAGGAACAAATTGATTTATCCCTGCGATTTGCTTTTCAACCCTGTCAAGGACAATGCTCATCACAGTCTTTTCCAATCGAAGGATGAGCCTGGGGAAGAGCCTGAACGGTGGCGGAGGAAAGCTCCTTTCTGGGTTGGATTCTGAGAAAGTCTAGCAGCCGTAGCCGGGGCGGTGGGAATGTGGAAAGCGCGCCTTTGTTTTTTGCGCTTTCCAAGGAACCGGAAAATCCCCGCTCTTGGGTCTGGGGATTTTCCGGTTCCGTCATTTCCACGGCCGGTTTGGTGGGAGACGCAGCTGTTGAAAGAGTTTGCGTTTGGCCTGCTGCATGCGCTGGGCGGCTTCGGTGTCGCTGCGGACTCCGGCGATGCGTTGTAAGACAGCGAGGGTGAGTCCCGGGCGCAGGTATTGTTCGGGTTGGGGCAAGGCGAGCAGCGTTTCCAGCGGCGTCTGATAGCGGCGGTACACGCAGCGTTGGCGGCCGCGGTGGTCGATCTCGAGGTCGGCCTGGGCGCAGGGGCGGTGGTAGTTCAGATAGGGATTGAGGTGGGCGGTGTAGAACTGCTGGATGCGCTCGGCGTGGGTGGCGTCGATGTAGCCGTAGCCCATGTGCTTACGGATCACGGCGCCGTTTTTTGTTTCCACCAATCCGTTATCGTTGCTGTGCCGGGGCCGGCTTTTGGTTTGCTCGATCAGTAGTTTCTGCAGCAGACGGGCCACGATGGCATTGATAAACTCGCTGCCGTTGTCGGAGTGAAGGCCGCGGATGCGGAAGGGAAACTGCCGGATCATGGCGCAGAGCACGGGCTCCAGCCAGTCCTCGCTGATGCGCGGGGTGGCGGAGACGATCTGCCATTGCGTCACTTCATCGACGGTGTTGATGTGGTAGACGCCTTTGGCGCCGGGGCGATCGCCTTGGTGCACGGTGTCGATGCGCAGATAGCCGGGCTGGCCTTGCGGATCGGGACAGCGCCGTTCTCCGATGGCCACGGTGGTGGGCCGGGTCTTGCCATAGTGCAAACGGCGTTCGCGATAGCGCGGCTGTTGGCGCAGGTTGTACAGATGGGCAACCGAGATCGAGGCCAAGCGCTCGTACTCCCGCTTGCCGTAGAGCCGGTATTCTCGTTCGAGAATGCGCCGCGTGGCCGGCCCGCTCAAGTTCTCGTGCGCCTCATCGACGGCAGCCAGCAGTTCGATGTCGGCGCGAGTATAGCGCTGCGGAAAACGATGACGCCGGTAGGGCAGGACTTCGATCTTGCCGCGGTCGCGGTAACGCGCGATCAGGCGCGTCACCTGGGCCAGGCTCAGGCCGGTCATCTTCTCCAGATAGCGCCGCACCAATCCCCGCGCCGGACGGCTCTGCTGGTGGTAGCGTTGCTGGCCGAGAACCTGCTCGATCCAGGGGTAAACCTGCTGGGATGTTTCGCCTTCGAACCGGATGCCCTCGCTGGCTTTAAGAAACGCGGCGATCTGATCCAAGTTCAGTTTCTCTGCTTCGTGCACGCTGGTTGTCAATCCTCAGCATGCCACCGGCTCCAGGCTCATCTTGTGTTGGAATCCCACCTCCCCTTCAGGCTCATCTTGTATTGGATAAGACTATCACTGGCTTTTGGCACTCTCGCAGCTTAGAATTCAGCGTTCCCCCAAACACTGTTCACGCCAAGAGGTAACAAGTAGATGCCACGAGGGAAGACGAGCGGCGGGAAACCGCCGAAACGCCCGATAGAGCGCTATGAGCACAGCGACAAGAAGCGCATCAACAACCCACCCGTTGGGTTGGTGACACCGGAGACCGATCCCGTTGCGTCGACGCACAAGACTTACGATTACATCCCTCCCGTGCCATCGGTAAAGCCCCGCCAGCAATTGGACTACGATCCGCATCTTGATCCCCAGTTGGTGTGGGCGGGCAAGAAGGAGCACAGCTCCTTTGAAGTGCCCACAGTCTCCTTGCACGTGCATGAGCGTATCGATCCCCACACAATCATCGACGCCGTGCGGAAGCGTAACGGCAATGGTTTGCCAGTGCAGCCATCGCTATTCGAGCGCCGGGAAGAGAATCCTCCGCTGCGCGAAGCCATTGACTTCTATCGCCATGCTCACGGCTGGTCGAATCGCATGATCGCTGGCGATTCCCTAATAGTCATGAACTCGTTGCTAGAAAAGGAGGGCATGGCCGGCCAGGTACAGACCGTCTATATCGATCCGCCATATGGGAAGACCTACAACTCGAACTTCCAGCCATTTACAAACAAGCGCGAAGTTAAAGATGGCAAAGATGAAGATCTGACTCAGGAACCGGAGATGATCCGGGCGTTCCGCGATACCTGGGAATTAGGGATTCACTCTTACCTGACCTATTTACGTGACCGTCTACTGCTCGCCAGAGACCTGCTGCACGAGTCTGGATCGTGCTTCGTGCAAATCGGCGATGAAAATGTTCACCTAGTACGGGATCTCATGGATGAGGTATTCGGCCCAAAGAATTTTGTTTCGCTCGTTACCTTCGCGAAGACAACCGGAGCAACCGTTCTGTATCTGCCCGGCACGTGCGATTATCTCGTGTGGCACGCTCGCAATCTTGAACAAATGAAATACCGACCGCTGTACCTTTCCAAAGCAGCGGGGCAGGAGGGAGCAACAAATTACAACCGCATCGAATCAGCGGATGGGAAACGGCGCTATCTATCTGCTCAGGAGCGACTGGACTTGAGTGCTATTCCGGCAGGTGATCGGATTTACAGCCTAGACAACTTTACGAGCCAGAGTGTTGGCCGCGAGAAGGGCGAAGGTGCGGCATGCTGGTTTCCAATAGAAATCGACGGGCATGAGTACCGGCCAAGTCTCCAAGCTCGCTGGAAAACCAATGAGGCAGGAGTCAAAAAGTTAATGCTCGCGAGACGACTTGAAGCGACGGCAAATCGCGTCGGGTACGTCAGGTACCTCGAAGATTTTCCGGTATTCCCAATTAACAACAAATGGGACGACGTCGGCGCTAGTTTCATGGCTGACAAAATCTATGTTGTACAAACGGTTTCCAAGGTAGTCCAACGTGCGGTATTGATGACGACTGATCCCGGCGATCTCGTCCTCGACCCCACTTGCGGCTCCGGCACCACCGCCTATGTTGCTGAGCAGTGGGGCCGCCGCTGGATCACATGCGACACTTCTCGTGTCGCTATTACACTTGCGAAGCAGCGCCTGATGGCGGCAGATTTCGATTACTACGAACTCGCCCATCCGGACGAAGGCGTGGGTAGCGGGTTTCACTACAAGAGCGTGCCCCATGTGACGTTGAAGTCCATTGCGAATAATCCCGAGATTCGCGAAGACATGCCTCCCGAGCAAGTTGATGCAGCCATCGCTCACTATGCCGAGCAGGAAACTCTCTGCGATCAGCCGTATCTGGACAAGAGCCGTATACGGGTTACCGGGCCGTTCACGGTGGAGGCGGTTCCTGCTCCCACGGTCAAGTCCCTCGACGAGATTGAAGGCCCACCTTTGGTTGCCGACGTGTCCGTCGCCCGCTCTGGCCCGACACTCCGGCACACCGAATGGCGTGACGAGTTACTAAAAACCGGCCTTCGAGGCAAAGGCGGCCAGCACATTGACTTTTCCCGTGTGGAACCGCTGGCCGGCACACGCTGGCTGCATGCAGATGCCGAAACGAAGGGAGCGAAACCCGAGCGCGTGGTCATCTCCTTTGGCCCCGAGCACAGCCTTCTGGAACAGCGACAAGTCGAGCTCGCCTGGGAAGAAGCGCGAACGCTGAGCCCTAAACCCGCAATCCTGGTGTTCGCCGCGTTTGAATTCGATCCCGAAGCCGCCAAAGACATCGATGGAATGACCAAGGAAAAAACAGGCATGACTTTTCTGACTGCCCAAATGAACGCCGACCTGCTCACGGAAGACCTGAAAAAGAAGCGTGCCTCGAACCAAAGCTTCTGGCTCGTGGGACGTCCCGATGTCGATTTACGGCGGATCACCAAGGGCGACCACAAAGGCAAGTGGGAGGTCGAGGTGCAAGGCTTCGACTACTACAACACCCGAACTGGAACCATAGACTCAGGTGACACATCGAAAATTGCCATGTGGCTGCTGGATACAGACTACGACGGCCGCAGCCTGTACCCCCGCCAGGTTTTTTTCCCCATAGCCGACGAGGATGGAGGCTGGGCGCGGCTCGCACGGAACCTAAAAGCGGAAATAGACCCGGACTTGATCGAAGCCTATCGAAAGACTGTTTCTCTGCCGTTTGAGCCCGGCGAGTACAAGCGCATCGCATTGAAAGTGATCGACGACCGGGGAATTGAAAGCCTCAAGGTCGTCGAGGTGAAGTAATGGCGACACAAGCTACTTCGGCGACAATCGACCAGCTCATCATCAGCTCACCCTACGATGAGCCGAGCGAGCATTGGAAATACGATCGCGAGACACGCCGATTCACTCGCGAACCGGGACGCCGCCCGGCAGGATACGTGCGCGCTTCCGAGGCTTCCAAGTCTTTTGATGATCCGGGCGAGTTCGTTGAGCTGCCGCTGGTGAACAAAATTCGTCCGCGGGTGGATGCATGGCGAAATGCTGATTATCCCGGCGCAAGCGGCATCACCAAGCGTCTGCTGAAACACTGGCATGATACGGAACAGCGGGAGGGCAGCCGCCGGTTTTTCTTCTGCCAGCTTGAAGGGATTGAGACGCTGATGTGGCTCGCCGAAGCCCCGGAGTCAGAGCGAGTCGGAATCAAGATTCCCAGTGATGGCGGCGAATTCACGCGCTTGTGCTCGAAAATGGCCACTGGCTCAGGGAAGACCATCCTGATGTCCATGCTCATCGCATGGCAGGTGCTGAACAAGGTCACCTATTCGCAAGGCAAACGCTTTTCCAAGAACATTCTGGTGATCGCGCCCGGCCTGACGGTTAGGAATCGGCTGGAAGTGCTGGTTCCCGGCAGCGCCGGAAACTACTACCAGGAGTTTCAGATTATTCCGCCGGGTTTGGAAGACAAGTTGCGGCAGGGACAAACTTGTAGGGTGCAGGTGCGCAACTGGCACAAGCTGGATTGGGACAGCGAGGAGCAGATCAGCAAAAGACGCAGCGTGGACAAACGCGGAGCGCTCAGCGACGAAGCGTACGTCCGCGAAGTACTGGGCGAGATGCATTCCGCAGAGAACCTACTCGTCATCAATGACGAGGCCCACCACGCTTGGCGCGTGCCCCCGAAGGTAAAGATTGCAGGGATTTCCAAAGACGAACTGAAGGAAGCCACAAAATGGGTCGGCGGCCTGGACCGCATCCACCGCGCGCGCGGAATTCTGATGTGCTACGACCTGACGGCGACGCCATTCGCCCCTACCGGACGCAAGAGCGGCGAAGAGACGCTCTTCGGATGGATTGTAAGCGACTTCGGCTTGAACGATGCAATTGAATCGGGACTGGTGAAAACGCCACGCGTGGTGGTGCGGGATGACGGCGAACTGAACAGCAAATACAAGTCGAAGTTCTACCACATCTATACCGACTTGGAAGTAAAGCCCGACCTGAATCGCAAAGCGGAGCCACATACCCCGCTTCCTGATCTCGTCGGCAAGGGCTACTACTTCCTGGGGAAGGACTGGCTAGAAACGGCGAAGGCATGGAAAGAAGGAAACATCAAGACGCCGCCGGTGATGATTACCGTGGCCAACCTAACCCATACGGCGGCGCGTGTGCAATATGCATTCGAGCACAAAAGGATTCGCATTGAGGAGCTCTGCGACCCGGACAAAATCCTGCATATTGATTCCAAGGTGCTGGACGAAGCCGAAGCGCAGGAGGAACCTGCCGAGGTCCTAGTTGAGGCCGCTGCTGTTGACGAAGCAGACGAAGAAGCTGGTGAGGAAACCGCGGAAGAAAACGGCACCGGGCCGAAAAAGAAGCTCACGAAGAAGGACCGTGCCGAGTTGCTGCGCAAAACAGTGGATACGATTGGACGCGAAGGCCAGCCCGGTGAGCAAATTCAGAACGTGATTTCCGTAGGGATGCTTTCAGAAGGCTGGGATGCCAAAACCGTCACACACATCATGGGACTGCGGGCATTCACGTCCCAGCTCTTGTGCGAACAAGTTGTGGGGCGCGGACTGCGCAGAACTTCGTATGAGGTTAATCCCGAGACCGGGTTGTTTCAACCAGAGTACGTCAACATATTTGGCGTTCCGTTCACGTTTCTTCCGCACGAGGGCAGCGCTGATGCTCCGCCGCCACCGCCAGCCACAGGCAAGACCAGAATTGAGCCTCTTGCAGAGCGACGCGCACAGTATGAGATGACCTGGCCCAACATCATTCGGATCGACCACGAATATCGACCCCAACTAACTCTGGACCCGACCAAAGTGAACCGACTGGTTCTGGACGCCTACCAAACTCCGATGATCGCCGAGCTGGCTCCGATGATCGACGGGAAGCCGGACTTCACAAAGCTGAAGGAGATCCATTTGGAGGAACTGGCACGACGGTTCCGAATGCAGCGGATCGTGTTTGAAACTACGAGCGAGGTTTATGACCTGATGGCTCCGACCTGGAAAGGCAGCCGGGAATACCTTCTTGCCCAACTGGTTCGGCTGGTGGAGCGCTACATTGATACTGGAAGAGTGGTAGTCGATCCACCGCTGTTTAATGAAGACGACAAACGGCGAAGGATCGTCATCACTCTGAACATGACCAAAGTTGTGCAGCACATCTGGGAGGCGATCCGCTTTGAGAATGCCCTTACGCTCGAACCGGTGTTTGACACAGAGCGGCCGATCCGCTCCACAGGCGACATGCTGCCCTGGTACAGCGGCAAGCCTTGCGAGCACACCAAACGCTCACACATCAACATGTGCGTGTACGACAGCCGGTGGGAAGCTAATGAGTCTCTTGAGCTTGATCGCAATCAGAACGTGCGCGCTTGGGTAAAGAACGACCATATTGGTTTTGAGATTACGTACTCGTTCAAAGGGATCATTCACAAGTTTCGGCCCGACTACCTAGTTCGGCTGACGAACGGCAGAACGCTGATTTTGGAAGTAAAGGGTCAGGATGACCAGCAACAGCAAACCAAACGTGAATTCCTGTCGGAATGGGTCAGGGCGGTGAATGGGCACGGCGGGTTCGGTGAGTGGGTCGCCGACGTCTCCCGGCATCCAAAGGACGTGCTGGAACTTTTGGAGAGGCACAACAAGTAACCTTCGAGTCTCCGGCTGGGCTCTAAGGCTTGTTTGAAATCAGGAAGAACTTTCAGTCTAGGTATTCAACTTGGGTCACGGGGCCATCTCAACTCTGTGCGCGCTTTCGTTGCTGGCTTCTGATGGCCGGGGCCGGCTGTTTTCGAGAGCGCCTCAAGGCGTGTTCCGGTTGAGCCACACCGACTGCAAAGGCGCTCGTGACATCGGCAACCTCCACGAGTTCACCCAAAGTGCGAGGAAGGTCCACTACAAAACTCAAGCAGCTCTGGCCAGGCTTAGATAGCGCACTGACCAATTGTCGGTCGTTCCTCACTATAAGCACATCGCGGCCACTTACCACCAATCGTGATTCCGCCAACGGCTTCTCAATCCCCTCGTTTTCACGAACAAATTGAACGACCCTCTCCAGAGAACGAGTCGTGACCCCTGCTTTCCGAAGTGCGAAAGCAACCCTCAGCGCGACCAGATCGCTGAAGCTATAAACGCGTTCGCTCCCGGAACCCGTCCCTGCGGCAACACTCGGCTGGACCAATCCATTCTTCGCCCAGAGGTTGAGCGTTGAATAGGGAACTCCTGTCAGACGTGTCACTTGTTTCGGTGTGAAACCGACTCTCATAGGCAGAGAGTGTAGCATGTTTGACATAGAATGAAGCCAAGTCTATTCTGAATGTACTCCTTTAAGCACTGGCTCAGAGCGCAAGGAGTAGGCAGGCGCTTTCTATCGTATCTGCCAGTCCACCGTTTGGATATTAGTCTGAAGGCGCATGCAGCATTGGGAGATTCCTAACAATGCCGTCGCCGTCAGGACCTGATCTCGCGCTACACAGTCCCGCTCATAAAGTCGGCTGGCAAGACCAGCCGACGACGATGAATACAGAGTCGTCGCGCCCTACTTGTTCGAACCTCCTCATCACCTTGCCAAGCGTTTTCGCGGTTGACGAGTTGAGAGCGGGAAATCGCATCCGCCAAATCGGCGAACGAACTCACCAGGTAGAGGGCTCCGTCAGTCCGTTCGCTCGGGATCGTCTTGCCGGGTTTCTGTTCCGGTCGAGTACAAGCGGTGAAGAGACTCTGATTGTTCCCAAGACAAAACAGCTTCCCGACAACCATTTGCGGATCATCCAAGCGGGGCTCCTCAGTCAAAATGGTACCATTACCTTGAGCAATCCCACGTGGCTAAGACACCCACTGCAGAACGGATTTCACCCAGGCTCCTTTGACCACGCACGAGAGATTCAAAAAGTCATTGAGTCTTGGCCAGGAGCATTCTCATACGTCCAGGAGGATCCCGCCCGAGGCATCCGAGGGCTTCGCAATCCGCAGATCGGGGCAATTCACGCCGTTCATATGCGCTGGTCCGTCTCAGATGCCCCAGGGACGATCGTCATGCCCACTGGTACCGGCAAGACTGACACAATGATTGCAATCCTTGTTTCGGCGATCTGCCCCAAACTCCTCGTCGTAGTGCCCACTGACGCCCTGCGTACGCAAATTTCTGAAAAGTTCCTTACGCTCGGCATCCTCAAAGAGCTGGGCTGCGCCGTTTTGAGCCCCTCCGCCAAATATCCGGTCGTTGGTACTCTCGAACACATCCCCCACAACGTTGCGGAGGTTGACGAATCTTTTGGTCGCTGTCAGGTGATCATTACAACGAGCAGCATCGCCGGTCAGTGCGATCAGACGGTACAGGACCGCATGGCGTATCACTGCCCCTATCTTTTTATCGATGAGGCGCACCATGCCGAGGCCCCGACCTGGAGTGCATTCAAAGAGAGGTTCAAAGAGCGAAGGGTACTGCAGTTCACGGCAACACCTTTCAGGGAGGACGGCAAAGCACTCGACGGAGAGATCATTTTCAAGTACCCCCTCAAAAAGGCACAGCAGGAGGGCTACTTCAAACCAATTCGTTTCCGGCCGGTAGTCGAGTTTAATCGAAAACGTTCGGATGCCGCGATCGCGAAGAAGGCGATCGAACAATTACGAGCCGACCTGGACAAAGGCCATATTCTCATGGCTCGCGTCGACAGCGTCACGCGCGCCAAAGAAGTATTTGAACATTACAACAAACATCCCGAATTCAACCCCGTTCAGCTCCACACTGGAATCAAATCTGCCAGGCAACGGGACGCGATTCGCCGCAAGATTATCAGCGGAGAATCGCGAATCGTGGTATGCGTCGATATGCTGGGTGAAGGATTCGATCTGCCCGAATTGAAAATTGCCGCGTTTCACGACATTCGAAAAACGCTCGCGGTGACTCTGCAACTCGCTGGCAGATTCACACGATCACGTCCCGATTTAGGTGACGCAACCTTCATCGCTAATACCGCCGACGTTCACGTACAAGATGAACTGCGAAAGCTCTACACACGTGACCCCGACTGGAATGTTCTTTTACCTGAGCTGAGCGACAGGATGGTTGGCGAACAGGTGTCTCTCCAGCAATTTCTGAGCGGCTTTACTCAATTCACGGAGGAAATCCCCCTAAAGACCGTTCGTCCTGCAACAAGCGCGGTTGTGTATCGCACGACTTGCAACGACTGGCATCCCGAGAATTTCAAAACAGGAATTCCCGCCCTAAACACGTGTGAGCAAGTACATGAAGCCATCAATCACACGGAACATACACTCGTCGTTGTTACGGCTCGCCGCGTGGCGCTGGCATGGTCCGATGTGGAGAGCCTGTATAGCTGGGACTGGGAGCTATACGTCGTCATCTGGTCTCCTGAACAGAATCTCCTTTTCATCAACAGCTCGACGAACTCCGGTGAATACAAAGCACTTGCCCAGGCTGTTGCTGGCGATGCCGTGACCCTGATCAAGGGTCAGGATGTTTTTCGGACCTTTGCTGGCGTGAACCTATTGCAACTGCAGCAAGTCGGGCTTACGGAACAGCTCGGACGAAATGTACGCTACACCGGGCGCATGGGGGCAGATGTAGCACCGGCACTTCCGGACATTCAGCGACATCGAGCACGCAAATCCGTCCTCTCGGGTACCGGATACGAAGGTGGTAAAAGAGTTACCGTCGGCGCTTCACGAAAAGGACGCATTTGGTCGCACCGTAGAGACCGCGTTGATCAACTGGCTGCTTGGTGCAAGCAAATTGGTGCGAAGCTCCTTGACAACACGATCGATCCTGACGAAGTACTGAAGGGAACCCTTGCGGTGCAAACCGTTACGGAGCGCCCGCCAAAGATGCCTATTGCGATCGATTGGCCTGAAGAGATGTACAAAACACAAGAGTCCATTTGGTCGATCTTAATTGACGGCCAAGAACGGTGGCTGAGCGATCTGAGCATTGAACTCGATACCCCGACGCTTAATGGCACTCTCAAGTGCGCAATTGCGTCGGAAACAGAGCGCGCTGTTTTGGAATTGCAACTGTTCGAGGAAGAGGCTGACGACGAACGCATCCCGAATTATCGATTCGTCGTGCAGGATGAAAAGACTGTGCAGGTTCGCCGCGGCGGAGCAGGAGGCGGAGAAGGCATTGCTTCGCTCTTTTACGAGAATCCCCCAATTTTCTGGTTCGCGGATGGGTCGTCGCTTGAGGGCAATCAATATGTAGAACTCAAGAGCACGTATCCTCCGTATGATCGTGCGAAAATTGACGCGTGGGACTGGACGGGCATTGACCTTCGGAAAGAATCTCAGCGAGATGCGAAGGATCTATCATCCATTCAAGCAAGAGTCATTCAAGAATTGAAAAAACGGGATTACGCCATGATTATTGACGACGATGGCAAGGGGGAGGCAGCGGACATAGTGGCAATACGTCTCACCGGAGATCAAGCCACTCCGTCAAGCATCGACGTGGAATTCTATCACTGCAAGTTTTCCCAGGAGGCCACACCGGGACAGCGGATAAAGGATCTCTACGAAGTATGCGGCCAAGCACAAAAGAGTATGGCTTGGACCTCAAATCCCGAGAAGCGAACCGACATCTTCACACACCTCCTTCGGCGGGAGGCAGATCGGGAGGAGGCAGGCCGTTCTACTCGTCTTGAGCTGGGTGATAGAGAGCAGTTGCTGACGATCAGAGAAATGACTCGTCTGTGCCCGGTTAGCCTAAGAATCTACGTCGTCCAGCCGGGAGTGTCGAAAGCGCGTGCAACGACCGACCAATTACAACTCATGAGCGTTACGGAGAATTATCTGCTGCAGAGGTACCAGATTCCTTTTGGTGTAATAGCTAGCGAGTAGCGTTGCACCCTCGCCCACTTGCGACATAGCCTCATTTCTACCAGAGCTAACGCAATCATCCCCCACGCCCAGCATTCAATCTTAAGCGGAAGGCTACGCGTCTTTTCCCACTACGGCCTCTTCCGGGTGGGCGCCGCTTGGCCGCGGCTCGGACGGGCGTTTCGGACTGCGCCGGTTTCGCGCCAAACTAACCCCAACCGCGTTTGGCACGGACCGCGCTTTCCCTCACGCCCTGCCACCCTCCCTCCGGCCTCCGTTCTGTCCCTTCGCCCGTGTCGGCTTGTTTTTTCTCGCTGCCGCTCAAGTGAAAGAAAAAACAAGCCGACACCGGCAGAAGGGAAAAAACATGAAATTAGAAGAAGTCAACCACAAAACCAAAGAGGCCGTCGATTATCTGGTGCAGTCGCTGGAGTCCGGGCAGAGTGAGGTGCTCACGCAGTATCTCGGAGTGATGGCCAAGTTTCGCAACTACAGCTTTGGCAACATCATGCTGATTGCGAGGCAGAAACCAGATGCCACAAACGTTGCGGGACTCCGCGCTTGGAACTCGCTTGGCCGCTTCGTCCGGCGTGGCGAAAAAGGTATTTTCATTCTCGCTCCGATGATCGGCAACACACGCAAGAAGGATGAGAACGCGGAACAGAATGCGGATGCCAAGGAGACTCAGCCCACGCTGTACGGTTTCCGGGGCGTGTATGTGTTCGACATCAGTCAGACCGAAGGCAAAGAACTTCCCACGCTGACCGAAGTACAGGGCGACGTGAGCGGCTACCGGGAACGCCTCGTAAAGTTTGTCGAAGTCCAAGGCGTCACACTCAACTACTCCGAAAGGATCGCACCCGCCAAGGGCCTGTCTTATGGCGGGAAGATCACACTGCTTTCCGGGATGCAGCCCGCCGAGGAATTTTCCACGCTAACGCATGAAATCGCCCACGAGATGTTGCACAGGGGAGACCGTCGCACGCTGACCACTAAGCAAGTCCGCGAGACCGAAGCCGAAGCCGTAGCCTTCGTGGTCTGCCAAGCGGTCGGGCTTGAGACCGGAACCGCATCCGCCGACTATATCCAGCTTTGGCATGGAGATGCCAATCTCCTGCGCGAGAGCTTGGAAGCCGTCCAACAGACCGCTGCCGTGATTCTCGGGGGCATTGCCCCCGAGCCAGCGGCGGTTGCCGCTTAACCAACACAAAACCCTAACTCAAGAACAACGGTGCAGGTCGTCATACCCGAGCTGTGACGGCCACACCCCGACCACTACCAAGGGAAAAAAACAATGAAAAGGAGAATAGTCATGCAAGACGCAGCACACTGCAATCAGTAACGAATATCGAAGCGTTCCCATCGGTATATTGGTGGAGTCCGCTACTAACCCGCGCAAGCGATTCGATGAAAAGAACCTCGAAGAACTTGCCGCCAGCATGAGAGCGCAAGGGATTCTGGCCCCTCTTCTGGTGCGCGAACTGGAGGAAAGCAAGTACGAGGTCGTCGCCGGAGCACGTCGCTTTAGGGCGGCGAAACTGGCGGAACTCGAAACCCTTCCCGTCCGCGTAGTCAAGCTGACGGATGCCGAGGCAATCGAGGCCCAATGCGTTGAGAACCTGCAACGCGAGGACATCCACCCGCTTGAGGAAGCTCTGGGTTTCAAGTCACTCTTGGAACTCGGAGAGCCTGTCTACACTATCGCCACCGTCGCGTCTCGCGCTGGAAAAAGCGAGGCATATATCTATGGTCGCATTCGACTCGCTGACCTTATACCGCCCGTGGCCGAGGCGTTCCTGAAAGACCAGATCACCATCGGCCACGCTTTGCTGATCGCCAAACTCCCCGCTTCGCAACAGCAGGAAGCATTCTCGGCTGCTTTTCGGGGCCTGTGGACAAGCGAAGGCAACAGCCAAGTCCTGATTCCAGTACGGGAATTGGCATTATGCGGTGCACCGCATAATGTTAATAATGCGGAGTCCTTTTTTATGCGGACTCCGCGTCGACGGATTCAGAATTAACGCTACCGAACGGCTCCCATACTCCGCATAATCGTAGAGTCCTTCAGCAA
>Ga0181524_10002223_pt1 | contig 20437 bp, 15 predicted proteins | sample PEATcosm2014_Bin_34_FD_119761 | JGI IMG/M metagenome (GOLD analysis project Ga0181524, IMG submission 119761) | Peatland microbial communities from MTU Mesocosm Facility, Houghton, MI, USA - PEATcosm2014_Bin05_60_metaG | ecosystem: Environmental > Terrestrial > Soil > Wetlands > Peat | place...
GAAGCCGATGCGAAGCGGGCATACTACATCAGCAACAACGGCGGGGTCCTCGAGGTGCCGAAGCGGCTGGGTGTGGGCTACCTGGCCTACCGGTGCGTGACAACGCCGGACAAAGCGACCCTGTAGGAGAAGCAGTGCAGCGCGCGCGATCCGAGCGCGGGTGCGTCAGAACTTCATAGTCACGCCTTTTTCGCACATGTCGCCGAAGAGAGACAGAAGATGGGTGATGCCGAGGAGCTCGCGGATCTGTTTGCCGAGATTGATCAGCTCAATACAGGAGCCGCCCGATTTGGCCGAGACGTGGAGGCGCACCAGGGTGCCGAGGCCCATGCTGTCGACGAACGCCAGGTCGGTGAGGTCGAGAACGATGCGCTTGTTCTCGGGAATGAGAGCGTGGATTTTGTCGTAGAACTCGCCGCAGAGCCCGGCGACCAGGCGGCCTCGGCAATGGACCAAGGCGGCATTGCCTTTGCGCTCAACGCTGAAGGTGAGGGAATTCATAGCAGGTGCATTCGGCATCGGCTTTTCCTTGACAGAGATGGGGAACGGGGAAACGGGGGGTCGACGCCTGATTGTCTCATAAAGACAGGGAACAGGGAACAGGGAACAGGGAACAGGGAACAGGGAACAGGGAACAGGGAACAGGGAACGGCTTACTCGGCGGGGGCTTGTTCGGGGGTGGGCGCGGCGGGGAGAGCGGGGCCGGCAGTCAGGGCGCGGTAGGCGAAGAAGAGCTTGGCGCGCCAGCGCAGGATCATGCCGAAGGCCAGCAGGTAGAAGATGGCGCCGGTCTGCTCGAGCGACAGAAAGCTGTCGAAGTAACCGCGTGCCGCCCAGCGGATGACGGCGAGCACGATGATGACGGCGAAGAATGCGCCGGACCGCTTCATGCGGATTTCGCCGCCATGCCAATGCAGGTCGGAGGTCAGCAGCAACGGGTAGGCGAAGAGGACTGCGCCGATGAGGAAAGCGGCAAGTCCCCACAGGAACGGCACGCGGCACGGCGGATAGAAGAACATGCAGAAGCCGGTGGCCATGCCCAGTGGCGGCATCACGATCTTCTTGAGCGTCACGGCGGTGCGGCCCTCGCGCACGCGCCAGGTGAGCACGCCGGCTAGGCCGACAAGGGAGACTAGAGCCGTGAGGATGGGAGTTGAAACCATGAAACTTGCCTTTCCGTGCTTGCTGGGGGCGAGTGGCGGCTCCGACTGCGGTTCAAAGCCAGCAACTGACAGCGGTCAGAGCCTTGTCTCTATTGTAATTGGATGGCGCGAGTCCGAAAAGCGGTTCAGGGATATTGCCGACCACTAACCGCTGATCACTGACCACTTTCTTTCGGCCAGGGGTCGATGAGGAGCGACGAGAGGCCGAGGTCGTCGCCGTAGCGCTCGATCTCGACGTCGTTCATGTGCACGAACTGCGGCATGCCGCGGAAGGCGGGAACGGCGTCCGACCCCATGATCTGCGGCGCGATGAAGAGGTGGAGGCGGTCGACGAGGCCGGCGGCGAGAAAGGCCGTGTTAAGGCGCGTGCCAGTTTCCGTCAGCAGCGTGAGAACGCCCTCTTCGCCGAGCTTCAAGAGAACTTTGTCGAGCGGGACGCGGCCCGCCTCCGCCTCGAGAATTTCCACGCGGACGCCGCGGTTGCGCAACTCGGCGGTGCGGGCTTCGTCGTGGGAGACGGTGAAGATCACGACGTCGTTCTCGGCCGTAGAGACCAGTTTGCAGTCGAGAGGCATGCGCAGGGCAGAGTCGAGGACGATGCGCAGCAGTGGCCGGCGGCGACGCAGGCCGCTGCGGTCCGTCATCCAGGGGTCGTCGGCGAGAACAGTGTCGACGCCGACCATGGTGGCGTCGGCGGCCCAGCGCAGGGGTTGCACGGCGGCGCGGGCGGCTTCACTTGTAATCCAATAAGGCGCGTGGGGTGTTTGTTGCGCTGCCGGCGGCGCAATGCGCGCGTCGAGCGTCATGGCCACTTTCATCAGGACGAGGGGGCGGTGGTTCTGAATCCAGCGCGCGAAGCCCTCGTTGAGGCGGCGGGCCTCCTTTTCGCACACCCCGACACTCGTCCGAAGGCTCGCTGCATGCAATGCCTGGAGACCGTGGCCGGCAACAGCGGGGTTGGGGTCGATGGTGGCGGCGACCACGCGGGCCAGGCCGGCCTTAATCAGCGCGTCGGTGCAGGGCGGCGTGCGGCCGGTGATCGAGCAGGGCTCGAGAGTGACGTAGGCCGTGCCGCCCTGAATGCGATCGGCCGCGTGTTGCTGCGCCTCTTTAAGAGCGACGATTTCCGCGTGGTCGAGCAAGTCGTATTCGTGCCAGCCCTCGCCTACAACCTGGCCGGCGCGGTCGAGGATCACGCAACCCACGGCAGGGTTCGGCGAGGTGACGCCGATGCCGCGCCGCGCCAGCTCGAGGGCGCGCTGCATCCAGTAGCGGTCTTGGTCAGAGATGGGGCCGGAAGCGGTCATCTTATTTGCTTTCTGCCAGCATTGAACGCATTTTTCATTCTATTCGCGTTCTTCAAGAGTGGCTCTATTCGCCTTCAGCTGCCATGATCCAAAAAACAAGCGTTCCCAATGCGCAGAGTGGCGCATGCCAACGGAGAGGATTCGCGCGCCATACGCCAGTGACTCCGAAGACGAGGCCCGCAATCGAAAGCACACCACCCCAGAAGAAGATTCTCATGAGACGTGGATCGTAAAAGGCGAATCCTCCGACCAGGTTGACGTATGCCACTGAAGCAATTGCAAGGAGGGCCGATGCTGTAGCAGAAGCGAATCCGGCAAAGGAAAACACGGAGAAGAGCGTCGCACTTTTCTTATGTATTGACCATCGCGCCCAACCCCAAATAAGTGAGACGGGCAAGGCGAACCAGATGAGCACCGCGTACGCCCAGACAATAACTGACTCCCACATGGGACCACCCCACATGTCACAACAGAGCATAGTACATTGCGCGCGCGGGGCGCGACAGGTCTACTCCAGCAGCGAATCCACAAATTCTTCCGGCGAGAATTCCAGCAGGTCGGTCATTTTTTCGCCGACGCCGACGTAGCGGACAGGGAGATTGAGTTCGCGGGCGATGGCGACGGCGATGCCGCCTTTGGCGGTGCCATCCAATTTTGTAAGCAGGATGCCGGTGACGCCGGCGGATTGCGTGAACTGGCGGGCCTGCTGCAGGCCGTTCTGGCCGGTGGTCGCGTCCATGACGAGGAGGACTTCGTGGGGCGCGCCGGGAACCAGACGCGCGGCTGTGCGGCGCATTTTTTCCAGCTCGTCCATCAGGCCGGATTTGGTGTGCAGGCGGCCGGCGGTGTCCACGTAGAGCTCGTCGATGTGGCGGGCTTTGGCGGCGGCGATCGAGTCGTAGAGGACGGCCGCGGGATCGCCGCCGTGTTTGGTCTTGATCATCTCCACGCCCGAGCGCGCGGCCCAGATTTCGAGTTGTTCGATGGCTGCCGCACGAAATGTATCGGCGGCGCAGAGCAGCACGGAGTGCCCTTGCGCGCGCGACCACGCAGCGAGCTTGCCGCTCGACGTGGTCTTGCCGGTGCCGTTGACGCCCACCAGAAATGTGACTTTGGGCGGCGTGTCGGGCGCGGCAACTGAGACTTGCGGGGCACTGAGGATTGCGATCAACTGTTCCTTCAAGAGCTGGCGGAGTTCTGCGCCGCCTTCGATGGCCTGGTGGCGGGCGCGGTCCCGCAGCGCGTCGAGGATGGCGGTGGTGGTTTGCACGCCCAGGTCGCTGGTGAGCAGCGCGGACTCGAGCTCGTCGAGAGCGCTTTCGTCCACGGTACGGGTGAGCGCGGCGAGGTCGGCGATTTTCTGGGAGAAGCTCTCGCGGGTGCGCGACACCGCCTGGCGCATACGGTCGAAGAGGCCTTTTCTGGGCTCTTCTTCGGCGGATTTTTCGGGTTCCTGGTTGCCAAAGAGGGTTTGAATCATTGCTGATTTCAGTTTAGCGGAGCTATCCCGCCAACTCCGCTAACCCCGCTAACCCCGCTAACTCCGCTAGCTCCGCTAACATCGCTAACGCCGCTCGTCTTGCGATGTTCGCCGTTCAGGCTGTGGCAGTGGCCGTCCAGGGCGTGCGGGCGCAGTTCGGCGCGAATTGGTTCGGAAGGGTTGACGGGTCCGATATGCTAGAGGAGCAGGCCGTAAACCGTGGGGAAGAAATGACTAAGACGCCAAAACATCCGCTTGCGAAGGTTCTCGAAAACCGCATCGCCATTATGGATGGTGCGACGGGGACGACCATCCGCACCTACGGGATGCAGGAGGCGGACATTCGCGAGGAGCGCTTCAAAAATGCGAAGAAGGATCTGCTGAACAACGGCGACCTGTTTACGCTCACGCAGCCGGGGCTGATCGGCGACATTCACCGCCGGTTTCTTGAAGCCGGGGCGGACATCATTGAGACCAACACCTTTGGGGCGACGACGATTGCGCAGAGCGAGTTTTTTGTCGACGATCCGCGCGAGCACGGGGGACGGAAGGATCCCGAGTTTTATCAGAAGGTGATTGAGGACCCGTTTTTGCAGGGCCTGGCATGGGAGATCAACGAGCAGTCGGCACGACAGGGGCGGGAGTGGGCGGACCGCGTGGCCAATGCGACCGGGCGGCAGCGGTTTGTGGCCGGCGCCATAGGGCCGCTGACGGTGTCGCTGTCGAACTCGCCCGACGCCGACGATCCGGGATTTCGCGTGGTGACCTTCGACCAGGTGAAGGCGGCGTATGCCGAGCAGGCGCGGGCACTAATGGCGGGCGGCGCGGATCTGCTACTGGTGGAAACGATCTTCGATACGTTGAATGCTAAAGCGGCGCTGGTGGCAATTCGCGAGGTGTTCGACGCGGAGGGCCGGGAGCTGCCGGTGATGATTTCGGCGGCGGTGGGGCGCGGCGGCGAGACCATGATCTCGGCGCAGACCATTGAGGCGTTCTGGAACGCGGTGGAACATGCGAAGCCATTGGCCGTGGGATTGAACTGCTCGCTGGGGCCGGACCTGATGCATCCATTTCTTGAGGAGCTCGCGACGAAGGCTGATGTGGCGGTGTCGTGCTATCCCAATGCGGGGCTGCCGAATCCCCTTTCTGCGACGGGCTTCGATCTGGGACCTGCGGACATGGCGCGATACCTGAGCGACTTTGCGCGCGAAGGGCTCATCAATATTGCCGGCGGCTGCTGCGGCAACACGCCCGAGCACATCGCGGCCATCGCCAAGGCGCTCGACGGACTGCCTCCGCGCAAGCTGCCCGCGGAGGACAGGGAAGCGCGCGCGATCGAGAGCGCGGCATGAGCGCGGACCGAACAAAGCGCGTAGAGACCAAGCCGCTCCGTTTGTCGGGCTCGCAGCCGTTTACGCAACAGCCCGGCGTCTTCATCCTCATCGGTGAGCGCACCAATGTGGCCGGATCGCCGAAGTTCGCGCGGCTGATCAAAGAAGGCAACTACGAAGAGGCTGTGAGCGTGGCGCGGCAACAGGTGGAAAACGGCGCGAACCTGCTCGACATTTGCATGGATGAGGGCATGATCGACGGCGTAGCCGCGATGACGCGCTATCTGAAGCTGCTGGAGAGCGAGCCCGAAGTCGCCAAAGTGCCGTTCATGGTGGACTCCTCGAAATGGGAAGTGATTGAGGCGGGTCTGAAATGCATGCAGGGCAAGGGTATTGTGAACTCCATTTCGCTCAAGGAGGGCGAGGCGAAGTTTCGCGAGCATGCGCGGACGATTTTGAAATACGGCGCGGCCGCGGTGGTGATGGCCTTCGACGAACGGGGCCAGGCTGCGAGTTATGAGGAAAAAATCCGCATCTGCGAGCGCGCGTATCGCATTCTCGTGGACGAAGTGGATTTTCCGGCGGAAGACATCATCTTCGATCCCAACATCCTGACCGTGGCCACGGGCATGGAGGAGCACAACAACTACGCGGTTGATTTCATCCGCGCCACGCGCTGGATCAAGGAGAACCTGCCGCACGCCAAGGTCAGCGGCGGCGTGTCGAACGTCTCGTTCAGCTTCCGCGGCAATAACAAGGTGCGCGAAGCGATGCACGCGGCGTTTCTGTATCACGCCATTGCCGCAGGGCTCGACATGGGCATTGTGAATGCCGGGATGCTGGAGGTGTATGAAGAGATCGATCCGGAGCTGAAGGAACTGGTGGAAGATGTGCTGCTGAACCGGAGGCCGGATGCGACGGAGCGGCTGGTGGCGTTCGGCGAGGCGCTGAAGGCAGCGGGGACCGCGGGCGCGGGCGAGGAGGCGGAGAAAAAAGCTGAGGAGTGGCGCAGCGGCACGGTGGAGGAGCGGCTGAGCCACGCGCTGGTGAAGGGAATTGACATGTACATCGAAGCCGACACAGAAGAAGCGCGGGAAAAGCTGGGACGGCCGCTGAGCGTGATTGAAGGTCCGCTGATGGCAGGCATGAGCGTGGTGGGCGACCTGTTCGGCGCGGGCAAGATGTTTCTGCCCCAGGTGGTGAAATCGGCGCGCGTGATGAAGAAGGCGGTTGCGTACCTGACGCCATTTATGGAAGCCGAAAAGGCGCAAATGGCCGCGGCGGGCGAGGAAGTGCGGGCGCAGGGCAAGATCGTCTTGGCCACGGTGAAGGGCGACGTGCACGACATCGGCAAGAACATTGTGGGCGTGGTGCTGGCCTGCAACAATTTCGAGGTCATCGACCTGGGCGTGATGGTGCCCGCGGAGAAGATTCTGGAGCGTGCGAAAGAGGTGCGGGCGGACATCATCGGGCTGAGCGGGTTGATTACGCCGTCGCTCGACGAAATGGTGCACGTGGCGCGCGAGATGGAGCGGCAGGGACTCAAGCTGCCGCTGCTGATTGGCGGCGCCACCACCAGCCGCGCGCATACGGCAGTAAAGATTGCGCCGCATTACAGCCAGCCGGTGGTGCACGTGCTCGATGCGAGTCGCGCCGTTCCCGTAACGACGAGCCTGCTGAGCGAAGAGGGCCGCGCGGAGTTTGTGGCGCAGCACGAAGCGGAATACGCAGCCTTGCGCAAGGCACACGCGGCGCCGCGGCGCAGCGTGGTTCCCATTGAGACGGCGCGCGCGCATCGCACGCCCATCGAGTGGCGCGCGGAGGATTTGGCGGTACCAGAGTTTTTGGGCGTTCGCGTGCTCGACAGTTTTCCCCTCGCCACGCTGCGCGAGTTTATCGACTGGAGCCCGTTCTTTCACACCTGGGAATTGAAGGGCGTGTATCCGCGGATTCTCGAGGACGAGCGGCAGGGCGCGCAGGCGCGGCAGATTTTTGCCGAGGCCAACGCGCTGCTGGACCGCATCGTGGCGGAGAAGCTGCTGACGGCGCGCGCCGTGTACGGATTCTTTGCGGCCAGCGCGGTAGGCGACGATGTGGAGCTGTATACCGACGGTAGGCGAGGCAAGATTCTGGACCGGTTGCATTTTCTGCGCCAGCAATCGGATCGGGAGGGCGCCGGGGACAAAATCGACACCTGCCGTTCACTGGCGGATTTCATCGCGCCTGTCGAGACCGGGCTTGGCGATACCATCGGGGCCTTTGCGGTGACGAGCGGAATCGGATTGAAGGAACTGGTGGAGCGTTTCAGGGCGGCGCACGACGACTACAACGCGATCATGGCGGAGGCAATCGCAGATCGGCTGGCCGAGGCGTTTGCGGAATGCCTGCACAAGCGCGTGCGCGAGGAGTGGGGCTACGGACGCGACGAGAATCTGCGCACCGAAGACCTGATCCACGAGAAGTATCGCGGCATCCGGCCTGCGCCGGGTTATCCGGCGTGTCCCGATCACACCGAGAAGGGCACCATCTGGCGCTTGCTCGACGTGCAGGCTAAGACGGGCATGCAACTTACGGAATCATTCGCCATGTGGCCGGGGTCGAGCGTGAGCGGATTCTATTTCGCGCATCCCAGGAGCCGCTACTTCAGTTTGGGCAAGATCGGCCGCGACCAGGTGGAGGATTACGCGCGGCGCAAAGGCATGAGCGTGGCCGAGGTGGAGCGCTGGCTCGGGCCCAATCTGAATTACGAGCCGGGAAGAGCCTGAGGCGCGGAAAGCGCGCATGAGACGCAAAACCGGGAAGTCAGGTTACCTTTCAAAAAATAATTTGCAAACTTTTCGAAACTTTCCGGGTGGCAGAGGGTTCATGTCGCTAACTCGGGGGATTTCTCCGCAAATTCAAGCTGCGCGAATCTGATCCCGCGAGGCGTATCACGGCATTTCCAGCATCGCTGGACAGAGTTGTAGTGTGCGCGATGAAGGCAACTTTATCGTCGCCGGGCGCGGTCTCCGGCGGTGAACAGGAGTGGTGTTGTTGCGCATGGCCGGGCTCACATGCAATCGCGAAGGCGGGATTTCCACGCTGGAGCGGTTGAAGATCGAGGCTCATGCGCCGATAGGTTCTGGAGATGCCGAGGGGCTTGCTTCTGCGATGGAGGAGTGTGTATGAAATATAGTTCGCTCGTTGTTCTCTCTCTCCTATTGGCGCCGCCGCTGTTTGCGGACACTGGCGCACGAATCATTCCGGCCGGCGCACTTGTCTCGTGCACCACCGGCGACGGAAGGATCTCTTCGAAGACCACCGCGGTGGGCGATCCCATACTGTGCAAGGTGAATTTCCATCGTGGGGATTTCATGCTTCCTTACGGAAGTTACCTGGGTGGGAACTTCTCCGAATACAAGGATCCCGGTCACTTTGTCGGCAAGGGCTGGATGCAACTGGATTTTGACAGGCTCTATGTTGGCAACCAGGTGATTCCTCTCAATGCGAAGGTGGTTGACGTACCCGGCTACAAGATCGACTCGCAAGGGCGCATTCTGGGCAAAGGGCATGCGGTGCGCGATACCGTCCTGTGGATGATTCCGGTATTGTGGCCGATCGACCTGATCAACCTGCCGCGGCGCGGCCCGAGGCCGACGCTCAAAGCCGAGACCGCGCTCACGCTGCGGGTGATGGAAGACATTCAGGTTCCCGTGGTTCCCGAACCGCAACGCGATCCCTATGGGTTGATGCAGCGGACGCCGGATGCCTACGCGCCAGCGCCGCCTCCGCCGATGCAGGAACCGGATACGAATCCCGAGAACTCCTACGCGCCGCCTGAGCAGCCGATGGCTCCTCCGGTCATGGCGTACGCGCCGCCGGTTGCCGTAGCCCCCATGCCGTATTATGCGCCGATGGTCGCGCCTCCGGTGGTGGCGTATGGCTACGGCGGATTTGCGGTAGGCGTGCGGCCAGGATATGTGGCGTACGGGCCCAGAGGATACGTGCGTGGACTGGTGGGACCCTATGCGCCGCGGGGCTATGCGCCGGGTGTGCGGGCGTATGGATATGGTTATGCCGGCCGGACGGGCGTCATGCGCGCCGGAATTGCAGCCCGTCCCGGGATGGCCATGCGCGGGGGAATGGGCGGCAGAGGGCGCTAGGAAGACAGCGAATCACCGGGTCAGCGGACCCCGCCCAGGCGGAGCTTGGACGGGGCACCGCGCCTAGGCCGAACAGGAACAAATATTTTCGCTCGTATTTGCCGATCATTTCGGGCGTTTGTGCAACGCTGAGACAAAGGCCTGAGAGAATCTCAGGCACGAGGCAAGAGCGAGAACACGAGATGCCTCCTCGAACGGCCGGGGGGAACTGCCAGTGCGGGTGGTTCGGCTTCCGGCCGTTCGTTTTTACGTTCCGCGCGATCGTGTGAGCGAGATCACGCAAACGCGCACTCCCGCTGTGTAGATTGCAGCCTCATTGCGCCTGCGTTACAGTACGACGAACATATTTGCGCGGTTTTCTTTTTCGATTGACCGTTCTTTCACAAAAACGGCGGCATACTAATGCGGTGATTCCTCATACCCGGCTCAAGGTTCCGCTAAGACTGGATCTCAGTTCCGCTTCGATCACAGATATTGGATTTGCCGCCGGCGCCGTTGCGCCGCCATCAGCTAAGCCTGCTTCGCGCATCCATGCCGATGTGGGGCGATACCGCTTGCGGCTGGCCGCGACCGCGGAGGATCGCGAAGCCGCGTGCCGGTTGCGCTTCAAAGTCTTCAACATCGAGTTGGGCGAGGGGTTGAAAAGCTCTTACCATACCGGCCTCGACGTGGACCGTTTCGATACAGTGTGCGAGCACCTGCTGGTGGAAGACAAAACCAGCCGGCGCGTGGTGGGCACGTATCGCATGCAATCCGGCGCGACGGCGGCGCGGAACCTGGGCTACTACTCCGAGCAGGAGTTCTGCCTGGCGCCGTATGAGCCGCTGCGTCCGGGGATTCTGGAACTGGGCCGGGCCTCGATCGATCGCGAACATCGCACTCCCGAGGTGCTGATGTTGCTGTGGAGGGGGATCGCACAGTATGCTACCGACATGGGGCTTCGTTATTTGCTCGGCTGCTCTTCTTTGAACTCCAATGACCCGGCGGAGGGCTGGCAGATGTATCGCCAGCTTGAGAATTTCAGGGTTCCCAGGGAGTTTGAAACGGCGCCAACCGCGGCCTATGCGTGCCCCCCGGAGCTGCAGGATGCTGACGCACAGCCGTTGCCCTGCCAGACCGATCGATCGGGTTTTCCCGCGAGGCCTGCCGCGCAGGGCAAAGTTCCCAAGCTGCTCAAGACCTATCTCGCCATTGGCGCGCGCATTGCCGCGCCGCCGGCGTGGGACCGCGAATTCCGCACCATCGATTTTCTGACACTCCTCGATCTCAAATTGCTCTCGGCTGCCGCGCGCAACCGCTTCCTCGCTCCGCTCACCTCATGATGCTGCGGCGGTTCCGGCGCGCTGTGGCGCTGGTGTTTGCTCTTGCGCTCTGCATCGTGCGCTACTGGCTCAAACGCATACGCGGTCCTCTCACGCTCGAGATGCGTGCCGTGTGGCTGCAGCAAGCGGCGTGCATGGTCCTGAAATCCGTGGGCATCGGCTCCCAGGTGGATGGGCAGCCGCCGGCCTGCGGGCTGGTGGTTTCGAACCATCTCAGCTACCTCGACATCCTCATCATCAGCGAGGCCATGCCGTGCTTCTTTGTGGCCAAGATGGAGATCGGCGGCTGGCCGTTCTTCGGCAAGGCGGCGCGGACGGGAGGAACGATCTTCCTCGACCGTTCCAGCCTGGCCAGCGCCATGTCCGTCGCCGATCAAATGGCAGAACGATTGAAACTACCGGTTCCGGTGCTGCTGTTCCCCGAGGGCACGAGCACGGATGGCGCGCAGGTGCTGCGCTTCCACTCGCGGCTCATCGATCCCGCAACCTCGGTAGGGGCGCCGATTACCGCGGCGGCGTTGCGCTACGTGCTTGAGGGTGGCGTGGAAGAGCGCGAGCTTTGCTGGTATGGCGACGAGAGTTTTACTACGCACCTGTGGAAGGTGCTGGGCGTGGCCGGCTTTTCGGCGCACCTCCACTTCGGCGAGCCGAAGATCTATCCTGACCGGCGCACGGCCGCCGACCAGACGCACGCGGAGATCACCGCCTGGCGCGAAGCCAACGCACTGGAATTCGAGACCGCCGAAGCCGCGAATTGATGGTCGAAGTCGGGCGCGTCACGCGCCGTGAAAGACCATCCTCGTCGCGGCGAACGTGAGCCTGCTCACAGGAAGCACGCATCACCTGAGAACAAGCTCTGCATTCTTTCGACATCGGAGACAACCACCTCCAGACCAAGGGCATCCATGGTGTCAGCCGGAGTAAGGGCGCAGCAGAGGTTTTGCTATGAGCTCGATTCGCTGCAAGTATCTGGTTGTTACCCTTTTTCTTGGTTCTCTCGTTCCAAACTTCCTGAGTCACGCGTGGGCTCAGGCAATGGTCGGGGATCCTGCCATTCCCGCGCAGTTCAAACCGCCTTCCACAGCGACCTATCCGCAAATTGTGCGAATTCGCTCGCTGGAAGGCGATGTGCGTGTGACGCGCGGCAAGGAGGGCGAGAAGGCAAGCGGATCGACGTGGGAACAAGCCGTTGCCGGACTGCCGCTGGCGACGGGATTCAACCTCGTGACGGGCGCGGGGCGCGCGGAGATTGAGTTCGAGGATGCATCGACGGTGTATCTTGCGGAGAACTCCGCGCTTGCCTTCAACGACATTCACACCACCGGCGGAATTCCGTATACCAAGATCGCGCTCTTATCGGGCACGGTGACCTTGCAGGTGCGGCCGATGGTCGCGAATGAGTTTTTTAGCATGATCACTCCGACCGGCTCTGTCACGGCACGATATCCCGACGACACGTACGTGCGCGTGACCAGCTTCACGGATGCGACTGAGATCACATTCAAGACCGACATGGACGTGCGTTTGTCGGAACGGATGCCGCGCATCGTGAATTACACCAAGGGCCAGACGCTGGTGGATCGCGGCGGAGGGTGGGTATCACTGGTTGACACCAAGGTCCCCGATCCGATGCCTGCTTGGGATGCGTGGGTGGACGAGCGCGTAACCAAGCGCGCGCAGGCCGAAGCGGCCATGATGAAGGCTTCGGGGCTGACAGCGCCGATTCCCGGCCTTGCGGATATGGAGGGCCAGGGCAGCTTCTTTGCGTGCGCGCCATACGGCACTTGCTGGGAACCCACCGCGCCAAACGATGCGGAGCCGGTCGGCGGCGAAATGCACGAGGCGCAAGCGGGCGTGACAGCGGGTGCGCAGACGCCTCCCTCGACTGCTCAGGCGCCGGCTTTGGCAGAGGTTGCGCAGACGCCAGAAAAGGCTGCCACACCGGAGCCGGACGATGCCGGACAGACGCCGGGAGCGACGCCGGTAGGACCGATTCCGCATCCCAAGGATATCTACGAGACCCCGGATTACTTTCCCTGCTCACCCGCTTCGATTCGTTCGCTGGTGGAACGGGACCTCATCACAGGCGAGGAGCGGGTAATTTGGAGCCAGGCAGAACCGAATCCGGTAGTCTACTACGGTTTTCGCGATCCTTACGACTGGGCCGTGTGCCACGCGGGGTTCTGGATCCACCAGAGGAACCACTATGTGTGGGTGGTGGGGCACAGGCGGCATCATCGCCCGCCCATTCGCTGGGTCAAGCAGGGAAGAAAGAGCGCGTTTGTTCCGCTGCATCCGCGCGACGTGACCGGCAAGCGACCGGAGAATTTGCGGCATGGCGCCTTCGAAGTGCGCGATAAGGGACGGACCGTAGAACGCGTGATGCTGGATCCGGGGCGCGAGATCAAAGTGCTCGAATCGGCGCCGAAGGAGTTCGCGAAGCCGTACTTTGCGGCCCTGGCAAAGGCCGACGAGCCGCGCGTGGAGGTGCACAGGATCAGTGAGCCGCTCGTGGCCGGCAAGGGCGCTGGACCAGTGCTCGCGTTCGACCGCAAATCGCAGAGTTTCCTGCTGGCCCGGCAGGTGACGCAAGGCAATAAAACCACTACAGAGACGACGCCGTTCAACGGGACGCGAGGAAATCTGCAGGCACGGGCGGAAGGCGCGGATGCGCACGGCAACTACAGCACGCGCACCTATGCGGGAGGTTCGGGCGGATTTTCCGGACGTGGAGGCGGCGGTGGTGGGGGTGCGCGCGGAGGCAGCTCCGGCGGAAGCGCGAGCGGCGGATCTCGTGGCGGAGGCTATAGTGGCGGCGGAAGCGCGGGAGGCGGCTCTCACGGCGGCGGAAGCTCGGGTGGCGGAGGCGGATACAGTGGCGGCGGAGGCGGTGGTGGAGGTTCCCACGGTGGTGGAGGCGGGGGCGGCAGCACCGGCGGTAGTGGCGGGGGTGGACACCACTGACAACGCTGCGATGCGGGAGCCGCGAGCCGTTGTTCGAGGGCTACTGACTTTGCGCGTCAGAAGCGGAAGAGATACGAAGCCTTGATGAAGATCTGCCGGCCGTCGTTGAGCATCAGTCCGGCGCGAGGCAGGGTGGTATTGTTCGGATCGCACGCGCCGCCGGGTAGGCGATTGCAAAGGCTGCGGTCAAGATTCTGCAGGTCGTCGCTGTAGCCGATGTAAACCGCGGTGCCGGGATGCGGCAGCCAGGTAAGAAGCGCCTGGGATGCGAATTCCTTAGTGCGCAAGAGCGAGGTCTCTGCGGGATTCGCCAGCGTGGAGTCGTACTCCGCAACCAGGCGTGCGGAAATCGAGCGGGTAAATTGATAATTCACCACGCTGCGCATGGTCTGCGCCTCGTAGACGAATGCGCCGTTCGAGACCGCGTGGTCGCGGTCGAGCAGATAGGTGTTGTCGGCGGTCAACTGCCTCACCGGTTGCACGGTAAAAAGCAGCTGCACGGTTTCCTGGTTGAGCAGCGATGGGACCTGGCCGTTGGCCGGATTGTAGTTCACGTTGCCGCTGCGCAGAGCCTGCAGGTTGAAGTTGAACTGCGACCAGGGCGCGCCACGCCAAACGATCCCGCCAAAGTTCTCAGTAAAGTTTTTAAAACTGGTGAGTCCCGCGTAGTTGAGCGGGCTTACGGTGTCAGAGTTTTCGCCGAGGATGGGAGCGAAGATGAAGTTGCGCGGCAACGCCCAGAAGACATCGAAGGTCGAGTAGTGGAAGACGCGGTCACCCTGGTGATCGAAAGCGACGTTCTGGTTGGTCTCGAGGCCGAAGCTCTGATAGAAGCGCTTCTTCGGGAACCACTGATAGGTGGCGTGGGTCTGGTTGTTGCGGAAGTTGGACGCCTGGATGAAGCCGAGCTGCGTCTCAAAGCCGGTGCTGACGTCGATGAAGTTCTCCTGCATGTTGAAGGCATGGCCAGAGCGCTGCAGTTGGAACGCGCTCGCGGGGCCAGCAGAATAGGTCGGCGGCGTGCCGCTGTCCTCGTCGCCCATGGTGGAGCTTTCCACCATCTGTCCCCAAGCGGTCCAGTGCTGGTTCATGCGCGCGGTAAAGTCGATGCCGCCAATGCGGTTCCAGCCCTGGCCAAATTCCTCGTCGGTGTAGATCGCGCCCAGGCTCGAGCCCTTGCCCAGATCCTCTGAGATGCGGCCCACCGCGACGGTAGCGTGTTTGCCGTAAAGCGGGTCGCCGGGCGCAACGGCCTGGCCGGGCTGGCGATCGTCGGTCACAAACAGTCCGACATTCGTGTGGTCGATCTTTCCCGTGACGCGGATGCCGTATTCGGGATGCACGATGTTGCGCGTGTAGATGAGATTGATGGGCGTGATGAAGTAGTTGGCGTTTTCGAGGAAGAAGGGCCGCAGCTCGGGAAAATAAACCGGGAAGCGTTGATCGACAGTGAATTGCGGCTGCTCAGACTCAATGTCGCTAAAGTCGGGGTTGATGGTGGCGTCGATCACGATGCTGTCTTTGAGGATCAGCTTGGCCTCGCCGCCATCGGTGCCCTCAAAGTGGCGCGAGCTGAAGAAGGGGTTGGTGGGATCGATGTCGATGAAGGTGCGCTCGTTTTGCGCCAGCGTGTAAGGGTTCAACTGGAAATTATGCGAGCCGGTGACGCCTTCGATGCCGTGCAGGATGCCCTCCTGGCTTAAAACACCGCTGATATTAGCAGCCACGCGCGGCCAGAGGTCGGTTTCAGAGTTGCGCGGGAAGAAACGAGCGAAGACGACGCCCCAGTCCGATTCATTGCTGCGAAAACGGAGACTGCGGAAGGGGACGGCAATGAGCCCCATCCAGCCGTCTTTGGTCAGGCGGCCCTCCGAATCCCACACGGTGTCATAGCTGTAATCAAAGTTGTTAGCCTCGCTCCAAGAGGCATCGGCCTGCACGCCGGCTGGATTGACCCGAAAGGCCACGCCCAAGCGCCGGTCGCGAAAGGGATCGAGAAGCACGGCGACGCCATCGTCGTACAAAATATTCTCGCGGCGCGCCAGATGGCTGCGAATCAGCTCGGGATGGCGGTCGTAGCAAATGAACACGAAATAGAGCGTCGATTTGGTGTGCGCCATCCACACTTCGGTCTTCTCAGTTGCAGGCTGGCCGTCGACGGGCGAATTCTGGATGAAATCCGAGACATGGGCGAGTTTGGCGCGAAGATCGGCGCGCGGCTGCATATTGGAGAAGTCGCTGAGGTGCAGCGGGCGGTCGATGAGCGGATCGTCCGTGTCCTTCTTCTGCGCAGTCGCGGCCGGCGGCTTGGCTGCACTCTGGTGGGAAGTCTTGGGCGCGGCCGCCTGGAGTATGCGGCACGCCAGGCACAGAAAGATGGCGCAGGCCCAGATCTTCATATCACCCAAGTACGTCATTGATCACGCCGCGGTTCCCTCACGAGCAGGATGCTTTGGAAATTTCTACGAGACGAATGCAAGGATTTGTGGATTCGACGCAGGATCGATGCCGCGGTTCGCCTTTCGAAGGAAATGCGCGATGCAATTCCTCCATGCAAACAAGGCTACAAGCGTTTGGAACGATGCGTTGTGCGGCCGCGCACACCGCGATGTGAGATGAGGATGGCGCGGCCTCCGCGGGGCAGATTTCCCGGATAACGGAAAAGCCGGGGTGGCTTGGAACTCAGGCGCGATGGGCAGCGGACGGCGGGGCCGTCGAGCCGCGGACCACAAGACTGGTGGAAACCAGGAATTCGCGCTGCATTTTGGGATTTCCAGGATCCTCAGCCTGTGTGCGCAGGGCTTCAAAGGCGGCACGCGCCAGATCGGCACGCGACAGGCGGATCGTGGTGAGCGGGGGCAGCGTGTACTCGGCGAAATCCACATCGTCGAGCCCGACCACGGAGAGATCCTGCGGCACGCGCAGCCCGGCCATGTAGGCCGCGCGCAGGACGCCGATCGCGGTCATATCGTTGGAGCAGACCACGGCGGTGGGCCGTGCCGCAAGCTTGCGCAACTGCTCAAAGCCCGCCACGCCGCCCTTGAGCGTGTGGTCGCACTCGATGATCCATTTTTTCTGAATCGGCAGATCGGCGGCCTGCATGGCTGCGCGAAAATCGTTTTCGCGTGTGATGGCCGAGTGCAAACTGTAGGGGCCGGCGAGAAAACCGATGGCGCGATGCCCGAGATCCGCGAGATGGCGAATGGCGGCATGAATGCCGGTGGAGTAGTCGAGAAGAATGGTGCTGGCCTTGGGGTCATCGAGCTTGAACTCGGCAAGCACGATGGGAACGCCGCGGTTTACGAGCTGGTCGAGCACGGGTTCCTCTTCGCCGAAGGTCATCACGGCCACGCCGTCGACCTTGCGCTCCAACATACGCCGCGCGCATGCGGCCAGTACGGCGGGATCGCTGTTGGTCGAGCTGACAAGAATTTCGTAGCCGCGCGCCACCGCGATCTCTTCGAAGCTCTGGATCAGTTCGGGGAAGAAGGGATTGGTGATGTTTTCGACGATGATGCCGAGCAGGCGGCTGCGGCCCGAGACGAGGGTGCGTGCGTGCGTGTTGGGCAGGTAATTGAGCTGCTTGATGGCCTGCCAGACGCGCTTGCTGAGGCGGTCGCTGACCAGCGAAGAACCGTTGATGGTGCGAGAGACCGTGGCGATGGAGACTTTGGCCACGGCGGCAACGGTGCGAATGTCGGGAAGTTTGCCGGCCGGCCGGCGAGTTGATTTGCGAGGCACCAACTTATCCTAATGCAGAGAATCCGGCACAGCAGAGAAAAGTTCCTGGCGTTTTCCACCGAAGGGAGCGGCGCGAGGCTACGCGCTTTCGGAGATCAGCAGGCGCAGGTCGCGCAGGTTGTGGCCAGTGGGTCCGGTTACTACGGAGTCGCCGATGGCGGTGAAGAGCGGGCAGGCATTGAACTCGGCCAGCGACTGCTCGGGATCGAAGCCGAAGGCCCGGGCGCGAGCCACGGTGGTGGGGTCGGCGATGGCTCCAGCGGATTGCGTATTGCCGTCGATGCCATCCGAGCCGGCGCTGAGCACGGTGAGGCGCTCGCCGGGATGCTTGGCGAGATCGAGGGCGCAGAGTAAAGCGAACTGTTGATTGCGGCCGCCCGCGCCGGGTGTGCGATTGAGCGTCACGGTGACTTCGCCCACAGAAATCAGACAGAGGCGCGCGTGCTGGGTGCGATAGGTGTGGAAGCGCTCGAGCAGATAGCGGGCAGCGTCGGCGTAGTCCCAATCATCGCAGGTGTTGTCGACCACTACGTGATAACCCGCGTTCCGCGCCAGGGTACGCGCGCTCTCCACCAGATCGTGGCTGGAGAGCAGAATCTCAAAAACCGAATCGCGGAAGGCCTCGTTTTCTTCGCTCATACTATCGGCGGAAGTCATGGCTCGCGGCCGCGCGTCGTCGGCCCATGGCATTTTGTGCGGGAGGAACGTAATCCCCCAGCTCTTGTTTCCGGGCGACTCAGGAAGGTCTTCGCGCTCAAAAAACGAACGGATCGAGGGTGGAAGCTTTTCCGCTAGATCGTATTTGGCGAGAAGCTCGCGCACATCGGCCACGGTGGAGTGGTCGGGCGAGGTCGGTCCCGAAGAGAGCGCGTCGAGCGTGCGCAGCGGCACATCGGGGAGAAGCAGGCTCACCTTGGTCGCCTCCGGAGCGGCCATCGCAAGCCGGCCGCCTTTGACGGCGGAGAAATGCTTGCGCAGCGTATTGATCTCGTTGATCGGCGCGCCCGAGGCCAGCAACAACTGGTTGAACTCGATAGTCTCCTCGAGGGTGATGTGCGGATCGAGGGGCAGCTCGAACAGGGCCGAGCCGCCGCCGGAGATGAGGAAGAAGACGATCGTGTCCTTGCGCGCCTTGCGCAGCAGAGCGAGCGCGGCGCGTGCGGCGGCAAAGGAGTCCTCGTTGGGCAGGGGATGGCCGCTTTCAAAGTAGCGGAAGCGCCAGTTGCGCTTGGTGGGTAACTGGTTGCTGGCGCAGATGCCGCGCAGCCCTTTGCGCCGCTTCATGCGCTCCAGCAGGATTTCGAGCATGGGACCGGCGGCTTTGCCCAGCGCAATCACAAACACGCGCTTGTACGCGGAGAGATCGATGGTTGCGGGGCCGCTGCCGTCGGGGAGAAGACGATGCAGAACGTGGCCCTCGAAGCGTAAACGCCGGTCGAAAGCAGACGCGATGTTACACGCCTTGAGCGCGCCGGTAAAGATCCCGGTGGCCGTGGTGTGCAGCGATTCGAGAGCGGTGTCGCTGACCGGTGTCATGGCAATTGCTCCTTCAACCAGCCGGCAAGAGCGTATTGCATCGGCTCCAGTTGATTGGTAAAGAAATGATCGGCGCCGGGAATGAAGATGAGGCGCTTGGGCTCGGCTGCGGAAGCAGCCACCTGGCTCAGTTGCTCAGCGGGCGCAAATTGGTCGCGATCGCCGCTGAGGAAAAGTTTTGGGATGGTGAGGTTGTGCAGGAAGGAGTATTGATAAGCGGAACCTTGCGCCGCGGTGGGCAGGCCGAGGGCGACGAGCGCGCGCACGTCACGGTGCGTTGTGCCAGGCAGACAACAAGCCCGCAGCGCCATGGCCGCGCCGAAACTGAATCCGGCGACGATCAGGGGAAGACGGAACTCGCGTTCCAGCCAATCCATGCCGGCAAGCACGTCGCCGGTTTCCGCTTCGCCGTGGTGCGCACCTTCGCTCAAGCCCATGCCGCGAAAGTTGAAGCGCAGGACGGGAAAACCCAGTCCCCACGCGGGATCGTTGAGCACCTTCATGGATTGGTAGACAACCTTGTTGTGCAGATTGCCACCGAAGAGGGGATGAGGATGACAGACCAGCGCGGCAAAATGCGCGTGGGGCGCGCCCTGGTTCAGGACCGCTTCCAGTTGGCCCGCCGGACCAGTGAGCGAAAGGCTGCGCATGGCGCCTACGAAGGTCTTTTGTTGCCGGGGAAGTGTGCTGGAGGAAATGGTGCTCACTACACTTGCCGGTTGCGCCGCGAGCATGCCGCGACCTTCGTGGGGAGAGATTGCTTTCTGCGAGGCCGGGAAAACGGGGCCGCCTCTGTGTGCTTCAACTTTTGTGGGTGCCGTGGTCGCGTTCATTCCACTCTTCATTTTACGCTGGCCGGAGCCTTTGATCGGTGCAGCCGGAGCAGGCATGGGGCACCGAAAGTAACAAAAGCGGTCTCTGCGATATGCTGGCAATAACATGACGAACGATGCTTCCGTACGCACTCCTCTTGACCCGATCGCGCTGACGCGCCAGTTATGCGAAATTGAATCAACGACCTACCAAGAGGGAGCGGTCGGGGATTTTTTGGCCGGATTTCTTGCCGGGCGCGGCTGGGCTGTAGAGAAGACGTCCGTGCCGCAGCCCCCGGACGGCGCCGCGGGCCCGCGGTGGAACGTATATGCCGGGCCACAGGGGCAAACGCCGGATCTGGTTTTTTCCACGCATATGGATACCGTGCCTCCGTACATCCCGTTCAGCGAGGATGCGGAGTGTATGTACGGGCGCGGGGTTTCCGACGCCAAGGGCATTATTGCGGCGCAGGTCGCCGCTGCCGAAGCGCTGCGCGCGGCGGGGTTTCGGATTGGTGTGTTGTTTGTCTCGGGCGAAGAGCGCGATTCGGCGGGCGCCAAGGTTGCGAATCTCAATCCCAAGGGCAGCCGCTACCTGATTAACGGCGAGCCCACGGACAACAAGCTGGCTCTCGCGTC
>Ga0181524_10002225_pt1 | contig 20428 bp, 15 predicted proteins | sample PEATcosm2014_Bin_34_FD_119761 | JGI IMG/M metagenome (GOLD analysis project Ga0181524, IMG submission 119761) | Peatland microbial communities from MTU Mesocosm Facility, Houghton, MI, USA - PEATcosm2014_Bin05_60_metaG | ecosystem: Environmental > Terrestrial > Soil > Wetlands > Peat | place...
ACAACTACGCCTTTGATCTGAACGGGCCGTGGGCGCCGCACAATTTCGTGGAGATGGACCTGGAACTTTTGCGTCACGAAAAAATAACATGAACAATTATCACGCAGGAGTTTTGGCCGCTGGCAAGGCGCGAGCGAGGCGCATATCCAAAGCGATCTGTAACGAGCGAGCAACGCCGCCGGCGGCCAAAAGAACCAGCCAGAATGTTCATGTTGTTTTTTCGTGACGCCTTAACGGCCGAAAATGAACCAAAGGCCCCATGTTCCTCCTGGACAAACTCCTGCTCTCTCCACTCTACGCCACCGTTTGGGCCGCCCGCCAGGTTCATAACGCCATCCAACAAGAGCGCGCGGCCGAACCCGAGCGCATCACCGCCGACTTGAGCGAGATTTACATGATGCTCGAGACAGGCCGGATTACCGAAGCGGAGTTCAATGCCCGCGAAAAGGAACTGCTCGACAGATTGGACCGGATTGAGCAGCAGGAAAACGACCCTTCGCCTCCTTGACATGAACCCGCCGGGACCCTCTTTTCTCGCGGACAAGGGGCTGAGTCTCCTGCTCTTCGGCGGCAAAGGCGGTGTGGGCAAAACCACCTGCGCCGTGGCGGCGGCCCTCAAACTGGCCCGGGAGGCCCCCAAATCCAAGTTCCTTCTGATTTCCACCGACCCGGCCCATTCCCTGGCCGATAGCCTGGCCGGCCTGGCGCCGCCGCCCAATTTGCAGGTCACTGAATTGGATGCCCGAGATTGTTTGGCCGCCTTCAAGCGCCAGCACGGTCCCGAGCTTTGCTTGATTGCTTCGCGCGGGACCTTCCTCGACCACTGCGACATCAGCCCCTTTTTGGACCTCTCGCTCCCCGGGTTGGACGAGCTGATGGCTTTGCTGGAAATCGCCGGCTGGGTCGCCGCCCAGCGTTACAGAACTATCCTGGTGGATACCGCCCCCACCGGCCACACGCTGCGCATGCTGGCCGTGCCCGCCTTGCTCCGGACCTGGCTCGGGGCTTTGGACGCCTTGCTGGCCAAACACCGCTATATGCGAAAGCTTTACTGCAGCGCGATTAATCACGACGAAACTGATGTTTTCCTCGAGGGACTGGCCGGCTCAGTCAAACAGATCGAAGCCCTGCTCCGGGATTCCAGGCACAGCCGTTTTGTGCCCGTAATGCTGGCCGAACAGATGAGCCTGAGCGAAACCCTCGCCCTCCTGGCCGAACTGAAACGCGCCCGCGTGCCGGTGAGCGACATTGTGGTCAACCGGCTTGTTCCGGAAGATGGATGCCCGCTCTGCGCCGACGAGCGCCTCCAGCAAAGCCGCCTCCTCAATGAAGTGTTCACCAACCCCGATCTATCTCCCTATGCCTGGTGGGGCCTGCCCCTCTATGCCATCGAAGTTTGCGGAGCCGAGAGCCTCGAGGCCTTTTGGGAAGGATTGACGCCCCTAACCGGGCCGCTGGTCTCTTCTGAAACGGCCATGGTCCAAAACGGTCCGTGGGTGGAAGGGCCGGCCAGCCCGCTCGGCCACCAATCCTTGTTGCTCTTTGCCGGCAAAGGCGGTGTGGGCAAGACCACCCTGGCGTGCGCCACCAGTGTGCGTTTGGCCCAAGACTCTCCCACCCGCCAAGTGCTCCTCATTTCCAGCGACCCCGCCCACTCCCTCGCTGACTGCCTGGGCGTGCCCGTCGGCCCCGAGCCACGCCGGATTTGTCCGGGTTTGGCCGCCCTGGAGATTGACTCCGAAGCCGAATTCCACGCCCTCAAGCAACTTTACAGGGACGAGCTGCGGTCTTTCCTCAGCTCCCTCCTGCCCGAGCTCGAATGGACCTTCGATCGGGAAGCGATGGAACGAATCGTGGACCTTTCACCGCCAGGGTTGGACGAGGTCATGGCCCTGAGCAAGGTGATCGATCTGTGCGCCCAAAACCAATACGGCATCCTGGTGCTGGACTGCGCCCCGACCGGGCATCTTATCCGGCTCCTGGAAACGCCGGAGTTGGTTGACGGCTGGTTGAGGGCCTTTTTTGGCTTGTTCCTCAAATACAAACAGATCTTTCGCCTGCCCAAAGTCTCCAAACGGTTCGTGGAAATATCCAAAGCCCTCAAACGTGTGCGCGCCCTGCTGGCCGACCCGGCCCAGTGCGCCCTCTACGGCGTGGCCATCCTCACGGACATGGCTCTTCAGGAGACCAAAGACCTCTTGGCCGCCTGTCAGCGGATGCAAATCAACGCGCCGTTGCTCTTCCTCAACCTGGCCACGCCTCCCAGCGATTGCCCCTTGCGCTCAGCCCTCCGGCGCCGAGAGGCGATCATTGAACAAAAATTTCGACTCGCCTTCCCCGCCGCCGCACAAGTCCTGGTTTATCAGCACGGGCAGCCTCGAGGTTTGGCCCGTTTGGGCCAACTCGGCCAGGCCATCTATGCCGCCCCAGCCATAAAGACCTTGAGCTATGCGTGAATTCTGCCCCCACCCAACCCGGCACATTTCCCTCTGCGAAGCCCTGGATCGCCTCCTCAACACCGGTGTCGTGGCGCTGGGCGAGTTGACGCTCTCGGTGGCCGGCGTGGACCTCGTTTACCTGGGGCTGCAACTGGTCCTCACTTCCGTCGAAAGCGGCCGGCCTGGAGCGCCGGCTTCAGCCGGCAGCAATACCCGGCCCCAACTGGTCCCCAATTCGCGCGGCGGCCCGCCGCCAATGCCGCCTGAGCAATACCCAGCCGGCCAGACCGTAAAACGGCCGCCCAGCGCCGCCCAGCCGCCACCCTTGGCCGGCCACAGCGGCTCGCTTTCCTCGGCCGCCCTTGGCGAAGAAAGCCAACCCATTGCCAACGCCCTTGCCGATTCCAACCGGGCAAAAAATGGGTTGGGGAAATTGGTTCTGACCTTGATGAAACTCTTGCACGAACTCCTGGAACGCCAAGCCCTGCGCCGCATCGAAGGGGGCGGTATCACCCCGGCCCAGGTTGAGCAACTCGGCCTGACGCTCATGAACCAAGCCCGGGAGATCGAGCGGCTGCGCCGAGATTTCGGCCTGCCGGAAGAAGACCTCAACCTCGACCTTGGCCCGCTGGGCAAACTGCTCTGAGCGATATGATCTCCCAACGGCACATCGAACATTCCACCAGTGGCGCCACGCTGGCCGACCTGCTCGAACGCATACTGGATAAGGGCATCGTCATCGCCGGCGACATTAAGGTGAAGATCGTCGATATCGAGCTGCTGACCATCCAGATTCGGTTGCTAATCTGTTCGGTGGACAAGGCCAAGGAGATCGGCGTGGATTGGTGGGTCAATCACCCTGCCTTCAGCCACCACCAGCAAGAACAACTCTCAGACTCCATCCTCAACATCCAGGAACGACTGGCCAACCTCGAGACGCAGATGCCCGCCGGCTCCGTTTGCAAACCGCCGCCGGCGGAGCAACATTAGGAGCCGTAAAGAAATAAAGGCAGCAAGAAGCCGCAGGGATTTTGTCGGCCAGCGAGGCGCGAGCGAGGCGCACATCCTCTGATACGTAACCAGCGAGCAACGAAGCTGGACGGCAAAAGATCAAGCTATTCTCTTCTATTCTCCGTGTGCCGGGGTTACTCGTGTAAGCTGCTTAATTGCAACTACTTAACATCTGCACGAAGTCTCGTCCGGTGACGGGATGAGCGCAGGTCACACCGGGTGCAGCCGGACACTGCCCCCGAATCCGGCTGTGCCCGCGCAGAGCGCGCCACTCTTCTGCCCCGAAGGGGCAGCGGAGAACAGCCCAGGGCAAGGCCCGCCGGAGCGCAGCGCAGGCGGGCCGCCGCCCTGGGTCACGCCCCAACAACACTCCTCCCCCTCTCCCATCCGATGGGAGGGGGGCAGGGGCATAGGCATTAACCTAACTTTTTCATCAAATGAACCGGATCATTAAGTTTTGCTGTGGCAAAAACCTTGCGTATCTGGGTCATCTGCAAAGGTCGTTTCGGACGCCTCGTTCGCGAAGTTAAAGCAATAGCCCGTCCTCTTTGCAGCAGATGCGGCAAGCTCAGGGGCGGTGATAAAACCCGCTGCAGGCAGTCCCGCACCTCCAACACAATGCGCCATCGACTTACCTCGTCGAAGCCGGGATCTTCTGGCGGAAGAAAATGGCCTTCCAGTAAAACGCGCTCTAACAGCAGCGCCGTCAACATCTAGGCCTGCATCCAAGCCAGGGCCGAGGCATCATTACTCTTGGGCACATGTCCGCCCTCCAAGAGGCTTTTGAAACGCTTGAATACCAGTTCGACCTGCCATCTCCCCCGATACAATTCCAGGACCGCTTCGGTCGAGAGCACCTCGGAACCGACGGAAGTCAGCACCAAAATGTACGCGCTGAGCTTCAAGGCCAAAGGGTCAGCGCGTTTACCTTTGCGCTGGGCATTGTACAGAAGCCGACGCCGGGACTGTTCTGCCGCCAGAGGGCTCTTGCGTAAGGCACACAACCGTAGCGGATAGACTCTCGCTGCGTGGCGAAACTGCACGGGCCACTCGGCGGCTTGCCCCACCGCCAAAGGTCGAAGGCGGCTCAGCGGGGCGAAAGAGCGACCCGATGGGTCCTCCAGGGGGAATCCGAACGGATTCCAACGTCCCAGCACCTGCGCGCCGGCGTCGAGCACCTGCGCTACTCCGGACCGGTGATTATAGCCCGAGTCCACCAAAACCAATTCCCCCGGTTCAAACGCAAAGCGCCCGAGCTTCTCTCCGCCGTCAGCCGAGCCCGGCCCAAGCGGCGGTCAATTAAAGTAAATTAAACCAAATTAAACCCCTCGCGTGAAAAAAAATTGTAATGATCCACACCGCGTCCTTCCAGGCCCGCGCCGCCAGACCCGGAGTCCCCTCTTCCGCCGGACCGCCTGCGGGGCTCCAGGACCCTCCGCCGAAAACCCTTCCCAGACCAATCCAGGCCCCCCTCACCCACTCCCAATCAAAGAGAATCCGATCAAATCCGACCTAATCCGACCTAATCAAACCAGTTTTTTTCGTCCCCCATACCGGTCCCCGGTTCTGCCGCGCAGCCGGGGGAGGCGTGGCTTCGGGAAACCGGGCTGGAGCGATGGAGGCCCCCTTCTCCTCATTCGCCAAATGGTTCGGATTCTGGGCCACCAGCGGACCTCCGCATTCTCTTGCCAGTTGGACGATTCCCTGATTTAACTCGTCCCCATGACACAAAAGCCACTTTGTCTCCGCCGCTGGTTTACCCCGTTTGCCGCCGCTGGTCTCGGACTCCTGTTGCTCGCGCTCCATCCCGCCAGGCTGACTGCCAAGCCCTTCGAGGTGACCCTCGGCACCGGCGACGTGCTGCGGCTTGAGGCGGTGTCGCCGGGCGTTTTCCGGGTCCGGCTCTCCGGTGAGGGACGGTTTGAGCCGTCGCTCATGGAGCGTTATGGCCTCGTGCGATCCGATTGGCCCGCTTGCGAGATGCAGGCGCATGCCGACGGAGGAACTACCACGCTGGAGACCACGGCCGGCTCCTTGTCTGTGCGGACTTCGGACGGCCGGCTCCAATTGCGCGATGGCAGGGGCCAGGTCCTTTGCGAAGAAGTTCTGCCCCAGGGCACGCGGTGGACCGCCCCCTCATTGGAGTCCTTCCGGAAGCGTCAGGCTTCGCTGGCGGACTATTTCCGGGGCGAAAAGCGCAAGCAAGGGCAAATCCAGATCATCGGAAGCGCCGGCCCGCAGGACAAAGCCGAATATTCCGACGTTATGCACGAGTTTTTCCTGCCCACGAACTCCTTTGGCGCCAGCTTCAGCTTGCGCGAAGGTGAGCGTCTCTATGGGCTCGGCACCGCCTCCTCCAAGCGCCTGCAATTGCGCGGGCACGGCTACCGGCTCTGGACGCAGTATCGCGGCAATTTCGGTTACCACGCTCAGGGAAGTTGGGAGCAAACCGAAGGGCCCATTCCCTTGCTCCTGAGCACCGGCGGGTGGGGCCTCTTCGTCAATACCACCTGGGTCCACTACTATGACCTGGGCCGCTACCAGGCCGAGCAGGGCTTCTTTTGGGGACCGGGCGGGCAACTGGACTTCTACCTGCTCATCGGCGATTCGCTCCCGAAGCTGATCGCCCTCTACACGGAGATAACGGGCAAACCCCGGCTGCTGCCGCAGTTCGCGTACGGCCTCACGTATGTGAGCCAAATCACCCAAAACGAGCACGAGATCCTTAACGACAGCCGGCTTTTCCGGGAGAAGGGCATCCCTTGCGACATCCTGGGGATTGAGCCGCAATGGATGAAACAGAATTACGATGCCTCCCACAAAAAGGAGTGGAACCCGAACAAGTTCTACATTCCCGACTGGATGGGACCGGACTCCAAGTCCGGCACTTTCATCGGCGGCCTGGACCGAACGGGGTTCAAGCTCTCCCTCTGGCTGGTCTGCAATGATGATCTGACCATGGAAGAGGAACGCCAGGTCGCCATCCGCGAAGGACATGCGGCTGGTTTTCCTAAAGAACCGGATGCTTGGTTCAACCACCTCCAGAAATTCGTGAGGAACGGCGCGCGCTGCTTCAAGATGGACCCCGAAAACCTCATCCAGGAGCATCCTGGCCGGAAGTATTACAACGGGCGGACCGACCTGGAAACCCACAATCTCACCCAGGTGCTTTACCACAAACAGATGTGCTCCGGTTACGAGGACTTCGCCAAGCAGCGGGCCATGACGCATTACTGCGCGGCATACGCGGGCGTGCAGCATTGGGGCGCCACGACCATGGGCGACAACGGAGGCGGCCCCAAGGCCCTGGTGTGGATGCTCAATTACGCCATGAGCGGCCACATGAACACCTCGTGCGACATGGAGGCGCAGGGCCGGGGATTGCACTTCGGCTTCCTCCAACCCTGGAGCCAGCTCAACAACTGGGCTTATGCCTTCCAGCCCTGGTTTCTCGGCAAGCGCGGCGGGGCCATGTTCCGCGATTACGCCAGGCTGAGATATTCCCTGTTGCCGTATATCTATTCTGCCGCCCATGTCGGGCACCTCACTTCGATGCCGATACTGCGCCCCATGCCCCTTGTCTATCCAGACGATCCCAAGCTCGCCGATTGCGTGACCCAGTACATGCTCGGCGACAGTCTCCTGGTCACGGCGTTCACGGACCGAGTCTATCTTCCGGCCGGGCGCTGGGTTGATTACTGGGCCGGTGCGGAGTACCAGGGGCCAAGGGAGATGCCCTCTGTCTATCCGGAGAGCCGGGCGGGCGGCTTGTTCATCAAGGCCGGTGCCATTATTCCGTACTGGCCGGAGATGAACTTCGTGGGCGAGCAACCCGTGACGACCCTCGAGCTCCACGTGTATCCCGAAGGCCAGAGCAACTACACACTCTATGAAGACGACGGCAACTCCCTCGATTATCTGAAGGGCGCGTTGGCCGTAACTCGCATCCATTGTGAAGCCGGCCCTGACAGCGTGAATCTCGCCATAGACCCTCGGCAGGGGCATTACGACAACATGCCTGCCCAGCGGGACTACCAGGTTTGGATTCATGTGAAGCCAGCCAAGAGCCTGAGGCTCAACGGAAGCGACGTCGCCGGAGATTACGATACACAAGCCAAGGCGACCCGCATCCTCGCGCACGAGGATCCCGCGCGGAAGGCGGGCATCCACATCCAGTGCGAGTTGTGATGATCATGACGATCCCTTCTCATGACGATCCCTTCGAGTTCAGTCCTTATGCCCTAACAGAAAAATGATAATCAGTGGTGGTCCTGGCCGCGTAGTGTCTCAACTCAGCGATTCCGCCAGTTCGACGTCGCGTTTCAACCGGCGCGTCCAGGACTGACCGCTGCAGATCGTGTCCCATGGCATTTAGTTGCCAGCCTTGCGCGAATTCCCCGTCGCCGAAGTCGAAAAAGTTCACGGAGTCATTGCCATTGATGTTGCTGAACCGGGCGAACCAGGTGGCATCGACCATCTATTTGACGTCTCCGTCATTTATCATGGTCCAGGTCATGGCTTTGGCGTGAACGGGCAACCCCGGCGCCGCCTCATGCACGGCGTTGACCGGCATCCGGCGCCAGTTTGCGAAGAACTCCTGGTTGAACCGGTTGTAGTTGTTCACGAAAACGGCATTGCCGCCCACCTGGTCGATGAAGCAGTCCTCCAGCGAACAATCTCCGGTGCCAGTGTAGAAGAGAGCGCCGCCGCGATAGATCGTCCAGTCGCTGCGCACGAGCGGTTCCTTGGTCTCCAAAGTGATCTGGCCGTGGCCGCCACCATGTTGACCACTTCGATTTTCATCGGGGCCACGGTGCGTGGCCGGTTAATCAATCCTCATCTTCTTGATCGCATCGGTGTCATACAGCTTGGCCGAGAACCCCGCCAGCAACGCCCGGTCCTCCAGCGTGTAAGTGCTCTCCCCGGAGAGAATCCTGATGTTCGCATCGATTTCCTCCTTCAGACGCATGCCAATGTTAAGGACGTGGACGCGCTGGTCCTGCAGTACATGGCGAATGGCGGCGGCAGGCAGTTGCTTGAGCCGTCGCTGGTCGAAGTCCGGGACAAGGTATCCCGCCCAGGCACCGAGCATCCCGGCGCCGATCACCTTCATGGCCACAATGCCCATGCCCAGCTCATGGGCTTTGGCGACGCAGGCATCGCGCAGGGCGGTCATGCGCGCGCTCCAGATCTGGTCGTAGCCGCGGGGAATGTAGCCATAGGACAGCATGCATTGATCGAATCCGCCAGACGCTATCAAGGCCAGCGCCTTGTCGAAGTAGCCGTGCGCGGAAAACCCGACGAACCGGGTGACCTTTTCATCGCGGAGCTTGACCAACTCAGCGTGAATCTTCATCGCCTGTTCGACGCTCATCTGCTGGATTCCCGGCGTGCCGTGAATCAAGATGATATCGAGATAATCTGTCTGAAGTGTTTTGAGAGACTGCTCCACCGACTTTCGCACTTGATCCGGCTGGGTGGTCTCGACTTTCGTCACCAGGCAGACCTGGCGACGTCGGTCTTTGAGCGCCTCACCGAGAATCGCTTCGCTCTCCATATACACGGGCGACGTGTCAAAATAGCGCACCCCCTGGTCGTAGGCGTATCGGACCAGTCCCACGCGATCCTCGCGCGACAGCGGATTAAGCCAGGCTCTGGGCAGGGCGGCGCCGCCGTAGCCGAGGATCGGGAGATTCAGGCCGGTCTTGCCGAGCGTCAGGGTTGGGATTGTGCCGGGAGACTGCCCGGGCGTTTCCGCACGCACGGTGGCAGGCGTCATGCCCTCACAGATGGCTGCCGTGGCAACCGCCTGCGCCGCTTTCTTCAGGAATTCGCGCCTCCCCAGAGTCGTTTTGGTCTTCATAGCGTTGTAAGCTCGGTCGCATGCTGCTTCATCCGGATCAGGTTCGCTGCAAAGCCGGACCAACGATGGGCCTCGGCATGACCATCTGCAAACGTGAGGCTGCCCCCTCCGTTATGGCAGGCGGCATACTTGTCCATAATATTGGAACCGGGCGCCATGTCCACCCGAAACATACTGTCGTTGATAGTACTTTGATCCTTGCGAATTGCAGATGAAGTCCCAGGAACGGCCCTCGGCCACATCGTCCAGCACACCTGCCGGCCCATGATGCGCGTCCCCTTGAACGTCGGTTTGCCGTGGCAACCCCCGGGACGGCTACGATGTACTGGCCCGACTCAAGCCGCCGAGACACAGGGCGGCGCGCGCGCTTCTTGGCGCTTCTCATGCTCCAAAACTGCGGATGAGCGGACTGCCTTTCAAGTTGATTTTTGCCTTCCTTTTCGACCCGCTCGTGACCACGCTCGCATCGTCTTGACGCCATGAAGCCGCTCGCTCTGATGGCGCTACAGCTTGGCTAACTTGGCCTTCGCGTCCCTGACCTTGTCGTCCATCGTCTGAGCGCGGTCAATTTGGGTCCCAAGTTCGATGATGGTGGAAACTCTTGGCGCCCCCATTTCGTGAACGACTTGATGACACCGTTTGACCGCGGCACTGCGCCGAGCCCGCGAAGTATTTTGTAAAGTAGAGCAGGCGTCCGTCCGCCTCCTTCATGGACGTGTGGCCCTAGTCTGGTCCGGTCGTTGTGCTGGAAATGGCGTTGGAACTGCCGCTGCGGATGGTGCGACGACGCAACTGGTCCACGGGTTCGATGACCACCAGGGCATTGGCGGGCGGGTGGCGCCGCTCACCCGGGTTGCCGTGAACGGTCTCACAGGTTGTCTCCACGAACTTGAGCAGTGTCGGGCGAGCCAGCGCAGGTTCCAAACGCTTTCGCCGCCTAAAAAGCCTTGCTCAACATCCGCCACCTCGCCGCAATCACCAATGGAGCCGTGCCCCTGGTCAACACGTTCTGTGCCATGGCTGCTGAAACCCAACAATATATGTGATTAAAGCAGTTGAGTGTTTACTTAAAAAGGGTTAATAGTCGTGCAATGAATCAAAATTGTCCTTCAGAAGTTGGCACGAACCACAATGAAATCTCCTGCCTGGCTTTCCAGCTTTGGGAAAAGGCAGGGAGCCCGGAGGGGCGTGATTTGGAATTCTGGCTGGCAGCGGAAACGCACCTTCTTGCTCTCCAAAGACCCGAGGCTGTAATGGCGGAGACCGTCGCTGTTAAGCCGTACTCTGGAAACAGAGTGATTACGAGCCCACTCCAACGCCGTACGACCCCGCTTCGGCGCATGTGATTTCATGACGCGTGAATTCGCAACCCAGCCGAACTTGAAATCATGCCTGATCTACTCCTTTCGTTTTGATCGTTGATTTCGGCTCGCGAAGCAGCAACTTGCACCAGGGTCTGCGAAAGAATTCGTGGATGAGGCCGCGTGACGTTCTCCCTGCGGTCTTGTCGAACCCATTGATGAGCACCCTAGGGCGCAATCAAAGATCCGCTTCAGGTCCAGTTGATGCCGGCGGTCGCCCACCCATCAGCTCCAGCACTGGAGCAGCCCAGCCAATCAGCCGCTTGCAGATTTCGGCCTTCGGATTTCGGCCTTCGGAGTTCAGGGCTGCGCGGTTGTGACGCCCGGTAACCGTAGCTTAGAGCAGCCCTGGTTAGCACGCTCCTTTGGATTTATTTTCTTGTTATTGCACGCCAACTGATGCAATCTCGTGAATTCCATCAGGCGGCAGCGATGCCACGATTATGAGCAACAGGCGCAACCGGCAATCTATTCCTCTTGATCTGCGTCAGCGTCAAGAACCCGCGCGAGCGTCAAGGGATCGGCTTTCCGCCAGCAAGAAACACGCGAATGCACCGAGGGGCAGAAAATCGAGGGTGTGGCTCCCGGCCGCGCTGCTCATTCTCGGTGGTGCGACATTTATTTGGTTTCGAGCCTCCCGCTCGGATTTGTGGTCGCTCTTGGAAAGCACCGACTCGACGGCGGTCTTGGAGATTCAACATCCCATCCAGGGGACAGTCATGCCCTGGAACATGCCGGCTCCCATCTTGTTATGGAAGACCAATGTGCCCCGCCCTGACAGATGGGTGGCGACCTTCAAGGCCGGCTCGCAGAAGTGGCTCTACGAGGGCATTCAGCCCCGATGGCGTCCGGGCGAAACGGAGTGGCGTGGCATAAAAACGGCCGCACGCGGGGGACCGATCGATCTCATCGTGGCCGGCTATGGGAAGGAACACCCACGCCAGATCGAGGCGCGGGGCACCATTCGTTTCACCGTCTCGAGCGATGTTGTTGAGACTCCTTTGTTTTACCGCGAGGTTAATCTGCCCTTCAAGGAAGCGGTCAAGGACCCGTCGCATATCCGCTGGCGTTTTGGCTGCTTGGAGCAAGGCACGCTTCCGCCGGTGGTGTTGGAAAAGCTGCCGGTTTGCGGCAACTGCCATTCGTTCAGCCGGAACGGGGAGTATCTGGCGATGGACGTCGATTACGCCAACGACAAGGGCTCCTACGTCATCACTCGGACGGCGGCGGAGATGAGGTTGTCGACTAGTGACATCATTACCTGGAACGATTATCGCCGGGAAGATGGCCAGCTCACCCTCGGTCTGTTGTCGCAAATCTCACCCGACGGGCGTTACGTGGTGAGCACGGTGAAGGACTTGTCGATATTCATGGCCAAGCCGGATTTGGCGTTCTCGCAGCTCTTTTTTCCGTTCATGGGGATCATCGGCGTGTATGATCGAGAAGCGACCAGGTTCTTTTCGTTGCCGGGTGCGGACGATCCCGCCTTTGTGCAGAGCAATCCGGCCTGGAGTCCGGATGGGAAGTGGGTCGTCTTCGCGCGCAACCGGGCGGTCGAGGTCAAAGGGGCCCGGGGCCAGGGCCGGGTTCTGTTGGAGGGCGAGGAGGGCGAGGAGTTTCTCAGGCAGACCAAGGGCTACCGTTACGATCTGTACCGTGTGCCGTTTGACGGGGGCAAGGGAGGCAAGGCAGAGCCACTGCGTGGCGCTTCCCTGAACGGCCGCAGCAATTACTTTCCGAAGTACTCGCCCGATGGGCGGTGGATCGTGTTTTGCCAAGCAAACAGCTACATGTTGCTGCAACCAGACAGTGAGCTGTTCATCATCCCGGCCGAGGGCGGCAAGGCCCGGCGGTTGGGGTGCAATCTGGGGCGGATGAATTCGTGGCATAGCTGGTCGCCCGACGGCCAGTGGTTGGTCTTTTCGTCGAAAGCCCATTCGGATTACACGCAACTTTATCTGACGCGCATCACCGGCAACGGGGAGGCCAGCCCGCCGGTGTGGCTCGATTACATGGTGGGGCCTGGTCGAGCGGCCAACATCCCGGAGTTTGTCGCCCTGCCGGTGGATGGGATCGCCAGGATCCACGAGCAGTTTCTGGATGACTACTCTTATGTTCGGGCGGGCAACGAGTTTGACCGGGCCGGCGAAACGAACCGGGCCGTCGAGGAATACCGAATTGCGCTGTCCTTGAATCCCGACAACCTCACGGCGCACCGCCACTTGAGCCATCTGCTTTATCCCACCAGCAATCCCAAGGAAGCGGTTGAACACATGCAGGCCACGGCGCGTTTGGCGCCGCGCGACCCTTCCGCGCGGCTCGACCTGGGTTCTGCCCTCCGGAACCTGGGCGATTATTCGAATGCGATCGTTCACCTGGGGGCAGGCCTGCAAATGTTGACGAACATGGCTGACAGGCAAGCTGAGTCAGTGGAGCATAAGCATGCTTTGCCCGAGGCCCTGCATTTCAACCTCGGCGCTGCGTATCAGCAGGTTGGTAACATGACAAACGCCGAACACCATTACCGTGAAGCCTTGCGCTTGGCGTCCGACTATGCCGAGGTTCACTACAACCTTGGCACACTGCTCCTCGGTTCGAGGCGGATGGTGGAGGCGGAGGAACACCTCACCACAGCCATCAAGCTCACACCCGAGTTCGCATTGGCTCACAACTGCCTCGGCGTCATCCGAAGGCAACAGGGCCGAGAGGCTGAGGCAGTGGAGTGCTTTCAAAAGGCTGTCCGATACGACAGCAACAACTGGCAAGCTCGCTTCAACCTGGCGAGCGCGTATCTCTCCGAAGGCAACCGAGACAAAGCCATCCTCGAGTTGCGGGAGACCCTGCGCCTTGCCCCCTCCTTCGAACCGGCCCGCCGTGCCTTGGCCAAGGCACTCCCATAACCCCGCCCGGTCATGCAGCCTGCAGCTTGCCCGTCTGGAAGTCATTGCGATTCGTCCGTTGGGCTAACCATAATCATTCGAGTGGTGGTCGGCAATGTTGTGATCGTCGGGATTGCCAGACCCCCGATTTTTCTCTGGCAGTGTTCAGGGCCTTGAAGCGCCATTGCGCTCCCACAAGCCCCGTATTCTTCGCTTGCGCTGGTCAAAGACCTTGGAGTACCGTCCGCCGCCATGTTGACGTTGACCGGCAGTTTGAGCAGTGCTTGGTGTTGCATTACTGCCGCCAGTGCTGCCAGGAGCAGTCCAGGACATGATCGCCGAGTTCGGCGACCAGCTTGGCAAGAGTGTCGGCGCCACGGGAATTGCTCAGAACGACGTGCAGCCCGGCAGCGGCGGCAAGGCGAGCCAACGCACTGCCGATCGCGCCGTTTCCGATGTATCCAATCGTCCGGGTCATGGTGTCAGATGTCCTTTAAGCGCGCCGAGGACAGCCCGTCAACCATGTGATCGAGTCGGACAGCTTCGGCGAGCCGGGTCTTCTGTCTTCCCGATTTCATGAAAAGAGTTAAAGCGAACGCTGATGTCGGAGCTTGATCGAACCGAACCGAAGGTCTTGAATTCCGCTGTCGAACGGTGCGGCCGGTAACTCGGCGGACATCGCCCGTCTCTGATGACATGATGAAAATGAACAGACTTCTCGGTTGTTTGGCGGTTTTGTCCACAGGCTCGCTCCTGGCGCAGTTGCCCGCGGAAGTGATGTTTCCCTTCGTCATCCCCGGGCTGGCGACGCCTGCACCCCGCTCGGTCGTGGACGTCTCCTGGCTCAACGACAAACCCGCCGGCGGCCACGGCTTTGTGCGGGTGCGGGACGGCCATTTCGTGGATGGCCAAGGCAAGCGGCTCCGGTTTCTGGCCAGCAACTTCACCTTCGGGAGCTGTTTCCCCGACCATGACACCGCCGACAAATTGGCCGCGCGCCTGGCCAGCCTGGGAATCAATTGCATCCGCTTTCACCACACTGACAACCAGCCGGCGCCTGGCGGCATCTGGAAAGCGGGCACGCCAAAGAAGAACGAGTTTGACCCCGGCCAACTCGACCGGCTGGATTACTTCATCGCCGCCCTGAAGCGCCACGGCATCTACGCCGACGTCAACCTCCATATCTCGCGCAACTACTGGGAAGGGGAGGACTTCCTCGACGGCCTGGCCAGCAACCGTGAACGGCAGGAGAAGCTGCCCGGCTACGGCAAGGCACTCGACAAGATCAACGACCAGATGGTGCGCATGCAGCGCGATTACGCCCGCGCCCTGCTGACCCATGAGAACGCCTACACGCACACCACCTATGCCAAGGAGCCGTGCGTGGCCATCGTCGAGATCAACAACGAGAATTCGCTCCTCCAGCTCAAGGTCGCGGCCCTGCCGGACTATTACCGTGATGACACGCTCGGGAAATGGAACCGGTGGCTTATGGCCCGCTACGGTTCCTCGGAAGAGCTGGCCGCCACCTGGGGCGGGCGCGAGGAGTTGGGGCCCAACCTCCTGCCGGCCCGATTGACGACGCAAGGCGGCGAGTACCTCGCCGTCGCCGACGGCAACGCCGGCGAAACCCGCATCTCACTCCTCAGCATCCCCGAAGTGAGTTGGCACGCTCAGCTTCAATGGACGGGGCTGACGCTGGAGGAGGGCCGGCTTTACACGCTGGAATTCAGCGCGCGCTCCGGCCAGCCGCGCCAACTGCCGCTCAGCACCCGCCTCAATAGGCCCGATTGGCCCAATTGCGGCTTGGCGGAAGACGCCGAACTGGGCGAACAGTGGAAGACCTTCAGTTGCCCCTTTCGCGCCACGCATGTCGAGCCGGGCGTGGTGCGTTTCGACATCATAGTGGGAGGCGGGCCGGTGGGCGATTTCTGGATCAAAGACCTCGCCCTCCGCCGCGGCGGCTCGCTCGGGTTGAAACCGACCGAGACGTTGGAGGCCGCCAATGTGGCCGCGCCGGCGCGCACCCAGGGCTCGCCCAGGGGCCTGGACTGGACGCGCTTCCTGGCCCAAACCGAGCGGGCTTACACCGACGGCATGCGCGCTTTTCTCAAGAACGAGCTCGGCGTCGAGGCCGCCATCATCGATACGCAGGCCAGCTACGGCGGCATCGCCGGCGCTTACCGTGAATCCTCCAACGATTTTGTCGATATGCACGCCTACTGGCAGCATCCGAGTTTCCCTGGCCGGCCATGGGACGGCGCGAACTGGAACATCCCCAACACGCCGATGGTGGCGGACAAAAACGGCGGCAACCTGGCCCGCCTGGGCGTTTATCGCGTGGCGGGCAAGCCCTTCACCGTCACAGAATATGACCATCCGGCGCCCAACCAATATGCGGCCGAGATGTTCCCGATGATAGCCAGCTTCGCCGCCCTGCAGGATTGGGATGGCCTGTTCCAGTTTGACTGGGGTGGCACGGAGCCGGACTCGCGCCGCATCACCGGTTATTTCTCCCTCCAACAGCACCCGGCCAAGCTCGCCTTCCTGCCGGTGGCGGCGCTGATCTTCCGCCGGGGCGACGTCGAGGCGGCGCGCGCCACCGCCCGGCTGGCCCTGCCGGCGGATCAGGTGGAATCGCTCACCGCCGAGAGCGTCTCCGTGTCGGACGCCTGGAAGCAAGCCGGGGTGGCTGCCCGGGACATGCTCAACCACCGCCTGGAACTGCGTTTCACGCGGGGCGGCAAACTGGCGGCCGAGGTGGCGACGGCAGCCGCCTCGCCCGTCGCTTGGGACACGGAAGCCGAGCTCTACAGCGTGGATGCGCCTGCCGTCAAAGCCGTGGTGGGCCGCTGCGCCGGCAAGACCACAAAGCTGGACGGAGCGGAGTTCGACGTGAACACCAACGCGCACCATTTCGCCGTCCTCACACTCAGCGCCGCGGATGGCCAACCCTTGAGGCGGTCACGACGCCTGCTCCTGGCGGCTGCCGGGAACGTCGAGAATACCGGCATGGGCTGGAATGCCAATCACACCAGCGTGGACACCCGGTGGGGCCGGGCGCCGACCATTTGCGAGGGCATTGCCGGTCGGGTTTCCTTTGCCACCGCGGGCAAGGGCGCCAAGGTTTATGCCCTGGACGGCGGCGGAGCGCGGGCTGCCGAGGTGCCTGTATCCCTGGCGGCGGACAAGGTCTGCTTTGAGATTAGCCCCCGGTTCAAGACCCTTTGGTACGAGATCGTCGTGGAATAAGGGTAAAGGGGCGAAGGAAAAACGTCCGAAGCCCGGCCTGCCCGCGCCGGACGACCCGCGCACGGGCGCTTATAGACGCACGGCGTAGTCCCATGGCCCGCCGGTCGTGCTCGCCCTCCTGCTCGCCGCGGCCACCTTTGGGCAAAGGCGACGTCATCACGTCGCAGGGCATCGCGGACTACGCGAATCTGCTCGCCGACTTTATCCGGAAGGTGTGACCTGATCACATTGCGTGCATCGAGCCGGCGACTGGCGAGTTGGTGCTGAAGAGCCTTCGCCGTACCCGGAGCGTCTCCGTCCAGCCGCCGGACGGCGCGCGCCGTCCGCTGGGAGAGTCGATTCCGGCGCGGCCATCCGGCCAAGGATGGACGTTCCGCCTTGATGAACTGGCCACGACGTGGTTCGTCGCGACGTTCGGCCGATGATGGCTTGGTGTCGCGGTGATTGACGACCCGCGCGTGGTCCAGAAGATTCTTCGCCCTTCAACCTTCAGCCTTCAGCCTTTTCTTCGCCCCCCACCCCGGATTACGAGAATATGCTGACAGATTGAGCGCCGCCGGCTTAGACCCCGGTTCACAGGTATCTAGGCACGTGCCGGCGCTTGGCTATTTGCTATTTGCCATCGGCTATTGCCCTCGCGTTGGCTTACTTTCACACCGAGGCCTATGGCCCCCGGGACCGAGCAACTTTGCCCGGCGACGGCCCCTCGACGCCCAGGCTGGGGCTAACCGAGCCCATTTCTGCGCAGGTTCCTGTCCTGGCTGCCGCTTCCGACCCCGCCGCCGCAAAAACCACCCAGGAACCAGCAGACTTTGCCGGTTGACGGGCGCCTGCCGCTCTGGCATCGTCCCCCCGTGACGAATGCGGCCAGAAAACCAATTCCCCCTCACCCTGACCCTCGTTCAGTCGGAACTGAGACGGCGATGGCGCGAACGGCATCCCGGACCGAAAGCACCCCCTTACCCTGCCGACGGCTCGGCCATCGACTTGCGGATCAGCTTTGGTGTGGTGTCACGCAGCGTGGAATCCAGCAGAAGGGCACGCCCCCAACCTCCTCGCGCAGCTTGAGATGAATGGCCCGGGGGCCGACCTTCTCGGCCTTCCAGACTGCCTCCCAGTGAATCCCGGCGTTGCGCGAAACCGAAATGCGCAGGAAGTCCGGGGAACTGTCGCAAAGCCCCTCTGCGTCCAGGCGCATGGAAGTGATGGTATTCGCCGCACTCACCTGAAACATCACCCAGTTGGTCCGGCCCGCTTCGGCCGAGCGCAGGCGAAGGCGGTCGGGCGCGAGGCGAATTCCCGCAGCGTCATAGAAGGGCGTTTCGCAATCCTTGTCGGCGAAGTTGGGTTCGACAATCCATTCCCCGTGCGCGCGGAGGTTGCAGAAGTTCTTCTGCCCATCGGGTTCCAAACCATTGGGCAAAGGGCGAAAATAGTCCCGGCTCTTGCTCGCCGGATTGAGATGGCCGTTGTCGCCCGGCACCCAGGAGCGCGTATCAGGTGGTGGAGGACCTTGCAGGAATTCACAAGCTGGGGCGGTTCAGTCCACCATCGCCTTCCGATTTGTGATCACTGCCGCGCCTTGGCCGTTGATGACGTGACTCATCCCGCTGTTGCGTTGGCCCCCCAGCCGGATGGTCACCAGGTGGTGCAGCCTCACTCCGGGCGTAACGGGAGTTTCAAAGGCGTTTTCGGCGACCACGGGGGCGGCATAGAACACGCAGTAAACGCCGAGGCCCCAGGCTTCGTGGGTGGTCACCGTGCCGGCCACCTTGTAAGAGGCGTAACCGTTGACTTCATCGTGCATCCATGCCGTTTGGCTGGGCGGATCGTAGGGTAGCTCGGATTGGTAGAAATAGACCCTCCCGCCGTTACCGTTCCACACCGTCTGGTACTCCTGCGTGTGTTCAACGAACAAACCGTAAATGGTGACGTTGTCGCCGTTGACGATAAGCCCGTTCTTGTTGACGTTGGAATTCCAGCCGACGCCGCGCCCATGGTCTGCGCGCCAGAGCCAGAAATTATCCCCGATGGTGTCGCGGCTGTTGATCGTGAGCATGCTGTCCGCCTTGCCCGCCTGTGCGCCGCCCGCCCGGCAGCAGAGGTCCCAGAGGAAGATGGGGTCCGCCGCATGAGACACTCGAGCGCGGGCGTCGCCGATCTGCACGAGCGTCGGCGAGCTTACGGCCCCGGCCTCGATCAGCAACCCACCCAACTTGACCCCGTCCACGTCATCCACCACCAGGGCAGGAGTGCCGTTGGTCGGTTGCAGCGTAGAATAGCCCAAACCGAGGACGATAGTGCCGGGCTGCGTCACCCGGATCGCGCTTTGCAGGCGATAGATGCCCGGCGTCAGCAGGAGATGCTTGCCCTGGCTCAAGGCCGCGTTGAGGCTGGCCGAGTCGTCGGTCTCCGGCTTGGCCAGGTAGAATCGCTCAATGGGGACGGACGCGCCCCGCGCAGGCGCGGTGGACCAAGTCGGGCCGCTCGTGCCGTTCGTGGTCAGGTCGGGAACCATAACCAGGTAATTCCCACTCCCGTCCACACACAGATACGGTTTCTCCCGGATCACGGGCGTTTTCTCGATGACGGTGTAGGGCGGATTTGGCCACTGCCCGGCCGGGGGATGGACTACGCCGAGAAACACCATGTTCCAGTTCGCCCCCTTCCAATCGGCCCAGTCTGCGTTTCGGGACAACCACTGCTGCTGCGAGCCCGAGTTCACCTCGCCGTCGACCCGGCTGTCAGCGATGAACCCGCCACTGGACCAGCCGCCGTCCCAGAGATTCAAGGCGCCTTTGACATGGACGCGGCGCAAGGCAGTGGCTTGTGAGACGGCCCAAACATTGACATTGCTGTCCAGCATAGGGATGACCGACAGGTTCTCCACCGATCGCCAGAAATTGCAGGTGGCGTTGTGGTTGGCCATCCAACGCGCCTTGGAACGGACCGCCCCCGTGAACTCCACGTCATCGGGCGATCTGCCCAATCCGAGCACCTGCATGTAAAAGCCGACCTGCACGTCCAGGTCATACTTACCCGGCTTGAACAAATACGCGTAGCGGTTGCTGCCGAACTGGCTGCGCTCCTGCTGGCTGAAGATCGCGTCTATCCGGTTCTGGATGTTCGTCATCGCCGGATCGAAGATGAGAACATATGGGCCGAAGTCCGGCCAAGCAGAGGCCGCACCGCCCGAACACGCACTACAGGCCATAAGGAGGCCCACCGCCAGCAATACACAGTTTCTTACCATCCGATGTTTTCTCATAATGGTTTGGTGGGCTCGAAGAGGCAAGTGATGGTCGCGTTGGGGGGACTAGTGTAGCGGAGGGACTGGCCGTTGCGCCAGACGCGGAAGAAGGTCTCCTTGTCTTTGAGGTTGTTGACCACGACGGCAATGGAGCCGTCGGGGTTGAGGGCCGCGGTGGCGATAAGCTCGTCGGTAGTGGAGGTGCAGGCCATCCGTCTCGCGCCCGGGCGGATGAAGCGAGAGAACTGGCCGAAGATGTAGTGCGGGGGATTGCACGAGAGCTTGCCGGAGGTGGTGTCGGCGTTGACGATCGTGCCGGAGCCGCGCCCAGGAGTGCCGCCACGATGCCGCGCTGGACCGGGCCGGGCAGGAGT
>Ga0181524_10002229_pt1 | contig 20383 bp, 11 predicted proteins | sample PEATcosm2014_Bin_34_FD_119761 | JGI IMG/M metagenome (GOLD analysis project Ga0181524, IMG submission 119761) | Peatland microbial communities from MTU Mesocosm Facility, Houghton, MI, USA - PEATcosm2014_Bin05_60_metaG | ecosystem: Environmental > Terrestrial > Soil > Wetlands > Peat | place...
CCGCTTGACGCTCGGCGACACCCAGGCCGGTGAGTTCGCTGAGCCACACCCAGCCGGGCATGTCGACGAGCCGGCGGCTGAGCAACGCGAGCGACGCGTCGTCGGCGTTGAGGCTCAGGACGCCCGGTTCGCCGCCGCCGCAGAAGATGCGGAACAGGGTCGCATAGCGGATCTCCGGCGTCGCCGAACGTTTCACCTGCTTGTGCTGGCTGACGAGATAGCCGAGCGACGCCGCAAGCGAGGCGAAACCCCGGATCGCGTCCTCGGGGATTTGCGCCAGCAATTGATCCTTCAGCGACAGCGAGGCGGCGGCCGATTCCGCATAGAGGCGCCTGATGATGGGGCTGCTGGCGTCGCCCGCGCCGTCGGACACCTCATGAACGCCGTAGACGAACTCGCCCTCCGCGTCAGCGCCATAGACGGTCGCCGTCATGTTCAGGCTGGTGGCGAGCACTTCGGCCGCCTTCCGCGCGCCGGCGGCGCCCTGGGCCGGACGCTCCTCCACCACTTTCTTGCCAGCGATCTCCGACGTGCAGCGCACCGTGAATTTCTGCCCCTTGGACGCGCGCTTTTGTTCGACCTTGAACCACATGCCCCGACCCTCCACTCGAATCTGGCAAGCCGCGCGGAAAAGCTGCGCAGCGCCCTTCTTTGTACATGTTTTGTTCCAGTTTTAAAGCGGCATTTGCAAGTTTCCTAACAACCGGCCAAGCCGCGCAGGTTGAAATCATATAAGGATATGTTTATGTAGTTATACCTAATCGCCGCGAGCCCGAGCCGCCCCATGAGCGTTGAACCCCTTGACCTGTTCGAGCCTGCTTCGGCCCCGCGAAGCGACGCGGCCGAGGCGCTCGCCAGGGCCGCGCGCGAGCGCATCCTCATTCTCGACGGCGCGATGGGGACGCAGATTCAGGACCTCGCCCTCGACGAGGGCCATTTTCGCGGCGAGCGTTTCGTCGGCTGCGAATGCCACCTGAAGGGCGACAACGACCTTCTCACCCTCACCCAGCCGCAGGCGATCGAGGACATCCACTTCGCCTATGCGATGGCCGGCGCGGACATCCTCGAGACCAACACCTTTTCTTCGACTTCGATCGCCCAGGCCGATTACGGCATGCAGGAGGTGGTCTACGAACTGAACCGCGACGGCGCCCGGCTGGCGCGGCGCGCGGCGCTGAAGGCGCAGCGCATCGACGGCAAGCGCCGCTTCGTCGCCGGCGCGCTCGGGCCGACCAACCGCACCGCTTCGATCTCGCCCGACGTCAACAATCCCGGCTTCCGAGCGGTCACTTTCGACATGTTGCGCGAGGCCTACGCCGAGCAGATCGTCGGCCTGATCGACGGCGGCGCCGACATCATCCTGATCGAGACGATTTTCGACACGCTCAACGCCAAGGCGGCGGTGTTCGCGTGCGAGGAGGTTTTCGCCGCGCGTGGGGCTCGCCTGCCGCTGATGATCTCCGGCACCATCACCGACCGTTCGGGGCGCACGCTGTCGGGGCAGACGCCGACGGCGTTCTGGCACTCGCTGCGCCACGCCAGGCCCTTCACCATCGGCCTCAATTGCGCGCTCGGCGCGAGCGCGATGCGCGAGCATCTCGAAGAGATTTCGGGCGTCGCCGAGACCTTCGTCTGCGCCTATCCCAACGCCGGCCTGCCCAACGAATTCGGCCTCTACGACGAAACGCCGGACGAGATGGCGGCTCAGATCGCCGGCTTCGCGCGCGATCGTCTCGTCAACGTCGTCGGCGGCTGCTGCGGCACCAGCCCCGCACATATCCGTGCGATCGCGGAGGCCGTGCGCGGCGTCAGGCCGCGCGTCGCGCCTCAGATGCCGCCGCTGATGCGCCTTTCCGGCCTCGAGCCGCTGACGCTGACCAAGGACATTCCGTTCGTCAACGTCGGCGAGCGCACCAACGTCACCGGCTCGGCCAAGTTCCGCAAATTGATCACCGCGGGCGACCACGCCGGCGCGCTCGCCGTCGCGCGCGACCAGGTCGCGGGCGGCGCGCAGATCATCGACGTCAACATGGACGAGGGGCTGATCGATTCAGGGCGCGCGATGGTCGAATTCCTCAATCTCGTCGCCGCCGAGCCCGACATCGCGCGCGTTCCCGTGATGATCGATTCCTCGAAATTCGCGGTGATCGAGGCGGGCCTGAAATGCGTGCAGGGCAAAGGGCTGGTCAACTCGATCTCGATGAAGGAAGGCGAAGCCGAATTCCTGCGTCAGGCGCGGCTGGTGCGCGCCTACGGCGCGGCGGTCGTCGTCATGGCGTTCGACGAGCAGGGCCAGGCCGACACGTTTGCGCGCAAGGTCGGCATCTGCGCCCGCGCCTATAAACTGCTCACCGTTGAGGCTGGTTTCCCGCCCGAGGACATCGTCTTCGACCCCAACGTCTTCGCCATCGCCACCGGCATCGAGGAGCACAACGGCTACGGCGTCGCCTTCATCGAGGCGGCGCGGCAGATCCGCGCTGAGCTGCCGCACGTCCACATCTCCGGCGGCGTCTCCAACCTCTCGTTTTCGTTTCGCGGCAACGAGCCGGTGCGCGAGGCGATGCACGCGGCATTCCTCTATCACGCCATTCAGGCCGGCATGGACATGGGCATCGTCAACGCCGGCCAGCTCGCGGTTTACGAGACGATCGATGCGGAATTGCGCCAGGCCTGCGAGGACGCGGTGCTCAACCGCCGCCCCGACGCGACCGAGCCGCTGCTCGCCATCGCCGAGCGCTATCGCGGCGGCGCGGCCAAGCAAGCCCAGGCGCAGGACTTGAGCTGGCGCGAATGGCCGGTCGACAAGCGCATCGCCCATGCGCTGGTCAACGGCATCACCGACCATATCGACGCGGACACCGAGGAAGCGCGCCTCGCCGCCGCGCGGCCGCTGCACGTCATCGAGGGCCCGCTGATGTCGGGCATGAACGTCGTCGGCGATCTGTTCGGCGCGGGCAAGATGTTCCTGCCGCAGGTGGTCAAGTCGGCGCGGGTGATGAAGCAGGCGGTGGCGCGGCTGCTGCCCTACATGGAGGCGGAAAGGCAAGCCAACGGCGGCGAGGGGCGCCGGAGCGCCGGCGTCATCCTGATGGCGACGGTCAAGGGCGACGTCCACGACATCGGCAAGAACATCGTCGGCGTCGTGCTCGCCTGCAACAACTACGAGATCATCGATCTCGGGGTGATGACGCCGGCCTCGAAAATCCTCGCCGTCGCGCGCGAGCGCAAGGTCGACGTCATCGGGCTTTCCGGCCTGATCACGCCCTCGCTCGACGAAATGGCGCACGTCGCCGCGGAGATGGAGCGCGAGGGTTTCGACATCCCGCTGCTGATCGGCGGCGCGACCACCAGCCGCGTGCACACGGCGGTGAAGATCCACCCGAAATACGCGCGCGGTCAGGCCGTCCACGTCAACGACGCCAGCCGCGCCGTCGGCGTCGTCGGCGCGCTGCTGTCGCCGGATGCGAAGACCGCTTACGTCGCGTCGCTGCGCGCCGAATATCGCAGAATCGCCGACGCCCATGCGCGCGGCGAAGCCGACAAGGCGCGCCTTTCGCTGGAGAAGGCGCGCGCCAATGCGGTCAAGATCGATTGGGCTTCATACGCCCCGCCCAAGCCCAGCTTCCTCGGCGTGCGCGTCATCGACGACTGGGACCTCGCCGATCTCGCGCGCACCATCGACTGGACGCCGTTCTTCCAGACCTGGGAGCTCAAGGGCCGCTATCCCGCCATTCTCGACGACGAAGCCCAAGGCCACGCGGCGCGGCAATTGTTCGACGACGCGCAGGCGATGCTGAAGCGCATCGTCGCGCAGAAATGGTTTGCGCCCAAGGCGGTGGTCGGCTTCTGGCCCGCCGCGCGCGTCGACGACGACATCCGCCTCTTCGCCGACGAAAGCCGCCAGACGAGCCTCGAGACGCTGTTCACCCTGCGCCAGCAACTATCGAAACGCGACGGCCGTCCCAATGTCGCGCTCGCCGATTTCGTCGCGCCGATCGCGGCCGGCAAGCCCGATTACATCGGCGCCTTCGTGGTGACGAGCGGCCTCGAGGAGGACGCCATCGCCAAGCGCTTCGCCCAGGCCAACGACGACTATTCCTCGATCCTCGTCAAGGCGCTCGCCGACCGCTTCGCGGAAAGCCTCGCCGAGGCGTTGCACGCGCGGGTGCGCCGCGAGCTGTGGGGCTATGCGCCGGACGAGGCGTTCGCGCCCGAGGAGCTGATCGGCGAGCCCTATCGCGGCATCCGCCCCGCGCCCGGCTATCCCGCCCAGCCCGATCACACGGAAAAGGCGACGATCTTCCGGCTGCTCGACGCGGAAGCGCTCATCGGCGTCGAGCTCACGGAAAGCTTCGCGATGTGGCCCGCCGCCTCGGTCAGCGGCCTCTATCTCGCCCACCCCGAGGCGCACTATTTCGGCGTCGCCAGAATCGAGCGCGACCAGGTCGAGGACTACGCCGCGCGCAAGGGGCTGGCGCTTCGCGAGGTCGAGCGCTGGCTCGCGCCGATCCTCAATTATGCGCCGGCGCCGGCCGAGGCGGCGGAGTAGCCGCCCCCTCTCCCTTCCCCCTCTCCCGCGCGCGGGAGAGGGCCGGGGTGAGGGCGAGCGGCCGCGCCGCCCACCAAGCCTTTCCAAAACTTTCCAAGGTTTTTCCAAGGATTTCCAAGGAAATTCCAAGGAAATTCCAAACTTTTCCAAACTTTTCCAAGGAAATGTAGGCTGTTTTCCTTGGCCGTTTTCGGCGATATCAATGGCTTACGCGCGCAAAGGGCGGAATTTCGTTTTTCCCGGCCGCCGAACCGAATTTTCGCCGCCGCCTCGCCGCCTCTCTCGGCTCGCCGGCCTTCATCAACAGACTAGCGCGACTTCCGATTATCGGAAAGCAATTGTCGCACCGGTCATACGGCCCGCCGCATGCGCGCCCCGCCTCGAACGGACGGCGGCAAACCGCCGGCGCGCGCCCCTCGCTCCGAGTCGCGCCGCCGGGCGACAGCGGCGACAGCGGCTTTTCGTCGGCACAGCGGCTTGCTAGCCCACTGGCGCGCCGCCCGCGCTTTGCCCTCCAAGTCGCGTTGCTGAAAGAAAGCGGCGACAGCCGCTTTCCGTCAGCAAAGCGACTTGGTAGCCCCTTGCCGCGGCGCACCGGCGCAGTCACCGCGAAGCGGCCGGAGCGCAGCGGAGGAGCGGCGCAGCCGCTTGACGGCGACGGGGCGGCGTGGCCGGTCGTAATTGGGGATTGGGTAAGCTGTCACCGGAATCCCGGCCGCTTTTCGTCAGCAACGCGACTTGCGAAAACCAAACGTCAGCGCCCCGCCCATTCGCCCTTCGCCGAAGCCTCACGCCGCGCGCGGCTCGATCGCGTCGAGGATGGCGTGGATTTGGCGGCGCTTGCGCATCAAATCGAAATCCGCCTGGAGCCCGAGAAACAGCCCCTCCGACACGCCGAAATAGCGCGCGAGGCGCAGGTCCGTGTCGGCGCTGACGGATCGCTTGCCCAGCACGATTTCATTGATCCGGCGCGGCGGCACGCGCAACGCGCGCGCCAGTGCGTTCTGGCTCAGGCCCATCGGCTTGAGAAAGTCCTCGGCCAAGACTTCGCCCGGCGTCGGGTTCGGCAGGAGATCGGCCTCAGTCATGGTAGTCGACGATTTCGACATGAGCGGCGCCTCCTTCGCGCCAGACAAAACAGATGCGCCATTGATCGTTGATGCGGATCGAATGCTGGCCAAAGCGATCCGCTTTCAGCGCCTCGAGCCGATTGCCCGGCGGCGCGCGCAAGTCGGACAAGGCCCGAGCGTTATTGAGAAAACGCAACTTCCGCAGCGCAGTCGACTGAATCTCCGAAGGCAGCTTCCGACTCCGCCGGCCGGACCAGATCAGCGCGGTTTCCGGATCGGCGAAATCGTGGATCATCGCCGTTTATAACGCATAACGTTATGAGGAGCAACCGCGGTTACGGGGGTTACGGTGTTATGGACTTGGACCGCACCCTGGACCGCACCCCTGGCGTGAGACACGCTAATTCGGTGACGAGGCGGTCATGAACATAGGGTTCGGGGCGGCAGAGTTTCGGATCTGCGCTTCGAACGCAACGGGCGATTTGTAGCCGAGCGCGGAGTGCAGGCGACCCGGCGCCGGCGCCGAGGCGCGTCGAATTGGCGAGGGAACAGCTCTTCCACCATTTGCGCGACGACGCCCCGCGCCCGCTGGACGGGGGTGGAGATCGTCGTGGCGGGCGGCGCCGGCGACGGGTTCGTCCGGCGCGTGCGTGGGCGCGGCGCCGAGGCGCTGCTCACCGGGGACAGCGACCCGGCAAGCGCGCTCGCGCGCATCGTCGCCGGCGAACTGCGGCGGATCGCCGCAACGCGGACGTGCGTATGAAGGTGGATGCCGCGGTATTCGGGCGGCGATTCGTCGCGGCGTTTACGGCCCGTGGAGGGTGGTCGGGGCGACGTCGCCCCGTGGAACCGTTCGACGGCCGGAGGCGCCTTTCTGTAGCCGCGCGCGCCGAGCGCGGCCGGCGCGCAAGCGCCTCGTCTCGCACGCCTCGTCCAAGCGGAACCAACGCGGTCGACGCCCTAAGGAAGTCACACATCTCGGCGAAGCCTGCGGCCAATCCCCCGGCCCCTCACCCAACCTCTCCCCGCAAGCGGGGAGAGGAGCGCGCGGCGCCTTTCTTCCCCTCTCCCCGCTCGCGGGGAGAGGCAGGGTGAGGGGCTGGGTGAGTTTGCGCACTGTCACCGAGTTGTGTGTATGCATTAGGTCGACGCCCGCGTCTACAAACCCGCCCGGACTCTTGCCCCTCTTACCTTTTCAGCGGCCAAGGCATTGGGGTGACGAAGACAATGCATCGAACGCCGTCGCCGCCGCGGGTTCGTCGACCAGGCTCTTGATTTTTCCTCCCTGGCTTCCGGGCTCTGTCCCCGTCATGATGGCGCGCCCGGGGCGAAACGAAGCGAACCCCTCGGGCGCTTCCGGCTGATGGTCGCTCGCCAAGGGGATGTCCGATGTCGCCTCCCGGAGGAAAACTCCCCTGGCATATCCCGTTTATTTTTGCCGCGACGTTCATTATCCACCATTTGGATCGCAACGCGATCGCCTATGCGTTGCCCCGGATCGCCACGGAACACCAATGGACCGATCGGCAGACCGGCGATTGGGGGCAATACTTGCTCGGCGCGTTCTTCCTGACCTTCGGCCTTGCGCAGATCGCATTTTCCGGGTTGGCGGAGCGCGTCGGCGCGAAGCGCAGCATGGTCGCCGCGATCGTCGGATTTTCCTGCGTCAGCATGGCCGTCGGCCCGCTCGGCGGGTCGCTCGCGATGCTGATCCTGTTGCGGCTTCTGCTGGGTCTGGCCGAATCCGTTCACGTGCCGATGATGGGCGTCATCACCGCCCGAAACTTTCCCACCGAAGCGCGCGCGACGGCGAATTCGATCTGGAACGTCGGTCTGATTATCGCCACGGCGTTGAGCTCGGCGATCATGGTTCCCTTGATGAGCGCATTTGGATGGCGCGACACCTTCGTCGTCATCGGCGCGAGCGGGCTGCTCATCGGGGCGCCGCTCGTCGTCCTGTTCGTTCGCGACAAAGGGATTGCGGAATCCAAGGCCGACGCGAAAAGCGCGACGTTTCGGCGGCGACCGGACTACTGGCTCTATGTCGCCATCGGCGTGCTCAACGCCTTTGCCGGATTCGGCATATTGGGTTGGCTGCCGACCTATTTCGTCCGCGCCAAGGGCATCGATTTCGACGCGCTCGGCTGGCCGCTGAGCATCGTTTTCACCGCGGGGGTGATCGGAACGCTGGCCATCGCCTGGATCGGCGACCGCTTGAACAAGCGAATCGCGCTGGCCAGCGTGGGGTTCCTGGGCGCGAGCGGATTGTTGTGCCTGGCGATCCGCGCGCAGACGCTCGCGGGGTTGGTCGCTTTGTTCGCGTTGGCGGTCTTCTGCCAGAGCGCCTTCCAGGCGCAGGAGCATTCGACGGTTCAGGCGCTCGCGAGGGACAGGGACGTCGGCGCGGCGACCGGCGTCTACAACGGCATGAGCCTGGTGATCGGCGGCGTCGTCGGCAGCATGGTCCCCGGCGCGATCGTCTCGGCCACCGGGAATTTCAATTACGCCCTGTTCGCCATCGCCATCGCGGCGGCCGTGGCGGGCGGGCTCGCCGCGCTCTTGGCGACCCGAGGCGTGGAAATCGGAAAATAGGGGAAGCGACGATGCACAAATCTCTACCCGAAGTCGGCCGCAAGCCCGATGAAATCCTGGCCGAACTGCGCAGCTTCGGCGTCGAGGACCCCGACTACGAGCACAGCAGAGTCTGGAGCCTCGTCTATTACCTCGACAAGGAACACGAGGACTTCCTCGGTAAGGCCTATCAAACCTACTCCTCCGCCAACGGCCTGAATCCGCTCGCGTTCAAGAGCCTGAAGAAGATGGAGGACGACATCGTCTCCTTCACCGCCGGATTGCTGCACGCCCCGGACACCGCATGCGGCGTGGTGACCTCGGGCGGCACGGAAAGCTGCCTGCTGGCCGCCAAGACCTATCGCGACCGGGCGCGCGCGCTCCACGGCGTCAGCGAGCCAGAAATGATCATTCCGGCGACGGCGCATGTCGCGTGGGAAAAGGGAGCCGAATATTTCGGCCTGAAGATCCGAACTCTGCCCCTTACCGCCGACTTGCGCACCGACGCCTCGCAACTCGAAGGCATGATCAACGCCAATACCGCGATGATCCTGGGCTCCGCCCCGGAATACCCGCACGGCACGATCGATCCGATACCCTTCATGGCGGAGATCGCGGAGCGGCGCGGCATTCCCATGCATGTCGACGCCTGCGTCGGCGGGTTCATCTTGCCGTTCATGGAGCTGAACGGACGGGATATTCCCTTATGGGATTATCGCGTTCCCGGCGTGACCTCGATTTCCGCCGACGTCCACAAATACGGCTTCGCGTCCAAGGGCGCTTCGACGATCACCTATCGCGACCTCGGTTATTTCAAGCACCAGATGTTTGTTTCCCAGAACTGGCCCGGCGGGGTCTTCGCCTCTCCCGCCCTGCTGGGAACGCGGCCCGGCGGCTCTTATGCGGCGGCCTGGAGCGCGCTGCAGTACTTCGGGATTTCGGGCTACCGCGACTTGGCGGCTCGCACCGCCCAGGCGGTCGATCGGCTCTGTGCGGGCGTTTCGGCGATTCCGGGCCTGAGGATGCTGGCGACGCCGCAGGGGCCTTTGATCGCCTACGGATCTTCGGACCCGGCAGTGAACATATTCTCCGTAGGCGATCGCATGCAGGAAAAAGGCTGGACCATCAACCGATTGCAATATCCCGACGGCTTGCACGGCATGGTCACCGCGCGGCATCTCGAGGTCGTCGATGCGTACCTTTCCGATCTTCGCGCCACCGTCGACATCGCGCGCGCGCATCCGGAAATGGCGCAAAAAGGCGCCGCGGCGGTCTATGGAATGATCGCACACGCGCCCTTCCGCGACATGGTCAGGAGTCAGGTGCTCGATACGTTCGCGAATTTCTACGCCACGCACCCCGGCTCGCCCGGGCCGGCGGCGGCCCTTTAGCAAGCCCGACCTCGCTCGGCGTGGAGGTCGCCGCGGCCGCCGCCACGACGCCGCCCGCCGGGGCCGTTTCTTCGCGGAGGGGCGCAACGCGTCGCCGCGCCCCTCCGCTTATCGAGGCTCGTCGAGGCTCGACATCAGCGATTACGGCAGCAGTGGAAGCCGTACGCGCCGGGACGCCAGCCCCACGGGCAGGTGAACTTCGGCCGGCAATGGCCGTATGCCCAGGCGTCATGCCGGGGCGGCGCCGAAGACAAGCGCCTCACCTAAAACAGCGCATCGTCCCATCGGGCATACGAACGGCCGGATGGCCCGTAGTTCTCATGCACCAGGCTTGATTTTGACCGCCCCAGACGCATGCGCCCCACGCATTGCGATGGCGGTTCGGACCGCAGTCGCCTAACGCGAACGCAGGCGTCACCGATGATAGGGCGGTGGAAAAAATCACGACTCCGAGTAGCGCAGCCGAAAGCTTTTTCATGACTACCTCCATTTCTCACGCAATTGGGGTTAAAGGCGATTTTGTCTATAGTGCAAGCGAGTACGCAAGTATACGTCCGCGTGACGCTCTCGCGACAATAAAGTCGCCGCGCATGCGTCGGCGCGCCCGAACCACTAGCCCGATGGCGAGAGCGATTGCGGTCACGTTGCGCATCGGGTTTCCTTTCGGCTTGTCGTCTGCGGAACGGGAGTTCCGAGAGGACGTTAGCCGCGCCTTTGTACGAAAGAGACTTTGAACGCTTGGTGAACGGCTGGAAGTCTAGCGGCTGCGGCCGAGGGCGGCGGCGGCGCGGCCCGGCGCCTCACGATCCTGGCGCCTCACGATCCTTGCGGCTCGGCGAAAAGAACGGGATAATGCTCGAGAATGGATTTACGGGTCCGGGCAACAGAATGACGCTTCGCCTGTCGATCGAGAACATGGATCGATTGCCCGACGGCGGACCGTTGCGCGTCGAGATCAAGGGGCGCGGCCTCGACATCGGGCGCGACGCGCATCTCGATTGGACGCTGCCCGACCCGAGCCGCTTCGTCTCGAGCAAGCATTGCGAGATCCGGTTTCGCGACGGCGGATACTGGCTGCACGACGTCTCGACCAACGGCACCTTCGTCAACGGCGCGCAATTCCGCCTCGACGCGCCGTATCTCCTGCGCAACGGCGATCGCCTCGCCATCGGCCCCTACATCATCGCCGTCGCGGTCGAGGGGCAGGCGGGGGCGGGCGCGACCGCCGCCGCGCCGCCCATGGCGGCGGGGGCGCATGCGGACGTCTGGGGCGCGGTCGGCGAGGCCGCGGCGCCCGAGGATCGCGGCGCCTATCGCGTGCAGAAGCCGCAACAGCCGGCCGCCGACTTTCTCGATTTCGCGTCTTTCGTGGAGCCGGCCGGCCCGACGTCCGACGCCTTCGCGCCGCCGGCGGCCGCCGACGACTCCTGGCTGCGCGCGCCTCCCTCGCCGATCCCGACGCCAGCGCCGGCGCCCGCCGCGCCGACGCCGCGCCGGCCGGCGCCCGCGCCGGCCCCTCCCGCCGTTGCGTCGCCGGCGGCTGGCGCGCCGACGATCGCCCGCATCGCCGCGGCGGCCGGAATCCCGGAACGCGCCATCGCCGAGCGCGACCCCGACGCGCTGGCCGACGAAATCGGCTTGGCGCTCCGCCTGACCGCGCAGAACCTCGCGCAATTGCTGGCCTCGCGCGCCGAATCCAAGACGCTGATGCGCTCCTCGAGCCGCACGATGATCCGCGCGCTCGAAAACAATCCGCTGAAATTCACCGGCACGCCCGAGGAGGCGCTGGCGATCATGTTCGGCCCGCCGACGCGCGCCTATCTCGACGCCCGCGCGGCGATCGAGAGCGGCTTCGCCGACCTCAAGGCCCACCAGATCCTCACCTTCGGCGCGATGCAGAGCGCGCTCGACGCGCTGTTCGAGGATCTGGCGCCGGAAAAAATCGACCGCTCGGCCGAGCCGGACCGGGGCCTCGGCGCCATCGTGGGGTCCCGTAAGGCGAAGCTGTGGGACATCTACGTCGAGCGCTGGCGCGCCAAGACCAAGCGCGCCGACGGGCGCCTCGCCGAGGCGTTCATGGCGCTGTTCGCGGAGGCTTACGATCGCTTGCAGAACAAGACCTCGTAGGGCGTGAGACGGCGCGGGATCGATAAGCGCGGGATGGGGAAGAGCGGGCATGTCGTGGAACGCCAAAGTTCACTGGACCGAGGGGCTCTTTCTGCGCCCGCATCACCTGCAGCAGGGCGACCGCTACCTCGAAAGCGCCATCGAGAGCCGCGCGCGCCATGTGACGCCCTACCCCTGGGGCTTCGCCGAGCTCGAAATCGACCGCGACCTCGCCCAGCAGAGCAAGTTCGCGCTGCGCCGCGCCGCCGGCGTCATGCCCGACGGCGGGCTGTTCGATTTTCCCGCGCAGAGCCCGGCCCCGACGCCGATCGAGGCGCCGGAGGCGGCGGCGGGCCAACTCGTCTGGCTCACCATGCCGGCGCGCGCCGACAACGCGCGCGAGGTCAGCCCGGAAAGGTCCGAAAACGCCGCGCGCTACGTCGTGGGCGCCGAGACGGTCATCGACTCGACCTCGCATCTGCGCATCGAGGAGGAAATCGAGGTCGCCTACCCGCGCCTCGCCTACGAAATCCGCAAGACCGCCAAGCCCGGCTACGTCGGCCTGCCGGTGGCGCGCATCGTCGAGGTGCACGACCGCACGCTGGTGTTCGACGAGAAGTTCGCCCCGCCCTTGCTCGTCTGCGCCGCGCACCCGACGGTCGAGGGCTGGCTCGACCGCGTCGTCGGCTGGATCGGCGCCAAGCTCGACGAGCTCGCGCGCTACGCCAGCGACGCCACCGCGGGCGGCGGCCTGCAGAGCGCCGACTACCTGATGCTGCAAATGCTGAACCGCGAAATTCCGGTGCTCAAGCATTTCCACGCCTCGCGCTACGTCCACCCCGAGCGCCTCTACGAGGAATTCCTGCGCATCGCCGGGGAACTGGCGACCTTCGCCACCCAGGAGCGCCGCGCGCGCGAATACGGCGCCTACAACCACGACGACCTGGAAAGCGTGTTCGCGCCGGTGCTGCGCGACATCCAGGATTTCCTCAGCGCCCGGCTCGATCGGCGCGCCATCCGTCTCGAGCTGATCGAGCGCGCGCCCAACGCCTTCATCTCGACGATCAAGGACCGCACCTTGTTCCGCAACGCGACCTTCGTCCTGGAAGTGTCGGCCCGTCGCCCGCTCACCGAGATCCAGCAGAATCTGCCGGCGTTCCTCAAGGTCGGACCGAACACCAAGATGAACGAGATCGTCCACGCCCATCTGCCGGGCGTCGCTCTCGTCCATCTGCCGACGCCGCCGCCGCAAATCCGCGCCATCACCGATCACGTCTATTTCTATTTCGACCGCACCTCGCCGCTGTGGCCGGAATTCAGCGTCGCCAGCGCGATCGGCATGCACTTCGCCGGCGATTGGCCCGAACTCCAGATGGAGCTGTGGGCGATCAGGGAAGACAGGAGATGACCGACAACGACGATCCGTTCGGCCGTCGCGACCGAACCATCATCCGACCCAACCCGGGCGGGCGCCGCCCGGCGCCGCCCGCGCAGCCCGGCCCGCCCGGCGCCTACCCTGCGCCGCCCGCCGGCGGCGCCCCGCCGGCCTCGACGCCGACGCCTCCGGTCGGCTATCCCCCGCCGCCCCACGCGGCGCCGCCCGCCTATCCGGCGCCGCCCTATGCGCCGGCCCCCGCGACGCCGCCGCCCGGCGCGCAGGCCAATTGGGACGGCTGGATATCGTCGCCGACGCCGCTGCCGGGCAGCCCCTACCTGCAGCAGGGCGCGGCGGCCGCGCCGATGACGCCGGCGCCGATTTCGCCGCACGTGTCGGTCGATCTCGTCACCGTCGCCGCGAACCCGCTGATGCGCGCCGCCGCGTCGCTGTTGCTGCTGCTCGGCCGCTTACGCGCCTCGCTCTCTCGCGCCGGCGCCGGCCAACTGATGGATCAGGTCGCGCAGGCGATCCAGCAGTTCGAAATCGACGCGCGCGCCTCGGGCGTCGCGGCCGACCAGGTCAACGTCGCCAAATACGCGCTCGCCGCCTGCGCCGACGACATCGTGCAGAACCTGCCCAGCGACGGCCGGCAGATCTGGACGCAATACAGCATGCTGGTGCGCTTTTTCGGCGAACGCACCGGCGGCGTGAAATTCTTCCAGGAACTCGATCGCGCCAAACAGAACCCCGCCGTCAATCTCGGCCTGCTCGAAGTCATGCACGCGTGCCTCAGCCTCGGCTTCGAAGGGGTCTACCGCGCCTCGGGCGGCGCGGGCGCCCTGCAGGGCGTGCGCCGCGACCTCTATGAAACCATTCGCCGTGCGAGCCCGAAGACGATCGAGGACCTCTCGCCGCATTGGCGGGGGCAGTCCATCGCCCTGGCGGGCAGTCGCTTTCAGGTTCCCGTCTGGGCGGTCGCGGCGCTCGCCGGCGTGATCCTGCTGGGCGTCTATATCGTCCTGCGCAACATGCTGAGCGGGCAGGCCGAGGCGCTCGCGATCAAGATGGCGCAGGTGCATCCGGCGGGCGAAATCGCCATCGCGCGCGAGACCGCGGTGAAGCCGCCGCCCGATCCGCCGGCGAGGGCCTCCACCCAGCTCGAGCGCATCCGCGCCGCGCTGGCCGACGAGATTCTCGCCGGCAAGGTCAGCGCCGATCAGACGGCGACCACGATCTTCGTTCGCATCGGCAGCCTTGTGCTGTTCCCGTCCGGCGGCGCCAAAGTCAACGACTCGTTCGCGCCGATCGCCAAGAAGATCGCGCTGGCGCTCGACAAGGAGCCCGGCGCGATCCGCGTCGACGGCTACACCGACAGCGACCCGATCAGGACCGTGGCGTTCCCGTCGAATTTCGAGCTTTCCGAGGCGCGGGCCAAGTCGGTCGCCGGCCTGCTCAAGAGCGACCTCGCGCAACCCGAACGCGTCGCGGTGTCGGGCAAGGGCGCCGACAATCCCGTCGCCCCGAACGACAACGAAGCGGACAAAGCGAAGAACCGGCGCGTGGAAATTTCCATCCCGCGCGCCGACTGATCGGATCCGAGGGCGGGTCTCGCTCGCGAGGCAGGAGAATCCTTTCCCATGACGATCGTCGCCTGGCTCTGGATCGCGCTCAGCGTCGTCGCCGCCCTCGTCCTGGCGGCGCTGATCTGGCTCGGCGGTCCGCTCGTCTTCATCGGCGACGCGCAGCCCTTCGAAAGCGTCGGCGTGCGCCTCGCCGTCATTCTCGTCATCTGGCTGATCGTCGGCGCTTCGATCGCCTGGCGGATCGTCAGCCGCCGGCGCGCCGCCGCGGCGCTCGAAAAGGCGATGACCGAGCCGGCGGCGGAAGAAAGCGACGCGCCGATCCTGAAGGAGAAGATGGAGGACGCGCTCGCCACGCTCAAGCGCACGGCGCGGTCGACCGCGAGCGCGCTCTACGATCTGCCGTGGTATCTCATCATCGGCCCGCCCGGCGCCGGCAAGACGACGGCGCTGATCAATTCCGGCCTGAAGTTTCCGCTTGCGGGCGACAACGCGGCGAGGGCGATCCAGGGCGTCGGCGGAACGCGCTATTGCGATTGGTGGTTCACCGACGCGGCGGTGCTCATCGACACCGCCGGCCGCTACACCACGCAGGATTCGGACGCCAAGGTCGACCGCAGGAGCTGGCTGGCCTTCCTCGACATGCTGCGCCGCAATCGGCCGCGCCAGCCGATCAACGGCGTCATCGTCGCGATCAGCGTCGCCGACGTGCTCCACCTCTCCGCCGCCGAGGTCGTCGCGCACGCCGACGCGATCCGCAAGCGCCTCACCGAACTGCACGACGAACTGAAGGTCGACTTCCCCGTCTACGCCGTGTTCACCAAGATGGACCTGATCGTCGGCTTCACCCAGTATTTCGCCGACCTCGACGAAGCCAAGCGGCAGGCGGTCTGGGGCGCGACGTTCCAGACCTCGGACAAGAAGGCCAACAACGTCGGCAAAGTCTCCGAGGAGATGGACCTATTGATCCAGCGGATCTCCGAGCGCATGCCCGAGCGCTTGCAGGAGGAGCCGGACTTGCGTTCGCGCGCGATCCTGTTCGGCCTGCCCGCCCAGCTCAGCGCCATCCGCAAGCCGGTCGCCGATTTTCTCAATCGCATTTTCGAGCCGACGCGCTACCAGACGGCGGCGACCTTACGCGGCTTCTACTTCACCTCGGGCACGCAGGAGGGCACGCCCTTCGATTCGGTGATCGGCGCGCTGCAGAGGAGCTACGGCGTCGAAAGCTACGGCGCGGCGGCGTTTTCCGGATCGGGCAAGAGCTACTTCCTCCACGATCTCCTGGCCAAGGTGGTGTTCGGCGAAGCCGGGTGGGTGTCGACCAACATCGCCGCGGTGCGCCGCTCCTTCGCGGTGCGCGCGGCGCTGTTCGCCCTGATCGGCCTCGCGACGGTCGGCATGCTCGCTCTGTGGTGGACGAGCTACGCGCGCAACGCGGCGCTCATCGTCGCCACCCAGCGCGGCGTCGACGATTACGCCGCCGCCGCCGCCCCGCTGATCAAGCAGACGGCCGTGAGCGACCCCAATCTGCTGCCGATCTACGAATTGATCGGCGCTCTTCCCAACCTGCCCGTCGGCTACGCCAATCGCGACGCGTCGACGCCGATCGGGCAGACCTTCGGCCTCGGCCAACGCCCGCGGCTGCAGGAGGCTTCCGATCTCCTGTACGATCAGGCGCTCGAGCGTCTGATGCGGCCGCGCCTGGTGCTGTCGCTGGAGCAGCAGATCCAGAAGAACATCGCCGACCCCACGTTCGTCTACGAGGCGCTGAAGGTCTACCTCATGCTCGGCGGCAAGGCGCCGACCGTCGACAAGAACCTGATCGTCAGTTGGTTCGCGCGCGATTGGGAAGAGCGCGCGTTTCCCGGCGCCCCCTACGCGCAAGGGCGCGCGCTGTTGCGCTCGCACCTGGAGGCCATGCTCGACATGGACGCCGGGGGAACGGCGAAAGTCTCGCTCAACGGCCCGTTGGTCGAACAGGCGCAGGCGACGCTGGCGCGCATGCGCGTCTCCGAGCGCGCCTACACGCTGCTCAAGTCCGAGGCGCACAACGAAGCGATCGAGGACTGGGTCGCCTCGCAGCGCGGCGGTCCCGACATGGCGCTGGTCTTCGAGGCGGCGAACGGCGCGAGCCTCGACACGGTGCGCGTGCCTGGTTTCTTCACCTATGCGGGCTTCTACGCCGCGCTGCTCGATCACATGCCCACGATCGCCGACAAATTGCAGAAGGAGAATTGGGTGCTCGGCGCCTCGGGCGACCAGGGCGCGGTCAAGCAGCAATACGCCAGTCTGCTTCCCGACATTCTCGATCTCTACGGCAAGGATTTCGTCAGCGTCTGGAACGTCGAGCTCGGCAATCTGCAATTGCGTCCGCTGCTCGCCGACAAGCCGAAATATCTCGCGCTCAGCGCCGCCTCTGCGCCGACGTCGCCGATCAAGCAGGTGTTCGAATCGGTGCGCGACGAGACCGCGCTGACGCGCGAACGCAAGGCGGCGCCGGCGAACGGGGCGGCCGATCAAGCCAGGAAAGACGCCACGACCGCCGCGACGCAGCGACTGGGTTCGGTGGGCCGCGAGGCGCTCGATCTGGCGATGAAGTCGCAGCGCCGGGCGGGCGAGCCGCCGCCGGAGGTTCCCGGCGCGGCGATCGAAGCCAATTTCAAGCCGTTCCAGATCCTGGTCGACGGCCAGCCGGGCTCGCGGCCGATCGACGCGCTGCTCGCCAATCTCAACGAGCTCTACCGCCAGTTGACCCTCGCGGCGGACAATCCCACCCAGGCCAAGCAGGCGCTCGACCAGGTCGAGGTGCAGGTGGCGAGCCTGCGATCGAACGTGACGCGCCTGCCGCAACCGCTGGCGGGCATGATGGACAAGGTCGCCAAGGACGCCGCCGGAGACGCCAACGCCTCCTCGATCGCCCAGATCTCCGACGCCATGGCCGAGCAGGTCGCCGGTCCCTGCCAACAGATCGTCGCCAACCGCTATCCCTTCGCCAAGAGCGATCGCGACGTGCCGATGGCCGATTTCGCGCGGCTGTTCGCCCCCAACGGCGTCATCGACCGATTCTTTTCGGCCAATCTCGAGCCGCTGGTCAATCATGGCGGCAAGACCTGGGTCTGGCGGCCCAACCCGAGCACGACGCGCAAATTGTCGGACACGACGCTGCGCGAGTTCCAGCAGGCCGCCGACATTCGCGACGCCTTCTTCCCCACCGGCGGCAACCAGCCCAACGTCGCTCTCGAGGTGAAGCCGCTGACGCTGAGCAGCGACGCGCAGACCGCGACGCTGTCGATCAACGGCGCAAACGTCGTCGCCCAACAAGGCGCCAACGCCCCTTCGAACGTGCAATGGCCCGGCGCGGGCGCCGGCGAGGCGTCGATCGTCATGGCCCCCGACATGCCCGACCGCAAATCCAATCTGGAGCGCTCCGGCGCCTGGGCGTTCTTCCGGCTCGTCGACGCCGGCTCGTCGATCCAGAACGGCAACGCCGTCAAGGTCAGCTTCGTCGTCGGCGGGCGCGAAGTCTCCTACCAGTTCACCTCCGCCTCGCTGAACAATCCCCTGAGCATGCCGGCGCTGCGGCAGTTCAAATGCCCTAACGGATTGTGAGGTCCGATGCCCGCCGGTCTCTTCGGCAAGCTGCCGGCCAAACGCGATTTCGTCGCCGCCAACGCGCCGCGGCGATTTCTCGAGATTTGGGAGCCTTGGCTTCAGGCCGGCGTGGCGACTTCGCGCCTGACGCTCGGCGCGGCGTGGAGCGAGGCCTACAATCGGGCGCCGATCTGGCGCTTCTGGCTCGGCGCCGATTTTTGCGGCGAGGCGACGATCGGCGCCTTCATGCCCTCGGTCGACGGCGTCGGACGGTCGTTCCCGCTGGCCGTCTTCGCTGGCGAAAGCGGGGCCTCGCTGCTGCCGCCCGAACTCGACTCCAATGACGCCTGGTGCGAAGCCGCCGAGACGATTCTACTCGACGCGCTCGATCCGGGCGCCTCCTTCGAGGCGATCGCGGCGAGGATCGCCGCGATGGCGCCGCCGGCGCTGCAGCCGCGAGCGGCCGAAATATCCGGCATCGAGGAACTGCCGGAAGGCGGCGTGCTGGTGCGCGACATCGATCGCCAATTGTCGCTGGCCTTTCGCGCCGCGCGCCGCTTCGGCCACCGTCGCACTTTCGCCTCGCAGTCCTTCTGGTGGACGATCGGCGGCGAAGGCTTCGCGCCGCTGGCGCTGTCGCTGGTCGGCCTGCCCGCGGCGGCGCGCTTCGCCGACATGCTGACGGGCGCCTTCGCGCTCGCGCCAGCGAACGTCGAGGGGCCGGCGGCATGACAGGCGTCTTCACATTCCGCACGGCGAGCGTCAGCGACGTCGGCAAGGTGCGCAAGCTCAACGAGGACAGCGTGCTGGCGCGGCCCGAGATCGGCCTTTGGGCGGTCGCCGACGGCATGGGCGGCCATGGCGGCGGCGACGTGGCGAGCCGCTCCGTCGTCGCCGCGCTGGCGACGCTCGCGCCGCAGCGCACCGGCGCGGCGTTGCTCGACGAATTCGAGGCGCGCATCGTCAAGGTCAACGCCGAGCTGCGCGCGCTGGCGCGCGCGCGCGGCGCCGCGGTCATCGGCACGACGCTCGTCGCCGTGCTGATTCACGGCGCTCATTTCGCCTGCGTCTGGTGCGGCGACAGCCGCGCCTATCTCTGGCGCGGCGGCGCGCTCAAGCAGGTCTCGCGCGATCACTCGGAAGTGCAGGACCTCATCGACCGCGGCCTGCTCGACAGGCAAGAGGCGAAGGACTGGCCGCGCCGCAACGTGGTGACGCGCGCGCTCGGCGCGGCCGATCAGGCCGAGCTCGAGATCGTCGACGGGCCGGCGTTCCCCGGCGACCGGTTCCTGCTGTGCAGCGACGGGCTCACCGCCCATGTCGAGGACGACGAAATCGCCGCCTCTCTCGCCGCCGACGATCCGCAGAAGGCCTGCGACGACCTGCTCGCGCTGACGTTGCAGCGCGGCGCGAGCGACAACGTCTCGCTCATCGTCGTCGTCTGCGACGCCGACCAGCGCACGGTGCGCTCCGACGGCGCCTGGCGGCGCGAGATTCTGGCGGGCGACGGGTAGTGTGTCGCGGTGCGCACGTAAGTGGAACTACCTTTGCAACTTAAGCGTATGCGCCTCTTGAAGGCGCGCGCAGCGCCTTTCGAACCGCCTTTGCGAGCGATTCAGAACTCCTTCCAATCGCCGTCGTCGACGTCGATGGGCGCGCCGTTGGCGACCTTCGCCTCGCGGGCCGCGCGCGCCGGCCGCGCGGCGGCCTTGGCCGTATCCGCGAGCGCGCCTTTGGGCGGCTGACGGAAGGCGTGCGGCGCAACCTGTTGCAGTTCCCGGCGCATGGGGGCGTTGCGCTCGATCTGGCCGAGCTTGAACCGGCCGATCAAATCCGAAAGCCGCGCGGTCTCCTGCGCGAGCGAGTGGGTCGCCGCGGTCGATTTTTCGACCATTGTCGCGTTCTGCTGCGTCACCTGATCCATCTGGTTGATCGCCGTGTTGACCTCCGCCAGCGCCGTCGCCTGCTCCTTGGCGCCTAAGGCGATTTCGCCGATGACGCCGTTGATCTCCGTCACCTGGGTGACGATCCGCCCCAGCGACGCGCCGGTCTCGGCCACCAGCTTGACGCCGTGATCGACCTGCGTCGTCGAGGCCGAAATCAGGCCCTTGATCTCTTTGGCCGCTTCGGCCGAACGCTGCGCGAGC
>Ga0181524_10002232_pt1 | contig 20374 bp, 17 predicted proteins | sample PEATcosm2014_Bin_34_FD_119761 | JGI IMG/M metagenome (GOLD analysis project Ga0181524, IMG submission 119761) | Peatland microbial communities from MTU Mesocosm Facility, Houghton, MI, USA - PEATcosm2014_Bin05_60_metaG | ecosystem: Environmental > Terrestrial > Soil > Wetlands > Peat | place...
CGAAGCGGCGTCAGCCCTGCATCTTCGCCATCAGCGCGTCGGAAATCTCGAAATTGGCGGTGACGGTCTGCACGTCGTCGTTCTCTTCGAGCGCGCCGACCAACCGAAGAATCTTTTCGCCCGCTTCGTCGTCGACCGCGACGGTGTTCTGCGGCCGCCAGACGAGCGAAGCCTTGCGCGGCTCGCCGAACTTGGCTTCGAGCGCCTTCTGCGCGTCGCGCAACGCCTCGACCGAGGTGATCACTTCGTGCTCTTCCGGGCCGGAGACGACGTCGTCCGCGCCCGCCTCGATCGCCGCTTCGAGCATCGCGTCGTCGGAGGCGACCTTGCGGTCGAACACGATCGATCCGACGCGATCGAACATGAAGGAGACCGCGCCGGTCTCGGCGAGCGCGCCGCCCGCCCTGGTGAAATAGGAGCGCACTTCGCCGGCGGTGCGGTTGCGGTTGTCGGTCAAGGCGTCGACGATGACCGCGACGCCACCGGGCGCGTAGCCCTCGTAGCGCACTTCGTCGTAGGTCTCGCCCTCGGCGCCGGCGGCCTTCTTGATCGCGCGCTCGATGTTGTCCTTGGGCATGTTTTCCGCGCGCGCCGCCAGCACCGCGGCGCGCAAGCGCGCGTTCATCGCCGGGTCGGGCAGGCCCATCTTCGCCGCGACGGTGATTTCGCGCGCCAACTTGGAGAAGAGCTTGGAGCGGATCGCGTCCTGCTTGCCCTTCTTGTGCATGATATTCTTGAACTGACTATGACCGGCCATGCCTCGCCTCGAATAAGCGCGCGGGGGCCCCGCGCGCGGTGTAAAATTCGCAGCTCCTATACGCCGCGCCTCGCGGTTAGGGAAGGCGGCGGAGCGGGTCGCAGGAGGGATCGAAACCTATGAAAGCCGCGCTCGAAATCGTTCCCGGCCTGGTCCATTATTCCGGCTATCTCGATCGCGCCGCGCAGGAAGCGCTGCGCGAGGATTTGCGCGCCGTGCTCGCGCTCGCGCCGCTGTTCCGCCCGCGCATGCCGCGCACGGGCAAGGCATTCTCGGTCTGCATGAGCAATTGCGGGCCGCTCGGCTGGGTCTCGGACGAGACGGGCTACCGCTATCAGCCGACCCACCCGACGACCGGCGCGCCGTGGCCGGCGATGCCGGCGCGGCTCCTGCAAGCCTGGGCGGAGCTGACGCCGGGCGCGCCGCCGCCCGAGGCGTGCCTGATCAACTTCTATGATTCGCACGCCCGCATGGGCCTGCATCAGGATCGCGACGAAGACGAGCTTTCCGCGCCGCTCGTTTCGCTGTCCCTGGGCGACACGGCGCTGTTCCGCGTCGGCGGCCTGACGCGCGGCGCGCCGACGCGCTCGTTCCGCCTCGCCTCCGGCGACGCGATGACCCTGGGCGGCCCCGCGCGCCTCGCCTTCCACGGCGTCGACCGCATTCTCGCGGGAAGCTCGACGCTGCTCGCCGAGGGCGGGCGGATCAACCTGACGCTGCGGCGGGTGACGCGCGCTTGAGAACGCCATCGCGCCTTCGGTGGCGGAGCGGCCTACTCCTCCTTCGGCGCGGCGGTCTTCGCCGCGCCCTTGGAGACGCCGACCAGGGCGGGCCGCAGCACGCGTTCGCCGATCTTCCAGCCGCTCTGCATGACCTGGGCGACGGCGCCGGCGGGCAGCGCTTCATGGGGAACCTCGTACATCGCCTGGTGGAAATTCGGGTCGAACTTCTCGCCCAGCGGCTCCAGCTTGGTGACGCCGTGGCGCGCGAGCGCGCCCTGCAGGTCGCGCGCCGTCAATTCGACGCCTTCGATCAGGCCCTTGAGCGCGCTGTCGGCGTTCGCCCGCGCCTCCGCCGGCACGCTGTCGAGCGCGCGCGCCAGATTGTCGGCCACGCTGAGCATTTCGCGCGCGAAGGCGCTCACGCCGTAGAGCCGCGCGTCGGCGACCTCGCGTTCGGTGCGCCGGCGCAGGTTCTCCATCTCCGCGAGGGCGCGCAGCACGCGGTCCTTCAATTCGGCGTTTTCGGCGTTGAGTTTTTCGATCACGGCGAAGCCGTCGGCCTCGGCGGGCGGCGCCGCGCCCGCCGGCGCGCCGGCCGCGGTTTCTGAGGGTTGCGCGTCGGTGGTGTCGTTCATTTCGTGAAAGCCCCGGATTTGTCGCGCCCGATATCATGGCTGGCGGCGCAAAAATCAAGCGCGGGCGCGTCCGCGGCGCGCCGCCGCGCCTTTTTCAAAAAATCGCCAGGAGGTGTCTCTTGATCGCGGCCTGACGCGACGGCGAGGTGATTTTCGCCCCCGTGAGGTCGGTGACGTAGAAGGCGTCGACGGCCTTTTCGCCGAAGGTCACGATATGCGCCGAACCGATGTTCAGGTTGAGCTTGGAGAGCGCCGAGGTCAGATCGTAGAGCAGCCCGGGACGGTCGAGCCCGGAGACCTCGATCACCGTGTAGCGCCGCGAAAGCGAGTTGTCGATCATGACCTCGGGCGGAATGGCGAAGGCGCGCACGCGCGCGTCGCGCCCGCCCTTGGCCTTGACGATTTCGCTGACGCGGATTTCGCCGCGCAGCGCCTGCTCGATCGTGCGGGCGATGCGCCCGGCGCGCCTGAGTTCGTCGTCGTCGCGCGCGAAGGCGCGCGACACGAAGATGGTGTCCAGGGCGAAGCCGTCGGTGGTGGTGAAAATCTGCGCGTCGACGATGTTGCCGCCGGCGCCCGCGCACGCGCCGGCGATGATCGACAGCAGGCGCGGGTGGTCGGGTGCGACGATCGTCACCTCGGTCACGCCGCGGTAGGCGTCGGTGGCGACTTCCGTCGCCAGCGAGCGCACCTCGACGGCCATCGCATGGAGCAGCTTGGCGTGTGCGACCTGGCGCGCCAGCTCCACGCGGAGCCAATAGGCGGGGTAATGGCGCTGCGCATAGGCGTCGAATTCGGGGTCGGACCAGCCGGGCAGCGAGCGCCGCAGCGCCTCCTGGGCCGCCGCGACGCGCGACTTGCGGTCGACCGCCCAGTGCCCGCCGCCGAGCACGACCTCGGTCTCCCAGAACAGCGTGCGCAGCAGTTGGCCTTTCCAGCCGTTCCACACGCCGGGCCCGACCGCGCGGATGTCGCACACCGTCAGCGCCAGCAGCATCCTGAGCCGCTCCAGCGTCTGCACGATCGCGGCGAGGGATTCGGCGGTGTGCGGGTCGGCCAGATCGCGCCCCTGCGCCATGTTGGACATCGTCAGATGCTGTTCGACGAGCCAGGCGACGCGCTCGCAATCGGCCGGCGACAGGCCGAGGCGCGGACAGAGGCGGCGCGCCACCTCGGCGCCGGCTTTCGAATGATCCTCGGGGCGTCCCTTGGCGATGTCGTGCAGGAAAGCGGCGACGTAGAGCGCCGTGCGATTGGCGACATGAGGCAGGACTTCGCTGACGACCGGATGGTCCTCCGTGAGGGCCCCGGCTTCGATCTGACTGAGCACGCCGACGGTGCGCAGCAGGTGCTCGTCGACGGTGTAGTGATGGTACATCGAGAACTGCATCAAGCCGACGACCCGGCCGAAGTCGGGAATGAAGCGGCCGAGCACGCCAGCCTCGTTCATGCGCCTGAGCGCGACTTCGGGCGAGCGGCGCGAGGTCAGGATTTCCAGGAACAGCCGGTTGGCTTCCGGATTGGCGCGCAGCTTGGCGTCGATGCGCTTGAGCGACTGCGTGACGAGCCGCGCCGCTTCGGGATGGATCGCCAGACTCGAGCGGTCGGCGGCCCAGTAGAGACGCACGAGGTTCACCGGATCGCGCTCGAACGCGTCGGCGCGGATCACGTTGATGCGGTCGTGCTCGATCTTGAAATCGACCGCGTCGGCGACGGCGCGCGGCCGGCGGCGCAATCGGCTCAGGAAGCGATCGAGCGCCGGGGTCGGCTTGGCGTGCCGCTCCTCGAGCGCGGCGCAGACGATCGCCGTGAGATCGCCGACGTCCTTGGCGATGAGGAAATAGTGCTTCATGAAGCGTTCGACGTGGGCTTGGCCGGCGCGCGCGGCGTAGCCGAGCCGTTCGGCCATCGCGCGCTGCAGATCGAAGCTCAGGCGCTCTTCGGCGCGCCCGGTGAGAAAATGCAGGTGGCAGCGCACCGCCCACAGGAACTCCTCGCAGCGCGAAAACAGCGCGAACTCGCGATGCGAGAACAAGCCGGCGGCGACGAGCTCGTGCGCGTCGCGCACGCGGTAGACGTACTTGGCGATCCAGAACAGCGTGTTGAGGTCGCGCAGGCCCCCCTTGCCCTCCTTGACGTTGGGCTCGACGAGATAACGCGATTCGCCGGCGCGCTTGACCCGCTCGTCGCGCTCGGCGAGCTTGGCGGCGACGAATTCGCTCGCCGTCCTGGCGACGATCTCCTTGTCGAAGCGCGCGCGCAAGCGCTCGAATTGCGCCTCGTCGCCCATGATGAAGCGCGCTTCCAGCAAGGCGGTGCGGATGGTCATGTCGGCGCGCGCCAGTTTCAGGCATTCCTCGATCGTGCGCGTGGCGTGGCCGACCTTCTGCTTGAGGTCCCACAGCACGTAGAGCAGCGTCTCGATGATCTTGCGCGTTTGCGGCGTCGGGGCGCCGGGCAACAGGAACAACAGATCGATGTCCGATCCGGGCGCCAGCATCCCGCGGCCGTAGCCGCCGACCGCTACGATCGTCGGCCGTGCGGAGGTCGGCAGGCCCGGATGGAAATAGCGTGCCGCCCAGTCGTGGATCGCGCGGATCAGATTGTCCTCGTGATCGGAAAGGCGCGCCGCGCAGGCGCGCCCCGTGCCGCCGTCCTCGAGCGCGCGGCGCGCCTCGGCGCGGCACCCCTCCAGCCGCTGACGAAACAGCTCGACGGCGTCGCGCCGGAAGGCCGCGTCGTCCTGCGGCGTCTCGCGGCGAAGCGCTTCGAGCTGGTCGTCGAGCCGGGCGCGGTCGAAGCCGCCTTTCGGCGCGGCGGCGCGGGGTCGGCGGGCGCGTCGCGCGGCGACGATCGAGGTTTCCATGGCGGCGCTCTACGCCGAAGCGGCGGGATCGAGGCCGAGCGGCGCGAAGGCGCGGCGCTTGGCTTCGATCACGTCCCAGATCGCCGCGGCGATGTCCGCGCCGCCGAACCGCCGGACCGCCCTGAGGCCGGTCGGCGACGTCACGTTGATCTCCGTCAGGCGCCCGTCGATGACGTCGATGCCGACGAAAATCAGGCCGCGCCGCTTCAACTCCGGGCCGATCGTCGCGCAGATCTCGAGTTCGCGCGGCGTGAGCTCGGTCTCCTCGGCCGCGCCGCCGCGAACCATGTTGGAGCGGATGTCGTCGCCGACCGGCACGCGGTTGACCGCGCCGAGCGGCTCGCCGTCGACGAGGATGATGCGCTTGTCGCCGGTGGCGACCTCCGGCAGGAATTTCTGGATGACCCAGGGTTCGCGGAAGGTGACGGAGAAGAGATCGAACAGCGAACCGAAGTTCGGGTCCTTGGTCGCCACCTTGAACACCGCCGCGCCGCCGGCCCCGTAGAGCGGCTTCATCACCACCTCGCCGTGCTTGGCGCGAAACGCGTCGATCGCCGCCCGATCGCGCGAAATCAGCGTCGGCGGCATCAGCTCGGGAAAGTCCATCACGAACAGCTTCTCCGGCGCGTCGCGCACCGCGCGCGGATTGTTGACCACCAGCGTGCCGGGATGGATGCGCTCGAGCAGATGCGTCGTAGTGACGTAGGCGAGGTCGAACGGCGGGTCCTGACGCAGCAGCACGACGTCGACCTCGGCAAGATCGACGCGCCTCGCCTCGCCGAGGCTGAAGTGCTCGCCCTGCGCGTCTTTGACGGTCAGCGGCTGGGCCTGCGTGAGGAGCCTCGCGCCCTCCAGGCACAGGCGGTCGGGCGTGTAGTAGAGCAGCGCGTGCCCGCGCGCCTGCGCCTCGAGCATCAGCGCGAAGGTCGAGTCGCCGGCGATGCGGATGCGCTCGATCGGGTCCATCTGCACGGCGACGGTCAAAGGCATGGCGGAAACGGTTCCTGTCAGTCGATGTCCAGCCTATACGCCGCGCTGACGTGGCGGGGAAGTCGCCTAGGGGCGACGAACACCGCGTCGCCGCGCAGCGTCGCGCCCGCCGCCCAGGGGTTGCGCGCGAGCCAGACCCGCGCGGCGCGGGAAATGCGCCGGCGCTTGGCTTCGCCGATCGCGCTCGCGGCGTCGTCGAGATCGTCGCGCGCCTTGACCTCGACGAAGGCGATCGTCTGGCCGCGCTGGACGACGAGGTCGATTTCGCCGCCCGAGACGACGAACCGCCGCGCCAGGACGCGATAGCCTTTCAGCCTCATCAGCAGCGCGGCGACGCTTTCCGCGCGCAGGCCGAACAGATGAGCGCGCCGGCGCGCCGCCGCTGGCCGCTTGGCCATCAGCGCCGCGCGCCGGCAAGACGCAGCGCCCGCGCATAGACCTGCCGACGCGGCAGGCCGGTCTGCGCGGCGACCGCGGCGGCGGCGTCCTTGACGGAGAGGGCGCCGAGCGCTTCGACGATCGCCGAATCGAGCGCTTCGGCGTCGAGCCGAGGCGCCGCCCGCGGCGGGCCGACGACGATGACGATCTCGCCCTTGGGCGGTCCTTCGGCGGCGTAATGCGCGGCCAGTTCCGAGAGGGTTCCCCGGCGGGTTTCCTCATAGAGCTTGGTGAGTTCGCGCGCGACCGCGGCGGGCCGCGGGCCGAGTTCGGCGGCAAGGTCGGCGAGCGCGGCGGCGAGCCGGCTGGGCGCCTCGTAGAACAGCAGCGTCGCGGGGACGCCGGCGAGGGCGTTGATGCGCTCGCGCCGCGCGGCGGCCTTGGGCGGCAGAAAGCCTTCGAAGAAGAACCGGTCGGTCGGCAGCGCCGCGCTCGTCAGCGCCGCCAACGCCGCCGAAGGGCCGGGGACGCTCACCAACGCGATTCCGGCGGCCACGGCCTCGGTCGCCAGTTTGTAGCCGGGGTCGGAGATCAGCGGCGTGCCGGCGTCCGAGATCAGCGCCAGCGCTTCGCCCGCGGCGAGGCGCGCCAGGATGCGCGGGCGCGCCTGCGCGGCGTTGTGCTCGTGATAGGCTACGAGCGGCGTGGAAATCTCGTAGCGCTCGAGAAGGTGGCGCGAAACCCGCGTGTCCTCGGCGAGGATCGCGTCGGCCGCCGCCAGCGTCGCCAGCGCCCTCAGCGTGACATCGGCGAGATTGCCGATCGGCGTCGCCACGATATAGAGGCCCGGCGCGATCGGCGCGGCCTCGACGCGCGCTCCGAGCGCCGAGAAGCCGCGCGGCCTCGACGGGCTCGGCGGAGTTCGTGTCTCGTCCAGGCGGCGCATCGCCATCTTCGCCCCGCTCGCCGGCCCGCGCGTCGCGGGTTCGGGTCCGCGATTGCCTTATCACCAAGGAATGAAAAAGCCACAATTGCCGCAAAAGGTGAGGTTTACGCAGCTTGGGTGAGGCGCCGTCGGCGCGAAGGGCGTAAAGTAAGTCGGGCTGCGAGCGATTCGCGCTTGCGCCCAGTTTGGGGGGTCGTCATGCCGATAGGCGCCTCGTTGACGCTAGGGACGCGCGGGTTCGCGCCGCTGGCGTATCGGGCGTTGGCCGGGAGCCTCGCCCTGGCGCTCGCGGGCTGCAATTCGAGCGGGTTGGGCCTCTCCGGCCCGGATATCGCCTCGGCGCCGGTTCCTCAGGTCGAGGCGCAGCCGCTCGCTGCGCCGACGGTCGGCGAGACCCTGGGCTCGGGTCCGATCCGGGTCGGCTTGATCTTGCCGTTGACGCAGAACGGCGGCCCGAGCGTCGTCGGCGCCTCGTTGCGCAACGCGGCGCAGCTCGCGATCGAAGAATCGGGCATGGGCGACATCACCTTGATGATCGAGGACGACCACGGCACGCCCGACGGGGCCGCGAAGGCGGCCCAGACCGAGATCGGCGCGGGCGCGGAGATCATCCTGGGGCCATTGCTCGCCGCCGAAGTGCGCGAGGTCGGGCGCATCGCGACGGCCGCGGGGCGCCCCGTCATCGCCTTTTCGACCGACGAGAGCGTCGCCTCGCCCGGCGTCTATCTCCTGTCGTTCCTGATCGAATCCTACTCCGACAGGATCGTCGAATACGCGGTCTCGCGCGGCAAGAAATCCTTCGCCGTGCTGGCGCCGCAGAGCGATTACGCCAACGTCGCGGTCGGCGAATTCCAGCAGGCCGCGGCGCGCGCCGGCGCACGCATCGTCACCGTCGCGCGTTATTCGCCGGGCCAGCCCCAGGGCGCCGTTCAGGAAATCGCCGACGTCGCCCAGCAGATCGACGCGCTGTTCATCGCCGAGCAGGCCGACGGCATGCCCGCGGTCGCCACGGCGCTGGCGGCGAGCGGCGTCAAGACGCAGATTCTCGGCACGGGCGTCTGGAACGATCCGCGCGTGCTGCGGCTGCCGGCGCTGCAGGGCGCGTGGTTCGCCGCGCCGGACAACGCCGGCTTCAACGCCTTCGCGCAACGCTATAAGGCCAAGTTCAATCTCGATCCGCTGCGGCTGGCCTCGCTCGCCCATGACGCGGTTTCGCTCGCCGCGGCGCTCGCGCGCGCGCAAGGCGCGCAGCGGTTTTCCCAGAGCGTTCTCACCAACGCCTCGGGGTTCAACGGCGTCGACGGCGTGTTCCGCTTCCACCCCGAGGGTCCCAACGATCGCGGCCTGGCGGTGATGCAGATCAGCGCCGGCGCGGCGAGCGTCGTCGGCCCCGCGCCGCAGCGGTTCGCCGGCAGTTGATCGCGCGCGCCGACGGCCGCGCCCTCGCCCAAGGAGAACGCCCGATGTCGCTGCAGTTCTGGCTGACCACGCTCGTCGTCGTCGCCTCGCCGGGGATCGGCGTGGTCTACACCCTGGCGGCCGGCCTGTCGCGCGGCGCCCGGGCGAGCCTCGTGGCCGCCTTCGGCTGCACGCTCGGCATCGTGCCGCATGTCGCGGCCGCCCTGCTCGGCCTGGCGGCGATCCTGCACGCCAGCGCGCTCGCCTTCGCCGCGCTGAAATACGCGGGCGTCGCCTATCTCCTGTTCCTGGCGTGGTGCGCCTTGCGCGAGGGCGGCGCGTTGCGCGTCGAGCGGGTCGAGGATCGGCGCTCGGACGTGCGCATCGTCGTCGACGCGATCCTCGCCAACGTCCTCAATCCCAAGCTTTCGATTTTCTTCGTCGCCTTCCTGCCGCAGTTCGTCAGTTCCGGCGAAGCCCGTCCGCTCTTGCGAATGCTCGAGCTTTCGGCGGCGTTCATGGCGGCGACCTTCGTCGTGTTCGCGCTCTACGGCGTCTTCGCCGCCTCGGTGCGCGATCACGTGATCGCGCGGCCGCGCGTCCTCGCCTGGCTGCGGCGCAGCTTCGCGGCGGCCTTCGGCGCGCTCGCGGTGCGACTGGCGCTGACGGAGGAATGACGCGCCGACGGCGGGGAAAATTCGTCGATCCCCGCTCGCGCAACGCTTCTTTCTTCCGCGCCGCCGATGGGGAAACGAGCGCGCCTCGCCATGATCCCGCGGTCCCCGCCGCTCCCGAATCTCAGCGCCGCCGACAGATGGATCGGGTCGCCGCCAATATGGCGGTCGGCGGCGTCCCGCGGACCCCGATAGTATCATAACCGATTGAATATACTTGATTAATTGAATGATGGGAGACATTGATGTAAGTCAATGCGAGCCGAGCGCCGCCCAGATACCACGCCATCAAGTTCGTGATCCGGCCGGAGAAGTCGGATTATTCTCCTGTCGTGTCGCTGGTGGCCAATTGACCGGACCTCATTTGCTGTGCGCTTCGTCTCGGAGCACCTCGTGGACGGCGGCCTCGTCGCAGCCGATGGGCGGGAAGGCTAGGATCGGCAAGTCGATTTGGCCCTCGATTCGGCGCGCGGCCTCGCGGATCGCCGGCTCGGCCGGACGAGTCGCGCCGGTCGCCTCGGGCGTCGTTCTTCTGGCGCTGCTCGGCTTCGCTCAAGCCGCGCGGGCCGACGCCAATGCGCAGCGGAGTCCCGATCGCCTCATCGACGACGCCTATACGACACTGGTCAATTTCGATCGAGCGGCTCCGGGCGCGCGGCTCGAGCCGGTCGGCATCGCGCATTCCAAGCTCCCCGACGACGCCGATCATGCGGCGTTGCGCGGTCTCCTGCGCTCGAACGGTGCCGCGCCGGCGGCGCTGGTCGTGGCCCAGGCCAGCGAACCGACGCCGGCCAACGCGGCCAATCCCCCGGCCGGCGCCGGCGCCGACGCCGCGGGCGCTCAGCCGGCCGCGACGGCCGCCGCGAAAATACCCAGCGAAACGTGCCTGGGCTGTCACGGCACCGAGGGCTTCGCGGTTCTCGAGCCGGACGGAAAGACGCGCTCGCTGTTCGTCGACCAGGAGAAGTTCAAGCCGAGCGTCCACGGCGGGCGCCAGTGCCAGGATTGCCACACGAACGTAACCTCGATCCCTCACCAGCCGATGCAGGTCAGGGTCAGCTGCGTCAATTGCCACGAGGCCTTGTGGGACAAAGCTCAGCGAGAAGGAAAGACCGAAGAATTCGCCACGTTGGGCTTCGTCGTCGAGCGGATCGGCGCCTTCATGAATTCGATCCACGCGCGGCCGTCGCGCGCCGACCAGTCGCAAACCAACGCGACCTGCTACAATTGCCACGACGCCCACTACGTCTATCCGCCGGGGACCCCGCTCTGGCAGGCGTGGCGCATGAACCTTCCCAACACCTGCGGCAAGTGCCACACGAAAGAGCTGGCGATCTATGCGACGTCGGTTCACGGCCAGTTGGTGCTGGAGGACCATAATCCCACGGCGGCGATCTGCGCCGACTGCCATACCAGCCACGACATCGAAAACCCGGTGCTGAGCTCGACCCGGCTGGTGATCACCAAGAACTGCGGCTCCTGCCATCAGGAACAGCTCGAAACTTACCAGGCGACGTATCACGGGCAGGTCAACAAGCTGGGCTACGCCTATACCGCCAAGTGCTTCGACTGCCACGGCAGCCATGGGATTCAGCGGGTCGACGATCCGCGTTCGACCGTGTTCCCGACCAACCGGCTCGCCACCTGCCGCAAATGCCACGCCAACGCCAGCGCCGGGTTCGCGACCTTCCAGCCGCACGGCAACGCGCACGACTTCAAGCACTATCCCATCTTGTGGCTCGCCGCGAAATTCATGTCGGCGCTGCTGATCGGCGTGTTCGCCTTCTTCTGGACCCATTCGGCGCTGTGGTTCTACCGCTCGTACAAGGAGCGCAAGGCGCGCCTGGCGCGCGAGGACCTCTACGTCTATCCGGCGCCGCATAAGGACCAGCCCTGGTTCCAGCGCTTCCCCATCGTCTGGCGCATCGCCCACCTTCTGGTCCTCTTGAGCACCATGACGCTGGTGTTGACCGGGATGACGGTGCTCTATTCGGACAGCGCCTGGGCGCCGGTGGTGGTGCATCTGTTCGGCGGGCCGCAGGTGATGGCGATCGTCCATCGCGTCTGCGCGTCGATCTTCATCTCGGTGTTCTTCCTGCATATCGTGTACATGGCGATCAAGGTGGGAAGACAAGGGCGGAAGTTCCGCTGGTTCGGACCCGATTCCCTGGTGGTGCGCTGGCAGGATCTCTTCGACGTCGTCGCCATGTTCAAGTGGTTCTTCGGCCAGGGTCCGCAGCCGAAGTTCGAGCGGTGGACGTATTGGGAGAAATTCGACTATTGGGCGGTGTTCTGGGGCATCTTCATCATCGGCGGGAGCGGCGCGCTGCTGTGGTCGAAGGCGGTGGTCGCCGAGGTTCTGCCGGGCTGGGTGTTCAACATCGCCCTCATCTTCCACGGCGAAGAGGCGGTCCTGGCCGCGGTCTTCCTGTTCACCGTGCACTTCTTCAACAACCACTTCAGGCCCGACAAATTCCCGCTCGACACCGTGATGTTCACCGGGGCGATGTCGCTCGAAGAGTTCGAGCGGGAGCACGCGGTCGAATACGCTCGGCTGGTGGAGACCGGGCAGCTCGAAAGCCATCGCGTTCCCGCCCCGTCGCCGGCGATGGCGCTGGGATCGAGAATCCTGGGCTTCACGCTGATCACGATCGGCCTGACGCTGCTGCTCCTGGTGGCGGTCGGGTTCCTCGGTCATGCGGGCTGACGGCGATCGTGCTAAGAAGATGTCGTCGTGAAACGATCCGACCGGAAGACAGCGAACTGCGGACGACCCATGACAGCGGAGAGTCTCCCATGAAGTGTATTGCGCGTGCTCTCGTGATCTGCGCGGCGCTGGCTGCCGGCTTGGGTCTGCGCGTGTCCTACGCGCAAGATGCGACCGCGGCGCCGACGGCCGCGGACGTCGACGCCGGCAAGGTACTGGTCCAACAACAATGCAAGGCGTGCCACGGCGTGGACGGGCGCAGCATCGCCCCCGGCATCCCCAATCTCGCCGGACAAAGCTACCGCTACCTCGTCACGGCGCTGCGCGAGTACCGGCAGGGTCAACGCATCCATGCCGCCGTGAAGATCATGGCCGAAAACCTGACCGAGGCGGGCGAGCGCGCGGTGGCGGCGTATTTCTCGAGCCTGCCGCCCGCGGCGCCCGCTGCGGGGGGCCGGGCGGAGGTCTTCTCGCCCTACGACCACGGCAAGGAGTTGGCCCAGGCCTGCACGCAGTGCCACGGCCCGAACGGCAACAGCGCAATCCCCGGCACGCCCAGCCTGAGCGGCCAACAGCCCGGATATTTCGTCGCCGCGATCCAGGAGTATCTCACCGGCGCGCGCGAGACGCCTCCCATGCATTCGCTGATTCAGGACTTGAAGGCGCTGGATTTCGACAGCCTGGCGCTCTATTTCGCCTCGCAGACGCCCGCGCCGGTCCGCGCGCCGGCTCGCGGCGACGCCGCGGCGGGCCAGACGCTCACCACCTTGTGCGCCGGTTGCCACGGATTGCAGGGCGTCAGCACCGATTCGGCGACCCCCAGTCTCGCGGGTCAGGATCCGCAATATCTGGTGGACGCCCTGAAGGCGTACCGCGCCGGCCGCAAGCACGCGGCGATGCAACGCGCCGTCGCCGCCGTCATCAAGAGCGACAGCGACGCCGAGAACATCGCGGCCTTCTACGCCAATCAGCCGCGTCCGGTGGCCGAGCACGGGCAGACGTTGATCCAGGACATCGCCGACAAATGCAATCGCTGCCACAGCGCGGGCGTGAACAACCCGTCGCTGGCGATCCCCAACATCAGGGGCCAGGACAAAGACTATCTCATCATGGCGCTGCGCTCGTATCGCGACAACAGACGGGAAAGCTCGGCGATGCACGTCATGACGCTGCCCTATGGAGAAGCCATCATCGAAGGCATCGCGTCCTACTACGCGCATCAGGCTCCTTGAGGGGCGCAGCGCGGGGGCGCTTCTCCCTCGCGCGCCGAACGGGCGAAGGCGGCCGTCGGCCGCGTCAGGATGGAACGCGGCCGTAGAGTTCGGCGATCCGCCCGGCGACGTCGTCGACTACGTTCCACTGCGTATATTCGAGGCGCGTCGCCAGATCGGTCGGACCTCCGGTCAGCATCATGATGAAGCGGATCAAATGCCGGTCGAGCCAGCCGTAGCGCGAGTAATCCAGGCGTCCGGGGAAGGCCAAGGCGATGGCCGGAGCGAGATGGTGCCGGGCGATCGACTTGCGAAGATAGGCGCTGCCTTCGGCGGTGTCCTTGCCGGGCTTCCTGGCGGTCAAGTTGACCGACAGCAGGACCAGGGGGGGCGGAGCGCTGAGCGCCCGGTAGAGCGCGAGAAACGCCTCGCCTTCGGGCAGGTGCCGGCCGTAACGCACGGCAACCACGATCGCGGCCAAGCGCGCCTGCACCAGTCGTTGCGGGTCCGGCAAGGCCGTCGCCAAGTCGTGCGGCGCAGAGGGAATTCCTCTCTCGGCGAGGCGGCTGGCGATCCGCTCGGCGATGCGCCGCGCTTGACCGTCGCGTGTGGCGTAGAAGAGTTGCATGTCCCAACCGAAATGATGGGCAGAGCTAGCACGAGGCGAGCGACGAGGAAATGGCGCCGTCGTCACAGGGACGACGCCGGGCGATCGGGCGCCCCATGGGGAACGCGAAGACTCCGCGCCGCTTCGGCGCCGCGGCGCGGCCGAGAGCTACAAGCCCGGAATGGCTCGCGTTTCGGTAGCGCGGCGGCGACGTGCGACGACGTTCCATCTTGCCGCGCATCTCGGTTTGGGGCAACATCCGAGCGCAATCAGCAGCGATTTGGCGGGCGCCGGCTCGAGGGTTCACGCGCGGCTGCATGCAGCCTGACGCACGAGGTCTAATCGGACGGGTCGACGGGGAAGCTGGCGATGAAGCGCAGTTTGTTTTTGAGCGTGGGGTTCTCGGCGTTGCTCGGGGCCATGGGCGTCGCCCATGCCGCCGGCGACGCTCAGGCGGGCAAGGCGAAGACCGCCGGCTGCGCGGGATGTCACGGGGTGAACGGCGAAGGCGTCGCTCCCTACCCGCCGCTGGTGGGCTGGAGCGAGGAACAGATCGTCGAGCGCCTGCAGGAATTGAAGTCGGGCAAGCTCATCGATCCCGTGATGAATCCGATGGCGGCGATGCTCAGCGATCAGGACATGGCCGACATCGGCGCGTATTATGCAACGCTGAAGAAATGACGCCACGCGATCGTCGCGGCCGCGCTCTGCGATAGCGACTTTCGAGAAAGACGCCGTAGGTGTGGGGCCGCGTCCCTTCTCCCGCATAGCCCGTCGCAAGGCGGGCGTGCCCTGTGCGGGGAGAAAGTTAGGATGAGGCGCCGGGCGATAAGCCGCAACGTCCCGGCCAACGGCTTGGCCCCTCACCCCTGCCCTCCCCCGCAAGCGGGGAGATGGGGCGCTCCCGCCTAAATGCAGCGCGTTCTAGCGCAACGGCTTGTGCGAGATGTGATAGGATAGCACGCCGGTGAGGAAGCTCTGGTTGTCGACGTCGTCGAAACCGACCTGGTTGAGAAGCTCGGTCATTTCGCTCGGCGTGTAGAAGTGGTGGATGGCGTCGGCGAAATAGCCGACGCACTTCATGCTCTCGCGCGAACTGCCGAAGAGCTTGGCGGTGAACCACACCGAAAAGTTCAAGTAGACGAGATAGGGCTTCTCGATGATCCTCGAGGCCGGGCGCAGCATGTCGTTGTGGCAGAAGATGCCGCCCGGCTTGAGGACCCGATGGATTTCCTCGAACGCCCTGATGATCTCGAGATGGCGCGAGGCGAACTGGAGCGTCACGGCGTCGAACGACTCGTCGGGAAACGGCAGCGCGTGAGCGTCGCAGACCTGCGCGTGGATCGTCAGATTGCGCTCGCCAGCGCGGCGCTGGCCCTCGGCCGTCATGTGCGGGCTGCCGTCCACGGTGTGGATTTCGAGGGTCGGGTCCTTCGCCAGAAGCCGCAGTGGGATGTCGTGCGTGCCCGAGCAGACGTCGAGCACTTTCGATCCGGGCGGCAGGCGCGCGTGAATCGCGGCGACGAAGCGATTGCTCCAGCGCGAGCAATTGCCGAGCGAGGCGACCGCGTTGCCTTTGTCGTAGTAAGCGGGCACGTCGCGAAACACCTCGGGAATCAAATCCCGCCACGTATCGGAGAAAAGGCGTGCGCGAAGGTCTTCCTTCTTCAAGAAATTTTCCGAGATGCTCAACTGGGTTCTCCTCTTGAATTCTTCCGAAGCGATAACGCTCGACTGGCTTTCCCCAGATGGTTTTCGGCCCCATCCGAAATCCGCAACCGTTCGGCGCTCCCCGCGACGCCAACGCGTCCCAGACCCTGATCGGGTCAGGGATTTCCGATCGCCCTCCGGCGGTCCTCGGCTCGCCGAGCGCCGAGACATGCCGACATCCGCGCCATCTTAAGCGCATTTCTCCATGGGCCGCGACCCGTTCGTCGCGCTTAAGCATAGCACATCGTCGATCCTGCGAACGCCGGTTGCAACGCGGCGTTCGGCCGCAGAACTCGGCGAACGGCCTTCGGTGGCCGACCAAGCGGGCCCCAGGATGCCGGCATGAACGCCGTAGCCGACGACTCTTGCTCTGATTTCGATCAACTTTCCGACTTTGATTCGTTCGCGCATCGGCTTGGCGGCGCAGGCGTCGGCGCGCATTACGGGAACGAACGGCGTCGTTGCGCAATCGCCGATCGGCGGTCGCCCAGGTGCGAGCGCCATGCGGAGCGCGAGCCGTTGGTCGGCGGCCGAATCGGATCGAACGCGACGATTGCGTCGCCGGCGCTGCTTGACTTGATATGTATCAAAGGGCGGTTTTGGAATAATCGCTAAGCAATCGCTTTGATCGATGATTCCGGGTACTGGGTATCGTCCGGTCGTTTTGGCGCGTCATTCGCCGCTATTGAGAAGTCCCAGGCAATTCCTGCACGGAAGGAAAGTAACGGCACGCATGGCGGCGCAAACCCTGAAGTCGAAGGTGGTGCTCTACCTCGCGATCGCGCTGTCGACGGCGATGCTGGCGTTCACCGCGCTGGTCGCCTGGTTCCTGCACGACGAAATCCTCAGCGCGGTGTCCGATCACGTCATCCAACTCTCCGAGGTGATCGTGCGGAGCACGCGCTTCGCCATGCTTCAGAACGACCCGTCCTATGTCGACCAGATCATCCACGACGTGGCGAACCAGGAGGGAATCGACCGGGTCCGAGTCCTGAGCAACGAAGGAAGGGTCATCTTTTCGACCCGCCCGTCCGAGATCGGCCAGACGGTCGACCCGAACGCCGAAGACTGCTCCTCGCACTGCCTTCAGACCGAGCCGCCGCTCGGCCATGCTCCCGCGAGCCAGCGAACCTGGACCTTCAAGGCCGCGGACGGCCAGTCGCGGCTCGGCAGCATGGAGGTGATCCGCAACGAGCCCTCCTGCTACAACGCCGCCTGCCATCACCACTCGCAGGCGACGCCCGTCCTCGGCGTCCTCAACATCGACTACTCGCTCCGCGAGATCAACCGGGAGCTGAGCGCCAGCATGCTCGGGATCGCCGGGTTTTCCCTGGGCTTCATCGTCATCGCTTCGCTGTCGGTCGGCTTCTTCGTGCATCGCTTGGTCTATGTGCCGCTTCGCGACCTCGAGGGCGGCGCGCAGCGGCTCTCCGCCGGCAATCTCGACCAGCCGATCCCGGTGCGCAGCAACGACGAGTTCGGCAAGCTCGCCGCTTCGTTCAACGACATGACCAACGCCTTGCGCAATTCGCGCGCGGAGCTGCGCGGTTGGGCGCACACGCTCGAGCAGAAGGTGGAGAAACGCACGCAGGAGCTGCGCCGCGCGCAGGCCGAAACCGTGCGCGGGGAGAAGCTCGCCTCGGTCGGGCTGCTGGCTTCGGGCGTCGCCCACGAACTGAACAATCCGCTGACCGGCATCCTGACCTTCTCGCATCTGGTGCGGCAGAAGATGCCGGAGGGGAGCCCGGACGCGGAAGACATGGATCTGGTGATCCGCGAAACCAAGCGATGCGCGGCGATCATCAGGCGGCTGCTCGATTTCGCCCGTGAAAAGGCGCCGGAAAAGAAATTCACCGACCTCAACCATGTCATCGAGGACACGGTGCGGCTCGTCGAGCGGCCGGCGCACCTGCGCGACATCGAGATCACGGCGGATCTCGACCGCACCCTGCCGCCGGTGTGGATCGACGCCGACCAGATCAAGCAGGTCGTCATGAACATGCTCGTCAACGCGCAGCACGCGGTCGAGGAGAAGGGAAGCATCGCCATTCGCACGCGCGGCGCCTCGTCCGCCCAGGCTGCCGACTCGGCGCCGATGGTGGTAATATCGATCGTCGATACCGGCTGCGGCATTCCGGAAGAGAACCTGCGGCGGATATTCGATCCGTTCTTCACCTCCAAGGAGGTCGGCAAGGGCACCGGTTTGGGACTCTCCGTCAGTCATGGAATCATCGAGGCCCATGGCGGCCGCATCGAAGTGGAAAGCAAGGTGGGCGAAGGATCGACATTCCGCGTTTTTCTTCCCCTGACGCCGCCGTCAGTCGGGCCCGAGAGCAAAGCCAGCGGGAGCTTTTCATGAGCGCGCGAATTCTTGTCGTCGACGACGAGGAGATCGTCATCAAAAGCTGTCTGCGCATTTTCGAAGGCGACGACTACCAGGTCGAGGCGGTGCAGGACGGGCGAGAGGCGCTACGCAGAATCGAGGAACAGACCTACGACGTGATGATCCTCGACATCATGATGCCGAACATCGGCGGCCTCGAAGTGCTGCGCCGCGTCAAGGAGGCCCATCCCGACGTCGACGTCGTCATGGTCACCGGCCTGTCGCAGATCGACACGGCGGTGCAGGCGATGAAGCTCGGCGCGTTCGATTACATCTCCAAGCCGTTCGCGCCGGACGAGATCAAGCTTGTGGTGCAGCGCGCGCTGGAGCGGCGCCGGCTGCTGCGCGAGAATCTCAACCTCAAGAGCGAGGTCAGCTCGAAATATCGTTTCGAGAACATCATCGGGTCGAGCCCGCCGATGCAGGCCGTCTTTCGCCTCGTGGCGCAATGCGCGCCCACCAATTCGACCATCCTGCTCACCGGCGAGAGCGGCACCGGCAAGGAGCTGATCGCGCGCGCGATCCATTACAACAGCTTGCGCAAGGACAAGGCGTTCGTCGCCGTGGACTGCAATTCGTTGAGCGAAAACCTGGTGGAAAGCGAGCTGTTCGGTCACGTCAAGGGCGCTTTCACCGGCGCCGTCGTCAACAAGAAAGGCATGTTCGAAGTCGTCGGCGCCGGCACGCTGTTTCTCGACGAGATCGGCAATTTCTCCCTCGCGATCCAGGCCAAGCTGCTGCGCGTCCTGCAGGAAAGGGAATTCAGGGCGGTCGGCGACACCCGAACGCAGGCCGCCAATTTCCGGCTCATCACCGCCACCAACAGGGACCTGAAGGCGATGGTGGCGGCGGGCAGTTTCCGCGACGACCTCTATTATCGCATCAATATTTTCCCCATCCATGTTCCGGCGCTGCGGGAGAGAAAGGACGACATCCCGGCGCTCGCCTATCATTTCCTCAACGTGTTCAGCGCCGAACTGAATAAGAAGGTCACCGACATTTCCGAGGGCGCGATGAGCGCGCTGATCAATCACAACTGGCCGGGCAACGTGCGCGAACTCGAGAACGTCATGCAGCGGGCGGCGATCCTGACCAGCGACCACGTCATCCGTCAGGCCCACCTCGTCGGCATCATCGATCCCTCGCAGGCGCAGGCCGACTTCGCGGCGCCGCGAACCGGCGACGAGCTGAAGCGGGTCAAGAAGGCCGCGCGCGAGAAGTCGGTGGAGGAGATCGAGAAGCTGTTCGTGCTCGAGGCGCTCAAGCGCAACGGCTGGAGCGTGACCAAGAGCGCCGAGGACACCGGCATGCTGCGCCCGAATTTTCAGGCGCTGATGAAGAAATACGCCATCCGCGTGCGCGACACCGAGCATGACCCCGCCGACGCCGAGGCCCCCAACGCATCGTAGGCGGCGGCTGCGCGCGCGGCCGCGGCGGCGCCGTCATGCGGTTTCCGGCTGATCTCAAAAAGCGGGCCGCCCCCTTCCCCCGCAAAGGGGGAAGGGGCGCGCGCGAACTTCCGAGCTATTCGGCGGAAACCGTATCCTCCTCCACGTCGTCGTAGCCGGTCAGCATCGCCTTGAAATGCGCCAGCCGGGTGTGGCCGAGGGTGCTGAGATAGACGTGCACGAACAGGTAGAAGACGATGACGATGAAGATCAGCACGTGCACGGTGTCGATGACCCGCACGCCGCCGAAGAAGTCGACCTGGGCGGAGAAGCGCTTGACGTCCCACATCAGCACGCCGGTGTAGAACTGGATCGGGACGAGCAGCATCAGCACGAGCTGGTACGTCATGCTCTGCAGCGGATTGAACTTATGATAGATGCTGACGCGAAAGGGGTTGGGTTCGCCCCGGAATATGCCGTAGGCATAATAATAGATCTGCTGGAAGGTGGCGCGATAATGCTTCGTCGGGCTCAGTTCCGATTGGTAGGCCTTGATCCGGTCGGAAAAGAGATAGAACCCGAGCCAGACGAAAAAATTGGCGATCAGCACGAAGCCGACCGAATTGTGGACGGCGACCGCCGTCCTGAACGACACCACGTCGATCAGGCCAACATAGCGAATCTGCAGCCCCGAGAGAACCATCACGACGAAGCCGACCGCGTTGATCCAGTGCCAGATCCTGACGGGAAGCGGGTGGATGTAGAGCCTTTGCATAGCGCCGTTCCTTTTAAGCGTTCCCGCGCGGTCAAGCCGCCTTGGGACCGTCGCCGGCGGCCGGCGGATGGCCGGAGCCGGCGCTGTGCGGGTGGTACAGGCCGAGGCGCTTGAAAAGCCAGCCCAGGGCCAAGTGCCCGACGACGATGCCGGCGCCCGCCAGGACGGCCAAGGCCAGCAGGATGTCGAGAATCCAGATCCGGGTGCCGCCGATCGCGTAGAAGCCG